>WBZR01000389.1_pt1 | contig 72421 bp, 77 predicted proteins | sample 5204231 | NCBI WGS metagenome assembly WBZR01 (sample SAMN12412403, study PRJNA552823) | activated sludge metagenome | isolation source: activated sludge from anammox sidestream of wastewater treatment plant... | place: USA: Virginia | collected 2017-08 | reverse complement strand
ACACGGTCGGTCTCGTTGATGCCCGGGACAACGCCCTTGAGAACCCGGTTCCGGGGATCGAGGGGTGCCTGCGAGACACCGTAGGGCACGACATCGATGAACCGCCGGAGCGACGGGTCACGGTCGTAGACATCGGGCGGGACAAGGGCAAGGGCCATCAACATGCCGATCCAGAGGTCGCGCTGGCGCTCATCGGCACAGAAGATGAAGTCGGCGAGCGTGAGCTGCATGTTGAGGTACCAGCGGTTGCCAGCCATCCAGGTACGGCGCCAGAACGGCTGGATATCACGTTTCGAGAGCTCCATCCATTCCGTGTAGAGGGGGGTGAAGGCATCCAGTGCGAAGCGCTTCTCGCCCATCATGCGGGCGAACTGGGGCGGGAAGTTGCGGGCGACGATGACGTCGTGGTCGCGGGCGAGGGCGATGGAGTCGGCGTTGGTGTCCCACTCGGCGATGCGGACGTTGGGTGCGGGTGGGGCGATCTCGGCGCGGCCCTCGGGCGGGCGGGCGATCGTGATCTCGGCTTCGGGCAGCAGGCGGCCAAGCGACCCCGCGATGTGGTAGGCGCGGATACCCGGCGAGGCCATCTTGGGGCCGACCGCAGCGCGGGAGAGCACGAGGATCCTGGGGTTGGAGGCGTCGCCCATCGGCGGCATTGTCCACGCTCGAACGGTTGTGGGCGACGCGCTACCGGAGGCCGAGTTGCGCCTCAACATCACGTAGCGGCGGGCGATCCCACAGCCATTCGACCTTCAGCCAGAAACCGGTGAGCACGGTGCTGCGGTAGATGCCGTCAGCGTCCGGGATTTGGGGGCGGTAGTAGCCTCGCTCGTCGCGGACGAAGAAATCGGCGACCTGGCGGTGCGGATCGAGCAGCCAGTACTCGGGGACGCCGCCGCTCTCGTACTCGTAGTACTTGTCACCGCGGTCGATGCCTTCGGTGCCGGGGCTGATGACCTCGATGACCAGGTCCGCGGGGCCATCGAGGTTCTTGTCGGTTATGCGCCCGAGGTGTTCGGTTGTGATAAAGAGGATGTCCGGCGAGCGGCCGGGCAGGTCGGACCCGGTCTTCATATTGAACGGCTCGTTGAAGACCTCGCCTAATGCTCCCTCCTCAACGAAGTTGCCAAGCAGCCTCGTGAGGTAGACGGTCAACCGGCCGTGTTCGGGTGAAACGGACATCATCGGAACGACCTCGCCATCGACCCACTCCGTGTTCTCGTCGATTCCGGGCGCGTCGAGGTACTCCTCGTACGTCATTCGAGGCCACTTCCGCCCTTCACCCAGCGCTGGCTCGCGCACGCCTGTCATAGGGACATCATACCGCGCCCGCTCAGCGGAGGTTGCGCTGGTCGATCCAGAGATCGGTGCGGTCAGGTGCTTCGACGGCGGTCCACGAGACGCCGTCCACCACGGCGGCCGGCCTGTCGAGCAGTCGCAGGAGGACGCCCGCTGCGGCGCAGCCGTAGACGGGAGAGGGCGCCTCCGGGCTCCAACGCAATTCGGCGCATGGACCCGCGGGCTCGACGCGCTTCCATCTTCCTTCGAGCGCGTAGAGCATGACCGGTTTGTCGGCTTTCGGCACCGTCAGCGACGACGCATCGATTGGGTGGACCTCGGCGGAATCGGGGTCGAGGAAGACGAGCTTGTTGACCTTCGCTGTGCCGCCTGAGGGTACGAGCGTGCCGAAGATGCGGCCGCCGTCGGGCGTCGCTCCGGCGACATCGAGGCGTTCGACCGAGGCGAACAGCGGATCGCCGGGCGCCGCCCAGCCCCACGACTCCCGCGTCCGGCTATCGAGCCCCACGTAGCTGATGCGCATGGCGCCGGGCTGACCGCCGCCAGGGTTTGTGCGCCACTGGACCAGCTGGCCGCGGGTAGTAGAAGCGATCCAGCGAACCGAGTCCGGGCGGGCCGAATCGACGGTGAAGTACGGCCTCGGGTCCATCGAGTAGAACCACTCGTCGAGCGAGCCATCGGAGCGCGTACCGCGCCAGAACGTCCCAAGATTCTGGACGACGGTGAAGCCGGTGTAGTTCCAGTTCGGAGGCGCGATGACGGCGTGCTCGGGCTCCTGATAATACACAGGGGACCCGCTTTCGAACGCGAGTGACGTGTAGACGTGGCCGTTGAAGGCGCCGATCAGGCGCGTCCCGCTGTCGATACTCGCCACGCGCTGCCAGGTGACGCCGCCATCTTTCGAGTGGTATAGATCGGCGTTGCCCGCGCCGGCGGGGTTCGCCAGCGTGTCGCACTTCCCCGGGGCGCAGACCACGCCCCAGGCGTCGCCCCGCTCCCAATCGCCAGCGATGGAAGACGCATGTGCGCCAGAGGCGGTGAGCGGCGCGAGGAGGTTGTCGGTCCGCGTGGTCCCGCTACTGTCTACGGACACCCGATAGAGGTGCGTCACCACCTCTGGCGCGCAGCCCGCGCACACCGTCTCGTAGAAGACGACCGTGCCTGGTTGGAGCGGGCGCGCCTCGCCGCCGCGCAGGGCCGTTGCCGAACTCGCCGCCGGCGTGGCCGTAGCGGTCGCCGTCGCCGTTGGCGATGCGGCATGCGTCGCCGTCACGCTCGCCGCGGGCGTCAGCGTCTTCGGCTCCGAACCGCCCCCACAGGCTGCGATCACGAGAACCGCACCCGCAACACAAGGTGCGTACAATCCAAGCTGCTTCATTGCTGCCACCCCACCGCAAGATCGATACTGTTCGATCGTGTCCTTCGGAACGCCAAGCGCGCGACCGCGAACATGATCGTATTCGCGACTAAATAGGCTGCCAACAACCAAACGCCAATCCAGGAATCAGCGAATGTGACGCCCAGGAACGACCAGGTCACTAACGCGCCTGCGACCAACGCCAGCAGGCCGAGCGCGACGAGGTGTTATATTCCTACGCCACCAATGTCGGCCAACTTGCCGCACCCGCAGCTACCCCGAATGCCAGCCATCCACCAGCCTGTGACTATCCCTGCAAACCCAACAAACATGCCCATGGCGAGAACGGCCGCGAAGGGCCATGTGTGCGGGAGGAAGAGTGCCGCACCGCAGAGCATCTCCGCGATTCCGAGCGCTCGGACGCTGGCCGGCGAGGACAACCTCGGTCACCACTACCGCTTCGGCGATGCTCAGGATGCCGATACCAACCTGGCCGAGCACAATGGCTCGCTGTTCTTCTCGCTTGCTCGAGATCAATCCATCTCCCAGGGATGGACATAGTCACTGAGCAGTTAGCTCTGACGTTTTCTCTGAGCAGCGACACTGGATCAACTCGACCTACTCGATGTAGTCCGGGACACCTGCGGCGCGGCGGACCGGCCGAAAGTCGTCAGCCTCGCGGCTTCGTCCACTGGAAGATGGCGCGGCGGACGGCGTAGGCGCCGACGCGCTGGACGAGGCCGGGCATACGCTCCCACTTCGGGGCGACCGGGCCTTCATCGCGGCTGCAGAAGTCGATGAGCGGTTTCTGGGTGACGTCCCACTGGAGCGACTCACGGGCCTTGCCGAGGTTCACGCGGCATTGGGCGCGAAAGGCATCGTCGTCCGCGAGCTTTTCGATGGCGGAGGCGAGGGCAGCGGGATCTTCTTCGGGGACGACGAGGCCCCAGCCGTTGTGCGCCACCTCCTCCGCGAGGATGTCGCCGTGGGTGCAGATGAAGGGGAGCTCGGCCCAGATGAGGTCGACGAAACGGGTGCGGTGGGAGTAACGGGTCTCGAGGTTGTCGAAGTAGGAGCAGACGCTGAGGTCGGCCTCCTGGACGTACTTCTTGGCCGACTCGTGCGAGACCCAGCCTTCCTCGAAGAAGACGGTCCTGCCGAGCTGGCCGTTCGCCTCGGCGATCGCCTTCGCATCCTGGAAGCGGATGCCCTTGCCGAGTTCGGCGATGCCCGGGTAGGCCGCGCCGAGGAAAAGCAGCTTGATGTCCCGCCGGCCGAGGCGGCGAAGCGCTTCGAGAAGCGTCGCCGGGTCGTACCACTGGATGATGCCGCCATTCCAGACGATGATCTTGTCTGTTTCGGCGAAGCCCGGGTGGACGCCGCGGAGGACCCGCCGGCCAGGCTCGGGAAGCTCCGGGCGGATGCCGTGAGCACCAACATCGATGTAGCGGCGGAGCGTGGGGTCGGCATCGTAGGCGCGGGGCGAGATCAGGCCGAGGGAGATCATCATCCCGATGTAGCTGTCGCGCTGGCGCTCATTACAGGTGAGGACGAAGTCGGCGAGGGTGAGCTGCATCGCGAGGATGGCGCGGGTTCGCTGGACCCACGCGTGCTGCTTGTAACCGCGAAACTGCTGGCGCCCGACCTCCATCCACTCCATCGCGTACTGGGTGAAAAGGTCGACCACGAAGCGCTTCGCAGGAAAGAGCGCCGCGACATGGGGCGGGAAGCCGCTGGAGATGATGACGTCGTGCTTCGCGACGAGTTGCAGCACGTTGCGGGCCGACCACCGGACATAGTCGTACGGGGCATTTTTCGGGAGTTCGACATCGGCGTTGGGCCCGGCGAGCGTGACCCGCGCACCGGGAACATGACGAGCGAGCACCGTGGCCTGGGCAGTAGCACGGATCCCCGGGCTCGAGACATGCGTCCCCAGGTGTCCGCGGCAGAGGATGAGGATGCGAGGGCCCACGAACGCGAAGGGTAGGGGAAGTTCGGGGATGAGGCGAGTTGGCCATCACCCGCACCCCCTACAGCAACCGTCACCCCTCCAACCAACCGCGGGCCATACCGCCGCATCGTGCCGGGGCTCGCTTCGGGCAGGTAAGCCCCGGCAGAAAGCCCGGCAAGGCGCCTCCCCCGGGCCGAATTTGACACTCGCATCTCTCCCCCCGGAGGCCTATCATTGGGGGCATCACACTGGCGGGTGGGACTGGATCTGCTTGCCCGTCGAAGAAGGAACCCTGTTTGGAACTTCAGAACGTCGTCATCGTCGATGGTGTCCGCTCCGCATTTTCGAAGGGCGGGCGCGGCAAGCTCGTCGCCACCCGGCTCGATGAAGCTGGCGCATACATTATTCGCGAACTGCTGAACCGCAACCCGAAGGTCACCGACGACATGATCGAGGACATCGGCCTCGGCACCGTTGCAGGCGTTCGCGAACTCGCCGGGCTCACCACCGTTGGCCGCCTCGCTGGCCTCCCCGCCGAGGTCTGCGGCTTCGAATCGAACCGCCAGTGTGGCTCTTCGATGGAGACGCTGCACCGGCTGGCACAGTCCATCCAGGTCGGCGCCACCGAGTGTGGCATCGCCATCGGTGCCGAGCGCATGGGGCGAGCCCTTGGCGGCGGCCCCGCCGGCCCGCAGACGCGCGTCACCGAGTTCAACAAGAAGCGCCTCGAGCAGACTCCCGCACAGCGCAACATGGCGCCCGACCACTTCGAGAACTACAGCGTCCCGTTCCCGGACTACGTGCTCGACTACTCGCCGGTCCTGAGCATGCCCCAGACCGCACAGAACGCGGCCGAAACCTACAACATCTCGCGCGAAGAGCTCGATGCCTACGCCGTCGAAAGCCATCGCAAGACGGCCGCCGCCTACGAGAAGGGGATCTACAAGGACGAGATCATCCCGCTCGAGGTCGAAGAGCCGGTATTCGATGACCAGGGCAACTGGGTCGAGGCCGAGCACGGCAAGATGATCACGTTCGACCGCGACGAGGGCCTGCGCCCCGGCACCAACATGGAGACGCTCTCGCAGCTCCCGGGTATCAAGGGTCTCGTCAGCCCTGGCGGCACGGACATCCGGATCACGGCCGGCAACAGCTGCCCAACGAACGACGGCTTCACCGCCGCACTCCTCATGAGCGAGAAGAAGGCCCTCGAACTCGGTCTCGAGCCGCTCGCCCGCATCGTCGGCTACGGTGTTGCCGGCGTGAAGGCTCAGCTCATGGGCCTCGGCCCGATCCCGAGCACCAAGAAGGCGCTCCGCCATGCTGGCATCACGGCCGACCAGATCGACCGTGTCGAGTTCAATGAGGCATTCGCCGCACAGGTCATCCCGTCGTGCAAGGACCTCGGGATCCCGCTCGACCGTGTCAACGTGAACGGTGGCTCGATTGCTATCGGCCATCCGCTCGGCGCAACGGGTGCCCGCCTCGTGCTCACCGTCGCCCACGAACTTCGCCGCAGCGGCAAGCGTTACGGCCTCTCAACCCAGTGCATCGGCGCCGGGATGGGCATCAGCACCATCATCGAAGCGCTCTAAGCGTTCGACACAGTCGAATTCACGAGAGGGAGGCTCGAACGAGCCTCCCTGTTGTACCGGATGGAAACGCGTAACGCCCGGCCCACGAAGGGAAAGGCGGGCTGTGAACGCCCGATCAGTGCCGGTGACGATTGCCACAGGGAACCGTGGAAAGTGTGAAAGCGGACAACCCGTTCGCCTGCGCCACCGCACGGGGACGGCCAGGCGTGCACTGACGGTGATTGGGTCCGGGCCCGCAATCCTGCGGGCCCGGACGGGCCTGCCCTAGGCCGTCGCGAGGGCTACTTCCTGCTGGGGGACCATGCCTTCGAGTACACGCTCGAGGGCCATCGTATGGCTGCAGACACTCCAGCTGTCGAAGAAGTCACAGTTACAGGCCCAGTGCCCGTCTTCGATAGTGACTTCGTGGTCACTATTCTCACCGTGGAACGTCACGTGGAGTCCATCGATCTGCATACGATGGCGTTCGCCGGCATAGACTTTCGCCTTCTCGACCTTGCTGATGAGGCTGGATTGCATCAGAGCTGGATCCTCCTTACTCATGTTCCAGGGCACCCAAAAGCGCACGAACGGCGGCACACAGGTGCGCCGCCGTCAGGGTGGTTGGATGCCCGAATGCACATCCATGGCACCCGCACGCTACGCTTCGCCATCCGCGCCTGTCAACGGTCTCCCGGCCGTATTTGTGCAGTTCACATCCTGTATTCGGAACCCGGCCTGAACCTATACTCGAGCACGTGCTGGAACTCACTCCCTACGAGATCGCCCACCGCGGCCATCTCTTCTGCAGCCCGATGACGAGCGAGCGCGCCGGGCGGCTGGTGAGCCTCCTCGACCTCCCCGAGAGCCCCTTGATCGTCGATCTCTGTTGCGGGAAGGCCGAGTTCTTGTTGCGCCTCGTCGAACAGACACGCGGCCTGGGGCTGGGAGTTGACCTCTCGCGGGCGTTCATCACCGAGGGCCAGGAGCGTGCCGCAACACGCGGCATCAGCGACCGGGTCCGGCTCGTCTGTTCCGATGTCAACGCGTACCCATTCGAACCCGGCAGCCACGACCTTGCGATGAGGATCGGCGGAGCAGACCACGCGGGGGCATTTGGGGACCAGATAGCACGATTGCGAGACCTCGTGCGGCCGGGAGGGTCGATCCTCATCGCCGACGTCTACTGGCGCAAGGAGCCGCCCGCGGAGCGGTTCTCACCATTCATGCGCGAAGACGGGCCAATGAGGCTGGAGTTCCACGCCGAGAAAGCGGGAATCCTGCAGGCGAACGGGCTCGACCTGCTCTACACGATGACCAGCACCGAGGACGAGTGGGACCACTATGAAGGTCTCTGTATCCGCGCGGTCGAGCGCTGGGCAGTGGAAAATCCGGGTGACCCGCGGCGCGAGAGCGTGCTGGCGCGGGCCCGCGACGCGTACGGTGATTACCTGGCATGGCGGCGCGAGTACCTTGGATTCGGTTTCTACCTCGCCCGGCGCCCATAGCACCCGCCACTCAGTCCATGCTGATCGCGGCGGAATCAGTCATGTAGATCCAGTAGATCTTGAGCTTGAAGAGGCCGCCAAAGTCGTTCAGATACCGCGGCTGACCGGGAATGTAGAGCAGCCACTTCTGGGTTGCGTTGTCGTACTGCAGTACCTCGGTGTACTTGCCGGCGATGCTCGAGAGGGCGTCCTTCACTTCCTTGCTGCTGCCCGTGTAGACGAAGCTGTTCCACCCGGGTTTGAACTGGGCGATGCGGCCCGGAGCAGGATTGGGGTTGAGGCTCGCGAGATTGCCGGGCGGGGCATCCACCCAGAACGTGTCGTACTGCTTGACCACGAGCCAATCGCTGACCGGGAAGGGAACATTGCGGATGTAGCGCTCGTAGGCGCCCAGGCCAAGGGTGAGCGCAAGCTTCTCCGGGTTCCAGTGGTAGGCCGCCGACCACGGCGCCGGGAGTTGCGAAAGTCCATTCGATGGCGACGTCGTCTGATCGAAGAAGGCGATATTACTCCAGCCGCTACCGAGGGTCTGGACGACGACGGCCCCGGGCGGGGGCGAAATACTGCTCACGTCCTTGCTGGCCACGGCGAGGTCTTCGTTCACACCACCCCAGGTGAATGACGGGTAGGCGGTCTGCCCGTTCACCGTGAGCTGGACGAGCTTGCCGGGGGCGCCGCAACCAGCCTTTTCCGCCGCACTCTTCACGCGGATGGAATAGCGCGAGACGATGCCGAACGCTGTCGTTGTCGTGGAGCCGCACTCGTTGCCATCGATGAACGCGCGGACATCAGTCCCCGCGGGTACGTCCTTCCAATCCTTCAGAGCGGACCCGCTGATACTCATCGGGAGACGTTGGACGGCAGCGCCAATATTGATGATGCCCGCCCCCGCCCAGTTCTGACCATGCGGCGCGGGAGCCGCCGGGGTTGCCGTCGCTTTCGCTATATCGACGTACTCCTGCAGCCCAAGGCGGGAGTTGCGAGACATCATGAGCGCGAACATGCCAGAGACGAGGGGTGTCGCCATGCTCGTGCCGCTCGCCGTCCCGTAGGGAACCTTGATGCCGGGTAGATCGGAACGGATGGTGCTCGCGATTTGGTCCCCTGGAGCCGCGAAGTCGATCGCCGGGCCGTAGTTCGAGTACGGCGCCCACGTGTTGTTGTCCAGGTTGTTTGAAGCACCAACAGCGATGACGTTGGGATATTCAGTATAGGCGGCCGGATACCCCGTACCAACGGCATCGGAGCCCGAATGGTTGCCAGCCGCAGCAACGATCAGGACGCCAGCTGCACGCGCACTTTCGATGGCGCGGCGGACGGCAGGCGAGTCGGCCCCTGGTTCGTCGGGGCGAACCGCGAGACTGAGGTTGATGATATTGGCGCCCATCTTGACCGCGTATTCGATACCCTGCGCGACCTCGAACGGGCGCCCGGAAGGGAGGCCGCCTGCTTCGCTCCCGCAATCGAGCACCTTGACAGTCATGAGCTTGATGTTCCAGCCCACCCCGGCGATGCCCTCGTTGTTATCACCGGCCGCGCCAACGATTCCCGCGACAAAGGTCCCGTGGGAGCCGGCGCCGTTGGCTGTGTGCGGCGGCCCAGAATCGTCCATCACATTCCCGTTATGGATGGAGTTGGTGTAGCCACAGATCTTACCATTGGCCTGGGTGAGCGATACGAAGTTGCAGCCGTACCGGTCGTTGATGCAGCCGTTGCCATCGTGGTCGATACCGTCGCTGTAGGCATCCGCGGGGTTCTCCCAGAGACGCCCGCGAAACTCCGGGTGGCTCAGGTCAATCCCGGAGTCGAGGACAGCGACGACAACAGTACCGTTGCCCTGGGTGAGATCCCATGCAGCAGGAGCGCCGATCTGTGTGAGGTAGCTCGCCTGGTCGCGCAGGTAGTAGGGGTCATCGGGAATTTCGGCAGCCTGGAAAATAGGCGCGTCGTTTTCAACCGAAAGGACGTTTGGCTGTTGTTGCAACTCGGCGATGAACTGCGCGGCAGTCTTACCCTTCGGGATCGGTACGTGCCGGAAACCCTGCTCCTCGAGCGTGGGCGCCGACCCATCGGCAGATTGCGCCTGCACCCCGGTGGCATACTGGACGATGACGTAGCCCTCAGGCCGGGGATCGTTCTCAGCAAAGGCCGGGCTCGCACCGGCAACCAGGGCGGCCGCCAGCACTGCAACGATTGCAACCCATCGCCTTGGCACGTTCGCTCCTTCCCGTAGCTCTCCCGCTCTCGAACTCCGGTCCGTCACTCCGGCTACCGCGTCGGCTCAGGCGTGGGCGGCAGGTTGAACGAGGGTGTCGGGATCGGCGTTGGCGTAGTCGCTTCCCGCTTCCCCAGGATCCGGTCATCGATGATAACCGCAATGTCGCGAGCCTTGTCGATGGTCATGAACGGTTGCCCGCCAACCGTCTGGACGCTGACCACGACATTACCGCGGCGGAAGAGGAAGCGGTGGTACACCTGCACCATATCGGAGGTGCCAACCGTCCCCTGGATGATCTGGTAGCCGCTGGACTGATTGGCGAGTTGCTTGGCCTCCTGCGCGACTGAGCCCGAGGTGCGGGTGAGGACGCCGGAGATATAGTCGTAGGCCGACTTCGCACCCGTCGTATCCTCGAAGAGGTAGGTCTCGATGAGGATTCCGTAACGGCCCTCCACGATGCCTGCGGCGAGCCCATCCGGGTCGAACTGGACCTTGTAGCCATCGATGATCTTCCACTGGCGGGCGTAATCTGCACCTTCGTTCGCGCTCTTGAAAAGGTAGGAACTGGCAAACGTCGAGATGTTCTGGGCGAAGGTCTCGGGGACGTTCACGCTGTAGCGGCCAGGGAGTTCTCCGGTGAACGGTGCGAAGCGGCTCGCCGGGCCCTGCACAACGGTGTCCGGGCCGCCCGTCGTTCCACCTTCGCTCTTTGGAGCGGCTGACGGTGTCCTGTCATTGATCGTGCCGCTGACGTCGGTACCGCCATCCCGCAGCATCCAGAAGACGACGCCCGCAGCAACGGCAAGGACAGCGGCGACCGAGAGCATGATCGGGGTGGCCTTGCCGCTCTGCTTCGCGTACGGGGAACGTTTCGGTTCGGGCATGGTTAGCGCGCCGCCGGAGAGGAGGCCGCAGGTGAAGCCGATTTCTTCGGCTCGGGGGTGGGTGTCTGGAAGTTGCTCGTCGGTGTGGGCTCTATCGCCTGCTTCGTACCGAGCGCCTTTGCGTCGACGATCGCGGCAAGGCCGCGAGCGGTACCGGCGGTCATGAAGGAATCGGCACCGTAGGTCTGGATGACGGTGACGAGGTTACCGCGGCGGAAGAGGAAGCGATGGAAGGCGGCATCGATGGTCGAGCCGGCGATTTTGCCGGAAACGAGCTTCCAGGCGCTGGACTTGTTCCCCAGCGGCTCGGCATTCACCGGTTGGGCGGCGCCGACACTCTTGAGGCGGCTTTCGAAGTAATCGTAGGCGGCCTTCGCACCATCTTCATTCTGGAAGAGGTGGGTCTCGATGTTGATGTAGTAGCTGCCCTGGAGAACCGCCTTTTCACCGCCCTCGGGGCGGAAGCCGGTCTCGTAGCCGCCGAGATATCCCCACTTCGAGAGGAGCTGTTTGCCCTCTTCCGCACTGGTAAACGTCTTGCTCGCACCGTAGTTATCGGCATTGAGGACAAACGTATCGGGGACATTGGTGATGAAGCTCAGGCCGAGATCGTCGAGGCTGATGGCAAAGCGGCTCGCCGGCATCGTCAGCATCGGCGCCTTCGCCGCATCGTTCGGCGAACTTGCGGTGCCGGATGTGGCCGATCCTCGGGGTGTGGCTCCAGTCCCGTTGCCGGCCTTCACCGCATTGTCGTTCCCGCTGCAGGCACCCAGAAGGGGTACGACGAGGAGTGAGGCAGCGAGGGCAGGCGCGGCGAGCGCACGCGGAAGGCGGCGAACCATGGGGGCTCCGGTACCGTGATGGTCACCCGAATATACGGGCGCACCCCGTTTGGGTGAAGGAAAGGGCGCAAGATGAGGGAAAGGCACGCGCTGTCGCAGGCACCCTCCCTAATACGGGAACGTCATCAGGCACTTCGAGAGAAGCGCACCGGCGGCCGTGTTGCATGACCGTTACGAATTGCATGCACGGCGGATCACGAACAGATCCGCACATATTGCATAGTCGCCCTTCACGTGAACGTAAGGGATAATGGACTCCATGCCCGCAGTCCGAACCGTGATGGAGCGGCAGTTCGCATCGCTCACTGTCTACAACTACCGGATCTACTTCACCGGCCAGATGATCTCGCTGGTTGGGACGTGGATGCAGACGACCGCGCAGGCGTGGCTCGTGCTGCAAATCACGGACTCCCCGTTTGCGCTGGGGACGGTGACAACGCTTCAATTCCTGCCCATCACGCTCTTTACGCTCTTTGGCGGGGTGATTGCTGACCGCGTGCCGAAGCGGCGAATGCTGATCACAACGCAAAGCGCCGCCCTGGTACAGGCAGCGATTCTCGGTGCCCTCGTCTCCACGGGGACGGTGCAGCTCTGGCACATCTACGGACTTGCGCTCATGCTCGGAACGGTCAACGCCTTCGACGGACCAGTTCGGCAGGCATTCGTGGTCGAGTTGGTGGGGCGCGAACAGCTCGTGAACGCGGTCGCGCTCAACTCCAGCATCTTTAACGCCGCACGGGTCATTGGGCCGGCGGTTGCCGGCGTGGCCATCGGGGTCGTCGGCCTCGCAACCGCGTTCTGGGTGAATGCGGGGAGCTTCGTCGCAGTCCTCTTCGCCTACTACATGATGCGGCCAGCGGAGTTCTTTTCGGTACCCCGGAAGAAGGCGAACGGAAACGTGCTCGGGCAGGTCGCCGAGGGGATCAAGTACTCATGGCGGACGCCGGCCGTGCTCTACCCATTCATCCTCCTCACTTTCATCGGGACGTTCGGGTACAACTTCACGGTGGTGATTCCCCTCGTGGCCAGGTTCGTGCTCAAGGTCGGACCAGGGGAGTTCGGACTGTTGACATCGTGCATGGGCGCCGGTTCACTCGTTGCTGCCCTGGGAATGGCGGCCGCCGGCAAGGCATCCGAGCGAATCCTGCTCCTGGCGAGTGCGGCGTTCATCGCCACATTCGCGGCGATCGCAGCATCGCCGTTCTTCGCACTGACGGCCGCGCTCCTGGTGGTGCTGGGGGTCGCGAGCGTGACGTTCAGCACGACGATCAATACCACCCTTCAGCTCGTCGTCCCCGATGAACTGAGGGGGCGCGTGATGAGCATCTTCTTCCTCCTGTTCGCGGGTTCGACACCCGTCGGCGGATGGTTTACAGGAACGCTCGCCGAATCGCTCGGCGTTCCCGAGACGCTCGCCATCGAAGCCATTCTCTGTGGTGTTGGCTTCGTAATCGCGATGACCTACCGCTGGGCACACGGAAAGGCGATGCGAGAGGCCGCGCTGGCGGCAGCACCAGCCGATTAGGGGTTGGGCTCGGCAGCCAGGTAGGTTTCGGCGGCAGCAAGGAAGAGCCGGCAACGGCCGAGAAGGGCAGCAACGTATGTCTCAGGGGCAGGAGGCGCCATTGCATAGTCAACCTCATGGCGCGCCAGGAGAAGTTCGTGGAGAAGCCCTGCGAAATCTGGATCGAGGATGCCCGTCCTCGCAAAGGCGAGCGCGTACTGGCTGATAACAGCACGATGGCGGCGAAATGCCAGACCACGGTCCGCAAGCAGGGCGCTCGCTGTGTAGAACGCAACATAGTAGAGTCGCGAGACTGCGATTCGGTTGAACCCTGCTGCAACCAGGACCTCAACGGCGGAGAGCGACTCGTCAGCAGCCTCGAGATAGGCACGCACCCGCTCGTCTGAGGTCATGCGACTCGCACACTGCCCCGAAGACCCTCGGCTATCGGCCACTCTCCCCGCTCGATACGGCTTTCACTGACGGGGAAGAAGAGCACTACGACCGTGTGCTCATGGTCGATATCACTTGCGATCTCGCTCATGGGCCGGGTCTCCTGCCAGACATCGACTGGATCCCTCAAGGCAACGACAAAGTCGATATCCGCCGCCTCGTCATCATCGGCGTAGAGCGGTTCCTGGCACTGATATACGCCAAGCAACCGCTCTCCATAACGCGTTTGTAAGCGATGTATAACATCTCCAATGACAGCTTGATGACGCGCACTCGAAGGGTTCTGCACGAGGGCGATCTTACCACGCGTCACATCCGGCCCGGCGATCTCCCATCACGATGCGGCCGGCCCGGGTGGCTACCGCGGGTAAGCGTGGAAGGCAGGGCTATGAGCACGAATCCCTGACTACCGCGCAGGAAACGATGAAGAGGGTGTCTCGGAATCGACCGGCGACACCCTCTTCGTCTGTCGGGAGCCTCGATTTCAGGGTTCGTATGCCGCCTTGATGCGTTTGAGCGCAACATGTTCCTCGGCGGATGTGGGCGAGCCGATACCAAGAAAGCCCCCCGATGCACGGGCAACGGCCGTGGCACGCACGAGCATCTCTGCAGCCAGGGCGGCACGCTCATCAGGCGTGTGCCCGCCCATCTCCGCATGGGTGAACTCCCACCAGAGGCGGAAGATACCCCCGGCAGGGCGCTCCTCGAGCCAGCCGTGGACCATCGCCATCGATGGGCCGGCCGCATCCAGGCCGGTAACGGAATCGTCGGAGAGGATCACACGCCGCTCATCGCTGTCGACCTTGCCGTCGGTCCATGCAACTTCGAGCAAGGGAACGACGGCAAGTGCGGGCAGTGTCTCCGGGGTGAATCCAAACTGGATGAGTTCATCGAGCAGGACGGGGTCGGTGACGCCCGTGGCGCCCTGCAGGCGTGCCGATTCTTCCGCCTCGCGCCCTTCCTGCCGCATATGGTCGATGAGCGCGGCGTTCAGCTTACGAAAGTGCTCTTCCTCGAGCGCACGCTTTCGATCCTCCAGCGCATCCGTCATGGCACTGCCTCCGTGGGATTGGGTTCGCCAGCAAGCGAGTCGCGTGCGAACCATGGCCATGGTGCACCCCAATCGCGCGTTCTCCACCGTCCGTTCGAACCATTGCACGGGGCATGTCGGCCTGAAGTGGGAGAACTGCCCGCTGGCAGGAACAATCCCCGCGCGAGCGGCGTCTGGAATCGTGCGGAGCGGGCCCCCGTACAGCCTCCGGCCGCCATCAACCCCGCGATCGTGGCCGGAGAGCTGCCCTTTGCTGTAACGGAGGTGGTCCCCGTCCATGACTGAATGGCACAACGGGCGCCTCGCATGGCCGGGCAGTAGGCTGAGCGAATGGGATTTCGCGAATTCAAACAGGATGAGATCGAACAGGCGCTGGACACGGAACGGGTGGTCCGGCTGGGGTTCACCAGTGCGGGAGAGGCATACGTGGTCCCGCTCTTCTACGTGTGGCTCGACGGAGCACTCTGCGGGATGACAACTCCGGGGCGCAAGACGTCACTCGCCGGGGCCAATCCACACGTCGCGTTCCAGGTCGATAGCGTCGAGTCAACCGGGCCGTGGGAGTGGCGCTCGGTCAGTGGCGAAGGTGAGTGGGAAGTGGTCACCGATCCCGGGGAGATCAGCCAGATCGTAGGCCGCGTTCAACGCAAGCTCCGTGATGCACCGGCCTGGGCGCCCTCCCAGTTGCAGGCACGGTTCGTTGAGCAGGGGATGGTGACCTGGCGAATCCGCCCAACACGAGTCAGTGGCCGCAGCCACGGGCCAGACTAACGGGCCCACCCCGAATCCGCGGCCATCATGATCCATAGCCGCGCTGCCTCGGCAGGAGCCTCTCCTTCATCAGGCTGGCAGTGAATCGAGAATCTCCGCGACGGGATGGTCCATGATGGCGCTGGCGTACCCGCGATACATGCGATCGAAGAGCAGTTGCCCGCGCTCGTTCCAATCATCCATGTTGAAGTCAGGTGCGCCTGTCACCAGGTAGAAGAGGAGTTGGGCAACACCGAGCCGGTAGTCGGTCCAGCAGTCTTCGAGTGTGTAGCTTTCGACACCATGTTCCCGGAGGGTCTCCCAGTACCGCTCGATAAAGCGCGCTTCGTTCGCACGCCGGTCTTCGCGGGACATGTTCCCGGCCAGGAAGTAGGCGATGTCCACGGGCCCGACACTCTGCTGGCAGATCTGCCAGTCGATGAGTGTGAAGGGCGGGCCACCCTCAGCGCTGGCAAAGAACATGTTATCGAGGCGGAAATCCTGGTGGACGAGCGTCCGCTGGCGGCCCATGAGGTTCGAGACAAAGCCCCGGTAGCTATCGGCCAGTTGAAGCGCGAGCCGCGTCACCTCCGGTTCGACCATCGGTGCGAACTTCTCTTCGAATGCAGGAAGGGCCACACGATAACCAAATTCGAGCATATCGAAGTACGGGTGGCCCGGGCCGGGCAGCCAATCATGCCCATCGATCTCCGGTGATTGCCACCATCGCGCGTGGAATTTGGCGATCTCCGTAATAGCCAGTTCGGCTTCGTCGAGCGTGCACGAAGCGATCTGGTCGCCCGGACGGGCAGGCGCCATGTCCTCGAGCAGCATGACGAATTCGTGGGAGGGGTCGCCCGCGGCGTAGTAACAGGCCGGGATGCGGACGCCGGGGTTCTTGCCCGCGAAGTGCCGGTAGAAGCCGAGTTCGTGCGCAAAGAACCCGAGACTAACGGCGAGTTGGCGCATCCCTTCGTGAAGCGTGGGAAGCTTCGCGATCATCGTCGGCGGGCCACCAGGCCCATCGTACGAGAGGTCGAGCCGCGCGAGCTGGCTCAGGAAGCCCACACCCTCACCGATGGTCGTCGCATGCACCGCCGTGATCGCGGCGCCCCCACGAATATCAGCAGGGAGGACCTCGGTCAGCCAGTCAGGGGTAATGTCGCGAATCTGCTTCGGTACCGAACTCACGTATCCCTCCGGAATGTGGCAGACTACATCACTCGCGAGGTCAATAGATCGTCAGCTCCGCTTCCGGCTTCGAGAAGCGGAAAGCGCGGGCGCCGCCGGGGGGATGATGCCCTCGCGCTTCTCCTCTTCGTAGAGCCGTTCGATGACGAACTGCTTGAGGAGCGTCTGATAGCCAATGTGCTTCTTGCGCGCGAGCGCCTTGATGCGCGCCAGGGTGTTGCGATCAAAGCGGATGGAGAGGGGATTAGGGTGTTCACGGACGGGCGGGAGCCAGTCGAGTTCGATCGGCGGATGTTCGGCCAGATAGCGATCACCAAGGCTGTGAGTCGACCAGAACTCGGCCTCCTCGTCCTCGTTCGCAAACTCCGGGATCTCATCCTCACTTTGGATCTCGATGAGGCGCGCCACCTGGTCATCTTCAACGGGTACGGTAGCTACGGCGTTCGGAAGCATCGGCATCTCTTGCAGTGATCACGCGTATTCCGCGGTTTCGGCGGACGAAGATCACGCTGATCATCCGCCCTGATTCGATCTTCCCGATCAGGCCGTAGCGCCGCTCACCGTCGCGCGGCTGCCGCACTGATAGCTGCCGCCGACCGGGATCGGCCATTGCCTGCTCGACTTCAGCCGGAACCAGCCCGTGCCGGCCGACATGTTCGATATTGTGCTCATCCCATTCGAATTCGACCAACCGGCCGCTCTCCCGTAGCTACCATGGTAGCAGCGATGTCAAGCAATAGCCTCCGACCCGGTTCCTGGTTAGGACCGGGCCGCCCAACAGAGCTATTTCTGGTAGCGGCGGCGGCGGTCGCGGCCACCCGCCTGGGAGCGGCCATAGCGAACAGGACCCGCACGGCCGGCGGCGGCAGCCATCGCAGCCAATTCTTCCTGGTCAGTCCCCACGAGGTCGCGGCGCAGCTCGATGACCTGGTCGCGGAGCGCGGCCGCCTTTTCGAACTCGAGGTTCTTGGCCGCGGCCTTCATCTGCGACTCCAACTCCTTGACCATCCGGAGGAGCTCATCCTTGGGCAGTGCCGCATGCGGGCGGCCAGCGTCATAGGTGGTCTTCTCCTCCGCGGCCATGCGCACGTGGTCGGTAATGTCGCGCACGGCCTTGATGATGCTCGCCGGCTCGAGGCCATGCTCGCGGTTGTACTCTTCCTGGATCTTGCGGCGCCGGTACGTCTCGTCGATCGCGTTACGCATGCTCTGCGTGATGGTGTCCGCGTACATCACCACGCGGCCCTCCTGGTGGCGGGCGGCGCGGCCAATCGTCTGGATCAGTGACCGGTTCGAGCGCAGGTAGCCTTCTTTGTCCGCATCGAGAATACAAACGAGGGAGACCTCGGGCAGGTCAAGGCCTTCGCGGAGGAGGTTGATACCGACCACCACGTCGTAAACGCCAAGGCGGAGGTCCCGGAGGATTTCAACGCGATCGAGGGTCTCGACCTCGGCGTGAAGGTAGTGGGTCTTGATACCCATCTCGACGAGGTAGTCGGCCAGGTCCTCTGCCATCTTCTTGGTCAGCGTCGTCACGAGGGCACGCTGGCCCCTGTCGACGACACGCCGGATCTCCGCCATCAGGTCATCGACCTGGTTCTTCGTGGGGCGAACCTCGATCTCCGGGTCGAGGAGGCCGGTCGGGCGGATGACCTGTTCGACGACCTGGCTCGACTGGCGGATCTCGTAATCACCCGGGGTGGCACTGACGAAGACAGCCTGGTTGATGTGGCGGTCGAACTCCTCGAAGGTCTGGGGGCGGTTGTCCATCGCACTCGGGAGGCGGAAACCAAACTCGACGAGCGTCTCCTTGCGGGCACGGTCCCCAAAGAACTGGCCCTGCACCTGCGGCAGGGTGATGTGCGACTCATCGACGACGAGGAGCCAGTCATCGGGGAAGTAATCGAGAAGGCACCACGGTGTGGAGCCTGCTTCGCGGAGTTGGAGATGACGCGAATAGTTCTCCACGCCAGCGCAGTAGCCAGTCTCCCGGAGGGACTCGATGTCGTAGTGGGTCCGCTCTTCGAGACGGGCCGCCTCGAGGATCTTGCCCTGTTCGCGGAAGAACTCGAGTTGTTCAGCAAGCTCGGCCTCGATGCCAGCAATGGCCTGCTCGAGGCGGTCCTTCCCGGTAACGAAGTGCTTGGCGGGGAAGATGTCTACTTCGTCCTTCTCAGCCACGATTTCACCGGTGAGCGGGTCGAGTTCGACGATGCGCTCAACTTCGTCGCCGAAGAAGTCGATGCGGACAGCGAGTTCTTCGTAGCTCGGGATGATGGTGAGAGAGTCGCCGCGCAGGCGGAACTTGCCGCGCACGACGTTCATGTCGTTGCGCTCGTACTGCATGGCCACCATGCGGCGGACGGCCTCGGTACGGTTGAATCGCTCACCGCGTTTGAAGTTGAGGACGAAGCCTTCGTATTCGGTGGGGTCGCCGAGGCCGTAGATACAGCTCACCGAGGCAACGATGATCACATCGCGCCGGGTAAGGAGTGCGCGTGAGGCGGCGTGCCGGAGCTTGTCGATCTCCTCGTTGATGTCGGCGTCCTTGGCGATGTACGTGTCGGTGCGCGGGATGTACGCCTCGGGCTGGTAGTAGTCGTAGTAGCTGACGAAGTACTCGACCGCGTTTTCTGGGAAGAACTCCTTGAGCTCGGAGCAGAGCTGCGCGGCGAGTGTCTTGTTGTGTGCGAGGACGAGCGTGGGGCGCCCCGTTTGCTGGATGACGTTCGCCATCGTGAACGTCTTGCCGGAGCCCGTGACACCGAGGAGTGTCTGGTAGCGGTCACCCCGGTTTACACCTTCCACCAGGTGTTCAATCGCCTGGGGCTGGTCGCCGGTTGGCTGGTAGTCGGCCTGAAGCTTGAACTCGGCGCGTTCGCGTACGGTGGTGACGAGCGGCATGGATCAAGTGTAGCAGGCGGCGAAAGGCTCGAACATGCGTTCGTCCGGGCTCCTGGCGGTATCTCGCCAGGAGCCCGGGATGGATTTGATCAGGACGGTTCGGCGTAGAGAGGCGAACTGGCTTTCATCCAGCGAAGGAGCATGCGCATCTCGGCGATTCGGCGCCCGTCCGCGTCATCCATCGCCGTATCGAACCACATATGCTCGGTTTTCGGGCTCTGGCCGACCGCGAGGACCGTGCCGGTGACATGATAATCGTGGCCAACGAGGACCGGGCCATTGATGTTGCGCAGTTCGATGGCTCCAAAGAGGCCGACGGCCGGGCCAATGCGGCCGCGCAGGGTCTCCATGCTCTTCGCATAGAGGAGCTGGACCATCGCTGCCGGCGTGGCGATCGCACCTCCCCACGGGCTGGCGCCGTCGTACCAATCGAGCGGCTCGGTTATCACGCCGAGGCGCTTCTTCTGCTGTTCGGGGTCAAGACGAACACCGACCGGGTCGAATTCAAATCCAGGGGTGATACCGGCGAGCATCCGCAGCTCCCCCGGCTCAAACCGATCGATGGGGCGGCGTTGAAGGGCCGTTGGTTCGGCAGGGTTGCCGGCCGAGGCCGAGCCTTCGGCAACCCGCATCCCATCCTCACGTTCTACCCACGCATCGACCTGGACATCAATCGTGCTCGCTGGCTGCGCCAGGAATGCGCGTACCGGCTCCCGGTCGGTGGTGGCGTTCCGGAAGTAGAGAGAGAGCGTGCCCCGCTCGAACCAGCGCTGGCCAAACGCCTTCAGGAGGAGCGGCGGGAAAAGCTCCATGTGGATGGAACCGGCGACCGTACCGCCACGGAAGCCGAGCTTCGTTGCGGTGGCGTCGTCGTGGATGCTACCCCGTGCATCACGGGAGGAATTGACGGAACTGCGGAGGGGGCCAGCGATGACGCCATCAGCACTGGTAATTTCGGAGCGGGTGGGGGTTGAAGTCATGGCATGGCTCCCATCAGGAAGGTTGGTGACGCCAGCCTACACGCGTCGGCGAACGGATTGAAACCCCTTCCCATACGTATCGTGGGCCGATAAAACAGATCCGTTTACCGGGCCGCCCTTATCTCACGGGCGCACCGAGAGACGGTACGGGGGAGCACAGTCGCTCCAGCAGACAGACGAACCTAGAGCGACGCCGAGATCACAGGAACGAGGAGGGCAAGCAGCGCGCCGATTTCGAGGCTCCGGGTAACGGGGCTCCGAATGGGCTGCGCAAGGTGCACCTCGTACTTGTTCCGCCGGCCAAAGCGCTTTCGCGAGATATAACCGGTGTGCTCGAGGTCCGCGACGATTCGCTTGACCGCGCGCTCACTGATCTCGACGCGCTCGGCGAGGTCCTTGAGGCGGGCGTTCGGGTCCTCCGTGATACACAGAAGAACGTGCGCATGGTTCGTAAGAAACGTCCATTCAGACATGGCGCAGAAAAGGGTAACGCGAACTTCCCGTGATAACTAGGGAAATCTTCAGCCCTAGTTGACAGGCGATTAACCACCGCACGAGGAACCGGCGGCAGCCTCCGCTCGCACGGTAGATCCCCTCCCTGCCATGACACCCGGTGTTGTTGCGGGCCCTCGCCGGCTTACCTCTCCTGCGGCGCCACGACTTCGGAGTGGTAGCGAAAGTCGCAGTGCGCGGCACCCTCCATCCGCGTCTGGGTGCGACTGAAGGTGACGCCAGGTGCCAACCCTTCGAAATACGCGAAATCGCGGCCACACGAGAGGAGCGGGCCGAGGTCACCGGCGCCGAGTTCCTCGTACATCTCCACGAACTTGCACGTCGTCACGTTGAAGCCGTAGCGCTCGGGGGTCTGCTCCACAACATCGACAACGAGCGAACCGTCACTCGTCGGGCCCTTCAGGGAACGGGCGGCAAGGTCGTCCATGTTGCGGATTTGGAGGCGGTCGCGGTCGGCAACACCCTGGGCGTGTGCGATCTCGCGGATCGTCCGGCCCACGATCTCGTTCGTGCGTTCCTCGCCGAATTCGGTCTGGAAAGCGCGAATCAATGGAACGAGGACGGCCGCTTCGATTCGGCGCCGTTCGAGGAGGGGAAGGTCAGTGGCAGTGGTCATGCATATGCTCCGGCAATCGTGGCGAGTGCGAGGTCAAGTTCTTCGCGAACCCATGCATCGTGCTCGTTCGCACGTGCTTTCTCAAGCGAGGCGGCCACGTCCGGGAGGATATCCGGGGAAGGCCGCAAACGTTCGATGAGGTGGCCAAGCGCCCACGCAACGTGCCCGCGAACGAGCGGCGAGGCATCAGCAAGGGCGGTTTCGAGTACCGGGAGATCGGCGAGCGAGCCGGTGTTACCAAGGGCAATAGCAGCATTGCGAGCAAGGCCATCACGTTTCGCCCGCATGATGGCACGCCCGCGGAAGCGCTCTTCGAAGGACGTGGCATCGAGTGCCAGGAGCCCCTCGAGCTCGGGGAACGCCTCACCGGGAGATGGCGGCGCGAACTCGTCGTGGCCACCAGGAGTCCTCACACCCACCGGGCATGAATCGAGGCAGGCATCGCAGCCGAAGACCCAATCACCAAAGAGCGGCCGCAGGTCGCGGGGGATAGGACCCCTGTTTTCGATCGTGTGGTAGCTGATGCAGCGGCGCGCATCGACGAGGTGTCCGCCTGGTGAAATGGCCCCGGTCGGGCAGGCCGTTATGCACCGCGTGCAGGTGCCGCAGGTTTTCGGGATCGGTGCGTCCGGTGCGAGTTCGAGGGTCGTGGCGATCGCTCCAAGGAGGACCCACGGCCCCACCCCGGGAACCAGGAGCATGGTTGACTTCCCGAGCCAGCCCATCCCCGAAGCCGCGGCGAGGGGACGTTCGAGGAGCGGGCCATAGTCGACGGTCGGCCGGGCGTTGGCGTCGAGTTCGTCCCGGATCGTCCGCGCGATACGGCGGAGCTTTTTCTCGAAGACACGGTGGTAGTCGCGGCCGCGAGCATAGCGGGCGACGCGACCGCGGGCCGGGCCGGCGGGGCGCTCCGGGTCCGGGAGGTGGCAGGCGAGGGCGAGCAGGACGACGGACTGTGCGCCTTCGAGGAAGCGGCCGGGATCGATCGATCCACTCCTCCGTCATCCATCCAAGGCCGTCGAGGCGGCCTTCGATGCGAGCGTCCTGGGCCGCGGTGCGGGCCGCGAGGATCGGACCGGCAGAAGCGATGCGGACGAGATCGAAACCCTCGGCCCGAGCGAGATCGAGAATGCGGGCGCGCGGATCCATCGAAATCAGGCTACCGCATGGCTGCGGCACTCGCCGAACGGGTAGCAGCCACCCTGCCCGCGCGGGTGGCGCAACCACGGTGCCGCGGTGGCACGCTCGAAGCACCACACCGGAGACAGATGCCATGACCGAATCCAACAACCTTACCGGGCTCTCGGAACAGCTCGCGGCAGCCGTCGCGCGGGCAGCCCAATCAACCCTGATGGTGAACGCACGCCGGCGCTTCCCGGCAAGCGGCATCGCGTGGAGCACCGAGGGCCTCGTCCTTACAACCGACCACGTCCTCGAACGGGAAGAAGACATCACGGTCGGGTTACCCGATGGGCGAGAGCTTCCCGCGAACATCGTTGGCCGCGACCCCGGCAGCGACCTCGCCGTACTGAAGGTCGACGCCCCACTTACGGTGGCCGCACAGGCACCCGCGGAGTCGGTGAGGGTCGGCGGCATGGTCCTTGCTGTTGGGCGGCCAGGCAGCGAGGGCGTGCAGGCATCGTTCGGCGTGGTTGCTGCAATCGGCGGCCCATGGCGCACCTTCCGTGGCGCCCAGGTCGAAGGCTACCTGCGCAGCGATACCACATTCTTCCCCGGCTTCTCGGGCGGGCCACTCATCGACGTCGCCGGCCGCGCGATCGGAATCAACAGCTCGCGGCCCGGACGGGGCGCGGGAATCACGATCCCGATGGGTGCAGCCGCCAGGGTCGCCGGCGACCTGGTCAAAGCGGGCCGGGTACGTCGTGCGTATCTCGGTATCAGCAGCCAGCCGGTGCAACTCCCCAATGCGCTTGCAGCGCGACTGAACGGCCAGGAAAGCGGGCTCCTCGTCATGTTGGTGGAGCCCGAAAGCCCCGCCGGTCATGCGGGCCTCATCCTCGGCGACCTGCTGGTGAGCCTCGGTAGCCAGCCCGTAACCGACACCGAGTCGCTACAGGCCCAGCTCGGGCCGGACCGGGTCGGAAAGCCCCTGGCGGCTGTCGTGCTGCGTGGAGGCGAACCGCACGAACTGACGGTCGTCCCCGGCGAACGGTAGGCGGCCGGGTACCGCTGAAGGAAACTCACCGTTCGGGCAGGCACACAACATCCGGTCGCTGGGCTACGCTGGAGGACGAATGAACGAAATTGAACCGGCAAACGGCCTTCGTATCCTCATCATCGCGGCGTACCCGGCGGCGCGGGCGGGCCTTCGCTCGATGCTCGATGGGCACGATGGGAACGACCCGATCACGGTCGTTGGTGAAGTGGCAACACTCGAGGCGCCCGGCGAGTTCGCAGCCATCCACGCCGACGTCGTGGTCGCCGAGTTAGACGGGCAATCGAACGAGACCATCGTCCCGGCCGATCTGCCGGCCGTGCTCATCGCCGGGGACGCAACGGCGTACCTGCCACTCGGACCCATGACCCGCCCGGGCGCCTACCTCCTCCGCGACGCCGGGACCGAGGAACTGGCAGCCGCAGCCTGGGCGGTCGCGAGAGGCCTGACCGTGATGGATCCGGCGGTGGCGGCGCTGCTCACGGCTCCCGAGAAGACCGGCCGGCACCCCGAGAACGGGGCAGTCTCGCTCACCGAACGCGAACACGCGGTGCTCGATCTCGTCGCAATCGGGCTCCCGAACAAGGGCATTGCACGCCAGCTGGGGATCAGCGAGCACACGGTGAAGTTCCATGTCGGGGCGATCCTGGGGAAGCTCGGGGCAGCGAGCCGGGCGGAGGCCGTAGCCCTTGCCGCACGCCAGGGATTGCTCGCGCTCTAACGGGTTTCCAACAGGAAGCGGGGCCGGTTAGCCGCGACCGTTGCGCTCACGGGCTTCGTCATAGGCCGCCCGCCGGCGGGGGTCACGAAGGACCCAGTGGGCCTCACGGATGGCCGCTTCTTTCGCTTTGAGCTCGGCATTCCAGGCATTACCAAGGGCACGGTGAGCCTCGGTGACCGCCGCGCCCACGTCTTCGGGCGTAGCGCGGGGCCGGATGCCAAGGAGCTTGTAGTAATCGCTGAGCGGGCCCGGTCCAGGAGTCCATGGCGGGCGAGCAGCATCGTAGGCGGCACGAAGGTCACGCCGGACGAGGGTGAGACCGGCCATTTCGAGCTTCGCCTGGCGGCTGTACCGTTCTTCGAGGTTGAGATGGTCACCCGTGGCCTGGGGTGCGAGGGCCGCCGCCGCTTTCCGGATCTCCTCGTCGGTAGCCCATGGCTTGACGCCGAGAAACGCGTACCAGTCCTCCTGGTTCGGCCCCGCCGCGCGGTCGAACTTCCAGCGCGCCATCTCGCGAGCCCGGTCGGCGGGCGACGGCCTCGGGGCTGGTGCGACATCTTCATCACGCCAGTTGTCCGGCCGCTGGCGGCCGAAGGTGAACTTCATACGATCGCCGGAACCGCCGGCTTCGCGGTTGCGGGCATTCGAGCGTGCCACACCAAAGCTGCTGGCAAACCCCGCGTAGCGCCGGGCGATACCCCGTGAGCGATCGAACGCGGCTCGCTGGGCAGGGTCGAGGAGCACATCGCGAGCCTGGTTGAGTTCGGCCATGCGTGCGTGGGCATCGGTTGCAGGGTTCACATCGGGATGGATGTCGCGCGCGCGCTTGCGGTGGGCAGCCCTGATCGCAGCCTCGTCGGCGTCGGGGGCTACATCGAGGACCTCGTACCAGTCGGGTTCCTGGGGCCGGGGCTGCATCGCTACGAATGGTACGGCAATTCGCCCCGCCAATTCACAATTCACCATGCACAATGCGCCAATTCGGGGCCGGCACAGTCGTGGATCAGGGTTCCTTGAGAACGCGCATCCAGATCTGGGCCTCTTCGAGGCCAGCGAGGTGGCCCCAGAAACGCTCGCAAACGTACTGGGCGCGTTCGCTCCGGTTTGCCAGGGCGTCGACCACGCGGCCAAGGACACGCCGACCCCTGCCGGGAAGCCAGGTGTCGGCGTTCATGTTGAAAGAGAGGCGCTGCTTCACCATCTCAAACTTCGCCGGGTGGTAGTAGCCAAAGGCACGGCCGTCGAAGGTGTTGGGGTCGAAGTAGTCGAAGGTGTCGAGGAAGACGCCGCGGCGGTGGGTCGGGTCTTTCCACGTGGCGTAGAGCGTGCTGCCGTGGGGAAAGCGGAAGTGCACGATCGCGCCCGGCTTGCAGACGCGCCAGACCTCGCCCATGAAGGCCATGAAATCGTCGAGGTGCTCAACGAGGTGCGAGGCGTAGACGCCATCGACCGAGGAGTCGGCGAAGGGGAGCGGGCGGAAGACGTCGGCGATGACGTCGACGCCGGGGATTCGCGCGATATCGACGCCGATGGCGCCGGGCTTCTTCCGGCCGCCGCAGCCGAGGTCGAGGATCGTTCTCACGCGGACATTGTCGCGGGGGGTGAGCGCTGGGGCGAGTTCGCGAATGGGCGAATGGGCGGAGGCCAGTGGCGGCCAGGCACGTGCCGACGACGGGTGTATCGCACTCGAGACCAGCAGGTGGCTCGTGTCTTACGGTCCCGACACGCTGCGCTCCATGGGTGAGGCCTGGTTGGCAAGGCGTCCCGTTTCGACCCGGAGGACGTACTGCAGCAGCGAGAGCAGTGGGAGGCTCAGGATCATGCCAGCTGAAGCGAAGAACTGCGCCTCGTAGAAAGCGAACGGCTGAATAACGAGGATCCACACGAACACCGCACGCTCCTGCAGCCGTAAGCTCCGCAGTTCGCCCGCTCCGGCTGGGAGCGCCGCGACGGACAACGCCAGGGCGGCAACGGCTGCCAGGACCTCGAGAGCGCCGAGCGGAGAGACCGATACCAGGTTGACGAGGTCAAGGTCGTTGGCGCCCGAACCGGATCGCCATGGATGGTCACGTACCAGGAGGATGGCGATGACCTCCGTGAGCGTTGCAACCGAGCCGGCAACCACGAGCAATGCGACTGCACGGGCAAACCATCCCGTGCTGGCAAGCGACTCGTAGCGGGTGAACAGCCAGGTCTGGAGACGAGCGAGCCTCGTTGGCCGGTCCGCCGGGTCGAGGGCCTCGAAGATGTCGACAAGCTGTTTGCGAAGTTCGCTCTCCGGTGAGCTGGCGAGGTAGCGGAGCGCTCTCGTCCGCTCCGGCTCATCCAGGTCGCCGCTCGCGGCCTGTTTGAGCAGTTCGATTGCATTCACCAACTGCTCCCGAGGCGAGAAGCCGCCGCGCCGGGTAATCGTGCGCGAAAGGAGAAACAGGGCGACGAAGGTGGCGTAGATGAGTGCTGGAGCAGGGCGAAAGAAGTAGTTGTTGTCGCTCGTGAGGAATTTGCCGATCTCATCGATGAACAGTCCGAATCCGGCGCCACCGAGTATCGCCATAGTCCAGCGGGCCGTGAGGGTCACGAACGAGATGCCGGTGATTAGCGCCGCGAGCATCAGGAGTCCACCCCAGATCATGTGGGCGACGTGGAGACCACCGCCTCCGATCTGGGGATATCCGGCGAGGAAGAGATACAGGCGAACGGCCATCAGCGAAGTCACGGCGGACACGACAAAGGCATCGATGAGACCGACGACGTCAGTGTGCCTGAGGAAGAGATGAGAGCGCATGAGTGCTCCGGTGCCCGTTGGGTAGAAATGATATGACGCACCCGGCAATTCAGACTGCGAGCGTCTCGGAGCGCCTGCCACCCGACCGGGCGGTGGCAAGGGAGCACGCGATCCGCGACAACCAGTTGTAAGAGCCAGCGTGAAGAGGACGAGCATCGAGGCAGTTGTCCGCACACCGATAACACGCACGTTGTCTCCCCCGAAAACGCACAAGCACTCCATCGCCGGCACGATGCCCGTAGAATGCGCGCCATGCCGGGAGCACTGGATGGACTGCGCGTTATCGAAGCAGGGCAGGGCGTTGGGCCTTCGTATTGCGGGAAGCTGCTCGCGGGCTTCGGGGCGGAGGTCATCAAGATCGAGCCGCCGGAGGGGGACGTGCTTCGGCAGGCGGGGCCGTTCCCCGGCGACGTCCCGGACCCCGAACGATCCGGGCTCTTCCTCCACCTCAACACCGGAAAGCGGAGCGCAGTACCGAAGGACGGCGCTGAGACCGATGCCCTGCTCGCCGGAGCAGATGCACTCATCCTCGCGCACCGGCCAACGGAGCTGCGGGAGAGTGAGTTCAACCTCGCACGGCTGCGCGAGCGGTACCCGTCGCTGGTGATCGCAAACGTGAGCTGGTTCGGGCTCGATGGGCCCTACGCCGACTACCTGGGCAGCGAACTCGTCGCCTACGCGCTCGGCGGCTACGCCATCCTCACGGGCTCGCCGGAACGGGAGCCGATCAAGGCGTACGGCTCGCTCGTCGAGTACCAGGCCGGGACGCACGCGGCGCTGGGGGTGCTCGCCGCCCTGCACGAGCGGAGGACAAGCGGGCTCGGGCAGGTGGTGGACGTCTCCGCCATGGAGGCGAGCACCTTCCTGCTCGGCGGTGTGGAGCAGACCGCCTACTTCTACGGCAAGGCGGCGAGGCGAAACGGGACACGGCTACTCGGTTTCCCGGCCCACCATTCGTACCCCTCGACAATTCGCCCGTGTGCCGACGGCTATGTGCACTGCCATTCGCACAACCGTTACCCCGACCTCCTCGGGACGCTCATCCCAAACCCGCGGCTGCTGGAGCCCGACCTGCTCGAGACGATGATGGGCCACGCGGATGAAATCGACGCAATCATGGATGAGTGGCTTGCGGACAAAACGCGGCACGATGTGGTGGTGGCGGCACAGGAACTGCGGCTGCCATTCACCGAGGTAATGGAACCGGGCGAGGTGATGGCCGAAGAACACCACCGCGTGCGGGGGAGCTTCGTACCGACCGGGCACGCCGCTGCCGGACCCGTCCTCCAGCCGGGAGCGCCGGTGCACATGAGCGCGACATCCTGGCAACACGGCGGTGCACCGGTACATGGCGAGCTTTCGGTCGAGTCACTTGCGAGCCGCCCGGTTCCCGGGCATTCGAATCATCCCGGTGCAGCGCGGCGCGGCAAACCACTCGAAGGTCTACGGGTGATCGATTTCACGAACGCGGTGGCCGGCCCAATCGCGTCATACCTGCTCGCCGACCTCGGCGCCACCGTGATCAAGCTCGAGGCGCCCGGGAGCCGCCCGATCCACGCCGCCGGAACTGCACCCTTGCAGGAGGGCTCAGAGCGCGCCGGATACGACCGGATCATGATCTTCAACCAGCTCAACCACGGGAAGCGCAGCGTCGTCCTGGACGCGGCGAAACCAGAAGGACGCGAACTGTTCCTCGATCTCGTGCGAAAGAGCGATGTCCTCGTGCAGAACTTCTCTCCCCGCGTAATGCCGAACCTCGGCCTCGATTACGAGACACTCCGGGGAGCAAACCCCGGTCTCATCATGCTCTCGATGCCAGCATTCGGCCTGAGCGGCCCGTATCGCGACCGCATCTCGTACGGCCCGGGGATCGACGCCATGAGCGGGCTCTCGCACCTCACCGGATACGCGGATGGCCCGCCGATGAAACCGGGCAACTTCTTCTGCGACCAGAATGCGGGGCTGCATGCAGCTGTCTCAGCGCTCGCCGCACTCTGGCACCGGCACGCCTCGATCATGGCCAGCACATCGAGCTGGCCATGATCGAGGGCGAATTCCAGGTGCTCGGCGACGCCTACATCGACTATGCCTTCAACGGGCGCGAACGGCGGCGCGTGGGGAACGCTCACCCGTCGATGGCCCCCCACGATGTCTTTCGCTGCAAGGGTGAAGATGCCTGGGTGGCAATCGCCGTCGACAGCGATCGGCAGTTCGCAGCGCTGTGTAACGTGATTGGCCGCCCGGACCTGGCCGGCGACCCCCGGTTTGCTGACGCCGCAAGCCGGAAGCAGAACGAACTGGAACTCAGAGAGCCAATCACTGCGTGGACCAGCGAGCGAACACACATCGAAGCCCAGGACGCGCTCCAGGCAGGCGGTGTGCCCGCAGGGGCCGCACTCGATGCGAACGAATTGCTCGAAAACCGGCACGTGCATGCTCGCAACGGGATCGCGTTCGTGGACACACCGGGAATCGGCCCCGCGCCGTGCTTGCGGATGGCGTTCAAACTGAGCGACACACCGCTACCCATCGCCAGCCCCGCACCCTGTTTTGGTGACGCGAACGACGACGTGCTCGGCGGTCTGCTCGGGCTCACGCGTGAGCGAATCGCCGAACTCGAACGGCTCCGCGTCACCTCGCGCGTGCCACTGGCGCCATGACGGAGGAACAACGGTGAAGGTACTCGACGAAACCAACGGCCCGGTACGGACCATTACCCTCAACAGGCCCGAGAAGCGAAACGCACTTGATGGTGAAATGCTCGACGGCCTGGCCGCGGCGTTTTCAGTCGAACCGGCGCCGCTCGAACGGGTGGCCGTCATCCGTGCAAACGGGCCAGCATTCTGCGCCGGGCTCGACCTTCGCGAACGGCTCGGTGAAGGCGCTCGCGGATCGGCGAGCCCGATCGAGGACGTGCTGGAGCTCGTGGAGCATTACCCGGTGCCCGTGGTGGCCGTCGTCCAGGGCGACGCCATTGCGGGTGGAAACGAGCTCGCACTGCACTGCGACTTCGTAGTTGCGTCGACAGCAGCATCGTTTGGGATGTCGCTCGCCCAAATCGGTCTCGCACCTTCGTGGTTCCTCGCGAAGAAGCTCCTCGAGGTGGCGGGGCCCGTTACGGCCCGGCGGATCCTGCTGCTCGGCGATCCCCTGCCGGCATCGCGCATGGCCGAACTCGGGGTCATCGACTCGGCGGTCGCCCCGGAGCAGCTCGAAGCGGCGGCCAACAAGATCATCGAGCGGCTGGCGAATAACGCACCACTTTCGTTGCGCGCCATGAAGGCACTGCTCGTGCGGGAGATGGCGTTCCGTGACGGTATCGCACACGACGACATCGACCGCCTGGTGGAGAAAGCGCGGACAAGCGAGGACTCGCGTGAGGGGATCGCAGCGAGGCTGGAGAAGCGCGCGCCGCTATTCAGGGGAGTCTGAGTCGCCTTGCGTGAAGCCCCAGCCGCCACGCGGAGGGCCTACCTGCCGTAATGAAACCGGCATTGCAACAGGTGCACCTTGTCCCCTTCGACAGAGTAGACGAGGCGATGTTCCCCGTTAATTCGCCGAGACCAGACACTACCGGGCAAATGCTTCAATGGTTCAGGCTTTCCGATCCCACCCATTGGCTCCCGCGCGATCTCTTCGACGAGACGGAGGATACGGACCGCAGTCGCCGGGTTCGACCGAACCCAGAAGAGCAGGTCCTCGCGGAAACCCCGCTCGAAGATCGTTGCGTAGGTCACGCGCTTTGGGCCGCGCTACCGAAAACCTCACGGCGAAGCTCATCGATCGTCATGGCCTGGCCTTCACCGCGCTCCGCACTCTCGAGTGCCTCGAAGAGACGCCTCGCGTTGGCCGGCGAAGAGAGGAGGTGAACCGTCGTTTCCATCGCGGACAGTTCATCAGCCGCAATGAGCGCAACAGACTCGCCGTTCCGCCGGGTAATCACTATCGGTTGGCGGTCATCCACCGCCTTGTCGCAAAGCTCGGCGAGGTGGGCGCGGGCGTACGTGTAGCTTACCTCGGTCATCATGCTGCTCCTGTACAGGGATACTGTACCACTGGCGTCCAATTCATAGTTCGTTGCTGAGCGTAGAATGCGCGCCATGCAGATTCAGCTCACAAAAGCATGGCGCGAGTTGAACCCGGAAAACGTGGCGGTACTCCCGGGACAGCTCGGAGTGTTCGAACTGGCGAACGAGGCCGGCGGCATCGTACTCGTCGGCATGGCCGGTGCGCGCGAACTCTTCGGACTTCGCAGCGCGCTCGAACGGCAGGTCTCGACGAAGCCCGCAGGTGCGGCAAAGTTCCGGTACGAGGTGAACATGCAATACCAGACCCGCTACCGGGAGCTGTTGATGGCGTACGTCGCCGCCCACGGCGATCTCCCACCGGCAAATGACCCGGAAGTCGCCGTCCGCCTCGGGAGGATTGGCTGATGGACCTCGAGCTTTCCGACGAGCAACGAATGATCGTGTCGACGGTCCGCGCATTTGTACGAAACGAAATCGTGCCGCTCGAAGCCAGCCTCGACCCCGACGCGAGTGAACTCGAACCGCCCGACCACGACCGGCTCGTTGCGCAGGTGCGCCAGATGGGCTTCTACGGACTCGACATCCCGCCCGAATATGGTGGGCCCGATATCGACATCGTCACGCGAACGCTGATGGCCATCGAGATGGCGCAGCACCGGGCCGGGCTCTATGCGCCCTGCTACGGAGTATTCGGCGGCGCCGGGCTCGCACAGCTCTTCGAGGCGAACGAGGACCAGAAACAGCGCTACCTCTACCCGACATTGCGCGGCGAAAAACATGGGTTCTTTGGGCTCACCGAACCATCCGGGGGGAGCGACCCGGCTCGCGCCATCCAGACAACAGCGGTGAAAGATGGCGACGACTGGGTGATCAACGGCTCGAAGATCTTCATCAGTGGAGCCGACCGGGCACAATACGGGATCGTGTTCGCACGGACCGATGCTGCGCGCGGACGTGACGGGATTACCTGCTTCATCGTCGACACCGATATGCCCGGGTTCCATGTCCGCCGGGTGGTCCACACGCTGCGCTCGACGAGCTACGCAACCGAACTGCAATTCGACAACCTGCGGGTGCCTGCAGCAAATGTGCTGGGAACACCAAACAAGGGCTTTACGATCGCAAACGACCGCCTGAGCCGCCAGCGAATTCCCTACGCGGCGGGCTGCATCGGCGTCGCCGTGAAGGCGCAGGAGATGGCCATCGCCTATGCGAAGCAGCGCGAGACGTTTGGCGACCTGCTGGCAACGCGGCAGGCTGTCCAGTGGATGATCGTCGACAACGAGATCGACATCCGGACGAGCACCTGGCTGACGCTCTCGGCGGCGGACAAGGCACACCGTGGCCAACCGTTCCGCACAGAAGCCGCGATGGCCAAGCTCGTGGCTTCCGAGGCAGGAGGGCGCGTTGTTGACCGCTCGATGCAGATCCACGGCGGCTACGGGATGACAAAGGACCTGCCCCTCGAGCGCTGGTACCGGGAGATCCGGATCCGGCGCATCGGCGAGGGACCCAGCGAGGTTCAACGGCTGATCATGGCGCGCGACCTCCTCGGAGGGTCTTTTCACTAGGAGCCGGGGCAGGCAATCGTGCCGGTGCAGGCAATCGTGCCGGTGCATCGGTACCGGGAGCCGCCAGGCGTGGCTGCACCGTCCTCGGGTCCGGCAAGATCACCGGCGAGGACAGGCTATTCGCAGGGCCTGAAAGGTGCGACGTTCGCACATTATGCAAGTCGTGTATGCTGTCTCCCGGTTGGCGGGGGCTGTGGAGGCCCCATGGCAGGGGAATTCATTGCAGGGACCGCGGTCCGCGCAGGCCGCCGTCATATCTCCGTGCGTCTTGCCGGTGTGGCCCTCGGTGTGGCTGGCGCGGTAGTGCTGCCCTCGCTGGCATTCGCGCACATCGTGGCGCCAGGCGAGACGCTCTCTGACATCGCCGACCGATACGGGGTGAGCGTCGATGACCTCGCCCGTGAAAATGGGATCGAGAACCCCGATCTCATCTACGCCGGCGAAGAGATCCACGTCGGCGAAGCGAGTGCGGCCACCATCCCCGTGTCGCACCACAGCGCAGTGCCCTACGTGACGCACGTCGTCGAGGAGGGTGACACGCTGACGGCCATCGCTGCCCGCTACGCCGTGGGCATGGATGCCATTGCGGAAGCGAACGGAATCGAAGACGCGAACCAGATCTTCATCAGCCAGGTGCTGACAATACCCGGCGGGACACCGGTGGCGCGGGTGTCCAGGGCCGAGGCAGAAGCGATCTTGCGAAGTGCCGAGGCGGAGTTCGGACTGCCGCGCGGTCTTCTGCTCGCACTCGCGTGGCAGGAGAGCGGCTGGCAGCAGGGCATCGTCAGCGATGCCGGCGCGGTTGGAATTACACAGATCCTGCCCGATACGGCCAACTGGGCGATCGAGCAGTTCGTGCCGGATGCACACAACTGGCAGGGCAGCGCACGCGACAATGCGCGGATGGGGGCCGCCGTACTCGCCTATTACCTGCATCGCACCGGCGGCGATGTCCGCCTCTCGCTGGCCGCCTACTACCAGGGCTGGCGCAGCGTCGAGCAGCGAGGCATGTTCGAAGAAACGAGAGACTACGTTGATAACGTGCTGGCCCTCATACACGAGTACCAGTAAGGGGAACCGGGATGGACGGCACGGTGGTTGCCGTGAGCCGCAGCAGCCTGCACACCTTCACCAAGCCGAACGAGGGGAGCATTCGACTCATCGCCGGCCGTGGAGTTGAAGGCGACGCCCACGCAGGCGAGACGGTAAGACATCGCTCACGGGTAGCACGCGACCCCGGCCAGCCGAACCTCCGCCAGGTGCACCTAATGCACAGTGAGTTGTTCGATGAGTTGGCAGCCAAAGGGTTCACCGTCGTGCCCGGGGCATTGGGCGAGCACGTGACGACGCGCGGCATCAACCTGCTCGGGCTGGCACGTGGCACATTGCTCCGGATAGGCGGCGAGGCGGTGGTCCAGGTAACCGGGCTGCGCAACCCGTGCGCCCAGATCGATGGCCTGATCCCGGGGTTGATGGATGCCGTGCTCGACCGCGACGCAGCCGGGAACCTGGTGCGGAAGGCCGGCATCATGGGCATCGTCCTCTCGGGCGGCGAGATTCGGCCCGGAGATGCTATCAGCGTGGATGCTCCGCCAGGCGAACAGCACCAGCTCGAACCTGTATAGCGCACCCTCCCGCGGTTTGTGGTTCAATCGCACGGCACGAATGGAGGCGTCACATGCAGATCGGGTTGATGGTTGAAGGCCAGAACGGGCTCACCTGGGACCGTTGGATTCATATCGTTCGCATGGCCGAGCGGCTCGGGTTCCCCAGCCTCTTTCGCAGTGACCACTACTTCATCGGTCAGCAGCAGAACTCGCTCGATACCTACCTCTCGTTTGCAGTCGCCGCGCGTGAGAGTTCAACGCTCCGGTTCGGCCCACTGGTAACGCCGGTGACCTTCCGTAACCCGGTCGACCATGCCCGCGCCGCCGCCCAAATCGACCTGCTGAGCGGTGGGCGATTCGTCATGGGCGTGGGTGCGGGCTGGAACGAACCTGAGCACGTTGCCTACGGTATCCCGTTCCCACCCGTGAAGGAGCGATTCGACCGGCTCAATGAGGCGATCCAGGTCATGCGGACGCTCTGGACGAGTGATGATGCCCAATTCGACGGGCATTACTACCAGCTCCGGGGCGCAAACCTGCAACCGAAACCCCGGGCAGGGCGCCCGCCACTCCTGATTGGCGGCGGCGGTGAGAAGCGAACCCTCCGGCTCGTTGCGCGGTACGCGAGCGAATGGAACTCGGTGAACATGACCCCCGAGTTGCTGCGCCACAAGCTCGAAGTCCTCGACGCGCACTGTGCTGCCGAGGGGCGCGACCCGGCAACGATTCGCCACTCCATGATGGCGTTCGCACTCGTTGGCCCCGGTGAACGCGAACTCGATCGCGCCTCCGAGCGGCTCATGGGTATCTTCGGTGCGCCCGCAGGAATGTCGCCGGCAGACTTCCGGACGAGGGCCAAAGAGCGCGGCCAGATTGTCGGCCGCGCCGACGAAGTGATCGATGCACTGGGGCGCCTTGCCGAAGCGGGCCTCCACGAAGTACAATTCCAGCACTTCGACTTCGACGACGACACAGTCCCGGAGTTCCTCGCGTCGGAAATCGCACCGAAAGTGGCGGGGTTATAAGCGATCCCGGCGGTCGCGGGATGCGGACGTCCTGATACATAGCGAATGAAACCGAATGCGGCTCTCTTCGGTGTAGAGTCGCTCTCGCAGCTGATCCGCGTGTATGCTTTGCACCAATGAAAATCCTGATGCTCGGGAGTAGCAATGAGCGGGACGACTGGTTCCAGGGTGGGAAGCGTCGTCACGAGTTCCTGAGAGATCGCATGGCCGAAGAGTTCGGCGAACCTGTCGAGGTCATCGCGAAGAGCACGTGGCCAGACGCTCAGTTGCTCCCTGTCGTGGAGACCTGGCTGGAGCGATACAAGCCGGATCTGTTGTACATTAGCATTACGAGTTTCCCGTTTGCCTACGAATCGCTGCCTCTCCGGGTTGGTCGCATCCTGGGGCCATTTGGCGGAACGGTGCAGAATAGCGGACTACGCCTGGCAGATAGCAAGCGCTGGGCCCACAACGCCGTATTTAGGAACGCACGAAAGTTAGGGCAAGCGGTGATCGGCGGCGATACCCACTTCTCGTGCGATGAGATCATCGAGCGTTACTCGGAACTCATCCGTATTGCTACCCGCCATGAAGGGCTGGCGATAGTGGTCAAGGGGCCGCAGGGCATCGGAAAGACCGGCATCACCGCCCGTGAGCAGCGGCGCAAGGAAGCGAAGCGGCTGTATGTACACCGGGCGCTCGAGACCTTCTGCAATCGTCTGCACATCGATTATTACGGTCGCGAGACACCACGCTGGAAGGAACGGCCAATTGGCCATCTGACGGTTGGAGACGGAGTTCACGTCAACGCCGAGGGCCACAGGGTCCTCGCCGACGACCTGACCGAAATCGTGTCATCCGCCTGGCGAAAGCACCTCGCAGAGACACCTGTGCGGTAGAGGCGGGAAGCCCTCTACGCACGGATAGTCTGCGATTCCTGTCCTCCCGAAGTGCGGTTCGCTACGCCAGCACGTACTCCGCGAGGTAGGTCCATCGCAGGCGGCCATGGCCCCTCCGCCGTAGCGAGAGGCCGGCCTCCGCACACAGGCCGTCGAGCCTGCCCGCGCGAATATAGTCGGCGTCGCCGCGCACTTCATTGACGACGAGACGCCCGCCCGGGCGCAGAACCCGGCGCACCTCGCCGAGACAGCCCAGCGGATCCGGGACCTCGCCAAGGACCGCCGCCACGAACACGACATCGAACGTCCCATCCGCGAAGGGGAGTACCATCGCATTCCCCGCAACCGCGGCGATGGTGCCGGGCCGTCCCGTCCGGGTGAGTGCCATCTCGAGCATCTCGGGCTGAAGGTCGAAGAGTATGAGCCGTCCATGCGGAAGCGCGACGCGCAGGGCGGTGCTGAAATAACCCGGTCCGCAGCCAGCTTCGAGGACGGTTTCATCCCCGCCCATCCCGATCCATCGTGTTACCCCGGCGGGCGATTGAATGAGCCGCCGCAGCGGGTTGAGCAGCGTCCGGGCCTTTTCGTGGGGAAAGACCTTGCCCTTGCCGAGGCCAAATTGCACCTGGTCGGCCATTGCGATGCAGTCTACACGCGCGAGACCGTGCGCAGCAGTGTCTCCGTAACCCTCGCAATCGCTATTGACGGCCACGCCGCATGGCATTGAAGAAACCCGGCATAGATGGTAATGCCCGGCATGTGCAGGTAGGCTGCTGGTATACGACAGGAGGCGAATATGCAGGTTGATATCGGGATCGATGCAAAGACGCGCAATGACATCGCTTCGGGCCTCTCGAAGGTCCTTGCCGACACCTACACGCTCTATCTCAAGAGCCACAACTTCCACTGGAACGTGACGGGCCGGATGTTCCAGACCCTCCACCTGATGTTCGAACAGCACTACAACGAACTCGCACTTGCGGTGGATGAAATCGCCGAGCGTATTCGTGCACTGGGCTTCCCGGCCCCTGGCACCTACCGCCAATTCGCCGCCCTCTCTTCGATCGAGGAGGATGACGGCGTTCCCACAGCGCTGGAGATGGTCCGGCTCCTGGTGGCTGGCCACGAAACGGTCGCCCGGACAGCACGTGAGGTCTTCAAGGTCGCTGAAGCAGCCAACGACCAGCCCACCTGTGACCTCCTCACGCAACGCATGCAGGTTCACGAGAAGACAGCCTGGATGCTGAGGAGCCTGCTCGAGGAATAGGCCCGCTGGCTTACACGGGCCATGAACAGCGAACCGGTCGAGCCGCCCCCGGCCTCGGGTGAAGCCCCCCTGGCGTAACCCCGGTTCAGGGAGGCCGGACGGCCATCCCATCCGGTCTTCCCTTGCCCCATGCAGACAGGGGCGCCCCTCGTTGGAGGGGCGCCCCTGTTCGTTGCGAGAAGCCGCGCGATTGGGCTAATGGCCCTCGCTCACGGGCTTCGGCTGGCCGCCGGCGGGGACGTCGTGGCGAATATGCTCTTCGCGCGCGAGCTCGTCGTCGTCGGGAACGATCGCGAGGTGGCCGCGGTAGACCATCTCGCCGCCGAGGTACCCCGAGAGTGCGAGCAACCCGGTGCCCACCGCGTGCAGAGCGATGACCGCGCCCAGTGCCCCACCGCTGGTGGCGTTATCATTCAGCATCAGGAGCATGGCAACGAAGTAAAGCACCACCACGGTCAGGTTGAGCGTCATGTGGGCCGTCGCCATGCCAGCCCGCCGCGTGTGGCGGGCCATGGTGAGATAGTCACCAAGGCCCGGAAGGGCAGCGAGAAGGGCAGTCACGATCGCCGCAATGCCGCTCCACATGGAGATCGCGTACCAGTAGTGCTCGTGATCCCGAGCCGCGAAGACGATGTCGGCGACGAGCGCCCAGATGAACAGACCGATCGGAAGCGAGACGAGGGTTGGATGAAGCGGGTGACCGCCGATGGAGAACTTGCTGCGCATACCTGACCTCCTGAGGTGAGCAATGAGGGTGCGAAGCGCGCTGAGGAAGCTCGTTGACCCCTCCTGCTACGAGTATTGCGCTTCCCGCTCCCCCTTTCGGGCGAATGTGCGGCCGGGCCAGCGAATCGCGACACACTTGCCACATGGCAGACTCCGCGAGCGAGACGCGTGCGAGGGTCCAGCGCGAGCACGCTGGCGTACACTGCTGGCGAAACGCCGGGGCAGCATATGTGCTACTTGGCGACGATGAGACCGGCATCACCGCCGAGGTTGTTCTGGCGGCAACGAAGGATGTAGGAGCCGGGCTGGAGATCGGCATCGAGGTTGCGCGCAAGGCCGCCGAGGACGTTGGTCACCTCTCCGAGCGGGTTGCTGCGGCCCTGGGCAAGGATCGCGAATGACTGGACGCGCGACGAGTGAGGGTTCGAAACCACGAACGTCACGGCTCCGGCGTGAAGTTCGACGTGTGACGGCTGGCAACCGGCATCGGTGAGCGAGATGTAGACGGTCTGAGAATCCGCCGATGAGCCGGAACCACCGCCATCACCCGAGCCGCCACAGGACGCCAGGCCAACGACCGCGGCGAGGACAACCATCGGCACGAAAACGCGGGACAGCAGGGGTTTCGCCGGGGAGACACTCACGATGGAGATGCTACGTGCGTTGCCCGCCCGTGGCCACCGGGAACTCGATTGCCGTCCGGCGCGAACGAATCGACTTGCGATACGTTCGCGCATTCACGGCCGAACGGCCGCATCTCTCGCCCTTCTGTTCGCGTTACACTACGGCGCACGTTCGCGGGCCGCGGGCCGCGGGCCCAGCTTTGCACCACGAGGTACCAGATGCAGGTCGCTCCAATCCCCGATCTCGACCCGGAGATCAACGCCGTCCGCGAGGGCACGGCGAACATCGTCAACCGCTATATCATCCCCAACGAGGACCGGCTGCGCGACTGGGGAAACCCCGACGTGCAGCGCCTTCGGCATGAGATCCAGGAGACCGTGAAGAAGGCCGGCCTGTGGGCGCCGCACCTCCCGAAGGAATATGGCGGGATGGGCATCGGCTTCATGAAACACGCCTACATGAACGAGATCCTGGCGTGGAGCCCATTCTCCAATCCGCTCTTCGGCGTCGTTGCGCCCGACTCCGGCAACCAGACAATCCTCCTCAAGTACGGCACCGAGGAACAGAAGAAGAAGTGGCTGGAACCGTCGATTCGCGGCGAAATCCGTTCGTGCTTCTCGATGACCGAACCGGACGCCCCTGGTTCGAACCCCTACGCCATCCAGACCCGCGCCGTCCGTGATGGTGACGACTGGGTGATCAACGGCCGCAAGTGGTTCACGAGCGGCGCCAAAGGCTCCGCCTTCGCCATCGTGATGTGCCGCACCGAGGAGGCCGACGGAGCAGGCGGCACACGCGAGAAGATGACGCAGATTATCGTCCCGACCGACACGCCCGGCTTCAATATCGTGCGCAGCATCCCCGTCTGGGGTCACGACTCGAACCACTGCGAGATCGAATACAAGAACGTCCGCGTCCCGGTCACCAACCAGCTTGGGCGCACCGGCACCGGCCACCAGGCTGCCCAGGACCGGCTCGGTGCCGGCCGCGTCTTCCACTGCATGAACTGCGTTGGCCAGATGTGGCGGGCGTTCGACCTGATGGTACGGCGGGCCATGGACCGCGAGGTACACGGCGGAAAGCTCGAAACCAAGCAGTTCATCCAGGGTTTCATCGCCGATAGCTACATCGACATCCAGGCGGCACGGCTCATGACCATCCACGCCGCCCAGGTCATCGATCGGGCGACGAGCGATCCGCGGACTGACATCTCGGCCATCAAGATCTTCGTCCCGGCGGCACTCGAGCGCGTCGTCGACCGTGCTATCCAGGTGCACGGTGCAATGGGCGTCTCAGGCGACACGCCGCTTGCGGGCATGTACACGGGTGCTCGCACCCTGCGCATCGCCGACGGCCCCGACGAGGTGCACCGGATCCTCATCTCGAAGCTGATCCTCAAGCAGTACCACGACGGGGGCAGCTGGGACTTCGGCGTGAACTAATTCGATTGCCGTTGGCGATTGGCGATTGGCGATTGAGGGCCGGGGAAACCCGGCCTTCCTCGTGCTTCAACTATGGGCGCATGGTGCTCCTGCGGATAGACTGCGTAAAAAACGTCGAGGTACGCCATGCAATCCGTCCGCGAACTCTCGGAACGCGCCTGGAACGGCGACCGCGCCACCGTAACCGATCCGTTCGGGGCACCGGGTTCCCTCTACGAAGTGTCCCCCGAGGTCGCGCTCGTCAGCGGCTTTGGCCTCTCGATCGGTATCCGCACTGGCGACGGGCTGGTCGTGGTCGACACGAGCGGCCGGAACCACGGCGACGTCGTCGTTGCCGCAATGCGCGGCTGGGATGACAGCCCAGTTCGAAACGTCATCTATACCCACGGGCATTTCGACCACACGGGCGGTATGCCCTCATATGATGCCGACGCCGAATCGCGTGGCTATCCACGCCCGCACGTCGTCGCGCACGAAAACGTTCCGCCCCGCATGGAGCGGTACGCGCTCACCGCCGGATACAACGCCACCATCAACGCCCGCCAGTTCTTCGCCCGGCCAGATGCGCCACCACAGATGGTCGCGAACTTCAGCACCTTCCGCCTCCCGGACGAGACGTACCGCGACCACCACACCTTCGAACAGGGCGGCCTCGAGTTCGAGCTCCATCACAGCAAGGGTGAGACCGACGATCACACGTGGGTCTGGATCCCGGCACTGCGCACCATCTGCGCGGGCGATTTCTTCATCTGGCGCTGCCCAAATGCCGGGAACCCGCAAAAGGTACAGCGCTACCCGGCCGAGTGGGCCCGCGCCTTGCGATCGATGGCCTCCATGGGTGCCGATGTGTTCATCCCGAGCCACGGCACGCCGATTTTCGGGAGTGAGCGGATCGCCCTGGCCCTGGCAGAGACGGCGGAACTGCTGGAATCGCTCGTCACGCAAACTATTGACCTGATCAACCAGGGCGTTCGGCTCGACCAGGTGATCCATTCGGTGAAGGCACCTGCCGCCCTGCTCGAGCGGCCCTACCTGTGGCCGCTTTACGACGAGCCGGAGTTCATTGTCCGCAATATCTGGCGGCTCTATGCGGGCTGGTACGATGGCAACCCCGCCAACTTGAAGCCCGCACCGGAAAGCGCCGTTGCAACAGAACTCGCGACACTCGCCGGGGGTGCACACAGGCTGGCAGAGCGGGCACGCGAACTGGCCGCCGCCGGCGACCTCAGGCTGGCATGTCACATCATCGAACTTGCAGCCCTTGCAGCACCCGGCGATGCCACGATCCGCGGCGCCCGGTCGGAGCTGCTGCGCCAGCGCGCACGGTCCGAGGAGTCGCTCATGGCACGGGGCATCTTCAACGCGGCAGCAGCCGAATCCGAACAGGATCGCTGACACTCCGCACGCCTTCGCCGACTGCGGCTAGACTCTTTCTGTGACGATCGAAAGAAGCGCGTGGCACCCGCACGACAGCGCCGTATATTGCATGAAGTGCGGCCAGCGGATGGCTCGGGCGGTGGCCGGCATCGGGAGCCCGGGCGCCCTCGAATGCCTCGACTGCGGTTTCATCCACGAGATGCATCCCCGGCCATGCGCGGCGGTACTGGCCGTACGCGGGGGGCGCGCACTGCTCGTGCGGCGTGATCTCGAACCGCGGACGGGGTTCTGGCAGGTCCCGGGGGGGTTTATGGAACTCGGCGAGACGGTGCAGGAGGCTGCTGCCCGTGAAGCGCGGGAGGAGGCGGGCATAGAAGTGGCCGTCGGCGGGCTGCTTACCGTGCACTCGGTCCCCTACCGGAGCCTCGTCGTGGTCACCTTCGAGGGCCGGACCGAGGACGAAGGTTTCGCCGGCGAGGAAGTACTCGAGGTGGGTTGGTTCGCGCCGGGAGAACTCCCGTGGGAAACGCTCGCCTTCGACTCGACCGAGGCGCCGCTCCGGGAATGGCTTCGCCGCCAGGGAATCGCGCCGCCGCCACGGTGGCTCACCAACTGGCAGGGGTAGGCCCGGGCCGGTTGCGGGCCGATCGGCGCTCGATGCAGGTTCATTCGCTCATGGTCAGGGCCCCGAGGAAATGCTCTGCTTGAAGACGGAGGCGTAACGCCATGGGCGCCAGGCACATAGCTATCGTCTTTCACACGGTGGAAGGGCACACGAATGACGTGGCGGAGCGCATTGCGGCACGGTTCCAGGCGGCAGGGAACGACGTGCAGGTGTTTCAACTCCCCGACTCGCCCGACCTCACGAAGTTCGACGCGGTACTCGTTGGTGGTTCCATCCACATGGGAAAACACCACAAGGAACTGGTTACGTTCGTCCGTGCGTATCGCGATGCGATCACAGCACGGCCGAACGGCTTCTTCTCGGTGAGCATGACGGCAATCACGCAGGACGAGCAGCACGCAGCACAGGCGCAGGGGTACGTCGACCTGTTTCGCGAGGAGACCGGTTGGAACCCCGGCATGGTGGCACTCGTGGGCGGAGCGCTGCAGTACACGAGATACGGCCACCTGAAGCGCTGGATGGTCCGGAAGATCGTCGGCGCCAGCGGTGAAGGCCTCGGCACCGACACCCACCGCAACTATGACTACACCGACTATGGCGCACTCGACGCGTTCGCCGACGACTTCCTGGCGCACGCGGGGGTCGGTGCGGGTGGGTAGAGGCGGGCGATTGCTGTTGACCAATTAGCCAGGCTCTGGATTCCTGCCTTTCCTGTGTGCGCGAGCAGGGCGGGAGTGTGAGCGATGTGACCGTGGATGCCGACGGTGATTGGAGACGCGGCTACGCATATCCGCCGGGGATTCTTGAAGCTGTTGCGGGCCAACTCGGCACCCGGTTCGGCCTCGAAGGTTTCAGCGGCTAACCGAAGACCGTCTTGCTGGCGGGCTCGCGAACGGCCGCTCTCGCCGACCGCCAGATGAGCCAGGCGCTGGCGAGGAGTGCAAGCGTGGTGGGCGGCCAGAGGACGATGCGGCTCCAGACGACGAACTCCGCGACGGAGAGACTGTGCCAGAGCGCGCCTTGAACCGCCCCGTGGAAGACGTAGAAGATCGCCCAGAAGACCGAGAGCAGGCGGTAGATCGTGGCATCGAGTGGGAGACGGCCAGCGACCGTTGGCACCATCTCGCGGGCGATACCACCCACGAGCGGCCTGCGGACCACGACGCTAACGGTGTACACGGGCACGAACAGGAGGTCGGTCACCCAGCCCGCCGCAAGGTACGACTTCTCATCGTTGAAGATAATGCCAAAAACGGCGTGGATCGCAGCGATACCAAAGCCGAACGTGGCAATAGCACCGACGAGACGGCTGTGGCCCGAAACGAAGTAAACGACAACCGTGGCCCCGAACCCGGCACTGATCGACGCCCAGGCCGGTGCGAAGCGGCTGACGAGCAGGAAGAGCCATGCAGGCAGGATGCTCAGGACAAGGCGCAGGCGAACGACGATCGGCTCGCCCGGCCACCACCTGAGCGGGACGCGGATACTCATGCGTCCGGTGAAGCGATCTCGTCACGGTTGAGTTCGCGGAGGCCGGCCGCATGGTCGCGAGCGAGTTTTGCGTAGCGCCCGGGGTTGCCCGTGATCCACTCCTCCGATGGTGTGCCCGCGATCGCTCGCTTCACCACGGCCGGCGTGCCGGCGGCGAGCACCCCCGGGGGAATGACCGTCTCGGGGAGGACCACGGACCCGGCCGCGATGAGCGTTCCGGCACCAACAACCGCGCCATCCAACACGAGGGCGCCGTTGCCGATGAGGGCCCGTTCGCCGATCCGCGCACCATGGATCACGCAGCCATGCGCGATGGAAGCCTCGGCCTCGATGATCGATGGCAGTTCCGCACGCCCGTGAACCGCAGCCCCATCCTGGACATTCGCGCCGCGATGGATTTCGACGTAAGAGGTATCACCACGGACGACAGCGCCGTACCAGACAGAAGCGCCCTCATGGATCGTCACATCCCCGACGACCGTCGCTGTCGGGGCGATGAAGGCGGTGGGGTGAATGCGCGGTGCTTTGTCGCCAACGGCAAAGATGGGCAACTTCAATCTCCGAATGCCGATTGCCGGTTGGGCTGCGCGGCTCAGAGCGATTGTGGGCTCGCCCCCCGGTTGGTGTCGAATCGAAATGGCTGCCGCCGCGCGGGCCGCCGGCCCATCGCCGGAACGGCCGTGGCGTGCGCTGGCTCATCGGGTAGTATCGTAAGGCCGCCGGGCGGAGGTACAGGATCGCAGGCACGGGGCCGTCATGGCTCGTTCATCAATGGAGGGAGTCGGTATGGAAATCACGGGTAAGGCGGCGGTGATCAGTGGCGCCGCATCGGGCATCGGGCGGGCAACGGCGCTCGAACTGGCAAAGCGCGGCGCGAAAGTGGTCATCGCCGATCTCGATGAGCAGAACGGCCGGAAAGTCGTCGACGAGATCGGCGCCGCCGGCGGTATCGCCGTGTTCCGTCACTGCGACGTAACCCGGACAGAAGACCTGGCGGGCGCCTTCGCCTGCTGCTTCGATCACTTCGGGAGCTTCGATATCGCACACAACAACGCTGGAATCGCCGGCGATGACCTCTTCGAAGATACCAGTGGCTCCTGGACACGGATGGTCGACATCAACCTGACGGCGGTAATCGACGCAACCCGCATCGCCGTGCGCGAGATGCGCCGCGGCCCGGGCGGGGTGATCATCAACACGGCATCGATGGGCGGATTGCTCCCCATGCCGAACTCCCCCGTCTACGCGGCAACGAAGGCCGGCGTCGTCAACTTCACCCGCTCGTTGAGCTACCTGGCAGAGCAGCACCGGATTCGCGTCAACGCCATCTGCCCTTCGTTCACCGACACGCCGCTCGTGCGCCAGGGTGAAGATGGCGATGCGCGGATCAAGGAGATGGGGGCCCTGGTGGGAGGCGTTCTTCAGCCGGAGGATGTGGCAGCGGGCGTGGTCGAGATGATCGAAGATGACTCCCGGGCCGGTTCAATCATGCGGGTAACGGTTCGTGGGGGACGCGACTACTTCAAGGAGATCCGCCCGTACTAACCAGTGCTCGGGCCGTTACCGGTTCGCGGCGTCCGCGATACGGCGCCACGGTGTGCGATAGACCACGAAAGTGGTCTCCCGGGGATTGACTGGCTCGACCGATTGCTCGACCCCTTCGATCCGTGCTTCAGCCGGGCCCCGCTTGCAGGCGACCACGAACTGCTTGACGAGGCGCCTGTCACCCTGCACCACGACTTCGCAGCGTCCATCCTCGAGCGGGCGGACGCTCCCCGAGAGGTCGAGGGAGTTGGCGACGTTTCGTGCCCAGAGAAGAAAGGCAACTCCCTGGACTTTGCCGCTAATCGTAATGCGCCGGCGCTCCGGGATGACGACGTTCATGGCTCGGCAGGCCCCGGGTTTTCCGTGGTATCCCGGCTCCAGAGGGTGTGCCAGTGAGGGTCGCCGGTGACAGCCTGGCGCATCGCCGCCTCCTCCATCGCAACGAGGCCACGAAGGGCATCGTCCGCCTGCTGGCGGGCAGTTCCTTCGAGGCGTGCATAGAGCGGAGCGAGCGCGTCGCCGTCGGTAAGACTGCGAACGGTGAGCGGCCAGACAAAGAAGGAAAACGCGGTGGGTGCGCCAAAGCTCCCACGATGACGGCCGAGCCAGAGGTACCGCTCCTGGACGGAACGAACGGGCTCAACAATTGTCACGAACTGGCCATCGGTTGCATTGGCCCGTAGATCGGCAAGGAGCCGTTGTGGGAAGAGTGTGAAGCCGATGGTAAGGACATCGGCGCGGCGCAGCAGTTCGGCGAGTGCGTCATGGTCGACCTTGATGCCGTTTTCGGTACGCATTTGCAGAACTCCCGAAGGTACTCCTCAGTGCCAGGGCAAGCCCGGCACTCTCCGATGGGATGCCACAGGGGGTGCGGCCCGTGCCGCACCCCCTGCAGAGTATTCACCTACATCTTCGGCCCGGACTCCGCATTTGCGCAGCCCGGGAACGAGGCGGGGCGAGAAGCCTAGTACATCGGCGGCGCCGAAGGCATGGGAGCTGCCGGTTCGGGCCGATCGGTTACGAGGCAGTTGGTCGTCAGCACCATCGCGGCGATGGAAACGGCGTTCTCGATCGCCGAGCGGGTGACCTTGGCCGGGTCGATGATGCCCTTGCCAACCATGTCGCCGAACTCGTCCTTCTGAGCGTCGTAGCCCTGGCCCTTGCCGAGCTTCTTCACCTCTTCGACGATGACCGAGCCATCCTTGCCGGCGTTGATGGCGATGCGCCGCAGCGGCTCTTCGAGGGCGCGGCGGAGGATGCGGACACCCGTCGCCTCGTCGCCATCGAGCTTCACCTTCTCGAGTGCCGGCAGCGCGTTGATGAGGGCCACACCACCACCGGGGACAATGCCTTCCTCGACGGCTGCGCGGGTTGCGCTGAGGGCGTCCTCGACGCGGTGCTTCTTCTCCTTGAGCTCTACCTCGGTAGCCGCGCCCACCTTGATGACCGCGACAGAACCGGCGAGCTTGCCGAGGCGCTCCTGGGCCTTCTCCCGGTCCCAGTCGCTCTTCGATTCATCGAGGATGGCGCGCACCTGGGCGATGCGGGCATCGACTTCCTTCTTGCGGCCCTTCCCTTCGATGATGGTCGTCTCTTCCTTGGTCGAGACGACGCGGCGGGCGCGGCCGAGGTCCGAGAGGTCGACGCTTTCGAGAGTACGGCCGATCTCCTCGGAGATAACCGTGCCACCGGTGAGGACAGCGATGTCGCCAAGGTTGTCCTTCTGGCGGTCGCCGAAGCCCGGGGCCTTCACGGCGAGGACATTGATCGTCCCGCGCAGCTTGTTGACGGCGAGGGTGGCGAGGGCCTCCCCTTCGCAATCGCCGCAGATGAGGACCACGTTCTTCGTCGCCTGGAGCAGCTTCTCGAGGACGGGCAGGAGCTCCTGCACACTCGAGAGCTTCTTGTCGGTGATGAGGATGTACGGCTCCTCAATCACGGTCTCCATGCGGTCGGGGTTCGTGACGAAGTAGGGGCTGATGTAGCCGCGGTCGAAGGCCATACCGTCGACGTACTCGACTTCCGTCTGGATACCCTTGGACTCCTCGACGGTAATGACGCCGTCCTTGCCAACCTTCTCCATGCACTCGCCGATGAGGTTACCCACCGACGGGTCGTTGTTCGCGGAGATGGTGGCAACCTGCGCCATCTGGTTGCGCTCGGTGACCTTGATGCTGTTCTTCTTGATGGTCTCGACGAGTGCGGCGGCCCCGGCTTCGAGGCCGCGCTTCAGGCCCATCGGGTTGGCGCCGGCGGCAACGTTCTTGAGACCTTCCTGCACGATCGCCTGGCCGAGCACGGTGGCCGTCGTGGTCCCGTCGCCAGCGATGTCGTTGGTCTTGGAGGCAATCTCCTTGGCGAGCTGGGCGCCGATGTTCTCGAACGAATCCTCGAGCTCGATGTCCTTGGCGATGGTGACGCCGTCATTGGTGATGGTGGGGGCGCCGAACTTCTTGTCGAGAACAACGTTGCGGCCCTTGGGCCCGAGCGTGATCTTGACTGCGTCGGCGAGGGCGTCGATACCACGCTTCAGCGAGTGGCGTGCCTCTTCTTCGAAGAGCAACTGCTTGGCCATTGAGGGGCATACTCCAGAGAGGGTGTTTAAGGCTTGCAGGGAGGATATTAGCACTCCCTGTCAATGAGTGCTAATCGATCTTCGCGCCCCCTCTCGTGCCGTGCAAGCAGGCCCATCACCCTGCTGATGGCATACTTGGGGGTATGGTCTACTGGCCCATGCCGCTCTGCGTGCGCGAACGCATCACCGGGTCCGGGCTGTCTCTCTCGATGCACCGTTGGTATGACGGCTACGAGGGTGACCCGCTCGTGCTTCTCCACGGCATCACCGGCTCGGGCGCCGATTGGGCAGCGCTCATGCACCACCTCGCGCCCTGGCCGGCGATCGCGCTCGACGCGCGCGGCCACGGGGAGAGCGAATGGGACCCCGGCGAGGCCTACAGCGGCGATGCCCACTTCGCGGATGTGGTCTCGGCAGTTGAGGCGCTCGGCCTGGAAAGGTTCTCCCTTGCCGGCTTCTCGATGGGGGGAGCCGTGGCGATGATGGTGGCGGCGGCATTACCAGAGCGGGTGAGCCGGCTGGCCGTCATCGACGCCTACCCAGACCCCCACATGACGCCAGGCTCGCGGGCGATTGCGGGCTGGGTCGCGAGTTGCGAAACGAGCAGCTGGTTCGATCCGGCTATCGCCCGGAAGTTCCGGGAGCAACTCACCGAAGGGAGCGACGAGCGGCTCGACCTGTGGCCGTTGTGGGAAGCGCTGCGCTGTCCAACGCTCCTCGTACGCGGCGCACGGAGCGACGTCCTGCCGGAATCGATGGCACGGGAGATGCTCGCGCGGCAACCCCTGGCCCACGTCCAGACTATCCCCGGCGTGGGCCATCCGATCCCGTTCGCAGCACCGGGAGAGCTGGCAGCGGCACTGCGGCCGTTCCTGCAGTCAGCCCTTGCAGTAGACGACTGAGCAGCGTTAGCCCGGGAGACGGAAGTCGGCACCGATGACTACGACGACATCGGGCAGGGTCGCATCGTCGCCCTTCGAGCCCACCGCGATCTCACCTTTGGGCACGTTGAGCCACTTCGCGATGTCCTCGGCAAGGACACGCTTTTCCGGGCTGTAGAGGGTGATCGTCGTCCTGGCCTGGGGCAGATGGTCGGGGCCGACGTTCACTTCGGGAACGCCACGAGAGTAGACGAGGTAACGCCCCAGCGAGGCTGCCGCACCCGCCCCTTCACCAATTCTGTCCTGGATCTCCACGGTCGATTGCGCGTAGGCGGCCCGCGAGAATGCCTGTCCAAGCCAGTACTGGATGTTTTCGGGGTCCCAGTAGACGACGGACGCCTCGCCCAGGGACCCGGTCCAGACCGACTCCTTCCCGTTCACCGGGTCAGCGACCGAGTACATCTTCGAACGCGAAACCGCGCTCTTCAGGAGCGGGGCTATCCCGAACATCCGGGCCTTCGCCATATCGGTGTGGATCGTGGTGCTGTAAGCGTCCCAGAGCTTCGGCCAGGAGGTTGGGTCGAGCAGGCCGCCGCTGATGATGCTGCCGAGCGCGCCCTCGAGGACGACCTGCTGCCGCTTCACCCGGGCAAAGTCGCTCGGGTCGCGGTTACGGCCGAGTGCCACGGCTGTGTAGCCGTCGAGGTGTTGTTCGCCCGGCAGCACCGTAACGTAGCGGCCCGCGTGGTCGTCGTCGCTGTACCACCAATCGTAAATGGCGAGTTCATCGGGGACGCGAACATCGACCCCGCCGATAGCGTTCACCAGTTCTTCGACTCCCGAGAAGTCCATCACCACGTAGTAATCGATGTCGATACCGAAGTTGCCGAGCATGTCCTTTTCGAGTTGGTGAGCACCTGTGTCGACTGACCCGCCATCCTTGATCCCTGCATCGTACGAGGCGTTGATCCGGTCCTGGTAGGGTTGCTGCCCAGGACGCGAGATATCGATGACCATGTCGCGCGGGAAGCTCAGAAAGCTCACGCTCTTACCCACCGGATCGAGACTCGCCACCATGAGCGTGTCGGTGTTGCCGTCGAAGCGCACCTCGGGTGGCGCATCCTCGAGCCCAGGCCGCCGGTCGACACCGATGATGAGGAGATTGACGCGCTGCCCGAAGGCGGTGTTCTCGATTGCCGGCGCCTTGATCGGCACCCGCTCGATGAGGTCGCCGATACCCGGCGCATCGGCGAGCACCTTGCCGGGGAAGAGTGCAGGCGTTATGTGGGTAAGGAGATCGATTGCCGCATACCCCGAGGCGCTCGCGAAGAACATGAGCGACAGGGTGAAGAGGAGGCGCGGAATGCGCCCCGGCCGCCGCCGTGCCAGCCGGGCGGCAAGGCGCTCCGAACGGATGGGGAGGATGGCTGCCTCCGGCAGAGGTGGCATGGCATGAAACTACCCGACGGCCGGGACCAGTGTCGATGCCGCCCGCGCTCGCGGGCGTTCTCCGCAGGCCAGCCCGTACTGGCCCTCACAGCCGGGCGCCGGCCATGTCAGTACTTCGAGACGTTGATCTCTTCCATGTGCCCGGTTACGAGGTAGATCACACGTTCGCAGATGTTGGTGCAGCGGTCGGCGATACGTTCGAGGTTGTGCGCGCACCAGATGAGGTACGTGTTTCGCTGGATCGTCGCGGTGTCGTTGATCATCGCCTTGATCGACTCTTCGTAGACGCTGTCCTGGAGCCGGTCCACCTCATCATCGGCGTCACAGATGCGGCGGGCGGCTTCGACGTCGTGCTCGATGTACGCCTTCAGGCTGTCGCGCAGCATGCTCACTGCACGGTCGCCCATGGCAGGGATGTAGCCCAGCTTTCGCGGCAGCGGTTCATCGCTGAGCATCAGGTTGAGGCGCGCGATCCCCTCCGCATGGTCGGCGATGCGCTCGAGGTCCGTGATGATGTAGAGGATGCTCGCGAGGGCCCGAAGGTCGCTGGCCATGGGCTGCTGCGAGGCGACAACGAAGATGCAGCGGTCCTCGATCTCGAAGCGTTTCTTGTTGATCCGCTGGTCGTCATCGATGATCTTGCGCGACCATTCGTGGTCCCCATCCCGGAGGGCCTGGAGCGCATCGAGAATTGCCTTCTCGGCCATGGAGCCGAGGACCAGGACCTCGTCCTGGAGTTGGCGGAGCTCCGTCATGAAGAGGTCGCGAGCCATGGAGGAAGCCCTTTCTACCCGAAACGGCCGGTAATGTAATCCTCGGTCCGCTTGTCGTGGGGATTCGTGAAGAGGTCGGCTGTCGAGCGGTATTCTACGAGATGTCCCGCGCCATCCTCACCCATCAGCAGAAAGGCCGTGTAATCGCTCACCCGCGCCGCCTGCTGCATGTTGTGCGTCACGATGATAATCGTGTAACGCTCCGCGAGCTCCCGCATCAGGTCTTCGATCTTCAGTGTGGCAACGGGATCGAGCGCTGAGCACGGCTCATCCATCAGCACCACTTCCGGCTCCACCGCGATCGTGCGGGCGATGCAAAGCCGCTGCTGCTGGCCGCCCGAAAGGGCGATGCCCGGCTTCTTGAGGTCATCTTTGACTTCGTCCCAGAGAGCCGCCGCCTTGAGGGCCGCTTCGACCCGGTCGGCGATCTCTCCCTTGTTGCGGACTCCCATGAAGCGAAGTCCGGCTGCCACGTTCTCGGCGATGGACATGGTCGGGAACGGGTTCGGTTTCTGGAACACCATCCCGATTCGCTGGCGAACGCGTGTGGGGTCCACGCCGGGAGCGTAGATATCCTCGCCCTCGAGGAGGATCGTCCCCTCGACACGGGCGTTTGGGGCGAACTCGTGCATCCGGTTGAAACAGCGGATATAGGTGGACTTGCCACACCCCGAAGGCCCGATGAGCGCCGTGACTGCGCGGGCCGCAATCTCCATGGAAACGCCCGTAACCGCCAGCTTCGCGCCGTACCATGCCGAGAGGTTGCGGGCACTGAGCGCGATCGGCGTGTCACCGGGCATCGGCCGCGACATCGGCTCAGCTCGGCCGGCGCTCACCGTGCTCACACCCCTTCCGGGCGCGGCCGCAGCGGGCTCGGTCGTCGTGCCGCTCGTCTCCAGGTTGGTCATTGCGGTACTCCTACTGGCGGACCGTGACACGGGAGCCAAAGAGCGCCCGTACCCCGAGGCTGATGATGAGGATGATCCCGACGAGCACGAAGCTCATGGCCCACGCCTGTTCGTGCCAGTAATCGTAGGGGCCAGTGGCGTAGGTGAAGATGCGCAGGGGCAGCGCATCCATGGCGGACGAAACGTCGGTGGTGAAGAACTGGTTGCCCAGGGCGGTGAAGAGCAACGGCGCGGCCTCGCCAGCGATGCGGGAGAGGCCGAGCATGACACCCGTGATGATCCCGGGGAGGGCCGTTGGGATGACGATGAACAGCACCGTCCTCCAGCGCGGCGCACCGAGCGCATAGCTCGCCTCGCGCAGCGAACGCGGGACGAGGAGGAGCATCTCCTCGCTGATGCGTGCGACGATTGGGACGAGAATGATGGCCAGCGATACCGCTCCTGCAAACCCCGAGAAGTGCCCCTGGTTGACGACGAGGAGTGTGTAAACGAACAGGCCAATCGTGATTGACGGGATACCGGCCATGACTTCGATGATGAAGCGGACGAAGCTGCCAACCCGGTTCTGCCCGTATTCGGAGAGGAAGACGGCTGTCCCAATCGCCACGGGGACGCCCATCAGGAGCGCGAGACCGACCATGATCGCACTGCCCGCGATGGAGTTCTGGACACCACCGCCGGGCTTGCCGGGGCGATTCGGATCCTGCGTGAAGAGTTCCCAGCTCAGCCCCGGGACGCCCTCCCGCACGATGTAGAAGAGGATGAGGAAGAGCGGCAGGACCGCGCAAAGGGTGGCCGTAACCATCGCCACGGTCATCAGCCGGTCCAGCGCCTTGCGCCGCCGATAGAGGTTTGCCGAGCGGGCGAGGACCGGCGAGCGTTCGATACTCGTCATTCCTGCACCACCACGCGCTGCCCCCTCGTCACTCGCCAGACGAGTAATCGGGCGATGACATTGATGATGAACGTGATGACGAGAAGGAGAAGTGCCACCTCGATGAGTGCCGAGCGGTGCAGGCCCGTCGCCTCGTTGAACTGGTTCGCGATGACGCTCGCCATGGTGTAGGCCGGAGCGAAGATGTTGTCCGGTATCTTCACGCTGTTGCCGATGACGAGGGTGACGGCGAGCGTCTCACCCACAGCGCGCGCAAGCCCGAGAATCGCCGCACCAAGGATGCCCGATCGGGCATACGGAAGGACCGCGATCCGGATCATCTCCCACCGTGTGGCGCCAAGTGCGGTGATCCCTTCACGCTGGCTGCGCGGCACTGCGGCGATGACATCTCGCGCCACCGCCATGATCGTGGGGAGGATCATGATCGTCAGGATGATGCACCCTGAGAAAAGTCCAGTGACGAGCGGCTTGCCATCGAAGATCGGGATCCACCCCAGCGCAGAGACCATCCCCGGGCCAAGGTGGTCGCGGATGAAAACGCCCATCACGAAGACACCCCAGAGCCCGTAAACCACGCTCGGGATGGCGGCGAGGAGTTCGACCAGGTACGACACAGGCCGGCTCAGCCATGCCGGCGCGATTTCGACCAGGAACAGCGCGACGAGGACCGCGATGGCCGTCGCAAAAACGAGCGCGACGAGCGATGTGATGAAGGTCCCGAGGATGAATGGCCAGGCTCCGAACATCGCCTTTCCCGGGTCCCAGGTGGAGTGATAAATGAAGCCGGGCCCCGAATGGCGGATCGCCTCCCACGACTCGCTCGTGAGCTCGTAGAAAACGGCGAGAATGGCAACTACGACGAGGGATGCCGCAGCCCCGGTGAGGCCGGTAAAGATCCAGTCACCGATCTTGAGGCGGTTGTGAAGGTTGATCGCAGCGCCCCGGGGGCGGCCACGGCTGGTCAGAGCCATCGGCGGCTCCGGTGCAACTTTCGTCCTGCAACGGCGGCCGTTCCTCGCGAGGCGGCGGCGCCGGGTATCCCGCCGCATTGCGCGCGCCAGTGCTGCATCCGCGAGTTCCTGCTCGAAGCCGGGGTAGCTCTCACCATGGTTCCAGGCCTGACGGTAGGGGCGCCTGTTTAACGCGTGATTAATTAGCATCCAGGTCGGCGCCGCGCCACTCCGGTCCCGGGATTGGCGAAATCCGGCACACTTGCGGGAAGGACGCGGTTTTACATGGCGTTGGCCCGGCCCACATACGGAGATTACGGAAGCCCGGGAAGATGACTGGTGGCGCACAGGGACGACGGCCCCCTGTGTACCACTCACCCCCTGGTGGTCGAGGGCTCCTGGAATGCCCGCCAGGTGCACACCCAAGGACTCGGGTGGCAGGCCAGGAGCCCCCGGCGCATACTGAGCACGTACCGGGCGGCTGGCGCCGCGCCGGCGATCGAGGACCGATGGCCCAGAAGATCCTCGTTGTCGACGACGAGCAGAACATCCGCGATCTCGCGGCCCTCTACCTGGAAAAGGAAGGCTTCAACGTGGAAGAGGCCGCCAACGGCCGCGACGCTCTTTCACGCTTCCAGCAAACCCAGCCGGCGATGGTGATCCTCGACGTGATGATGCCCGGTATGGACGGCTTCGAGGTCTGCCGCGAGATCCGCCGCGACCACGACGTACCAATCCTCATGCTCACAGCGCGCGGGGATGACGTGGACAAGATCGTGGGCCTCGAACTGGGCGCCGACGACTACATGACAAAGCCCTTCAATCCGCGCGAAATGGTGGCCCGGGTGAAGGCGATCCTGCGCCGCTTCGAGGGCGGGCGGAAACCGCAGAACGCGATAACCGTCGCAAACCTCTCGGTCGACAAGGCACGGCGCGAAGTGAGAGTGGCGGATGAGGACCTGCGGCTGCGGACAAAAGAGTTCGACCTGCTCGTCGCTTTCGTCGAGAACCCGGGCATCGCGCTCACGCGTGACCAACTGCTCGAAAGCGTTTGGGGGTACGAGTTCGCCGGCGAAACTCGTACGGTTGACGTTCACGTGCAGCATTTACGGTCGAAACTCAGTGGAGCGGGTGTGCAAATAGAGACCATCCGCGGTGTGGGCTACAAACTGGTTGAAACGCCTGCCTGAAAAGGGCCCCGGAGGACGCGCTGCCATGGGCAGCCTGCAGTTTCGGCTCTTCCTCACCTACCTGGTCATCATCTCGGTGACACTGGGATTGACCGCGTTGAGCCTCTTTCTCCAGATCGGCGGCTACCGCGATTCCATCTCCTACGGGAACCTCGAGGACCTCGGGCGACTCATCGACTACCAGGCCCAGAGCGAACTGCTCCATCCAACCACACCTGTCCCGGGGAATGAGCAGGGCGACTCCGCCGTCCCCGAGAGCAACGATCTCCTCCTGCGGCTCCGCTCATTCCTCTCGACCCAGGATGAATCCCGCCGCGTCGCCGAGGACACATCCGTCGCACTCATCGATTCCGGCGGCAAAGTGGTCCCGGGCCTGTCGGCCAACGGCGGCGTGTCGCTCGATGGCGCCGTCGTGAAGGACCTCAAGGAGCAATCCGTCTCGGCAGAAGCACAGCCCGACCGGACTCCCCGGCGCTGCAGGCTCGAACTCGTCGGCCACCCGTCGCAACTGTGCGTGAGCATGCCCCTGAGCAAGACCGTCCTGGAAGCGTTCCCGGGCACCCCCGCTTCGGCCATCATCGTCGCGCGCCCCGCAGCCTCGCTCGGCGAAGTAGTGGCCGATCTCGGGCCGCGATTATTGTTCTCGGGGCTCATCGGCGTGGCGGCGGCGCTCATCCTCGGGTTCCTCCTGTCGCGCAGCGTCGCGGCGCCGTTACACAACATCGCCCGGGCAGCGCGGAGTGTGGCACGCGGCAACTACCGGCAGCGCGTTCCCGCGACGGGCCCGCAGGAGGTCCGCGAGCTCGCATCGGACTTCAACCTGATGACCGAGGAGGTGCAGCAGGCACAACAGACCCTGCGCGACTTCCTCGCGAACATCTCGCACGAACTGAAGACGCCCCTCACGTCGATCCGCGGATTCAGCCAGGCGATGCTCGATGGCACGATCGACGATCCGAAGGGCATCGAGCGGTCGGCGCGGATCATCAGCGACGAATCGAACCGGGTGCTGCGGCTCGTCCAGGAGCTACTCGACCTGTCGCGCATCGAGAGCGGGCAGGTATCGATGCAGCAGGAAGATGTGAATCTCAACGAGCTCTTCGATCACGTCGGCGAGGTATTCGCACTGCGGAGCGAGGAGAGCGGCGTGAAGCTCGAGATGGACCTGGACGGCAGCTCGCACATCCGCGGTGATTTCGACCGGCTGGAACAGGTGCTGAACAACCTGCTGGACAACGCCTTCCGCCACTCACAGGAGGGGGGGAGCGTCAGGGTCGCATCGCGCGACGCACAGCCCGGAATACTGCAGGTGAACGTGAGCAACAGCGGACCGGGTATCAATCCAAACGACCTGCCTCACCTCTTCGAGCGCTTCTACCGGGCAAACGGCTCGGGCAACTCGAAAGGCTACGGGCTCGGACTGGCCATCTCCCGCGAGATCGTGCGCGCACACGGTGGCGAGATCTGGGCGACGAGCGAACCTGGCCAGGGGACGACGTTCGTCTTCACCCTCCCTACCGCCGGGCGGCCTCCACGCAAGACAGCCGTACGCTGACGCGCCAACCGTCAATCCTCCCGCGCGGACATAGCCATGATGCGCTCACGTGCCGGGCAGCCGGCGATATGGTCGTTGACCATCCCAACGGACTGCATGAACGCGTAACAGATGGTGGGGCCCACAAACGTCATGCCGGCCTTCTGGAGGGCTTTCGCCATCGCATCAGATTCGGGTGTATGAGCGGGAATGTCGGCGGTCGAACGAGGCGCGGGCCGATTGAGGGGCGCGCCACCGGTGAACGACCAGATATAGCAGTCGAACGTGCCATGCTCATCCCGCAGGCGAAGAAAGGCAGCCGCATTCCTGGCCGCCGCGCGGACCTTCAGCCGATTACGGATGATCCCCGGATCGGCGAGAAGGCGCTCGATGCGCGCTTCGTCAAAGGCCGCGACCTTCGCAGCGTCCCAGCCATCGAATGCCCGGAAGAAGCGCTCGCGCCGGGCGAGAATCGTCGACCACGAGAGGCCAGCCTGGAAGCCTTCGAGCATGAGGCGCTCGAAAAGGTCACGGTCATCGTGAACAGGGACGCCCCACTCTTCATCGTGATAACGGGCATCGAGCGGCCCAACGTCACCCCAGCAAACGCGAACCTTTGGAGCAGATGGACCGGGCACTGGCAGAGCATACCGGCGAGTCTGCCGGGAGGCGACATCAGACGCGCGAGCGCGCCGAAAACCCCCCGGAGAGCGAATGCCAGTACTGGATGTCGGGCTCACCCAGCATGTAGCACAGGTAGACAACCTCGCCGTCGCGCTCGTGATAGAAATCAATGAGCCCCTTCGCCGGATCCTTGAGTTCCACCCCCCACGTATCGAGACGGGCGATGTCCTCGCGCAGCTTGCGGCCGAGTTCCTCCATCCGATTGGTGGATGGCTCGCCCGCGCCCTCCCAGGGGTCGGCAACGAGATGGCCATCGCCACTGGCACCCCGGCGCTCGACGGAGATCGCCGCGTTGATCGTTCGGAGTTCGACGAAAGCCGCCTGGATCTGCTCGACCACCGGGATGATGTGCGGGAGGAGCGAGCGTGCTTCAGCCTCGGTGTACAGGCGCATCGCGGCAGTCATACGAAGAGATGGAGCGGCATCTGTGTCGGGTGGATCGAAGACCCGCTCTCGAGCACCGCACGCTCGAGCAGTTCATCGTGAACCCCCGGCCCGATCACCACGTTGCGGCCAACCCGCAGCGCAACGGGAACCGTCACCCGCTTGCCGACAATCGTGATCCCCGTGTTCACGATGTCGGGACGCTCGAAGTTGGCAACAGAAGCGTCACCCTCCCCGAGAACTGCACCGCGCCCGACGGTAACCTCCTTATCGAGGATGCAGTGGTCGACCACTGCGCCTGCCCGGATGATGCAGCGGTGCTGGATAACCGAGTCCCGGACCTCGGCCCCCTCCTCGATGATGACACCCGGGGAGATCACGGAGCGATGCATCGTCCCATCGACCTGCGAGGCGGGCGAGACGAGTGACTCGTGGACGCTCGCCCGGGGCCCAATGCGTGCCGGGGGGAGGATGCTCCCGGCCGTGCGGATCAGGCGGTCAGGATCGTTGAGGTCGAGTGGTGGGTGCGGCGAGAGCAGGTCCATGTGGGCAGAGTGGTACGACTCGACGGTACCGACGTCGCGCCAGTAACCCTGGTACTGGTACCCAAAAACTCGGTGGCTCTGGTACATGCGGGGGATGATGTCGCGGCCAAAGTCGTGCTTGCTCTGGTCACCCAGGTCGGCATCCGCCTGGAGCTGCTCCACGAGGGTGTCCTTGTTGAAAATGTAGACGCCCATCGACACCCATGGTGATCGCGGGTAGCGCGGCTTCTCCTCGAAGTCGACGACCCGGCCGTTCTGGTCGAGGTCGAGCACGCCGAACCGGTGCGCTTCCTCGTGGGGGACGGAGTAGACCGCAACAGTGACATCGGCCATCTGGGTGCGATGGAAGTTGAGCATGCTGCGGTACGACGTCAGGTAGATGTGGTCGCCAGCGAGGATGAGGACTTCTCGCGCACGCGACTCCTCGATGACATAGAGGTTCTGGTAGACCGCGTCAGCAGTACCCTGGTACCAGTCCATGTCGGCGCGGCCAAGATAGGGCTGCAGGATCTGGACGGAGCCGTCGAGGCTGTCGAGCCCCCACGGCCGCCCGGCGCCAACGTGATTCGTCAGCGAGCGCGGCCGGTACTGCGTGAGAATCGCGACTTTCGAGATATCGCTGTTCGCACAATTGCTGAGGGCGAAATCGATAATCCGATACTGGCCACCGAAAACGACCGCCGGTTTCGCGCGCTGTTCCGAGAGGATAGAAAGGCGGTCACCCTGGCCGCCAGCAAGGATCATCGCAAGGACATTGTTCAACCGCGGCCCCCAGGGAGTTCGCTGGAACCTTTGCGCATTCTACGCAAACGGGCCAGCCCCGAGGAATGCAGGCTGGCCCGTTTACTTTCGGCTTCGTTGCATGAACCCGCTGGCGCTAGGCAGCACCCCCAACGGCCGCCGCTTCCGAGCGCACGACCATCGCGAACGCACAATCACGGCAGATCACGGTGGCATAGGCCGACCGGCGTGAGCCCCCGACAGGCTCTACATCGGCGACCACCAGCCGCGAATGCGCGCGCGTCACGCGTCCGCAGAGGGGACAGGGCGAATGGACACTGTGGCCTCGAGACATCTCCCTACCTCAAAGCCCCCGCCAGGACGCATATTCTCCGATCCGGCCGCCGGGAGGGAATCGGGCATCTCTCTAAGGGAAACACCGGACCCGCGCATCCGAACAGTGACGGGTTACAGGTCGCCAGGGCCAACCACCAGCGATCGGCACATCCCGTCAACCACCAGGCCCGGCCGTTACTCGATCAGCCCGGCCGTCCGTGCATCAGCGAGAAACCGCTCGATCCCGGTGTCGGTCAGGGGGTGCTTGAGCAGTTGGTAGAGGACTGCTGGCGGGATGGTGGCAACGGGTGCCCCGGCGAGCGCGGCCTGCGTCACGTGCAACGGATGGCGGATGCTCGCTGCGAGTACCTGGGCCTTCAGCCCGTGGATCGTCATGATATCCACGCACTGCCGGATGAGTTCGATGCCGTCATAGCTCACATCGTCGAGCCGCCCGACGAACGGCGAGAGAAAGGTCGCACCGGCAAGGGCAGCGAGCAGTGCCTGGTTCGGATTGAAGATCAGCGTGGTATTGATCCGAATGCCCTCGCGGGAGCAGCGGTGAATTGCTTCGAGCCCCTCCGCATCGATGGGGATCTTGACCACGACGTTCGGGTGCCACGAGGCAAGTTCGCGAGCCTCCGCCACGAGTTCATCGGCAGTCCGGGTCACACACTCCGCCGAGATCGGTCCGTCGATGACTTCAGCAATTTCGAGGATGCGCTGCTTGTAGCTGACGCCGCCCTCTTTTGCGAGGAGGCTCGGGTTGGTGGTGACGCCGGAGATCACGCCGAAGCGGGCAGCAGCCCGGATATCGTCGATCGAGGCGGTATCGAGAAAGAGTCGCATCGGGAGTGACCTTCAATTGCGGGAGATGCGCCAATGGTAGGGGAGCGGCCCGGCAGGCACGAACGAGAGCGGGCGGAAAGTGCTCGAGATTCCCCGTAGCCTCATCAATCCCGGGATGAACCAACGATGGCTGGCCACGCACGGTGTGTGCCGCCGATGCGCAGAGGCGGAAGCTCGGGCGGGAGGCCCGTCCTGTTCACCCACCGGCCTTCTCACCCGCGACCAGGCGTTCGACCTCTCCGGTGTGCCAGTGGGCAGCTGCCAGCATGCCCGTGGAGATAGGAGCAAAGGCAGGCTCGTTGTTGGCCGCATCCCAGGCCTCGTAACGCGCGAGGGCGGACTTCGCAGCGGCGAGATAGGTGGCCGCCTGGCCACGGAGACCGTCGAGGGCCGCATCCCACGCCGAGACGCGGTTCGCAAGATGCGAGGCGATGTTCGCCACACCTTCCATCTGCCGGGCTTCACGCGTAAGCCGGGCCGCCTCTACCGGGTCGGTGGCGCGCAGCGCCGCAACGCGGCTGGCAGCCTGCTGGAGGAGCAACGCCCCTTCGAGCGACTCGGGGGCCTTTGCCGAGAGGGTTCGCCGGGGCTCCGCGGAGAAGTCGAGGACATCGTGGCGAGGAGCGGCTTCGAGGTTGTGCAGGCTCAAGAAGAGGCGGTAGGCCCGGTCGAGATCACGAAGGACCGCCTGCATTGCGGCACTGTTCTCCGGGAAGGCCGCGTCGCAGAAACGCGCGATCTCCTCACCCGCGGAGAGTTGCGGCGACCAGCAGCAGCGTGCCATCCACCACGCGTGCCATGGCGTACCAATCCACGGGCGATTGCCAACCACCAGGTCCTGGAGATTGGAGACGCCCGCAGTGGCGTAGGCCGCGGTATCGAGCGGGAGGACCGCGAGGTGCGTTGGCGCCATCCCTTTGAAGAGGATTGCATCCGAGTAGTACTCGAATACATGGATGCGCGCGGGATCGTGGCCGAAGAGATCGAGCAGACCGGTGAACGGCTCCCAGTACTGGTTGTGGTTTTTCGTGCAACGCTCATCGGCGATGCCGTGCGCGTAGCACCGCTCCCGCGGGGCGAAGAGGAGCGTCACGTTCGCGGCGGGGCGCGTCCTTTCGGGCGGCTTCAGGGTGTCGTGGTAAGCCAGGTGAGAGAGACGGGCACCGGGACGAACGTGCGCGAGCACCTCCGCAACCGCATTGGTGGCGATGAGCGCCTGGTCGGAGGGGCTCAACCCGCCGCACGATTCACACGTGCACCACCCACCACCGGCGATGTCATCGGCCCAGGCGTGGTAAACATCGGCGCCGGCGAAACGGTCGAAGAACGCCTCGGCGCCGCGCCGAAGCTCCTCGAGTGCCCCCGGCGAAGTTGGACAGAGGTTGAAACGCGGGTCGCGGCGGCCCTTGCGCAACGGAAACCATTCAGGATGCTCGTCGAACGCGCTGCGCGGAATGAAACCCGGCAGGTGGTGCCCGCCAAACTGGAGGCTCATGCCGTTGAGCCCGGCTTCGCGGGCGATTGCCGTGCCATCCACATCCCATCGCTCGAACATCCAACCACCACGGTCGGCGAGGTAATCACCGGCGGTCACCGGGAGTGGCCGGGCTGGATCGCGGTGCCTGCTGGGGGGCGTGTCGTGGAAGAAGAGGTCGTTGTAGCGGTTGCGTGAAGCCCACGTGAGCCAGCCCTGCCAATCATTGTGGAAGGCGTCACCCCCAAGAATGAGGGTCCGGCGCGGAAAGGCGGGAGTCTCGGTGTACTCACCTTCTGCGAGGCTGCGAGGCCTGTAACACGCGCCGCCGTCGCCCGGTTCCACCCACGTAAAACCCACACGTTCGAGGAGCCAGTAGGCCGCGTTGAGCGCTCCCCGGGGGTTCGCACCACGGAGAGCGACGCGGTCGGCAGCGACCGAGACGGTGAACCCATCGACCGGGCCATCGCCGGCTTCGATCACGAGAGCCCCCCGAACAGGCGCCGCCGGGATGCGCTCGAGATGACCGCGAAGTTCGGCTGCTGCATGAGCGATGGGCGGGCTATCGCCCACGGTGACGATCTCGAAGGCGGCGAGGGTGGGAGCATCGAGCGGCATGGATCCCCTCCAGTGGGAGCGATGCTACCGGGCGCCGTGAGCCAATGGAACGGTGCCAGCGCGAAGCCTCTTTCCTTTCCAACAACGGGCGGTAGGCTACGTGGCATGCCAACTGTTCATGCCAACGGGATCGACATCTACTACAGCCAGCGGGGCGAGGGCCCGGACCTCGTCCTCGTGATGGGGCTCGGCGCACACTCGGGCGCCTGGGCCCTCAATGCACCGGAACTGGCGAAGCAGTTTCGCGTCACGACATTCGACAACCGCGGTGCGGGCCGCACCTCCGCGCCCGATGAACCCTACTCAATCCGCCAGATGGCAGACGATACTGCCGCCCTGCTGGAGTCGATCGGGATCGAGCGCGCTCACGTGGTTGGCGCGAGCATGGGCGGCATGATCGCCCAGGAACTCGCCATCAACTACCCGGACCACATCGACCGGCTCGTACTCGCCTGTTCGCGCGCACGAACGAGCGAGATGCGAAAGCGCGTGGCCGTGGCACAGCGGGCGTTGCACGAAGCGGGCGTGCCGCGGGAATCGATCATCGCCATCCAGCAGCCATGGGGTTCCACGGCGACACTCCTCCAGGACCCGGACAAGCCTGCAGCCGCCATCACCCTCGCACTGAAGGATCCGCACCCAATCGCGAAGCACGCCTATCTCCGCCAGCTCGACGCGACCATGGCCCACGACACCCTCGATCGGCTGGACCAGATCCGCGCGGAAACGCTGGTGCTCGTTGGCGCGGAGGATATCCTCACACCGCCCTACGAAAGCGAGGAACTCGCGGCCCGTATCCCCAACGCCACGCTGCGCATCCTGCCGCGTGGCGGGCACGGATTCACAGGCGAATACCCGGCCGAGTTCAACGCGGCCGTGGCCGGGTTCCTCACCAGCTGAGGACCACCCGGCCACGTAATGGGAATCATGAAACCGTGGTAACCCGTGCGTGGACCGCCACGTTCCTTACAACATCGGCCCCGCGGCCGGTCTCATCCGGGAGGACACCATGGCGATAACGTACCGGCCAATCGATGCCGGCGAGGTACCCGCCTTCTTCGAAGTCCAGGCGCGAGCGTTCGGGCACGACCTGGACCCCGCCCACCTCGAGCGCGGCGAACGGCTCCGGAACCTGGAACGCAGCACCGCCGCATTCGATGGCGGCCAGGTGGTCGGGACAGCGGGCATCTGGGAGTTCGAAATGACCGTCCCCGGCAACTCCCTCCCGTGCGCCGGAGTCACCTGGGTATCGGTTGCCGCGACCCATCGCCGGCAGGGCATCCTCACGGGCATGATGCGTCGCCAGCTCGATGAAATCCGCGAGCACGGCGAGGCGATCGCGGCCCTCTGGGCCTCGGAAGCACCGATCTACGGCCGCTTCGGGTACGGCCTGGCAGCCGAGGCTGCGGAAATCCGCATCCTCCGCACGCGGAGCGCCCTCCGTCACATCGTTCCCTGGACCGGTTCATGCCGGTTTGTGAACCGCGACGAGGCGCTGGCATGTTGGCCCGATCTCTACGAACGCGTTCGCCGCACCACCCCCGGCATGATCTCCCGCAGCCAGGCGTGGTGGGAGGTGCGCCACCTCCCGGAGACGGAACTGCAACGGCCCGGCGGCTACAGCAGCAGCTTCCGGGTTCAGTACGAGGAAGACGGACGTTGCCTGGGTTATGTACGTTACCGGATGAAGGAAGCGTTCGAGTTCGGTTCCGCCGTGAACGAGTTGAGCATCGTCGAACTCGTCGCTGCGACCGATGCTGCCTGCTCCGCCCTCTGGAGTTACGTCTTCGGCGTCGATCTCGTCGAGACGATCCGCTGCGACTTCGCACGGATCGACGAGCCGCTCCTCCACATGCTCGAAGATCCCAGGCGCCTCATCCGCCGACCCACCGACAGCATCTTCGTGCGCGTGGTGGACGTCGAGCGGGCCCTTGGTGCACGCTGCTACGCGATGGACGGCTGGCTGACCTTCAGGCTCACCGACCCGTTCTGCCCTTCGAACGAAGGGACCTACCGGCTCGAGGGCGGACCTTCGGGTGCAGAATGCCGGCGCGTGACGGGTGAGACGCCAGAACTCGACCTCGATGCCGAAACGCTCGGCGCAGTCTACCTCGGCGGGATGCGGTTCCAGGCGCTTGCCCGGGCCGGCCGGGTACATGGCTCCAGCGAGGCGATGCGCCGGGCGGACCTGATGTTCGCGTGGGACCCGGCTCCATGGATCCCGGAGATCTTCTGACCGTGCCTGAAGCCCTGGTCAGGCCCGAACGCCCCGGCGACGAAACCAGCATCAGACACGTCCATCTCACCGCCTTCGGCGACGGTGGCCGCCGCGATGGCTCCGGCGAGGCGCGGCTGGTCGACCTCCTCCGCGCCTCGGATGCGTGGCTGCCACCGCTTTCCCTGGTCGCCGAAGAGACGAAGAGCGGCGCTCTCATCGGGCATCTGCTCTTTTCACGGGCCGTTATCGAGACTCCGAACGGCGAGGTCGAGACGCTGGCCCTCGCACCACTCGGCGTCCTCCCCGGCTACGAGCCACTCCACGCCGGGACGCGCCTCATCCGGCACGGCCTGGCAGAGGCGCGGCGGCTCGGCTTCCGCTCGGTCATCGTCCTCGGCCACCCGAAGTACTACCGTCGCTTCGGCTTCCGCCCGGCGAGCCGCTTCGGCGTCGAAGCCCCGTTCCCCGTGCCCGACGAAGCATGGATGGCGCTCGAACTCGAGCCGGGCACGTTGGCCGGGGCGGAGGGGCGGGTGCGGTACCCGAGTGCGTTCGACGTGGTGTCGTGATAGGCCGGTACGGACTGATTCATTGTTCAGTTGAGGATAATCCTTAGTCTGACAGGGAATTGACACGCATCGTGTTGAATTCGGGCCACGATGGGCCCATCATGCGTGGCGGGAGAGGGCGGTGTAGCCATGTGGCGAGCCATGGGGAATGCGGAGGCGGCGGATGGCCATACGACAGCGGGAACTCTCAGACCGTGAGAAGCAGATACTTGCGCTCGTTAACGAGGGCCTTTCGAATCGAGAGATCGCGGCCTAACTGGTTGTGACGCTGAACACTGTCGAGACGCACATTGGTCGTATCCTGCGCAAGCTTGATGTTCGGAGCCGTTGGCAGGCAGGCGATCACTATCGGGCCAAATTCACTGATTCGGGGACAGATGCGCGGATAGGTAATACCTAACGTACGGGCATCCGAGTTGAAGAGGGAACAAATCTTTCAATCACGATGCTTCGTGCACCTGGGCATCCTCGTCCTCATATGTGCAATGGCTGTCGTGGTGACGACCAGACTGGCAGGAGCAGCGAATCCTGCATTTGTTTGGCCGATATCCGGGTACAACACACCCAATGCCTACCCGAGCGCACCGCTCAACTGCCCGACGACGTATCAGCACGGATGGGCGGGCTACTTCTACGACGATACATCGTCTCATCAGATAACCTGGACGTACTCCGATGTTTACAGTTGGTCACCAGCGTCGAATGGTATCTATTGGCAGTGGATGTTTCTCGTCGACGGCTTCTCGTCAACGAACACGATGCGTGCGTACCCAACCCCCTACACGGACTGGGCGAACAACTGGACTCTGTGGGGCAGTCAGATTCCCGGTGGGAATCATGCTCTGAACTACGACACCTCAGGGCATAACGTCTACGTGAACACCGGTTTTGGCAAGGGCGGAAGCTGCAACCAGTCGAGCGACATTGTGCTTCGGCATTGATTGGAGGCTAGAAAACGACCAAGAGAATCGTGTTTCTCGCGATAGCCGCCGCGGCGGTTGGCGTGGCTGGCAGTGTAGGGTTCGCGTGGCTGTCAGGAGACAGCGACGCGGCTGCCCAGGTTGAGGTCCGTGCGGAGGGCACGGCCATCGCCACACAGGATCCCGGCGCTGCCCTGAACGACGCCTCCGCGAAGGTCGGCTTCACCGTGCTTTCAATCGGGGAATTACCTGCACCGGGGATGCATCTTTCGTACGTCGACACGCACCTCGGGCCGGCAGAGACACTCCGCCCTCTGAGGTTCGCGGTGGTGGGCTATTCCGCGGGCGGGCAAGCGGTCGATGCCGCCACGCCCACGCTGACGGTGTTCCAGTTCAACGGGAGAATGGAAAGCCCTGCGGTGCGTCCATCGACGGAAGGCCAACCGACCGCGGTTGACCTCGGGCTGCCTGGAGTCGATCTGTGGAAGCACGGTAGCGACTTGTACACCCTCGTCGTGGGCGAAAGGACATTCGACATCGAGACGACAGGACTGCCGGATCTGTCGAAGGACTACCTCATCCGGCTCGCAAAGTCACTGAGGTAGTCCGGCCCGCGCGCTGCCTACCGCTCATCGGAGCCCGGGAATTGAGTGTCCCCGGGCTCCGGCGCAAGCTCCTCGGCCAGCTGTACCCGGTCGATCAGCTCGCGCCGAGTGATCATCCCGATCATCCGGCCATCTTCGAGCACCGGCACCTGGTTGAGGCGCTTCTCGGCGAGCAGCATCAGCACATCGAGTGCTTTCGCATTGCCCTCCACCGTGACGACCTGCGCCCGCGGCGTCATCACGGCCTGTGCGGGCGTATTGGCCCACTGGTCACGCGGCACGCGGTGCACATCGCCCACGCTGAGGATGCCCTGCACCCCGGCATCGTTCGCAACCACCAGCGCCCGCTCACCCTTGCCGATCATGTGGTCATCGACGACTTCCTGGACGGGGAGCGCGGGGGATACGGTCGCGAACTCCGTGTGCATCAGGTCCCGGGCCGTTTGCTTACCAAGGATCGCCTCGAGCTGCAGGTTCTGCGATTCGCTCTTGGCTGCTCCCAGCAGGAACCAGCCGATGAACATGAACCAGATGCCATCGAAAACGAATCCTCCGAAGAGCATGAGGACGCCTGCCGCCATCAGCAGGTAGCCTCCCATTTCGCCCACACCCGCCGCGACGCGCGTCGCCCGCCGGAAGCTGCCGGTGCGCTTCCAGACCATCGAGCGCAGCACCCGGCCGCCATCGAGTGGAAATCCCGGGAGGATATTGAAAACACCGAGGAGGACGTTGACCACCGCCAGGTACCAGAGGGTGCCCGAGACCTTGTCATTGCCCACGAGGAACGCGATCCCGCCACAGATAGCAGCAATGACGATGCTCGTGGCCGGGCCGGCAGCGGCAATCTGGAACTCTTCACCGGCGGTTCGCGGCTGGCGTGCCATGTGCGAGACGCCGCCGAAGATGAACAGGGTGATTTTCGGGACTTCGAGCCCCCGCCGGATAGCCACGACCGCGTGCGCCAGTTCGTGCACCAGGACTGTCACGAAGAGCAGCAGTGCCGAGATGCTTCCGACGATCCAGTAGGCGGCGGTGCTCCAGCCGTCATACGTCTCGGGGAACCAGCCAACGGAGAGGGTGTAGGCTACGAGAACGAGGATGACGAGCCACGAGGGGTGGATCTCGATCCCGATTCCGCCGATCTTTGCCACCTGGAACGACTTGCCGAACATAGCTCTACTCTACGCCATGCGTGTCAATCGCCGCGGGGCAATCAGGGTGCGATACCCCGGTCGGGATCACTCCACCGGGCCCTCCGCGACAGGGAGTGACGCGGCCGGCAGTAATCCTCGCCCGGGAAGGTGCGAAAATGACCGCTCGCCAGCCAGCTAAACCCGGCCAGCACGTACGAACCCGCGACTGGTTCCTGCTCGGCATGCTCGCGGGTCTCGTCTATTCCCTCTGGAAGAACCCCCAGGGGTGTGCCTGCGCCACCGGCTGCCTGGGGATCCTCATCATCGTCGCCATCGTACTGATGAGCTCGGTGATCTATGCGTTCTGGTCATGGATACCCCCCGTCATCGGCCTGGTGATATTAATTTGGTGGCTCCGAAAAAGGGACAGGGAGCGGTCCGGCCGCTCGTAACGGGCCGGGGCACCGGCGCGAGAGCAGCGCCGCCGGTCGTAGCGTTGTCTTCAGGCCGAGAGACGCCGGCGTTGCCGCCAGAGATGCCATGCGCCCGGGGCGGTACTCACCGCCACCGTGAACGCCGCGAGAAGGAGGAAGAACAGCTCGAGCTTGTCGCCCACGCGCGTGCCGAAGAAGTACCCGATCCAGAGCATCGACATCACCCAGCCAACTGCCCCGACGACGTTGAACAGGACAAAGCTGTGGTAGGGCATCCTCGCGGCGCCGGCCACGGTAGGCGCGAATGTGCGAATCAGGGCGAGAAAGCGCGCGATGACGATCGTCTTGCCACCATGCTTCTGGTAGAACTCCTCGGCACGTTCGAGGTGTCTGCGTTTGAACAGGCGCGAATCCTCGCGTTTGAAGAGCCGCGGGCCCGTCTGTTTCCCGATCTGATAGCCGACAAAATCACCGATCACCGCTGCCACGATGAGGAGAGGAATGAGCCACCAGATCTCGAGCTTGCCACGCTGCGCGATGAGCCCCGCCGTGATGAGCAGCGTGTCGCCTGGCAGGAAGAAACCGATGAGCAACCCCGTCTCGGCGAAGACGATCAGGAACAGCCCAGTGTAGCCAACAGCCTCGATGAGCCCCTCAACGTCGATTCCCACGCCGTAAGCATAGAGGTGGCCGCCGCTAACGTCCGTAGATGCGCGAAAAGGGCGGTTTCCGGGTTCGCCGGACACCCCGGCTCATCTTGTTCGCCCGCTCGCGCATCGTTCGCGAAGGCCAGTTCGCATCACGAGGGCTGGCCACGCCAATCACCCGCCCGGGTGAGTCACTCAACGCGGTAGACTCGCCACACCAAGGAGGGACAGGACATGGATGCTTACCGCGCTATCGTTACCAAACGGGATACCCGGAACTTCAGCCCCACGCCGATCCCCGGCGACGTTCTTCGACGCATCCTCCAGGCAGGCCGCATGGCCGGGAGTTCGAAGAATACCCAGCCAGTCCGCCTGGTCGTAATTCGCGGTGAGGAACGGCTCGCCGCGATCGCCGCCTGTGGCCAGTTCGCCAGCCACGTCCCCTCGGCGGCGGTGGCAATCGCGGTTGTCCTTGCACCTGGAGGGGGTGCATTCGATGCCGGTCGCGCAGCCCAGAACATGATGGTCGCCGCCTGGGCAGAGGGGATCACGAGTTGCCCCACTTCCATGCACGACGCTGAGTGCGCGCGAACGGCCATCGGTGCACCGGACGGGCACACCGTCGCTATCCTTCTGGCCATGGGCTATCCGGCCGAGGGAACATCACTCCACGCCGGGCGTGCCCGCCTGCCCCTCGACGACTATGTCCACTGGGATCGATGGCCAGATGGCGGGCAATGAAGCCGTACCCGGGTGCGGCCGCCAACCCTCTCGGTCTTAGCGGGAAAGCACGAGCGACAGGTTCGTGCCACCGATTCCCATGCTCGTTACGAGGATGCAGTCGAGCTTTTCCGCCTTCGATTCGCGGATGAAATTGAGCGCCAGTCCCTGCTCGGGAGATTCCAGCCCCTGCGCAGGCCTCTCGAGGCCCGCGACAGGGAATACCTCTCCACGCCGCATCGCTTCGAGTGCAATCGCGACGGAGAGCGGGCCGCTGGCCGCCAGCGTAAACCCGAGCGAACCGGCGATCGTCGTGATACCGGCATAGTAAGCGTGGCGCCCAAACGTGCGGAGCGCCCCAAGGCCGTCCGCGTAATCGACAGCCGGGCGGCCATCAGCACAGGAAATGAGGAGATCCACCTGGTTCTGCAGGTAACCGGCGTCGCTCAACGCGGCCTGCATCACCCGGCCAGCCTCGGTGGCATCGCTCAGGTTGAGGGGCTCGGTGGCCGAATCGAAAAGTTCGCCAACCCCGGCGATGGAGGCGATGGGGGTGCCGCCGCGTTCGGCCAGGTGCGCCTCGGATTCGATAACGAGATAGGCGGCCCCTTCGGCCATCACGAACCCGTCGGCGGAGGCGTCGAACGGTCTCGCCGCGGTCCTGGTGGCAAACGCCTGGCCGCGCACGTGCTCGCAGAGCGGGAGCTGTAGCGCCTGTCCCGCGCCTGTAACCACGACATCGGCGGCGCCCGTGGCAACAAGCCTGGTGGCTTCGGCGATCGCCGCCATGCCCGAGGCTTCGTGGCCACCAACGGTGACGACCGGCCCGCGCGTCCCAAGTGCGCGCGCGATCGCATGGCCGTAGGGAACGAACAGCGCAGGCTGCCCGGGCGCCCGGTAGGGCAGCCCGTCGCACACCGCAAAGCGCCGGGAATCACCCGCTCCCGCGCCAAGTCCGGCACTCTCCACCGCCTGGAGGGCAGCGTCGAGGGCGATCAGCGCACCCCGATCGAGAAAATGCACGAGGTTGCGCGGGATACCCGGGTTTGGCCGATAGCCCTCGGGGACAGGTGCGGCGAGGAACCGGTCGGGGCCGTCATCGGGGTGCCACTGCCTACCCGCGGGTTCAGCCGCGGCAAGCGAGGCCCATGCCGCATCGAGGCCAGCCCCTCGATGGCTGACCACGCCGATCCCGGAAACAACAGCCGGTTTCACAGGTGATTCGGGCGGCGCGGCTACTCGAGTTCCTCGTCCAGGAATTCGTCGTCATCGCGCTGGCGCCGGAAAAACATCACGGCCGCACCGATAGCGCCGAGCAGGCCAAACAGGCCGAGCCACTTCTTCATCTCGGGATCCTCCACTGCACGGTGACGCCGTTTGAATTCCGGCCCGCTCCGGGCAGAGCCTGAGTATACGGCACCGCCGCCCGAGAAACACCGATGCGAGCCGTTTCCTGGCGGGCGTGGTGTGCCGTACGGCGCCATGCGAGGGGGGCCCAGACCGGGTGCTGGAGATCCGTTCCCGTGCGAGAAGGCCGTGGCACATCCCATTCCGAAAGGCCGGTCCGCTCGCTTTACCGGCAGGAATGCGACAAACTCCCCTCCGTTCGGCAGAGCCGGGCCGAATCGTGCGGGATAGCCTCCCCAATCACACAGAGGAGCCTCTATGAACTGGCGAAAACCAATCCTCATCGTCGCCCCAACCCTTGTTGCCGGGTTGAGCCTTGTGGCCTCAGCGTCCGCGCAGGGCCCAACTCCCTCGGGCCCGGGTGGGAGCTCCAGCAGCCCAACCTCCGTCAGTAACCCCACGACCACCAGCAACCCGACGACCGTCAACACACCGCCAACGGTGACGAATCCGACCATTGCAACAGCCGCCAGTCCGACAGCAACAACTGCAACCAGCACGCCGGCTGCAACCGCTACCTCCAGCGCGACAGCAAGCCCAACTTCACCGTCGACGCCCACGGCAAGCGCCACGACAGCACCGCCAAGTGTCATCGCAACCGCACCGCCCGGCACGGGCGGCGCCGGAGTGGTCACCATCACTGGCACGCTTATCGACGGGACCGGTAAGGCACTCGGACCCGTCCAGTTGACTCAGACCGCAAACGGCACCGTCAACATCCTCGTCCAGGCCAGCGGCTTGCCAGCGGGAACGCACGGCATCCACATTCACTCCGTCGGCAAGTGCGAAGGCCCATCGTTCACGAGCGCAGGCGCCCACTTCAACCCTGCCGCGAAGCAGCACGGGCTCGAGAACCCGGCCGGCCATCACAGCGGCGACCTCCCGAACCTGGTGGTAGCTGCCAACGGAACCGCCATCTACACCGCGAGCACGAAGGACATCACCCTGCAGGGTACCGGCGGCTCCAGCATCTTCGACGGTGATGGCGCGTCCCTCGTCATACACGCCAATCCTGACGACCTGAAGACCGACCCGACCGGGAACTCGGGCGACCGGATCGCCTGCGCCATCATCGCCGCTCCCAACCCCGCGCTCGCCACCGCTGCTCCGTTCCCGCCCAACACGGGGAGCGGGGACCTCTCCGCGGGCGCCAGCTTCCCGTTGATGGCGCTCGTTGGCGCCGCGGTACTCCTCATCGCGGCCGGCGGGAGCACGATCGCGATCGGGCGGCGCATCCGCTAACACGACCGAATTCACCCCGTACACCACGAGAGACGCCCGGCTCAGAGCCGGGCGTCTCCTGGTTCGCCCCCAGGAGCAGGTGAGCCACCAGGGCGGCAATGGCGCTACAGTCTTGGTGTGCGGCACAGGCAATGGTTCGAGGGCTACTTCACGCAGGCGGAAGCACGAGCGCTCATCTACCACTACCTGCCTTTCGAGGTTCCCGCCCGATGCGAGCGGATTACCGTCTCATACGCGTGGCGTGCGCCGCATGGAGAAACCCCCTGCACGGTCGATAT
>WBZR01000388.1_pt1 | contig 72437 bp, 47 predicted proteins | sample 5204231 | NCBI WGS metagenome assembly WBZR01 (sample SAMN12412403, study PRJNA552823) | activated sludge metagenome | isolation source: activated sludge from anammox sidestream of wastewater treatment plant... | place: USA: Virginia | collected 2017-08 | reverse complement strand
AAAAAAATTTGTTGATTTTTTCAGAATATTCTGCCTATTAAGATTTCTTCATCCAGGGTAACCTGTCTAACTTAACAAAGGAGTAATCTTTTTTTGCAGGTACATGAAACCCCTTTGTTCTTTTTATTGCAGCATGTTCTTAAACTAATGAAAATGAACAGCCACCGTCTATATTTTCGTTTGTCTTTCATTTGCAGTATTCCGAAAAAGTCATGAAATTATTCTTCGGATTTTTACTTAAAAAAAATTTGCACCAAGCGCATATAAACGCTGAAATCATTGCCCAGACACGATTACAGCCAATTGCTTCCTTTTAGTGTTTATCCGCACCAATAATAACCATCATTTATTCATTGCATCTTTAAGAGTTATTTCTGAGCTTAGCGTAACTTTTACTCTTACTTGAATATCAGTCTGCAGCACAGATTATATTTTTTACTTTGTAAGCGTAAAAATTTATAATCCAATAGTATAAAACCAAATTGCACTGGAGAGAAACAGGCACTGAATAAATTTCAGCTGCACGGTCAATTTGGTAAATTATATTTTCAATCCATTTTTTATTACCACCATCATTTATGAAAAACCAATTATTCATTACATTAATTTCTGCATTAACCGCCCTGACAGTAAAGGCTGCCACTTATCCCTCGCAATATGATATCGTGTATCATCGTATCAGCGTTACAGTTGATCCCGCAGTATCAGGCGCACCGATTTCCAATGGCAGCGTCACCACTTATTTTAAGACTACAGCTCCTTCTATCACAAAAATCGGTTTCGACTTCAGGAGCAATATGACCGTCAGCTCAGTATTGTACCATGGAAGTTCTGTCAGTTATACGTTTTCAGGCAATGTCATTACGATCACTTTCCCTTCTGCAATAGCCATACAGGGAACACTGGACTCTGTTACTATTAATTATAACGGAACACCGGTAGCTCCGGTAACTTCTGTTCCGAGCGGATACAATTCATCAACTTCTAACAAAGCTTTATATACTTTAGGCGAAGCCTACACAGGTTCCACCTGGTGGCCCTGCAAAGATTCATTATCAGATAAAATAGATTCAGTGGACCTGATAGTCACCACTCCATCTGCTTACCGGGCAGCAGGGAATGGATTGGTTACCGAACAGGTAGTGGGCCCTAACCGCATCTGCACCTGGAAAACAAGATATCATATCGCAACCTACATGATCAATTTTGCAGTTGCCGACTATACCAATTATCAATACACAATTACTGCCGGCGCTGTGAACATGCCTGTTATGAATTACCTGTACACTTCATCACACAACACTGCTATCTACAAAGGTTATGTGGATGTAATAAAAAATATTATGCCGGTGTATGAGTCTGTACTCAATACCGAATATCCTTTTAAAAATGAGAAATACGGCATTGCAGATTGCTATGGCAGCTGGGGTGCGCTGGAAGTACAGTCCATGACCTTTACTTCTGCATTTGATGATTATACTTTGGCACATGAGCTGGCTCACCAATGGTTTGGAGACAAACTGACCACCAATGACTGGCACCACATCTGGTTAAATGAAGGTTTTGCCCAATATTTTCAACAAGTCGTTTACCCGGAAAATTTAAAATCACCGGCGACTGCTGCAAGTCAAAGATCCAGTTTAAAATCATCTGTCAGCAACACTTCAACCACCTATGTCAGCGATATTTCCACAGTTGATAAAATATTCATCGGCTCCGGTACCCAGCCTTATAATAAGGGAGCCATGATATTATCCATGCTCCGCTCCTGGCTTGGTGATACAAAATTTTTTGCCGCACTGCATAACTATCTGATTGCCCCCGGGCTTGCTTACAATTTCACTTCGGTAGATTCTCTCCAAAAATACATGCAGGCACAGGTGCAGAGCTTAGGATTCGACCTGACCAATTTCTTTAATGACTGGGTTTATAAAAAAGGTAGGGTAACCTATGCAGTAAAATACCAGTATGTGACTAACGGTGTATATATCCAACTGACGCAATCTCCTACATCCGTTGGGGCAGGTTATTTTGATATGCCTGTACCTATACGGATTCAAAACGGATCGGGGCTTGATACTACGGTGGTGATCATTGATCAGCGTGGAAAATTATATAAATCCAATACGGGTTATACTTTCGGTACCAATGTCATTTACTATGGCTTGTCAGGAACGCCAACCATAGCTCCTGTCCTTGACCCTAATAATGTAGTATTGGCTACAGCTAGTTCCATCACCAGCAGTGCTTCACTCAGCCCGTTGATCACACTTCCATTCAGGCAAATAAGCCTGGATGCTGCAACTGACAAGCAAAAAGTAAACCTGAACTGGAAAATTGAAACCGATGAAGCTATGCAATCCATCGTACTTGAGAAAAGCCTGGACGGGACTACCTTTATACCATTAAATTCTTTTAAGCCGGTTGAGACTTCGCATGAGGAATACCAGGGCGCAGCTTCAGATATTCTGACAAATTACGTTCAATATTACCGGTTAAAAATAATAAAAGAGGACGGCTCATTTGTGTATTCAATAGTGAAGCAGGTAGTGGATAATTCTGCTACAGGCCGGCTGAGGATTTCTCCCAACCCCGCATCGAATGATATAACCATCAGCCTGCCCCCGGCATTCCATTCGGGGCAATTGAAATTGTTGCTCAGCGATATCAGCGGGAAGCTGGTGAAAGAATCGGACCTGCAGGCAATGCCAACCATAAAAGTTGTAACTGAGGCTTTGACGCCGGGCATCTATATTATACGTTTTATTAACCAAAACCAGGAACAACTGTATGGCCGGTTTATCAAACAGTAATTCATTAATCATAATCAGTGATACTATGAAAAAGATATTTACATACAACTGCCGGAAAAAAGCAGTCCTCATATTATCCGCCTGTGTATTGACCTTATCAAGCTTCGGACAAAATGCCTGGGTTTCCACCCCATTGGGTATTGGAAAGAATTGCGGAGGAGCGTCTTCAACGGACTCCTTCCGGGTCTTAAATTACAATGACCTTACCAACGTACTTACCCCAATCTACAAGTGCAAACCCAATCTTGGAGGTGGTTTACCGAGCGGGCCTGCATTTTCATCATCGGCAGGAAGTATTGCTTTTAATCCTTATGACCAGAACGTATATTATATAGCCACTACAAATGGGAACAATTCTTTTGTGTACCACTGGAGGCCGGATACATGCCATACATCAATCCCGGTTCAGCAATGGAGTAACTATTACAATAACCAGTTTGTGGTCGGTCTTGACTTTAATCCGCTTGTACCTAATGAAGGATTTCAACTTGAATTAACCGGCGCCAGTGCCCCTTATGGCACTTTTCTGAGAAAAGTGAACTTTAATACAAACTACTTTGGGTCAAGTGATACTATTGTGCTTTCCGGTGGAAAAAAGATTAATACACAGAATGGTGATATTATTTTCACCCCTTCTGGTCAACTCTTTATAGCTTTTGACAACAAGATCTTTTCGGTAGATTACAGCACCTATGGCGGTGCGGGAAAAAAAGTATATGCTACTTATATAGATACATTAAAATTTGGAGCAAGCGGTATCAATCTGACAGGTATTGCTTATGCCCAGGGAAAATTCATTGGAAGTACTCAAAAAGGAAGCAGCTCACCCTGTGCATTCAAAGAAATTGATATATCTTCCGGCTCTGCAGTTATTACTCCGGTTACCCTCCCGGCAAATAATTATACGGCCACTGATATGGCAACAATGATCACGGGGATCGGTGCAGCAAAAAAAGTTTCATCTGTAACATATCTGGGTGGTTCCAGCTACCAGGTGCAGTATGATGTTAAGATCAAGAATTTCGGCAACATCAACCTGGTCAATGTACAACTGACAGACAGCATTGCCAAGGTATTTGGTACCAGCTTCGTAAGCGCCAGCGCCGCAGCCATCGGTACATTACCCTCAGGCATCAGCATCAATCCTTCCTATAACGGGAATACCAATTGTAACCTGCTCACCGGCGGAGCGGGAAGCACACTGTCAGCCACACCTTCAGACTCTGCATTTATCAGGATCACTGTTCTGTTAAACAGCCCCGATGTTCATGCCACTTATTACAGTACCACAATGGGATTGGGAAGCAGCTCTTTGTTTTCCGTTAATGTCTCCGATTCTTCCAACAATGATATCGGTTTAAAAGCCGACCTGAACGGAAACGGCATACCGGATGATGCCAATGAAGATGTGCCCACTCCTTTAAGACTTTCGGATTGGGTGCTTCTGCCCAGTAACCTCATAGATTTTAATGCAAGACTGGTATCAAACAATTTTGTAAATGTAAACTGGAAATTAACAACCGATGCTCCATTAAAAATGATAGTGCAGCGTAGTACGGATGCCCTACAGTTCACTACAATTTATGAAGCTACTTCGAATGCCAATAATGAAATACAGACTTACCAATACATTGATAAAAGCCCTTCCCTGGGACCCAATTACTACCGGATAATATTTGTACGTTCAGCCGGATCATCTTTTTATACTGATATAGTTAAAATCAACCTAAGTCAGGCGCCAAACCCGGCATTGCTGGTAAGCCCTGTCCCCTTTTCAGATAAAATTCATTTTACCCTGCAATTGGATAAAAATGACCAGGTTTCCTGTAAGTTGATTGACTTTACCGGGCGGGTAATTTACAACGCAACAAGAATCGGCATCGCCGGCGAAAACAATTTTTTAATTGACCGGCTTCAGCAGTATCCTCCGGGTAACTATGTGCTGCAGGTGCAGGCGGGCGATCAATTGTACAACAAACTCATTTTGAAAAAAGCCCAATAATTTTTGATGACCGCATGAGATTATACCAGGGAAAAATCAACCGGTTAAAGTAACAGGAGCAGAAACAGATAGTTTTACCAACCTGCACTTTTTAAAAAAGCATGTATATGTTTGTTTAATATTATTCCTGTAAGTGAAGTGCTATTTATACAAAATTGAACGATTAAAACTTTTCTTTTATGATGCCCGGCAGGTTGTTTCACGGAATTATAACTAATTAATGCTGCTTGACAGTGTATTCACCCTCACTTTAACTTCTCCGGGAAAATATTGATATAAGCAACAGTAACCGGAAGATTCTCTCCGGCAATATCTTTTGCTTTTATTAGCGACGTATCAAAAAGATTATTATAATCGCATCCGGGGCAATTAAAAGTGATCCCTGACTCCCTGAAATCAATATTGCCATTCTTTTCCGGTTTTATCATATTTGCAAATTCCGAACGTTTGCCAAAAATTTCAAAATCGGCGGCATTCAGCTTCAAAAGTTCTTTTACACTCATCCCGCAATAAATTCCATTCTTCAACACCCATTGATTATTGCCCAGCAGTGCCCCTTCATAATGTTTGCCGTCCACTGTAGGCAGTATATCGCTAATAATGATGCAGGAAAGATTCCTGAGATTTTTCTGATCCTCCCATACAAAAACAGCCTGCCTGTTGCTGTTCGGGAATAGTACCGTACACTTTCTCAAATCGTTTTCCGAGAAATAATACAGGTCCTGTCTTATATTACCGGCACCGAAAAAACCAACCAGGTATTCATTCGAATTAAAATGCAACAGATCATCAGCATAACGGATTGATTTCGGATCAGGGTATTCTTTCTTTTTTAAGATAAAACAATATACCATATCGCTGCCGGTCACTTCCCGCATTGTTTCCACTATAATATTTCCTTTCTGAAAAAGCAGGGAAGTATCCTGGTACAGGCTTACATCATGATCATAAACAAACCCTTTAGCAGCCAGTTGTGCCTTACCTGAAAAAAATTCTTCTTCTGAAGTAGTGCGCCAGGTAAAACATTTTATACCATCCTTATTACAGATATCTATGCTCCGGGTCACCGTAGAGTCGTCCCTGCTATTTTCTTCGTTGGTTTTTATTTCATTTTGAATGTATGATACCGTCATTGTACGGTAATCAACCTGCCCCGGATCAGGCATGAATCCCTTCTTTTTTAAAAACTGATCAGCATATTTCAGGTTGCAGGAAGATAAGGCTACAAGATCATCAGGGGAAAATGACTGCCCGAATGCAACGCCCGGTGCAAAACCTAAAGGTATAAATATGAGTAACCACCACTTCATAAGTAAAAGCGTTTTTCATATCTATTGCCCGGTCTTTAAATAGAATGCAGGATTGAAAAGTAACTGAGAACTATTTCCAGGGGAGGGATTGAATACCCGGCAAAATAATATATTTCCCCGAAAGATAAAAGCGCCGGGAAACAGCGGATTTTTTAAAAAGATTTAATGGATAACCGGATCAGATAAATTTGAGTATGATAATAAACTCCCGGGACTTGCGGCCTTAAAAAAATTCTACAATTTAAAATGGAACAGAATCATATGGTCATCAGGCTTTTTTCATTATCTCCTCCGGCAATACTATTTTTCTCAGGCTTCGTTCCAAAATGAAACATACCGGAGTCAAAAGCCGGGAGCCGTTTAATATTCATTTACTTCCTGTATGCTATTTAAGGAAACATTACCCGTAGTATCAGGCTTTCAGCCGGCAGCATGTATTATATAATTAAGAGCAGAAACTGCAAACTGCCATACCCTGCCGTACTAAGCATGTAAAATTTTTTCGGCTGCATCCCTGTCTTTTTCAAATATTTTCAACTCTGCACCACCGACAGGATCCATGCCTAACACATTTTCATCATTCAAAAATGAATCAATCCCGTTTTCCTTCAGCTTGTCCTGCATCATCTTTGCCTGGTACAGATCGGCATAAACATGAAGTGTGATCGTTTTTTCATTTTCTCTGGACATGATTTTAAATTATTTGACACCTAAATTAATTGATTATATGTTACCGGGTATAAAAGCAGAAAGTGCAAATTGAATACCTGGTAACCTGCAATCCTACTCCAAATAAGTGTTGCATTAAAATAATTTTAAATTCCTGCAATGCAAAAACAGTAACATTCAAGTCATATCCAGTGAATTGAACTGAAAATATAAAGGGGCAGGAAAAATTATTTTAAAAAAGCACAGGTAGAACCAGGCAAGCTAAGTCATTGATCCTCCTGGTTGCAGCTGATCCTGTACAATGATTTCCCGTAATCAAAATTATTTTTACTGTCCCGGCGTTGTGATCGTCACCGTTACAGGACTGCTTACCCTCGTTCTTCCCCGTTGGTCCCTGTACACAACCTGGATGGCATAACTGACATTTCCTTTGAGTGAGGAAACATCATCATCAAATTGTTGCGTAGTAGCATTGGCAGACTGATACTTTATCAACGGCTCATTTCCTGAAGACCGGTACAATACAAAGAAATAATTTCCCTGGTCGGTAAACTGCCATTTCAAATGCACCTGTTTTAGTTTGGAGTCATACGTAGCTGCCAGGGTTTTCATTGGAGGAAGATCAGGTACTGTCTTTATTGTTGCGGTCACAGATGCTGATTTCACCGAATGAAGACTGTCTTCATCAATGGCTTCTGCACTATACTCATAATCGGTAAACGGTTTTACATTATTATCAGTAAAATGGAAGGCTGATCTTGAAGCATCATGTTTCATTCTTGAAATGACAGACCAACTTGTATTTTTATCCTTACGGTATATCAAATAAGCCACCACATCATCACTCGGACTTTGTATCCAGTCTATCTGAACACCGGCAGTATCCACATGCACTTTTGTGGCGAGCGGCGGCATGGGCGGAACAATATCCGGTTTCTTTAAACGGACCGGCTCCGAATATTTTGAATGATTATTATTCTGATCAACGGCTACAATCTTATACCAGATGTTTTTGGATAGCGTTTTTAGCGTAATACTATCCGTAAAAACAGTGTCGGCAACCGGTTCCAGGGTAATCTGGGAATAGATGTCATTGGCGCCGTTTGAAAAATATACTTTGTATCCTTTGATGTCTTCATCCGGGTTGGGCTTCCAGCTTAAATGTACCAGTCCGTCTTTGGTAATAAATCCTTTTAAGCCTGTTGGCATTACGGGAGGTGTATTGTCGGGAACCAATGCCATGACCGGTACAGAATAGGCAATATTGCCGGCCGTGTCCACAGCAAGAACAATATAGTAATTCTGACCGTGTGCAAAGGCGCCTGTGTCGGTGAACTGTGTAACCGAGGGTTCCAGCAATTTTGAAGTAAGTGTGGCATAAGGGCCCATCACTGCGTTATGAGAACGGGTGACCATATAACCTTTGAAATCGCCTTCTTTAAAAGGTTTTTTCCATTTCAGCAAAATGCCTTTTGATTTTTCATACACCGGGCTTTCCACTATCGGGGCAGCCGGCGGAGTCAGGTCTTTTCCCATTGCGGTCAGTGCATCGGAGTAGTCGCTCCATTGTGCAAAAGCATTGACACCCCTGATACGATAATAATATTTCGTGTAATTGGAAGGCAGGCTGTCAATGAATACATGATTATTGCCTAACAAAGTATTGATTCTCCTTCGCACACTGTCCATTGCTTCATTAGCTGTATCCGGCCTGGAAGAAAAATAAGGAAGTTCATTCAGTTGTTTGAAGTTCCGGCCATCGGCACTTCTTTCAATAAAAAATCCGCTGAACTGATTTTCCGGGCTTCTTTCCCAATGAAGTTCGGCAACACGGTCCAATGCCACGATCTCTTTCAGTGAAGGTTTCAGTTTATTTACCTGCGTGTCATTCACCACCATGATCGTTGCCGTATCTATTTTTCCATCTTTTGATGGCGCTCCCGGATAAATACGATAGAAATACACTCCGCCTCTTTTTACTTTTTTGTCAGTAAGCCTGAGCGCTGCGGCCTTTGCCACATCGGCATCAAAATCGGCAACCATCATGGCAAAACTGAAACGGTTGGTGCCGGTGTTTGCTTTGTCTTCAATGCCACCTGCTCCTTTTCGTATGCCTGTTTCAAAATTGGTACCGTAAAGGCTCTGGGCTTCGATGGCAGCATATTTATTCCTGATGGTAAAGGCTCTCTTCATTTCATCAGGAGTCATAGGCTTCAGTGGTTGAGCAGTAAGCAATTCTTTTTTGGGATTCTGAGATTCGGTGATATCTATCCGCTCGATGATATAGCCTACTTTGTTCAGCCTGTTCCATGCCCATTCATTGGATGGCCCCCAACGCAGGATCACCGAATCGCCATGAGGCTGGGCAAGAACCCGGATAGACCCCGTATATGAAGCAGGTACATCCTGTTGTTTTTTTGCAGTAGCATCACTCTTTTTTTTCTGCGCCTGCAATTGGGTAAAACAGGCCATTAATAAACATGCTATAAATAATTTACTGCTCATTTTCAATTGCTTTAATAGTTGAAAGATTTATTGACCACATTACCCTGCATTGAGCCTGCTCCGTAACGGAAGGTAATGTTGCGACTTCCATGCGGATAAGAAGCAAATTGCAGGTTCTTCAACTTATTGAGGATATTAACTGAATTGGGATCGGTGTACAAATAATAAAATTTATTCCACGGCATGGTGACCGTTCCACCGATATTATTACTTACAAAATTGATATCGCCGCTCATATTCGATAGTAAACCTTCCGCCTGTGAAGGACTCAATTGTTGCTGTATAATGGCTGCCTGGTTTTGTGCCGCCAAACCGAATGCATTGAGCAGGTTATAATCCTGGTGTAAATAATAATCCCTTGACCATTTCAATGAGTAAGGCATCGGCATCGTTACATTTATCGTACTCATACTTCCGATACTATTAAACCTGCTGGAACCAACCGATGCGGCTGCCTGTTGGCTGAATGAGAATGAGAATCCACCGGAGGAAACAGCGCTGATACTATTACTCTTCGAAGCATTGTTAATGACTCCGCCAAGCGATGCATTCGGAACCTGCCGGTTTGCCGTTAATGCCTGGTATATCAAAGCTGGTGTCGTTTCTGCAAGACTTAACGGCGGACTGTAAGCAAAACCGCTCCAGTCAAGTGTACGAACAGGCCTGTATATCATTTCTCTTAATTCGGGAACACTGAGGTTGGCCTGCACTCCTTTAAATGCCAGTGTCAATGCAGGAGCATATAAGTTGTCGCTGGCAAACAGATCATTTTGCTGGCTGTTGTTCCAGTCAATCTGAGCATTGAATAAAGGAGGATAAGCGGTCCCGTCGGGGGCTTTGAATCCCTTTACCTCGTATTCATCAAACTTCTCTGCGGGCACATTTTGTGCATTGATCCACATGATATCTCCTTTTTTCACACCTGCCCACTGGCCCATTCCATTCAGTTTTTCGGACAAACTGTTATATTGACTCGTTGCAAAATTCAAAACATAGATCGGCCTTGGGGCTTCAGCTATTTTTACAGGACCGGTAACAGTGGTTTGTTTAATTTGCGCATTGATGTTTGTATTTCCCGAAGCATTACCGACGTTTTGTACATTCATCGTCCGGGTACTCATGCTTACTTTGCTGAGTACTTTCAAATTTTCAAGGTTTATACCTTCTTTAGGGAACGACCAGAATTCAGCACGGTAAACTGCATTATTTTTCAAAGTGGCCGGAATCTGGTAGTTGAGCGTTCTGTTTGATTCATCGGCAGTAAAAGTGGTCTTTACTGTATCGGTACCGCTAAACGGAATAAAGAATAATTTATAATCAAATCCTCCGCCCCTTGACAGCATATTAATTGAATTGGATGAATTGGCAAGAATATTTGGCTGCCATTGGCCCAATTCAATCTTACCATTGCCATTCATTTCCTGCTTCAGCACATATCGCTGATTGTTTACCGGGTATGAGAAATGAACGTTTTGATCAGGTATATAACCCGGTGCATCACCGGTTTTAAAGCTCCATGTCACTGTTTGCCGGTATGGCTCCCTCTGGTTGTTCTCATCATTCAGAGGATTATCCCACCTGTTTTCCTGAGGATAAAACTGCATTCCACTGCACACCACAGTTACCGTATAATTTGTCTGGGGTTTCAGTATCTGATCATGTTTAATGATTCCGGTAGTGTTATTGTTTTGATATACCAGGTGGATATTATTCACGCTGTTAGAGCCTTCGGTAAGTGTATAGGAAGCAATTTCAAATCTGAAAGTGCGCATTTCCCCATCAGGATGGTTTTTTGAAGGAGCTGCCTGTACATCATAATTGACTCCTAATCCCACATTGGAAGCAACATAAGGCGCATCAAACACATCGCCTTTTGTCTGCGGTCCATAACTGCTTATGATATTAATATCACTGAGCGGGGATGAAGCAGGATAACATTTTTCACCGATTGTGAAATGCGCATCCTGATCCACACTGATCAATCCGTCAAAAATCTCTCCTTTCACATGTATGGAACCATCGAGCCAGGTGGGATTGGGCAAGCCTGCCGATAACACAGCGGCAGTCTGGAACTTTACTAAACTAAAATCTCCCTTACCCAGGAAGCAGTCCACATGCACCCCGGCATCCACAACAAAATAGAAATACATCTGGCCAAGTGCATACCAGTTTTCCCACCCTGCACTGGTACCTCCACATTGAAAATTCTGAAGAAAGTGTTTCAATGCCAGGTCAAATCCTAATGTGGCATCCAGGTTTGCATACAAAAATGCCAGGCTGAATTTAAGTGTACCATTTACCTGGGCGCCAAACATCATTCCGTCTCCTTTCGTCTTGTCCAATTGATTGATCAGAGCATCCACCTGAGGTGAGCGCTGAACGCCAAATGCCGTTATCTTATCCGGAAGAGGCGGCAATGTCGGGTTGATCAGGCTACCCATTCCCAGGTAAGCATTCGCCCCTATTCGTAAAGTGTAATTGATGGTGGAATCATCAACAAACTGGAAGCTTGCCCTCTCTCCGTAAGCATCTCCCACTTTCAGGTACCAGCCATCCGGGCCTGAATAAATACCGAGAGGCACATCTGCTACGATGGTACCGAATTTTCCTTTTACTTCGGCTGCAAGCGAAAATTTATTCTGCGGCAGATCATAGATGATATCTACCACCCCTTTCACCGTTGCTTTGTCATTGACCGGTGAATTTGTCATAACATACACTTCACCTTGAAGTCCTAACTGGCTGAGCGCTCCATTGGCTATTCCTGCAGTCAGCGTGATCTTCGCATTCATGGCATCCGCACCAGGTTTAGGAGAAGGCTGCGATACAATAGCTATTCCCACCGTTGCACGAATACCTGCAGATTCTTTCTCAGGAACGAAACTCACTCCTGACATGGTGGTACCGGGAGTTGCATTTTTAGAAACAGTCGAAGCCTGCAGATTGAAAGGGTCCGGCGGAAGATTACCCTGCATCTTCATATTATAATAGGCGCCGCCGCCAAAGCCATTAATTCCGATAGGGCCTACAACCGGTATGGTGGGGAAAGTAGCACAGGCATCTATATACCAGTAATTAAAATTGTTCACATTGCCAAACTGGGCGGTGGCCTCTATAGCTGTCTGCAACATCGGGAACATTGCACTGACGTGCCCTTTCACTCCATCTCCAAAAGTATTATCATGTTTATAGAATACCAGCATGCCGTTAACATTCACCGGGCCCACCTCGCCTTTAATCGCTATCGAATCAATATCCACTCCGGCCGAAAGGGAAATTTGCGGAGCCATATTCTGGAGTGCTGCATTGATCTTTCCATATACCGCAAGTTTAGTGGTAGCGCTAACAACAGATGCGTCACCTAATCCGACATTCACATTCAGATCAAACTGCACACCTATTTTCAGGTTGCTCATATCCGAGAAGTCAGTGTATGGTTTTACATTATTTATAGAAACGGGAAAACCGGATAATTTACCCTGATCGCTGCCATCGTCATCAGGTTCTTTTCTGCCGGAAGCATAATACTTCCAATCCGGTTCTGTATTAACATTAGGCCCGAAAGCAGCTGCCAGGTCACTGTTTGCCGGAACTATGAAACTCGAAGAATTGGAATTAGAACTGGAATTGGAACCTCCCGAAAAATTCCAGGTACCGGGGCTAAACCAGAATTTCTTTTCATTGGTTTTAGGATTCCTGTTGGCAATTCCCAAACTGTCAAATTTCAAACCGGGCAGGTTCAGACCGGAACTGCCGATATCAATTCCTATTGTACCATTCAAAATAAATGACACAAGGGTTCCGTCTTTTTCACGTTGCACTTTGAAAGAAGAGTTTTTATTCAACTGAACTTTTGCTGCCCAGATGTCAAACTCCATATTATCAGAAGGCACTATCACAAAAGCATACTGCAATGAAGAGTCTTTGCCTGTAATGGTATCTTTCCCGACATGCAGGTCTCCCAGGTAATCCAAAGGCGTTTTACTTATGGGTAATTGAATTTTCCCTTTGAATGAACCATCGGTGAATGTATTTTTCTGCATCTGCACTCTCACCGTATCCAGGGAGAATGCCCATCCGCCAAGATCGCCTGTACTCTGATCTATTATATGAGTGCCCAGCAAATTAAAACTGATCCCTTTGCTGTCTAACACCAGGTCTTTTGCATCAAATGATGTCCTTTCCTTTCCCTGGTTAAAGGTTTTGAAATCTGAAGGCAACAATACCTTCATATCCTTTATATACAATCCTTCAAAATCATTTCCGCTAAAGCCCGTATAATTTTTCGGAAAGTCGAAACCGTTCGGATTGCGTACCGAAGAGTGATCGTAGTACATGGTACCCGGATGAAATCCCAAACCTTTCACACCGGGCAACTGGAAATTATCAAAAGTGAGCGAAGCGATCCAGTCATCCCATTTTTTAAATTTGAAATTCATGGAGGCAGTGACCAGGCTATCCTTAGGATTCCCATCCTTATCTTCTGCCACGATCGTATTCCTGGGGAAAGCAACTTTTACATTGGCCACAATATCTGACAGGCTTCCGTTTTCCCAGCTTACATAAGTTCCGTTGGTGGAATCCGCTGTGGGGCAACCTTTGAATGCAAAGTCGAGACTGTCTTTATCGGTGCCGAAATTAAAATGGTGATCTACGGGCAGGAGCAGTGTTCCTTTGGCAAATGAAACTCCTGTCGGACTCAGGCAGAATCCTGTGCCTGCAAGGGAAAGCCATCCGTTTGCATCCGGAACATTTATGTTCAGCAACACACTCATGGTAGCGCCTTTAGGAGAAAAAGTCATATTCATAATAGCGAGTGTAACAGGAGTGCCTCCGATATCCTGGTTGTCCAGCCCGATAGGGAAACTGACCGGAGAGTTTGTTGCGATCTGGCTTACCAGTTGGCCGCCGGGATATTGCTTCAAAAAGTTTTCGACGCTTCCTGCCAGTTGATCCAGCTGCTCTGCCGTCTGCCCCGAATAATCCTTGAATGAAGCAAAGGATTTTGACAGGGATATCTTTGAATCTTTGGAAGTGGTCACCACTCCCGCAAACACACTGTCATTTTTATTGACCTGGATATTCTTGAATGATACGGCTAATTTAATGGTATGAGAAAGCGGTTTCCAGTCAATGGTGCCCGTGCCGGTAAAACTTGAGTCTGTATTCTGAGTTATCGTTGTAGGGGTAAGTTTAAATTGCCCGATTGACAGTACTTTATTGGCCAGATCAGTTCCTTTAGGTTTTTTTGTTGAATCTGCAGGGAGTTTGATACCGCAATCGGCAGTAGAGTCATACACATCGGCAACCTGCGGATTTTGATTTTGATTATTGTTAGGCGGAGGTGGCGGAGGATTATTATTGTTGTTGTTTGGTGGTAGCGGATTATTGCCGGTATTGCTGGTTACAGGTAAAGAAGACTTCGTTGTATCTCCATATTGGAATGCTTCTATCCTGCTGAATCCATTGTTCTCTATTTTCTGCACCAGCGTATTGCCTGCCGGAGCCATAGCTCTCACACGGATAGCATATCGTTTGCCATTTTGCAATACATTATTATTTAAAATCGTATCCAGAAGGAAAGTGGTAGTCGGCAGTTGTCTTCTGATAAATACAGGAGGATTATTAATTGCATCGGTTGGCGTTTGGCCCTGCAACAGTTCATGAATTTCCAATTCATACATTACGGCTCCCAATTGCCCGCCGCAGGTACTGTTTGGTGGTGTCCATGCAAACACCACCGGCGAAGTTCTTTGTACAGCCGGAAGGTTATTTGTGATATTAAAATTGCTGACAGGCTGTGTAAATTGAGGTGCTGCAGCAGAGGCACAAATTCCAAATGTTGCGCAACCCAAAGCAGGATCGGAAGCATTGCCGCCTATTCCACCCGTAGGCAAAATGTATTTTGCATAAAAACAGATACGGTAATTACCATCCGGAAGCCGGAGCGTATTATCGCTGTTCGTTATGTCTGCCCAGCCGATCCCTGACAGCGCAAGATTTCCCTGGCTTAAATTTCCTAAAGCATCCATGACCTGGCTCGCTGTCATCTGAAGAGGGACACCCGGTGTAAGAGTCAATGTTTGCTGAGGAACATAACCTGCAGCTACATTGATGGTGAATGGTGATGGTGAAAGACGTTCAATTTTTCCATAGACTTTAACCTGTGTATTACCTGCACCGGCAACAGTGTATTGAACTGCCGGCCTGACGTTTCCATTCTGAACAGTTGTCGTGAATGCAGGAAGTACCGGGGGAATAACAACGGTGTTTATCGTTACTCCATTAGGTGGTTGTGTATTCAGTATATTGAAAGTGCCACAACCCAATGCAGGGTCGGAAGCATTGCCGCCTATTCCACCCGTAGGCAAAATATATTTTGCATAAAAACAAATACGGTAATTACCATCCGGAAGCTGAATATTATTATTACCGTCGGTAATACCACTCCAGGTGATCCCTGACAGCGCAAGATTGCCCTGAGTCAGGTTTCCTAAAGCATCCATGACCTGGCTCGCTGTCATCTGAAGAGGCACACCCGGCGTAAGAGTCAATGTTTGCTGAGGAACATAACCTGCAGCTACATTGATGGTGAATGGTGATGGTGAAAGACGTTCAATTTTTCCAAACACTTTAACCTGTGTATTACCTGCACCGGCAACAGTGTATTGCACTGTCGGCCTGACGTTTCCATTCTGAATCGTTGTGTTGATTGCAGGAAGCACCGGGGGAATAACAACGGTGTTTATCGTTACTCCATTAGGTGGTTGTGTATTCAGTATATTGAAAGTGCCACAACCTAAAGCAGGATCGGAAGCATTGCCGCCTATTCCACCCGTAGGCAAAATGTATTTTGCATAAAAACAAATACGGTAATTACCATCCGGAAGCTGAATATTATTATTACCGTCGGTAATACCACTCCAGGTGATCCCTGACAGCGCAAGATTTCCCTGGCTTAAATTCCCTAAAGCATCCATGACCTGGCTCGCTGTCATCTGAAGAGGCACACCCGGCGTAAGAGTCAATGTTTGCTGAGGAACATAACCTGCAGCTACATTGATGGTGAATGGTGATGGTGAAAGCCTTTCAATTTTTCCAAACACTTTAACCTGTGTATTACCTGCACCGGCAACAGTGTATTGAACTGTCGGCCTGACGTTTCCATTCTGAATCGTTGTGTTGATTGCAGGAAGCACCGGTGGAATCACCACCGTATTTATCGTCACTCCATTCGGCGGTTGTGTATTCTGTACGGTAAAACTGGCGCAACCCAGGTTGGGGTCTGAGGCGTTTGGCCCGGGAAGGCCACTGGCAGCATCCGGTTGCCTGGCAACGAAACAGATCCTGTAGTTCCCCGGAGGCAGCAGAATATTATTATTGGCATCTTTCAGGCTGCCCAGGCTTACACCGGTGGCCACAAGATTGGCGTCATTAAAAAAACCGAAAGCTCCCAGCATCTGAGTCGCCGTCATTTGTGTGGGTACTCCGGGAGTAAGGGTTATCATTCCCTGTGCCGCAAAAGTGGGATTCACGCTGATCGTAAAAGGAGAAGGAGAAAGGCACTCTATTCTCCCCTGCACATAAACCTGCAACGGTCCCGCCCCGGCAAGGTTATACAGTAATGATGCATTTATATTACCTGATGCCACATACTGGCTGATAACCGGATTAACAGGAGGAGTGGCAGTAGTGTTCACGGTTACATTGTATGGTTGTGCCTGCAGGTTATGAACTGCTATTGCCAGCGCCAGGGTTGTTATTAAAAAAAATTTTCTTTTCATATCGTTAGGTTAATACTGTCAGAATGAATAAGAATAAGAAATACCGCCGGACATATTTTTGGTTGCTACTGCCTGCGGTACATTTTTATAAATGATATTATTGATCGGGTTATACGGTGTATAGATATAGCTTGCATACGCATTTAATGAATGATGTTTTATATGGTAGCCCACATTACCCGAAAAAGTGAAATTGCCCTGCACATTGCCAAAAGAAGACCTGTTCATCATGTAACCGAATGAACCCTGCAGGCTGAGCGCTTTGCTTTTTAATACCTGTGCTGATCCGCTGATGGTGGCTCCCAGTGTACGGTAATAGATCGTATCCTGTGTGTATTTGGAAAAAAGGCCGGAGAGTGTGACACTGGATACTTTTTTAATAAACCCTAAGGTATAGTTCAAAGAACCGGATAAGTTATTGCTGCTGGTAAAAGGTGATGTGGCAGGGTTCTTATCATCCAATAACATATAGCTTACATTTCCACTGACCGTATGCGAATGCGAAGTGCCCATTATAGTGTAGGAAGGCGTGATTCCGAACTGATGAATATCCTGGTTCAGCTTCACTGAATCTTTAAGATGCTCTGTTCCGTCTTTTTGCCTCAGGCCATAACCGGAATAATTTAAGTTCAGGTTGAATTTTGAACTCACCAGGACATTTACATTCATACTGCCGGTCAATACCTGCATTTCACTGGTCAGGTTTTTATTGAGATTATTATGCTGATCGGATAAGCTGGTAGTGATATTCAGTTTGCCGGAGGCCAGATTGAAATTATTGATCCAGTTCATCAGCTCCACATCATTCAGCATATACGGAGTGCCCAATGATTTAAAATCCGGCTGAACTCTCCTGTATCCAAGCGTGGTGGTATATCCTTTCAACAGGAGTTGCAAAGAAGACTGGCCTGCCCAGTTGGCAACTGTGGAACTGTTTGCCGGGATGAACTTGTTCATCAGTTTTTGCATCAAAGTAGAATCAGGAGGCGAAGCAGATTTCTGAAGACTGATATCCTGTGTCAGTCCGCTGATCGCAAAGTCCGTATTGAAAATGATTTTTTTGATCAGCGTCAACCTGAATGAAGAGCCGATGACAGAATTTTCCTGGGCTGTATAACCGGTCTTGTTTATGATTTTAGCAGAACTGCTGTCATCTTTTGCATGGAAATAGATCAGGTCAAAATAATTTGAAGTGTTTCCCACTCCGACCTTGACACCATAGCCGATCCTGGAAAACTGTGGCGCTTTAAACCGGCCGCTGGTTGTATCTTCATTCACTTTCCTGTTCAGCTTACCATAAAAAGCAGCAAAGCGGAACATCTTCGGAGTCAGTTCCAGTCCTACGCCGCGAAAACTTTGCCCGTCAAAAGTTACCGGAGAAAATTGAATATTGCGATAGCCGAGATCCAGTTTGATCCATTTATAAGTAGGGCTGAGTCCAAACTGGGAGAAAGGCTGTGAATAGCTGTTGCCATATTGGTTAACCAGGAATGAAAAAGGCAGAGCCACTCCATAAACAGTCGGGGTGAAATTTCCATAGAGATTCCATCCATACGGAGGCCTGGTGGCCATAGGTTCATTGGAATGGTAAAAGGTGGCAGAAGCGCCTACACTTCCGTTGATGGTAAAAGGTTTCTGCTTACCGATGTTTTTTAAATCCTGCGATTGTGCGGATATACCGTTTAATAAAACAATTATTATGAGACAACTGCGTACTCCTTTAAAGGTTTTTCTCATAAATTTATTTTGACGGGGTTTCTTGACGGTTTAGTAATTTATTTTGTTGATGTATAAGTAAACATGACATCGAATATCCCTCCTATAAGATTTGTTGATTGAATTTCATTGGTCGGATAGGTTGGAGTAGATGCAGGATAGTTGCATTGCTGGTCGTAAGTCACCACATCCTTTTTGAGCGGGAAAATCGGATGAAGATCCGTTCTGCTTGCTACATAAAAACTGCCCGCCAAACCTGGATTAGCAGAACCAACCGGCACCTGATTCACACTGATCATATTGGTATGATCGGGCTGAATAGATACAGTTTCTTTGGTAAGCACCAGGTCAATATTAGTGAACGAAAACCCACCTGAGTATTGAGTAATATTTTTTGGGGGCAGAACTTCTTTGGCAGTTCCATTCCGGAGAGTGGTAGTATAAGTATGCCCTTTCCCCGGCAAACAAAGGCCAATTTCATTAATGGCGCCGTTAAGTGAAACGGAGAAAGAATAGCCAATCTCCAAAGGCCTCTGGTTAGGATAGATGGTGAGTCCGGGGGTGTCCTTGGATTTGAACCTCAATTCAGAAAACGGATTTACTTTGACCGTGTGTACATTACTCGGTATTGAAGTGTTCTTATCACAGGAGAAAAGGGCCAAAGCAACCAATAAAGGCAGAAATAATGATTTGATTTTCATAAAAAAGTTTTTCAGGGTTACAAATTCATATTAGTGACTTAACAGGTCTCTTTTTCATTTTCTCCCTGAAGACTTCAGAACAGGTATCTCTATTTTTCCGATGATCATTTTTATTAATCGTATTCATTTTTTACCTGGTTGCAATGCGCCACTTTGATATTTAATTTGAACATAATAAGCCTGACTCTTTCGTTGGACTGCAGGCCTGAAAAGAACGCCTGATGAACGCAACTTTTCTGCTCCCAATTTTACCAGTTGCTGTTTATCCATTACCCACAAAATGAACTGACGATAAGTGAAATTTTCATAAAACAATTTCGGCCAGTACGTCTGATTTCTACTTTGTCCTGCTTTATTTCATTTCCGGAATTAAAATGTAATAAGCTAATCGGGTATGAATTTATTCAGTGATTCCTGCTTTTGGAAGAATGGCTTAGTATGTGGCTATTATTGACGTATAAGTGGCGGAGCTTAATAAAAAAGTGGTAAAAGCAGGAAACAATAATATTTTGCTGCTGCACCTGTATAAATACCAAGGGTTATTACCTGTTCAACTTTTTTGTATTAAAAAATCAACCCCGGCTAAAAAAGTACCGGTGTTCATCCTGCCTGCGATCTATTGCTGAAGAATACCGGCCCTGGGAAAGATAAAAAGTGCAACCATTTAATCTGAATCCGGCTAAACAAGAAAGAAAACAGTCCGGACAGAACTGCTTTCTTTCTTTATCGGTTTCCTTGCATGATCTATTTTAGATAACATCACTTGCGGTAGTACCGTTTGCGTCCAGTGTTTCGGTTACAATTATTCCGTCTTTAATGAACCTGACTACATAATCATTAACCTGCATCTTATTTATTCCTGCCTGTGCCTTTATGGATGTTATATCATATACCTGATTGCCATTAATGGCTCTTTGTTCAATAGTTGAAATTACATTTGCCGGTATATATGTTTCCAACACCGGGAGTGCAGCTTTTGTATCATTCATTGAATTTAATGACAGGGCCTTTGAAAACCCGGTAACATTATTTTTGGCTGACTTATTGATTCCGGCAAACAAGGACTGGCTGACGAGTGTACATATCAAAATTGCTGATAAAGTTTTCATATTAAGTAATTTTAGTGTTTTGAAAATTTAATTTACTTCCTCAATTGCACAACTTCCACGCCATCTCAGACTTTATATTATACCAAAACATTTCTTTAATACGCGGCAGGATCATGTTAACAGTAATTATAGCGCCGAAACCCGGAAGGAAAGAAAATCCACCGTATTTTGAAGTGATGTGTTGATTGTAATCCTTTTTTTAAAGCACAGCAGTTAATTCCTCATTATACGCAAGCTGACGAACTGTCTTATGACTTTAGCAGAAAGAATGCCTGGTTTACAATGAATCAAACGATAATTATTTCAACCTATTTGTAATATCAAGATCAAATTTCTTTGCAGTTTCTTTTGCAATTTCATAACCTGCGTCTGCATGACGGATCACTCCAAGCCCTGGATCGTTTCTCAAAACTCTTTTTAACCGTTCATCGGCATCTGAAGTCCCGTCACATACGATCACCATTCCTGCATGAATAGAATAACCAATGCCTACCCCACCGCCATGATGCAGAGAAACCCAGCTGGCACCGCCGGCGGTATTCACCAATGCATTCAGTAAGGGCCAGTCGGCTACAGCATCACTGCCATCCATCATGGCTTCAGTTTCCCTGTTCGGCGATGCAACACTCCCGGTATCCAGATGATCCCTTCCAATTACTACCGGCGCTTTTACTTTTCCGCTCCGCACTAATTCATTAAATGCCAACCCTGCTTTTTCTCTTTCTCCCTGCCCCAACCAGCATATCCTTGCCGGCAAACCCTGGAAGGCCACTTTTTCCTTTGCCAGTTTCAGCCAACGCATCAATGACTTGTTGTGGGGGAATAAGCTCCTGATAACTTCATCCGTTACTGCAATATCATTGGGATCACCGCTTAATGCTGCCCAGCGGAAGGGTCCCTTTCCCTCACAGAACAACGGGCGGATATAAGCGGGGACAAATCCCGGGAAATCGAAATTTCTTCCTGTCTTTTTTCCTTTGAATTCTGTTGCATGTTCTTTTTCATATTCATCTGCCCTGGCCCTGATATTATTTCCATAATCAAAGGTCACGGAACCTTTATCCATCAGTTGCAACATCAATTGCACATGCCGGTACATGCTGCGGTAACTGTAATCAATATACTGCTGCGGGTTTTGCTCACGGAGAATTTTTGCCTGCTCATAAGAAATTTCATGCGGCCAGTACATCAACGGATCATGCGCAGAGGTCTGATCGGTAAGAGTCTCCGGGACAACATTTCTTTCTACCAATCTTTCCAGTAAGTGAACCGCATTACATATTACCCCGATGCTCACTGCTTTGCCGGCAGCTTTATATTCCAGGGCCTTGTCAATTGCCATATCAATATCATCATATTTTTCATCGAGATATTTTGTGGCGATCCGTTTATCAATCCTGTGTTCTTCCACTTCAGCAATCAATGCCACTCCTTCATTCATGGTGATCGAAAGAGGTTGAGCGCCACCCATACCACCTAATCCTGCTGTTACGTTCAAGGTTCCTTTTAATGAACCGTGATTTCCGGCACCTGACCCATGACTAAAATGTTTATCTGCAAGCGCTGCATAGGTCTCGTAAGTACCCTGAACAATTCCCTGCGAGCCGATATAGATCCAGCTTCCGGCAGTCATTTGTCCGTACATCATCAATCCCTTTTTTTCCAGTTCATCAAAATGTTCCCAGGTTGCCCATTTGGGTACAAGCTGAGAGTTGCTTATTAAAACTCTTGGCGCATCCTTGTGCGTCTTCAAAATGCCGACCGGTTTGCCCGATTGTACCAGCAGGGACTCATCATTCTCCAGAACTTTCAACGCTTTAATAATATTATCCAAGGCTTCAAAGTTCCTTGCTGCTTTTCCCCGGCCGCCGTACACTATCAATTCGTCGGGATTTTCTGCTACTTCAGGATTAAGATTGTTGAGCAACATGCGCAATGCAGCTTCCTGTATCCAGCCTTTGCAGGTCAGTTTATTTCCTGTAGGCGTTTTGTATTTGACGGCGTCATATTTTTTTACTGGCTGCTGTGTCATAGCTTCTGAATTTTGATTTTGAGGCAGGAGCGAAGTTGTAAATAAGAAATTCACATTCCTGGCCGTATAACTTCTGATTAACTGCAAAAGTCGCAATAAAATAAATAACTTCATATAAGAAACGAAATCCATGAGTGTTCATATAGCAGCAAAAAAGGAAGAGATTGCCCCGGTAGTGTTAATGCCCGGTGATCCGCTCCGTGCTAAATTCATAGCAGAAAATAATCTGGACAATGTACGTCTGGTGAACAGCGTACGGAATATTTATTTCTATACAGGTACTTATAAAAACGTATCAGTAACTATCGGCGCCAGCGGCATGGGCTGCCCAAGTATTGGCATTTATTCTTATGAACTGTATTACGAATTCGGGGTGCAATGCATCATGAGAATCGGTACCTGTGGTTCTTACCTTGATTCTATCCCTTTGTTCAAAGTAATCAACACAGATATAGCTTTCAGCGAATCTACTTATGCAAAAACCGCTTTTGATTACCCCGAAGATCACTTTTATCACCAGGGAACAGCATTTGATATCATCAATCAAACGGCCGCCGCAATGAATATCCCGATACTCTCAGGCTCAATTCATTCAGGTGATGCGTTTTACCGGGCGGACAGGGAACTGCCGGCTATCGCCAAAGCAAATAAATGCCTGGCAGCAGAGATGGAGGCTTTTGCTTTATTTGCCAATGCAAAATATTTCAAAAAGACAGCGGCCGTACTGCTTACCGTATCTGACAACATTATCACTCACCAGGTCATCTCTTCAGAAGAAAGAGAAAGGTCTTTAACCACAATGACCCGGCTTGCGCTGGAAGCTGCTCATAAGATCCATGAAGCTATATAAAAATTCAATCGTTGGCCAGCAAGGCTATAATCAATGGAAAATTTCCGGTTTTTCAGGAAGCAGCGATGCCATTGGGCGATGCATCATCCTGTTTTACCCGAACGCCCATTATTCTGAAGCTTGCGAGTAGCCTGTCCTATCCGGTAAAATAACAGTCAGGGCAGTTTGAAAACACTCCAACCTTACAAAAAGCACTTAAAGATTAAAAAAATTATCAAACCCAGAATTCAAAGCAAGATGGTGAGTTCCGGTAAATTCATTTACATCTTTTACAAAAGAAAGGTCATGAATGATTTGCCGGATTTTGTTGATATCATCAGAAAATATCCTGTCTTCTTCAGCATAAGAAACAAACCGACGTACCTGTTCATAAGCATGTTCCAAAATAATACTGCTCTTCAACGGCCGCCTGAATTCGATTGCCTGGCACGCAGTCACCAATTCAATGGCCAGTATATATTCAAGGTTATCTAAAATTTTATACAGTTTTCTCCCGCTGATACTGCCCATGCTTACATGGTCTTCCTGCCCCAGTGAAGTAGGAATGCTATCAGCGCTGGCAGGAAAACAAAGTGTTTTGTTTTCTGTTACCAATGCAGCTGTTGTGTATTGTGGTATCATGAAACCGCAGTTCAAGCCCGCATTTTTCATCAGGAAAACCGGCAAGCCCCATTTACCTTCCAGCAATAGATAGCACCGGCGGTCACTGATATTGCCAATTTCCGCAGCGGCAAAACAACAATAATCCAATGGCAATGCTAATGGCTGGCCATGAAAATTACCGCCGCTGATAGTATCATCAGCGGAAAAAATGACCGGGTTATCAGTGACCGAATTCAATTCTGTTTCTGCCAGTTCTTTCAGATGCAGCCAGGCATTCCGCGAAGCTCCATGCACCTGCGGCATGCAGCGTAATGAGTAAGGATCCTGGACCCTCTCACAATCCAGATGTGCTCTCATGATGTCAGAATTCTTCAATAAAACTCTCAGCCGCTGTGCCACTAATTTGCTGCCACTGAATGGACGCAGTTCATGCAGCCGTTCATCAAAAGGCGCATTGGTTCCTTTCAGGGCTTCCAGGCTCATTGCTCCGACAATGTCTGCTGCTTCGAGACAGTTATGCATTCTCTGAATACATTTTACTGCATAAGACAAAATAAACTGGGTGCCATTGATCAGCGCCAGCCCTTCTTTGGGGCCAAGCCGAACAGGTGATAAAGAGAATTGCTTTAAGACCTCACCCGCTTCAAGCGCTTTTCCCATGTAACTGACTTTACCCAATCCAATCAAAGGCAAAAAAAGGTGCGCCAGCGGAGCCAGGTCACCACTTGCGCCCACACTGCCTTTTTCGGGTACCAGGGGAATAACATTATGCTCAATATGCCAGATGATTCTTTCGATCGTTTCAAGCTTTACGCCGGAATACCCTTTAGCCAATGCATGCACTTTGGTAACGAGCATGATTTTTGCAACTTCAGCCGGAATCGCATCCCCCACTCCCACACTGTGGCTCCGCAATAACTTGTATTGCAATGTTGCCGTATCTTCCTCTGATATTTTGGTATTTGCTAAAATTCCAAAACCCGTATTGATCCCGTACACAGTCCTGTTACTTTCTACAATAGCTTCTACTTCTTTCTGGCTTTTCTTTATCTTTTGAATTGCATTTTCATCCAGAATTCCTTTCAATTGACCTGAAGCTATAGCTATTGTTTTTCCTATCGTGAGTTGTTCCGTTCCGTAATGAAAAACTTCCTTCATAATCTTTTCTTGAAGGCTCAAAGTAAATGAATAATTAAGAATTATAACCAGGGAGAATGATATAACGGGCTGCGGGAAAGAAACAGGTTAGCCAAAATTGTTTTATTAAGAACCAAAAAACAAGAATCAATTGTAATATACTGCTACAAACCCGCCGGGGTAACATCATTTTGGTAGTAATGGCATGAATGACAAGTAGAGTATTTTCCTTCATAAATACCCTTTTCCGTAAAAAAGGGTCCTGAAAATGACTAGATCCACCACCAGCTTTTTAGGAGCTTGCTCACTTTTGAATAAAAATAAAACGAACCGGCAGCAAATAACAATCCGATCACACTAAAAACTATGCTGGTGGTACCTTCGGTGAATAACCCGGTCAAAACGAAAATCATGGCGATAAAACTCAGGATATATCCTGCTACTTTATTGTTGTAAATATCTTTCCTGATTTTGCCACAACCTGTACACCGGATAGCAGTACTATCCATCAGTTGATTACACCATCCGCAATTAACCTTATTGGTCATTTGTTGCATGGGAGGCGGCGTCGGAGGTGGAGGGGTATTAGCTCTTGGTTCCATAAAAGTGTTTTAGGTAAAAATACTTAAATCTTCAACAACATGAAAACGTAAAAATTCCAGAACCCAATTCCCCAACCTGTTACTAGAACTTATTTTAGCTGAACTACATTGGCCTGTTTTCCTTCCGTTCACAAGTAAATAACAAATCCAATACAACTATAATTAAACTATGATGCGTTTAAAGAATCAAAATCCAAATCTTAAAACAAACAATTATGAAAACAATTTTCCTAAGCCTCTCAGTGGTATTACTGACAAGCTTATCCGCCTCGGCTCAAAAAGCATTACATCATGATATCCGCAGAGACACCAGGGATATCCGTAACGACAGGAAAGATCTTCGCAATGACCGTAAAGACGTTTATAACGACACTAAAGACATACGGGCAGACAAAAAAGACCGCAGTAAGGACCTAAAGGATCTGTCATCAGATAAAAAAGACATATCCAAAGACAGGAAAGACATTGTTATGGATAAGAAAAGCGGTAATTCTACGGATCTCAAAAAAGACCGGACCGATCTGAGAAAAGACCGTAAAGATCTTTACAAGGATAAGAAGGATATTACAAGTGATACAAAAGATATCCGTTCTGATATAAAAGACCGTAATAAGGATATTAAAGATATCAAAAGTGACAAAAAGGATTTAAAAAAGGATATCAAAGATCGCAGTAAGGATGTCAAAGAGGTGACTGATCACAAATCTTAGAATTTTCATTAATCAGCCCGGAAAATGATCCGGGCTTTTATTTTTTCATCCTATTATACCGCTTTCACTATGAAAAGAGAACTACCGCTTATTTTTATCATTTTTACTTTGGGGGCATTATGGAATCATTGCGAGGGCCAGGATACCAGTTTAAATGCATTTTTAAAAAGCTTCCGGCATTCTTTCTTCAAAGCCTCGGCAAGTTATCTCAGCAATGATGTTTATTTTGGCCGCAGGGATTCGGTCAGCATTCCCTACATCACTCCATCTATCCGCTATTACAATAAGTCCGGGATCTTTTTAAATGCCGGTGCTTCTTACTTACCCACAGAGAAAAGAATTGATGCCGGCACCGTGGGCGCCGGGTATATATTTGCTGCAAACAGGCTGGATGGAGAAATAGCGCTCAATAAATATTTTTTCAGCAGTCAGAGTTATAATGTCAAATCGGAAGTAAAAGCTGATGCAGAAGCAGAACTCGGCTATGATACCGGCCCCATAGAGATAACATTTACTTCTACTGCCAGTTTTTCCGATGCTACGGATATCGCCGCAGGCATAGGGATAGACCATACATTCAGCTTATTGAATGACGATTTGGAGATCACACCCGGCTTTGTCATGAACGGCGGTACACAATATTATTATGATGCCTATTACCGTAAGCGGCGGTACGTAAAGAAAAGAAAAGGGATACCGGATCCCCGGATCATCACAGCATATACATTGGATCCGGGTAAATTCAGGATTCTTGATTATGAAGCCTCTCTGCCGGTAGAATATGATATCAGCAAATTAAGATTCAGTTTTACTCCAACAATCGTTTTTCCGGTAAATCCCAATACAATAGTGCGAACCGTGCAGCCTGTAGGCGGAAACCCGGTTACAAAAACTTTTTCCGAAAAAATATCCAATTCATTTTTTTGGTCGCTGGAAGTAAGTTATAAGTTTTGAACTCGCTGGAAAATGAAAAAGCGGGGTGTTTCTTCCCGCTTCTTTTGTGATCCGGATTGGATTCAAACCAATGACCTACTGCTTAGAAGGCAGTTGCTCTATTCACTGAGCTACCGGACCTTTTAAAAAAGAACTGAATACCCATCCGGCTTAGATTTTTAATAAAAGGGTTTTTATCAAATCATCCGGGCGGGCAAAAATAAGTTTTTTATGTTTGTGCCCAAAGTATCAAAAGGCATGGACGTAAAAATTGAAGCATCATGGAAAGAGATTCTGATCGCGGAATTCAACAAACCTTATTTCCGCCAAATTGCCTTGCATTTGAAAACAGAGAAATTGCAAAAGAAAATAATTTATCCTCCCGGTTCATTAATATTTAATGCCTTCAATACAACTCCTATTCAAAAGATAAAAGTGGTGATCCTGGGACAGGATCCTTATCACGGGCCGGGACAGGCACACGGGCTTTGTTTTTCCGTTCCCGATAGAATTCCACAGCCACCTTCCTTAATCAATATTTTCAGGGAACTGCACGATGATATCGGGATCCCGGTTCCGAAAAACGGGAATCTCACCCATTGGGCCAGGCAGGGAGTTTTTTTGTTAAATGCATCCCTGAGTGTACGTGCAGGCGAGCCTATGAGCCATTCAAAAATTGGCTGGGCCGAATTCACCGATTGCGTCATCAGGAAAATATCAGAACAAAAAGAACACGTGGTATTCCTGCTTTGGGGAAAATTTGCGCAGGAAAAAAGAATATTGATTGATGAGTCAAAACATTTTGTATTGAAAGCGGCACATCCCTCTCCCCTTTCGGCAAATTCCGGGTTTTTCGGATGCCGTCATTTTTCAAAAACAAATGAGTACCTCGTAAAGAATGGTATTGACCCCATAGACTGGAAAGTGTAAAAATTAAAAATGAAAAGTCAAAAGTTTTTTTGTTACATCTTTTTTTTGAATTCAACCAGAAAAGAAGTTGTGACAGGAAATAAAAAAAACAACCGTAAATGAAATTATAAAGTAAAGTGGTTTATTTTCTATTTTTGAATTTGGCTTTTAACTGATTAAAATGATCTCTCCTGGATTAACACTTGAAACGGATAAAGTGCTGCTGCGGCCATTGCAACACATGGACATTGCATCCTTTGCTTCAATAACCGGCAACACCTCCTTATGGAAATATTTTACTATGTTGCTGGATGATCCTGACCAATTACAAAAATGGGTGGAACTGGCCTTAAAAGAAAGATCGGAAGGAAAACGCATCCCGTTTACTATTATTGAAAAAGCAACCGGATCTGTATGCGGCAGCACCAGCTATGGAAATATCTATGAGCATGATAAACGCATTGAGATCGGATGGAGCTGGCTCGGAAAAGAATACCATGGATCGGGCATCAATTTTCATTCAAAATTTTCATTACTGAGTTATGCATTCGAAGTGCTGAATTGGGAAAGAGCCGAAATAAAGACAGACAACATGAACGAACAGGCCAAACACGCCTTGAGAAAGATCGGGGCAACTGAAGAAGGAGTATTGCGCAGCCACATGCAAATGCCTTATGGCCGCAGAAGAGATACTGTTTATTTTAGCATCATAAAAAGAGAATGGGCACTTATCAGAAATTCAATTTTCAAAGAGATAAGCGTATTCAATTATTACCAGTGAAGTTTTTCAAAGAAATAGCGGGTAGAATTTGTGCATTATGGGCAATGCTATGGTTTGTCCTAACCATGCTCATTGTTTCCCTTCCGATCTGGATCATTGGCTGGTGGCCGCAGCCCAGGCAGGCGCAATACTCCTACCGGGTATTCCGGGTGTGGATGGGATTTTTCTTTTTGATCACAGGACTTCGCCTGCGGAAAAAAGGATTGGAAAATTTTAAAAAAGGTGAAACCTATATTGTAGTCTGCAATCACAATACATTGCTGGATGTTCCCGTTTCTTCACCGGGTATTCCCGGGCCCAACAAGACCATTGCCAAGATCGAAATGGCCCGTATACCGTTATTCGGTTTGATTTATAAAAGCGGGTCTGTTTTAGTGGACCGTAAAAATGAAAAAAGCAGGAGAGCAAGTTTTATCGAAATGAAAAAAGTACTTAGCCTCGGGATTCACATGTGTATTTATCCCGAAGGGACCAGAAACAAGACCAATGAACCCCTGCAACGTTTTCATGACGGGGCATTCCGCCTGGCTGACGATACAAATCATGCCATCATTCCCGCACTGATATTCAACACTACAAAATTATTTCCCAACGATAAGGTATTCTATTTTTTACCCGGGAAAATCGAAATGCATTTTTTACCCGCTGTTGAACCGGGATCACAAACAACAGAACAATTAAAAGAAAAAGTCTTTACACTGATGAAAGACTATTATATGCAGCACCGGGATCACTGACCTGAAAAATACCTGGAGCGGTTGATCCGCAGATCCTGTAATACCGATGCCTTAGGATTGATAGTGAAACTGAAGAAGCGGTACAACCCTATAGGAGTAACATTAATAGACATCTGCCAGCAATGCATATCTCTTGATATGGACATCTGGAAAGTCTGGATTTTGTGTGAAGAAAAATCATAATAGCCATTGGTGCTGAAATTCCACTTGGGTGTTAAATTGAAACTTCCGTTGAAACTCACATTGGAGCTGATTGTTTTTGTAAACCCGCTGTAATCGGGCCTGAACTGCTGTGAAAAATACAGTGAGTAGGAAAAACTCAACTGCCAGGGAATATTAAAATCCACAAACTCCGAAGGATTTTGCTGCATATAATCAAGAAGGCGTTGCTGGTCTGCAATCAGTGTCGGATCATTCAGCCGCTGCTGCACCTGCTTTTTTCTTTCTTCTTCTTTTTTAGGATCCTTTGGCTTGCTGCTGAAACTGGTACTCAAAGAAATACTTCCTGTAGTAAGCCTTCCCAATGTGAATTTTTTTGCGCCCTGCCATGCATATTTTCCAATGTCCTGGCCTCTTGAGTTGACCTGGTACGGATCTAAAACAGTGCTCGCAGAAATATTAATTTTATTAAACAGGTTGGTACGAAAATAAAATTGTACGGGGGAAAGTTTCATTGAATCTGCAAAAAAATTGTAACTGGTAGAAAAACCATATCCGTCAATCAATGTCACTTTCTTTATACCGCCGTTAGCCGTATCTTTTTTTGACTTCACCTTCATTTCAAGGTTATTGTCCAGTTGAAAGGTCATGCCTCCGTATTTTCCTTCAGAGTAATGCCCGTAGAGGCTGTTTTCATATTCCGAAAAACGAACTTTATACCCGGTAGTATCCACCTGCGTGGTATAAAAATGCTGTTTAGAAAAATCAGGCTTATAACTGATCCCGATTGAGGGGCGGATCACATGCCGGATCTTGGTGATCCTGGAATGTTTGAACTGATAGGTTCCGTACAATGCTGTGCTGAGAGAAAAACCAAAAGAAGCGGATTGATCCATGAAGATTCCTTTTGTGATGGATGTATCCAGTTTATTTGTATTACTATTCCAATTGCGATGAAATTTCTGTGCTATCCAGATCTGGCTGTATGATACCGACGGGGATACAATAAGCGCCCCGCCAAGAATTGGCGGCAATGATAATGATACAGGAAAATTATGCTGAGCACCCCACTGCATTGTATCTAACAGTTGTTTGAAATGAAAAGCCGTATCATAAAAAGAAACCTGGTTCCTGAAAATACCGTTATAGGCCAGTCCCAGTTTTTCATACCACTTCGGGGTTCCCGCTTTATCTTTTTTCTGAAAAGGATAAACGGTGTTTACAGTGAAAGCCGCATTGGGCAGGCTTACATTGATCAGGTGTGTAAAATTATTCTGGCTATGATTAGCGCTCATGGTCAGGTTAAAAGGTTTATCCTTCCATGTTTTGGAATAGGAAATTGAAGAACCTAACTGGTTTTGAAAATTCCGTTGCGGGTCATTAGGTATTAACTGATTGAAGCGGGTGGATCCGGCATTCACATTGGCAGAAAAAGTTGTACCAGGTCTTGCTTTACTATCCACCATATGCGACCAGCTTAAATTATAAGTATTGGTTTTGAAATAATCCGGATCACCTTTGAAATTACTCTTCGTACTCTGTACACTAAACGTAAAGGAACCGCTGTAGCGGTATCTTTTCCGGTAAGTGGGATTAATATTTAAAGACCAGCCGCCATAAGAATAAATATTGCCATATACTTTTGCATCCCAATAATCACTGAGGACTTTGTAGTATCCCAACCCTTCCAGGCCCAACCCGTATTGTTCATTGGTGGCAAACTGGGGAGGCAGCAGGCCGGAATGCCTTCCCTGGCTAAGCGGGTAAAACCCAAACGGGATATAAATGGGTATAGGTACATCTTCAAACTCCGGATGTGCAGGCCCCGATACTGCCAGTTTTTTGTTTACCACTTTCAGCTTATTCGTAATAAAGGCGAAATGAGGGTCATCCAGATTACAGGTAGTGAACATCCCTTTTCGCACATAGATGATGCTGTCATTTTCCCTTTTGATATCCTGGCCATGTACAAATAATTCTCCCTGCTGGGTAACGGTGTTTTTAGTGACCCCTTTTTGCGTTTTAAAATTATACCAGATGGTATCACTGCCGAATTCATTTTCGCCGTCTTTAAAATGCGCATCTTCGACAACTGTACCGGCGCTGTCCTTTTTATTTACTGCAGTTACTATCTGGCTCTCCTGGTCCAATTCCACTTTGGGCGCCGTCAAAGTAGTGTTTTGATATTCCGTTTTCGTTTTCCCGTATAAGATGATTTGCTTCCCCCTGATCAATACAACAACAGAATCGGCAGCGCTGTAACGAACTGGAGCATCCAATGCATCTTTTGATATTTTCAGACTGAAGGTGTCGGTCTTCTGCTTTATAATAGCCGTATCATTTGCAGGAATGGTATCAGAAAGATGCAACAACCTTTTGTTACCGCCTGGAATATCAGATTTGGGGGGCAGAGTATCTTTGCAGCTAGTTAATGTATTGTAAAAAAAATCATGATGTGCAGGTAATGCTGCAGATTTCAACGTTAAAGTACTTGAAATCATCACAGGCAATATTCCTGTAAACAGGTAATTTGGTTTAAATTTGCGCTGTTGTTTCATGAGGTATGAAGCAAAAGTAATTCTTTAGGTCTTAAAGTTTATGTGAAGATTATTTTAACCCATTAAAGAAATCCAGTATGATGAAAAGAGCATTTCTGTTCTTAGTGCCCGTTTCTTTTTCACTGCTATTGCTGTCTTTTTCCGGTCTGCAAAAACAGCAGGGCATACTGCAGGTTGCCCTGAAAGACACGCAGAAAACATTAATTAAAACTGTAATTATAGATCCGGGACACGGTGGCGACTTTCCCGGGGCAAGAGGATCTTTTTCCTGGGAAGCCAATGTGACTTTAGCCGTAAGTAAAAAACTGGGGAAAGCCTTACAGGATGAATTTCCCGATCTGAAGATAGTTTATACCAGGACAACTGATGCCAATGCGGGAAACAAATCCAACCTGAAAGAAGACCTGATGTACCGGGCTGACCTGGCAAACTCATCCGGCGGGGATCTTTTTATTTCCATTCACTGTAACTCTACCTCACCTTTTAAGCATAAAGAAGTAATCGGGCATAAAATGGAAACTGTTTATGTCGGCAAAGGCAAGAAAAGGAGAAAGGTTACCCGCAGGGTTCCCGTATACCGCCATTGGACCACACCCAACCCTGCCAAAGGAACAGAGACCTATATATGGGCTGCAAATAAAGATGAAGCAAAGATTAATTCGATATCGCAGAACAATGAATATTATGGTGAGATAGACTCTACTTCCAACATTAACATGCCTGATCCGAATGACCCGGCAGAAAAAGCAAGAATGCTGATATACACTCAGAAATATTTCAGGAAAAGTATCATGTTCGGGGATCTTATTGAACAGGGATTCCGGGCACAGGGAAGAGTGGACCGTGGCGGAGTAAAGCAAAGAAATGACAAAGGCATCTGGGTGCTCCAGGCTGCCGGAATGCCAAGTGTACTGGTAGAAATCGGATTCATCTCCAATCCTGAAGAGGAACAATACATCAACAGTGATAAAGGACAGAATGAGATCGTTTCCAACATTGTAAATGCTTTTAAAATCTATAAACAAAAAGTTGAGAACAAAACGTCAGGCGCTTCCGTTAAAAAGTGATATTCAATCCCGAAATCGTTTTTCAAAATAATTATTTAATTTGGCGGTAAATAGTTCCTCTTTCCGCCATTTTTTAGGCCATAGGCGGGAAGAAAGGCCTCAGAAAATCAACCGGATGAAAATCAACAACGAAACAAAGGTCGGCATACTGACTGTGGTGGCTATCACCCTATTGATTATCGGATTTAATTTTCTCAAAGGAAAAGATGTCTTCAATAAGCAGAAAAAGATATATGCACTTTTTTCAGATCTCGGTTCCCTGGAAAAATCAAACGATGTAAAGATCAATGGGCTTCCTATCGGGAAAGTATATGATTTCAATGCAAAAGACAAAGACGTAAGCGGTATCGTGGTCACTATCACTCTGACCAAAGATGTGAATATACCTGACAATTCGGAAGCTTATATTTCAGCGCCCCTTGTCGGTTCCTCATTTATTATTATAGAAAAAGGTGATTCGCATAAATCCTTAAAACCGGGTGATACTTTAAAAACAAGGGAGGATTTCGGATTGCTGGGTGATGTCAAGGCGCAAATGAACCCGACCTTACTCAAAGTGCGTACTGCCATTGATTCATTGATCTCTGTTTTTAAAAATATCAATAAACTGCTGGATTCCGACACTAAGGGCAACCTGCAGGAAACGATTGCCAACCTGAAGGAATTAAGCGATACCTTAAAAACATTATTGGGAAGTAAGTCAAGCCCGTTAGTAAAATCTCTGGACAATATCAGTTCCATAACAGAAAATTTCAAAAAGAATAATGACAGTATTACTGCCACCATCAGTAACACCAAAAAGCTGACAGAAAAGTTATCTGAACTGGACCTGCAGCAAACAATTGACTCTATCCGGAGTACATTAACGGAACTGAAAACTGCAATGGGAAAGATCACCAATGAGAATGGAACCATAGGATCCCTCATCAACAATAAAGAGCTTTACAATAAAATCAACGACGCCGTTTTATCTGCCGAAACACTTATGGACGATATCCGGGTACACCCCAAACGCTACCTTGGCAATATGATTTTTAACAGAAAAGATAAAACAGGCCCGTTAACTTCACCTTTGAAAAAAGATACTCTTCCCTCAAAGAGTGATTGATGAGCTACAAGACGTTTTTTATTTCGCTGCTGTTTTCAGGATGGGGACTCATCCCCCGTTTTTCATTTGCCCAGCCAACAAAACAAAATATAAATACTGAAAATAAAACCAAAGAAGACACAAGCCGGGTAGTGGAAATATTGCCGGGTAACAAAAAACTGGAATTACGGAGGGTGGATGATTCAACAACATTGCAGATACTCGCCGGCAATGTAAGGCTACGCCAGGGAAATACATTATTCTTCTCTGATAGCTGTGTGATCAATAACCGCACCCGGATTTTTGAAGCATTCGGCCATGTTCATATTAACGACTCCGACACTTCTGATGCATGGTCAGATTACCTGCAATATTTTTCAGATAAGAAAGTGGCCTACCTGAAGGGAAATGTGAAACTGACCAGTGGTAAAGGCGTACTGACCACTCCCGACCTGGAATATGATGTGGATACCAAGATCGGAATTTACACTCACGGCGGCAAACTGGTTAATAACAATAAGACCATTCTTACAAGCAAAGAAGGATATTACTATACAGACCTGAAAGATGCTTATTTCAAAAAAGATGTGGTACTTGAAGATCCCGGCTTTCATTTGACAACAGATTCACTGCTATACAATACGGAAAATGAAACAGCAAGATTTATTGCTTACACATATATTAAAGACAGTACCGGCCGTACCATTGAAACTACCGAAGGCTCTTACAATCTGAAATCAGGACAGGCAACATTTGGCAACCATCCTAAAATCAGGGATGGAAAACTTTTTGTAACAGGCGAGCAGGTAAACAATAATGACAGTACCGGCATGATCTATATAACAGGCAGGGGAGTTATGATCGATTCATCAGAAGGGCGGTCGGTTTATGGGGAGGAGATCACCATCAACAAGAAAACAAATACGTTCCTGGCAACCCGAAAACCACTGATGATCATCAAACAGAATAATGATTCAATTTATATTACAGGCGACACCCTTTTTTCCGCCCGTATAAGTGACCTGCAGAAAGAAAGAGATTCATTGAAAACAGATACGCTACAGGACACAAAAATTGCCGGCAGCAAAGAACTGAACGATAAAGACAGCACAAATCGCTATTTCCGGGTATTTCACAACGTAAAGATATTTTCTGACTCACTGCAGGCTGTATGTGATAGCTTGTTCTATTCATTCAGGGATTCAGTATTCCGGTTATTTACAAACCCGGTAGTATGGTCAAGAGAAAGCCAGATTACCGGTGACACAATATTATTATACACAAAAAATAAGAAGGCGGATCATCTCAGGGTGTTTGAAAACAGCTTTCTTGTAAACAAAGTTGAACCGGAAGTTTATAACCAGATCAAATCATCCAGGATGGACGGATATTTTATTAACGGATCTCTTGATTCTGTCCGTGCCAAAGGCTTTGCAGAATGTATCTATTACATCCAAAACGATGACAGCTCTTTTACTGGCATTAATCAATCCAGTTCGGATATACTCGATATTTATTTTTCAGGAGAGGAACTTCAAAAAGTGGTTTTCAGAAGTGATGTGACCGGAACTATCTGGCCGATGAAGCAAAAAAAACCAGGTGAAATGCGTCTTACCAATTTTAAATGGCTTGAAGAAAAAAGGCCTAAGAAAACAGAAGACCTGATCGGGAGGTAACGGGGAGATACAACGGGCAGTTGCATCTTGCCACATCAAGGTGATCAGGGAAGTATTTTTGATTGAATGATATAAACCAATGCTCCGGAAAGATAACCGGCCAGGGCCAGCAAACTTATCCGTTTGAGGTACCAAATAAAATTTATTTTTTCTAACCCCATTGCAGCTATTCCCGCCGCAGAACCAATAATCAGAATACTGCCGCCGGTGCCGGTACAATAAGCCAAAAACTCCCAGAAATAATGATCAGCAGGGTAAGTGTTCTTGTCATACATTCCCTGGACGGCAGCTACTAACGGAACATTATCAACAACTGCAGATAACAATCCTATACTTCCTGCAATTATATTCTGATCTTTTAAATGGGTATCCATCCAACCCGCTGCAATTTTCAGTTGTTCTGCAGATTCCAAAGCAGCAATAGCGAGTAAAATGCCAAGAAAAAATAAAATGCTGGAAGTATCTATTTTTCTTAACGCATACGCTACAGTAAAATTCTTCCTGTCCTCCTCTCCTTTTCCGTTATGCATGGCCTCGGTGATGATCCACATGAGACCAAGGCCGATCATCATTCCCATGAATGGAGGCAAATGGGTGAGTGTTTTAAATACCGGTACCATCAGCAGCAGGGCAATACCAGTCACAAAAACTATCGTTCTTTCCTTTTTGGTGGTGGCGGTAGCTGCTCCCTCTGTAAATAACTGACCCGGCTCTTTGATTTTCCCTTTAAAAAACAAACGCATCAGGAGGATGGGTACCAGCAAGCTGAACAATGCAGGCAATAGGAGCTTTACAATAATATTCCAGGCTGTGATCTGCCCCCCGATCCAGAGCATGGTAGTGGTCACATCACCAATAGGCGACCAGGCACCACCGGCATTAGCCGCAATAATGATCAGCCCCGCAAACATCCACCTGTCTTTTTCTTCAGCTACTAATTTTCTTACCAGCGATATCATTACAATTGCGGTAGTAAGATTATCCAGTATGGCTGAAAGAAAAAAGCTCAGCAGCCCGATGATCCAGAGAAGCCGGGCTTTATCTTTTGTTTTTATTCTTTGAGTTATAATTTCAAACCCGTCATGTGCGTCTATGAGTTCCACAATGGTCATGGCCCCCATCAAAAAAAACAAGACCTGGGACAATTCTCCTAAATGTGCCGAAAGCTGGGATGTAATGTGATTTTTATCATCTGCACCCAAAATAAAAACAGTCCAGCAAAGCACACCCGTGATCAAAGCGCTGGCAGCTTTATTAATCTTAATGGTATGTTCAAATGCTATTGCAGAATATCCAATAATAAATATGAGAATGATCAGCCATTCCATCAGCCGGGTTTTGATAAAAATACTACAGAGCTTCTATATGTAATGATTCTGGTTTAAAAAGCTTTTACATTTTATTTAAAATTTGATGGCATTATTTTCGTTTACCCCATATAAACAGGACATCATGAAAAAAACTCTTCTTGTATTTCTGCTACTTGCAGGCATTGGAACAATGAATTTAGCTTCAGCACAGAATTACAAAACCGCAGTGGGGGTCAGGCTGAGCAGCAGCGGGGCCATGGTAAATAATTCTGTTTCACTAAAACATTTTATAACCGAAACAACAGCAGTGGAGGGGCTCCTTTCTTTCGGCGATCCGCTGGCATTAGGCGCCTTACTTGAGATCAATAAACCCATAGCCGGTAGCGGGATCAACTGGTACTATGGTGGCGGGGGGTACCTGGCCTTCATCAAAACCTATAATCCTAATAAAGGGAAAAATGAAACGAATACCAATTTTGGCGCACAAGGTGTCATCGGGCTGGATTATAAGTTTGCTAATCTTCCCCTGAACCTGTCTTTAGATTGGAAACCGGAATTAAATATTGTATCAGATATCAATTTCGAACCTTCAGCTATCGGGTTTTCCGCCCGGTTTACTTTTGGAAAATAAGCTGGTTCTCAATAGTTAAATTCGAATTGTACTAAACATTTTTTTTGTTGAGCCTTCTGGTTTAAGCAGCTATTTTCGCTTTTTTTGCATTTTTTTTCCGGTTTTTGCGATTTTGTGCGAGAATTTACACTACATTAGCTTTATCAAAACTAACTAATGCTTAAAAAAGAAAGGCAAGCTTATATTCTTCACCAGGTCAATCTTCACAATAAAGTACTGTCAGCCTCACTCAGTAACGAGATGAAAGTATCAGAAGATACCATCCGGAGAGATTTATACGAGCTGGCAGATGAAGGAAAGCTGATCAAAGTACACGGCGGTGCCTTGTCTCACTCATTCAATGAAGTACATTTTCCCTCCAACGGAGTTTATTCGCAAAATAAAAAGAATAAAATTGCACAGAAAGCAGTCAGCCTGATCAGCAACGGAATGTTTGTGCTGACAAGCGGTGGTACTACCATTCTGGAAATGGCCAGGTCGCTGCCTCCGCAGTTAAAAGCCACTTTCATTTCCGGAAGTATTCCTGCAATTTTAGAATATATGCATCACCCCAATATTGAAGTGATCCTCATTGGTGATAAGGTTTCAAAAAATTCAAAGATCACTGTCGGCCTTGAAGCGATAGCAAAGATCAGGCAGATGCAGGCAGACCTGTGCTTCTTAGGAACCAACGCCATTGACCTCCAGCATGGCATTACAGAAAATGATTGGGATGTGGTGCAGCTAAAAAGGGCAATGATAGAGTCTTGTAAGAAAGTGGTATGCCTGACGATATCTGAAAAGATGAATACAACCCAACCGATCCAGATCTGTGAGCTCAACAAGATCCATACATTAATAACTGAACTGGAACCAACCGATCCGAAACTGAAACCTTATGTAGAAGCAGGCATTGAAGTGTTGTAATTTTTTGGCAATCGCTTTTTAACAATATAAACCAGCTATTATGAGAAAAATCATCACATTCCTTGCTGTAATACTTTTGCTGCAAACACAGCAAAAAGTATTTGCCCAGGAACGAACAGTAAATGGAACTGTTCTTTCTTCAGACAATACTCCCATTAACGGAGCTTCCGTTGTTATTAAAGGAGCAACAACTGGAACGAAAACAGATGCTTCAGGTAAATTCAGTATTAAAGTATCAAAAGGCCAGGTATTAGAAATTTCCTTTGTGGGTTTTGAACCCAGGCAAATTACCGTAGGAGAATCGGATCACATTAACATCGTCCTTTCACCGGTAGATAAATCAATGCAAGAAATTGTAGTGATAGGTTATGGTACTCAAAAAAGAGGTGATGTCACCGGTTCTGTTTCCACCTTAGATGTGAAAAAAACATTAACCGCAAGACCCATTGCGGATGTGGGCCGAGGTCTTCAGGGTGCGGTATCCGGATTAGATGTTATTTTGCCCAGTGCAGAAGTAGGCTCAGACCCTATTTTGAAAATACGTGGAGTCATGACTTCATTCCAAGGTACCAGTACACCTCTTATCCTTCTGGATAATGTGGAAATCCCAAGTATTCAGATTGTGAATCCGAATGATATTGCGTCAATTACTATTTTAAAAGATGCTGCAGCAGCATCAATTTATGGCGCCAAAGCTTCAAATGGCGTCATCCTGATCACCACAAAAAAAGGATCAGGTACCAGTACCCCACAAATCACTTATTCAGGAAACATGTCCTGGCAGAATGTATGGAAAGATCTTAAGATGGGGCAAGTTGATGCATTTAAATACGCTGTGGATGCAGCGGAACGTGTTGGTACGTTTACCCCGATTGGTGCGTTTTATTATCTGGATAGAAACGCCTATAATAAAGCAGTACAATGGCAACAACTTTATGGAGGCAAAATTGGCCCCAACGATCCAACTGTTTTCGGAAGAGATTGGTATGTGCAGGGAGCCAGCAATCAGAAAATGGGTATCAGACCCTATAATCCTTATGATTATATGGTAAGAGAATGGGCGCCTACTCAACAACATGACTTATCCATTGGACAAACACTTGGAAAAACATCCTACAATATCGGATTGGGTTATTTAGACCAAAGCGGTATGATGAAACCTGCAAAAAAAGATGATTTTACACGATATAATGCATCATTAAAAATATCCAGTGAAATCAATAAATACATCACAATTCGGGGAGGGGCGATCTTATCAAGGAGAAATAAAGAGTATGCCTATGTTACCGCTCTTGGAAATGCAGATCCCTGGCTTTATTTATACCGTTGGTCACCGGCATATCCTTTTGGAAATGACCAAAACGGAGATCCTATCCGTAGCCCGGTTAGTGAAGCTGCAGCTGCTAACACAGCTAACATGCTTAACAATTATAATAATATAAACCTTGGCACCACTGTAAACTTTACCAAAGACTGGAAATTAGAATTTGATTATACATTCAGCAACCAGGAGACGATTGACTTCCGTCCTGGAACCCGATACACTGCAAGAAACTCATGGGTTGCTCCTAAACAAAGATTTGATGAAAATGGGAATCCGGTTTATGTTGATAGTACAGGCGCTGTTGTATCTGCTTCATCACCTGGTGCTATGAAAGCTTTTGACCTCTCATACGACACTTACACGGCGCTTGGAGCAAACCCTGACCATATCAGGAGGATCACAACAAATTTTCACAGCAGCACGATCAATGCTTATTCAACTTATAACTGGGACCTGAATACGCTTCATAGTTTTAAATTTATGCTTGGCATAAATCGTGTAGCTTCTTCAATAGAATGGCAGGATCAACAGAAAAATCAGTTAACAGATATTAACAATCCTGAATTTAATTTTGCAGTTGGATCTCCTCCCATAATATACGGTGATAAAGCCTGGGAATCACAATTGGGATACTTTGGCCGTATCAACTATGCATTTAAAAACAAATATCTCATCGAAGGCAACCTTCGCCGGGATGGTTCCTCAAAATTCCCCTCGGATCTTCGTTGGAGATGGTTTCCCTCAGTTTCTGCCGGCTGGATCGTCTCTAATGAGAAATTCATGCAATCTCAAAATATTATCAACTTCATGAAATTAAGAGGCTCCTGGGGATCAATTGGCGACCAAACGGTACCCAATACTTTATATATGCCCTTAATGCCCGGGGGATTATCATCATGGATCGCTGCTAATAATTCTTTAGCGGTTTATGTAGGAACACCTATAGCAATCTTTCACAACATTACCTGGCAGGATATTGTAACGAAAAATCTGGGTTTAGATTTAGGACTGCTTAATAATAAAGTAACAGTAACCTTTGATTTATACCAGAGAGATACAAAAAATATGATTGTTCCTATGGAAGGCATCCCTATAACTTATGGCACCGGAGCTCCACAAGGAAACTTTGGTTCTCTTCGGACAAACGGCTGGGAATTAACGGTAGAGTTTAATCACCGCTTTAATAATGGACTCGGTATTAATTTCAGAGGGAATATTTCTGATGCAAAAACATTCATTCTGAAATATGGAACTTCTACCGGAGTAAACAGCAACTATAATGGGAAAAATATCGGAGAAATTTGGGGATATCGTACAGACCGGCTTTATCAGTGGGATGACTTTGATCTGGATGCCAATGGAAAACTACAATTGATTACACTTACTGCTGCAGATGTACCGACAAAATATGTTGGTAAAAAAGCCTATAAACTTAAACCGGGGCACAATGGTGAAAAACCCGTTTACCAGGTTTTCTTACAAAATTCTTCCAACTTCTTTTTCGGCCCTGGCGATGTGAAATTTAAAGATCTGAATGGTGATGGTATAATTGATAACGGAAGCGCTTCTTTAACAGATCATGGAGATTTGGATATAATTGGAAATTCTACTCCAAGATATGATTATGGTTTCAGGATTGGAGCAGATTATAAAGGATTTGATTTTAGTGTATTCTTCCAGGGAATTGGCAGCCGCCAAATATGGGGTGATGGATTCTTAGCCATTCCCGGTTTCCAATCATCGAATGGAGCCATGCCTGAAGCAATCGCATCCAATTACTGGACTCCGGATCATACAGATGCTTTTTATCCTGCTGCATACGATAACGCTGGTAGCAATGCTGCTAATAATGTTCAGGTTCAGGACAGGTATCTTTTAAACATGGCTTACCTGAGATTGAAAAATCTTACGGTTGGTTACAGTCTTCCTAAATCGCCAATAAAGAAAGTCGGTATCAATGCTGCACGTGTATATGTCGCATTGGAAAACTTTATTACCTGGGATCATCTGAGAGGATTACCTATAGATCCTGAATCAATAAATGGAGTTTCCATGTGGCCGGGTAATTATAACCTGGGCCGTACCAGCACCGGGATACCTGCATTCAAGAGTGTTTCAATCGGAGTTCAATTAACCTTTTAAAAAGTAAGACAATGAAAATTATTAAATATATCAGTGGCTTTGGAATAGCATGTATGCTATTTATTTCTTGCAATAAAGATTTCATAGACAGACCTCCGCAGACCAGTTACGTAGATGCGACCGGTCAATTCTGGAGAAACGAAGACGATATCCGGATGTTTGCCAATGGTTTTTACACCAATTATTTTAACGGATTTAATACATCCTTCACAGCTGACTATACTCCGGTAAGAGGTTATACTTTTAATGATGACCTTACAGGCCAGAATGTGCAATCCAATTTTGAAAGCTCGGTTCCTTCATCGAGAGGATCTACATCAGAAGGAGCTGCATGGATGTCACAATATGCAGGTCCCACCTGGGATTTTGCATGGGTGCGAAAGGCAAATATTTTTTTAGACCGGGTAAGTACAATTGCAAAACCGAACATTTCTGACGAAGCTTTCAATCACTGGACTGCTGTTGCACGGTTTTTCAGAGGCTATGAGTATTCAAGATTGGTAAGCGTATTTGGTGATGTGCCATATTTCGGAAGGGTTGTTAATGAAAGTGAATTGGATACCTTGTATAAGGACAGAGATCCCAGGGGCTATGTAATGGATAAGGTTTATGATGACTTCCAGTACGTTCTTGCCAATATGCGGCTGGATGATGGCGCTCAATATTTAAACAAATACATTGCTGCAGCTTTCATTTCAAGGTTTATGCTTTTTGAAGGCACTTATGAACAATATCATAATCTCGATGCAACCAGAGCGCAAAAATATTTAACCCTGGCCGTACAGGCAGCAGAGCTGGTAATGAATAGCAACAAATGGAAATTTACAAGCGATTTTAAATCCCTGTTTTCTTCAGAAAATCTTGCAGGAAATCCTGAAGTGTTGTTATACAGAAAATATGATCAGGCATTGGGGATTATGCATTGTATCGGTTCTTATTCAAACGGCACTGAAACTGTAGGTGTTGATCCCAATCTTGTTCTTGCGAAATCATTTATTATGAATGATGGCAATGTTTGGCAAAATTCTCTGAATCCTGGCGCTTCAGATTTTTCAATAGCCAATATGGCATTAACAAGAGATCCACGCTTTGAGGCATCCATAATTGACAAAGTAAACCCTGCTGCAACTACTCTTTTTTATGGTTATAAATTTGCATCAAGAGATGCCATCACTTATATAGGGAAAACATATCCCACTATTTGGGGAAGTAATACCAATACCAGTGATGCGCCTATAATCCGTTTAGGAGAAGTAGTTTTAAACTGGATTGAAGCAAAAGCAGTATTAGCGGAATTTTTTAGTGGCCCGATGATTACCCAAAGTGATTTGGACCGCTCCATCAATGCAATTAGGAACAGACCGTTGGATGCTACAGCAATTGCTAAAGGTGTTCAGAAAACAGCTCCTTTAATGCTTGCTACCCTGCCAAATGACCCTGTAAGGGATGCAGACGTCTCGCCACTAATTTGGGAAATCAGAAGAGAAAGACGTATGGAATTTTTACAAGAAGGTTTTAGGCTTCTTGATCTTAAAAGGTGGAATAAAATTCAATACATGGATTTTAGTACTAACCCTGATTATTTCCTGGGCCCTTGGGTAAATCTTCCTGTAGAATTGCCGACTGCTTTAACATCAGGTACAATTAATACAATAAAAGTGAAAAAAGCAGATGGTACCATTGTGACATGGAATGGTTCTAACCAAAGTTCTATGGTTGGCTACTGGATAGTTCGAAATGCTACAAATAGAAATTCATTTACAAATAACGTGTACTTATCTCCGGTCGGTCAACAGCAGATCAACGATTACCAGAATAAAGGATATAAACTTACTCAAACTGCAGGTTGGTAGTAGATTTTAACTTTTGATAAATTTTTAAAAACCTGTGCTAATGAGCACAGGTTTTTTTAATAAAAATTGTATATGAAAATCGTTGCCTTGAACACCCGGTGGTTCCAACTACGAGATATTTACTTAAGCCATACCGCCAAAAAACAAATAACATAAAACTATAGAGGTGATAATACCTACCAGGTCTGCCAGTAACATTGAGCCTATTGAATATCTTATGTTTTTTACCCCAACAGCTCCAAAGTAAACAGCGATTACATAAAATGTAGTGTCCGATGATCCCTGGAGAATACAAGACAATCTTCCTGCAAAAGAATCAGGCCCGTAGGCATTCATGGCATCCACCATCATGCCTCTTGCAGCACTGCCACTGAAAGGTTTTACCAATGCTGTTGGCAAACCATTTACAAATCTTGTGTCCATTCCTGATGCAGTCACCAAATTTTTTATCCCGTCAATGATATAATCAAATGTTCCGCTGGTACGCAGCATACTTATTGCCACCAGCATTCCCACGAGGTATGGAATGATGCGGACGGCAATGTCAAAACCACCTTTTGCACCATCAATAAATGAACTGAAAATATCTATCTTTTTATAAACAGCTCCCACTATAATCGCCAAAATGATAAACAGTAAAAATCCGTTTCCGAATGCACCTGAAAAAAACTCGAGGTCTGATTTATTCAAAGAGGTGAGATACCAGACAAATCCTGCGATCAAAGCAGACAAGCCTGCTATCCAGGCTATGATCACCGGTTGAAGCAAGTTGATTTTCTGCCGTATCGAAACGATCAGCATCGCTGCAACCGTAGCAGCAAATGTGGCAATCATACAGGGAATGAAAATATCCGTAGCACTCTTAGCCCCAGCGCCTGCCCTCAGTGCAATGATGCTTACCGGGATCAATGTCAATCCTGAAGCATGCAGGCACAAAAACATGATCTGAGCATTCGATGCTCTCTCTTTATCGGGATTTAATTCCTGAAGACTTTCCATAGCCTTTATTCCAAAAGGAGTGGCCGCATTATCCAACCCCAGTAAGTTGGCAGAAAAATTCATCATCATGTGCCCATGCGCCGGATGATCCCCGGGTACTCCCGGAAATAATTTTGAAAAAAAAGGGCCGATGATCCTTGAAAGAAAACGAACGCCTCCTGCTTTTTCTGCCACACTCATTAAACCCATAAATAAAGTCATGATGCCGATCAGCCCGATACAAATGTTAACAGCATTTTTACAGGTTTCTATAATACCGTCTGCTTTCTGCGGCTTCATAGCAATGATCCTGCTCCCTTCCTTTTTAAATGTAAGATTGCCTTCCTGAAACCGGCTTACGGAATCCAGTGCTTTCCGAATCACGGGATCTGCTCCGGTAACATCAATATCTTTCACCTTGACCGAGTCTCCGCTTTTACCAATGACCATTGAAGTAAATATCTGCCGATTGCCTTCTGCAAAAAAGAATTTGATCCCCGATACTGCAATTGCAATAATGATGAATGCCGACCAGATTTTGCTTAAAGCCATGAGAATTGGAATTTATTATTTGAAGGTAATGCTTTCTCTTAACTGTAATAGTTCAATAGATAAAATTGTTTTATGGTTGAATCGCCTGATGGATAAATTGATAGAATATAAAAAAAAGTGCTATCGCTTTTCCATTTAACCACCAAACCATCTGACTGCTTATCTTTGCTGCCCGAAAATCATAATTCGAAAATCATAAATCAAATATTTTAAATGGCTTTACAGGCAGGAATCGTAGGCTTACCCAATGTTGGCAAATCCACTTTATTTAATGCAGTCAGCAATAGCGCTAAAGCACAGGCCAGCAATTATCGTTTTTGCACTATTGAACCAAATGTCGGATTGGTGGATGTCCCCGATGAGCGGTTAAATAAATTGGCAGAATTGGTGCGCCCCGACCGGGTCGTTCCTACTCAAATTGAAATTGTGGACATTGCCGGTTTGGTACGTGGCGCCAGCAAGGGTGAAGGCCTGGGCAATAAATTCCTCGCCAACATCAGGGAAGTAGATGCCATCATTCACGTAATCCGCTGCTTTGAAGATGAAAACATCCTGAGGGAAGAAGGAGCCATTAACCCGGTAAGTGATAAAGAGATTATTGACACGGAGTTGCAGTTGAAAGACCTGGAAAGCGTGGAGAAAAAAATTGCTCGGATAGAAAAACAGGCCAAGACAGGTGATGCAAGGCTGAAATATGAATATGAAGTATTGCTAAAGTGCAATGCCCAATTAGAAAAGGGGAAAAATATCCGTGAACTGGATTTGTATAAAGAGGAAAAAGCAGCTATTGCCGATCTCTTTTTGCTGACTGACAAACCGGTGCTGTATGTAGCGAATGTAGATGAAGCTTCCATGCATACAGGTAATAAATTTTCAGATACATTAAACGGGTCTGTAAAAAATGAGAAGGCTGAAGTCATTATTATGAATAATTCTATCGAAGCACAGATCAGCGAGATGGAAAATCCTGAAGACAAAGCCATGTTCATGGAAGAGTATAAAATGAAAGAGCCTGCGTTGAATCGCTTAATCCGTTCTGCATACAGGCTGCTGAATCTTCAAACATTTTTTACCGCAGGTCCACAGGAAGTCAGGGCATGGACCATTCATGAAGGATGGAAAGCACCGCAGGCAGCAGGAGTAATACATACGGACTTTGAGAAAGGATTCATCAAAGCAGAAGTCATTTCCTATAGCGATTTTATTCATTATGGATCAGAATCAGCCTGCAAGGAAGCAGGAAAATTAAGAATAGAAGGGAAAGAATATGTGGTAAAGGATGGAGATGTCATGCATTTCCGGTTCAATGTTTAATATCAGGTTCTGATACAACATCCACGACCTGCACCTATTTTCAACACTACTCACAAAAGATTATTGGTATTACTGACCTGAAAAAACAAAACAGGTGTTCGCCATTGACTCCTGATCAATGCTGAATTCCATTTTTGAACAATCAGTAATTCCGGTATAAGGCATTGATATCCTCCTTCCGCACTTGTTTAAGGTTTAACCCCTGCAGCTTTAATTCTCATCACCACGAGTTCTCCAATACCTTTTCCGCTTATCTGCCCATTCACTATAGCATCATTAAAATGTATCCCTCCGTATTGCCTTGATATGGCGGCTTCGGCAGAAGCTAATCTGAATGATTGAAAATCTCTTGGTTGCAATCCAAAAGCAACTTCTGTGCTGTCGGTAAAGGGGAAATTATCTCCAAAAAAGTATGTCAGCACTTCTGCTGCGGCTGCAGAAATGATGCTATGCCCGCTAGTGTATTCAGGAAATGGCGGTGTTTGCAGGATTGGTGTCCAATTTTTATCAATATACCGGTTGATATAAGTTTCAGGACGGATACGATTGCTCCGGTATTTTTCATCCCAGCAACTTATAAAAGCATCCATTAAAGCAATTGCAGTTATGGCCTGCACCTGTATAGAACGGTTAAAGTCCAACTTTGCTTTTTCTGAAGCTATAGATGCAATATTCATCCAGTGGCCTCCCGGTGAAATTTTTTTAAAGCCCATCATCAGATGGCCCTGAGTCTCCAGGTTGAATGGATTGCAATCCCAGAAATAAGCAATATCAGCTCTTTCGATACTGTCTTTTGATTTCAGCGCATCAAATACTTCTTTCGCAAGTATAAAAAACCTGCTGTCGCTGTCTTTGCTGAATTCTACAGGCGGCTCTGGCTTGAATTGTTGTGAAGAATCCATTATCATGGGCCGGATGGTATTCCAGTGTGGCTGTACCGCTTCGAAATAGCCGGGCGGTGTCGGGTACCAGTATTGATCGCCTTTCAAAGGTGTATAATTAACCAGGGTGCTCAGTTTATTATAATTATCCGTTTTCGAATAATCAACAATTTGCCCTGATACCTCTTTTGCAACGGCAACAGACCGGTCAATTATTGATTGGGATATTCGTTCATTCTTCAACCGATTAATATAATCTTCCTGTTGTTCTTCCAGCATATATCCCGAAGGCAGCATTGTCTTACCTGTTTCATAAATACAGTACAAAGCTGCTATCTGATAATTATAGCTGCCTTTGCTTTCTTTTATGACAATTGATGGAAATGACTTTATATATGATGAGGGATCGGGTACCGCAGGATCAAACTTTGATACTATTGCGTCTGCACCCAGTACGCAATAAGAATAATATCTTGCTGCCAGAGGCGGATCAACCACATCATGAACCATGACCATCGTAACAGAAAATACCGCAGGCCGTATATCCTGTGCAAAACCATGCTTCACAGGCTGGGCTTCAGCTATCCTGAGCAAAATAATCATAAAGAAAGAAAATCTTTTCATAGTCTTATTATTGTCTTTTAAAACCAGGCCCTATTCATATTGAGAGCTATTGATTCACTTTATATACCTGTAACGAACTTCCTGAAACACCCGCCAGGATATATTTCGATTGAAGCACCCTAATATCAAGTGCAGACTTAACATCCCCTTTTATACTCATGCCCGACTGTGTCTGCGGGATATACCTGAAATTACCCCTGCCGTCCCCTTTTAAACAAATGCCATAGCCCGCATCAATACTTCCAAGCTTAAGCCGGTTATCAGAATGATTTCCCAGCAATAATAAATCTACATTGCCGTCCTTATCAAAATCATCGGCAATTATTTCAGAGATATATGTAAACTGCGCCTGCACCGGCAAATCTTTTTTTACAAATTTTCCATCCTGGTTTATAAATAAACAGGTATGCAATTCATTGACTACAAGAGAATCGGCTTTTGCCAATTCCTGTGGTGTAAAAATATCATGAATCGTTGCCTTAGAATAGCTTTCATAAGAGGCAAATCGTTTACGCATCGCAAATATCTGGTTATTCAATTCGTCCCGGCTAACATATGGGTAACTGACTCCCTGAATATAAAAAGTAAATACAGGGTCAATATTACCATTACCATCAAAATCCGCATAATACATTTTGCCTGGTTCTTCCATTGAACAACGTATCTGCGAATTCAATCCAAGATTTCCTGCAACGATATCAGGTTTACCATCTTTATTTACATCAGTTATTGTTATTGCATTCCAAAACCCGTTATTGCCTGCCGGGAAATAAGCTGATGTTTCATTAATAAATCCGGAAGGATAATTTATAAACACGGAAACAGGCATAAACTCTCCACAGATAATTAAATCTTTTCTGCCGTCATTGTTCAGATCAACCCATTGTGCATCACTGACCATTCCCATGCTGTCAAAAACTGTTTTTGTAACAGTAAAATGTCCCGTGCCATCATTTGTCAGTAAAAAACTTACGGGCCTTGCAGGATATTGACCCGGAATAATCCGTCCGCCTACAAACAAATCCATATCGCCATCATTATCATAATCACAGGCACGAACACATCCTTTGCTGCTGGCCGTTATATTGGGCAACAAACCTTGTGTCAGTAAAAGATGGCCTTTCCCGTCATTCAGGTATATTTCATCCTGCAACTCTGCCGTACCGGGCTTAAGTAAAGAGTAACCACCTTTTGCAACGTACAAATCGGGATATCCATCGCCATTCGCATCAAAAAATGTTGCTGCTGAAACAGCAGACCTGTTCTCATCACCGATATTCAGATGATCAGCTGCTTTGAACGATCCGTCCTTTTGCTGCATATATATTTTACCCGGGTTATTCCCGTCGCCACTGATAAAGATATCCTGCAATCCGTCTTGATCAACATCTGCGGCAGCCATTACTGGACCGGTTTTCGAATACATGAATAACATCAATTGCTGACGTTTAAAATCATTCTCATCAAATTCTGCCCTGGAATAATTAATGAGCCCGGTATCTTTAGTAAAATATTTTTTAGCCGGTACTTTCTGGGGTGCTGCATATCTTTCCTCTGCATCTTTTTCATCTATGAACAAATGCCGGTTGGCTTTTTGGTTCTGAAGTAAAATCGTTTTCTGATCCGGGAAAATAATGCGGAGGCTATCAACTACAGCAGCATTCCCTAATCCGAAATTCAGGACAGCGGACATGCATGAAAGGTAGCCACGAACCGGATTAACTTCCTGGTATTGCTTCAGCTCCCCTGCATAAACATAAACCTTTGAACCAACAGCAAAAGTGTTTTGCCCGCTTCCTTTTAACTGAACGGAGACAAAATTCGATTGTTCGTTTTCCCTCGACATATTCTGATAAATAAAAGCCGGCTGATTGATGTTATTTACAACGAGGTCGAGATCTCCGTCATTATCCAAATCGGCATATACCGCACCATTTGATATAGAAGGTGTTTCGAGCCCCCAGTTTTTAACTTCATTTGTAAAAGTGAGATCACGGTTGTTCCTGAAAATATAATTTGGCAGTTTTGTTGACGGCATGGCACGGATTAAATCCATCAACACAACAGGCTGATGGTCTATAATTTTTTTGATTTTATAATCGCCCCAGTATTTTAAAAAATCTTTATTGGTATAATCTCGCAGGTATCCATTAGTGATGAACAGGTCTTTATAACCATCATTATCGAAATCTGCAAACAAAGGGCTCCAGCTCCAATCTGTGTTGGAAATACCGGCAAGTTGTGCTATTTCACTGAAGGTGCCATCCCCGTTATTCAGCTGAAGCATGTTATGCATATATTGCTTTTGCAAACCCTGGTGAACCATCAATTGAAATGATTCATAGTTTTCCTGCAGCTGCAATTTTTTCTGCCGCTCATTGTCTTCCGGCAGCATATCCAGGTTCACAATATCCGGAAGACCGTCATTATTATAGTCTGCAATATCCACGCCCATTGAAAACTGGGGAAGGTGCCGAAAACATTCTTTTGTAACGTCTTTAAAGGTGCCATCCCCGTTATTGATATACAGGTAATCAGGTTCATTATAATCATTGGTTACATACAGATCCTGCCATCCGTCCTTATTTATATCGGCCACGACAACTCCCAGCCCAAATGTCAGTGGATTTTGATGCAGCCCGGCCTGCCTGGAAACATCTGTAAAATGTCCATTCCCTTCGTTGCGGTACAATTTATCTCCGGCGAGGCTGTCAACATCATCCCGGTATTTAGCCAGTTCCAGATTGCTGATGCTTTTTACATTATGATTGAGCAAAAACATATCTAAATCCCCATCATTATCATAGTCAAAAAAGACAGCCTGTGTGCTATAACTTTTATCATCCAGTCCGTATTTTCCGGCTTCCTCCTTGAATGTCACTATTCCCTTATCTTTCCCGGAAGAAGAAACTCCCTGGTTTATGAATAACTGGTTCCGCCTGGTATCATCATCTACTTTTCCGGAATAGCAAACATAGATGTCAAGCAATCCATCCCCATTGACATCGGCCATGGTAACACCTGTTTTCCATCCCTTTCGCCTTCCTTCCAGTTCGGGGCAAGCTTCTTTGGTTATGTCCTTAAACTTCATATTGCCAAGATTCAGGTACAACTTGTTCGGTTTCATGTTGCCAACAAAAAAGATATCCGGAAGGCCATCATTATTAATATCACCAACCGCCACGCCTCCGCCGTTATAAAAATATTCATACGCTAAAACGTTCAGGTTTTCAGATTCATTAATTACGTTCTCGAATCTGACTCCAGTTTGCCCCGGTTCCAGGAGTTTAAATAGCTTCTGTTGCGCCTGTGCATTTAATAAGCAGGCCAGGAACAATAAGTGCAGTGCAGCCATCTTAGTTTGTCGCATAGACTACCACTTAAAAGATCATTTAATATTGAGCGTATTAATACAATGCTTTTTCAAAAGAAGATGTTGAACTATATCCGGCTTAAAAACTTATAAAAATTATTTCACCGGAGTATGAATTTCTGATTCAGTTATTTACAAACAATCACAGGCCTGATCCGGCTGTTCTAAAAATAGAACAAAATCCATTAAGCAGAAAAGATTTTTTAACACATGAATTATGCCGGTTCCAATTCCAGTAAAGAAGTCAGTTTCTCAGATTAAAACCAAACTCTTCAAATTTTGGAATCCGTATGTTTAGAAACATCTACAATTTTAAAACAGCGCAGTGATTGACGCTCTTCCGACATGAACTGTTCTTGATGCAGCTGCCTTTCTTCCGTCATATTGAAAATTCAATTCCAGGTTATTCAGCAACCTTTTTGTAAAACTCAAAGACCAGAGGAAATTATTTCCGGGGAGCAGCCCATTCAGCATGATATAACTTACAGTTGTGTTTGCCGGGTAATCATATTTAATGCTGTTGAAAGTAAACTTACCCGTAACAGAGCTGTTTTGAAGTATATTGTATTTTGTTTCCAGGTCCAATGCGTTTGAAACAGATTTTTCACCCCCGTAAACAGGAAGGTTTCTTTGATTGTCAAAAGTATATCCTGCCGCTGCCCGGAAAGTAGTTCCTTTGATGAAAACAAATTGCGGCTGAATATCATATATGGCCAACTGGTAATTGCGGTTTCCGAATTTCGGTGTATATAAAGCATTCATTCCCTTTTTTCCGTTTATATTGAAGGAAACCGCCCTGCTGATATTCCATCTCCATTTAATCGTCCAGTCATTCCGCCTGCTGCTCTCATAACCATAAGTCAGCAGGGATTGAGTGTTATTTCTGAGGTTACTGAAATCCACCCCCCATTTGCTGCTGAAGCGGTTAAATGAAACAGTATTGACCCAAATATTTCCGGACGTAATCAATGCAGTATCATTTACACTGTACTTAAAAGGGTTGAATTCAAAATTGTCTTTTGAAATTGATTTTTTATTGATCTGCAAAGAGGTGAGAAAAATAAATTTTGAAATCAGTTTTTTCAGCCCATTCATCCCAGATTGGGCCAAAAGTATTTTCGGATTAAAATTAAAGCTGTAGTTAAATGTAATATAATTGGCTTTTACAAACTGGTTAGTCGGGGTGAATATCCTGATAAACTTTGCCTGGTCGGGAAATGCTGCCAGTTCAAATTCATTCAGCTGCTGCACTCCGTCATTATTATAATCTATCCAGGCATACTGGCCGGTTCCCGCCGGAACTTCGAGGTATGCATAATCCCTTTTTTGTTCCTGCCCCGCTCCCACTTCGTACAAAAGATTTCCTGTCAGAGCTCCTTTCCATTCATTCATCACATACTCGGCCCTGCCTAAAATAGTTTGATCATTCTTTTGATTGGTAAGCGTGGTATCAAAGACTTTCAGTTCCCTGAATGTGGCAGTCAGGAATAATTTCCGGTTTGCATTGGATAACAACTCCGCCTGAAGATTCAGGTTATAGCTCCTGTCACCACGGATAAAATCTTTGCTCACCGGGTATTTATCCGTTCTTGAGGAAAAGGTGACATTGTAATGATTCTTTTTCATCTCATCTGACTTCAGGTAAAAAGAGTACGTATTAAAGGAAAAAGCAACCGGCGTCAACGTATCGGAAACTTTATTCCTTGTTGTATTTTGCTGAAGTGCATAATTAAATCCTACCCGCCAATTCTTCAGGGCTTTAATTTGCTTACTCACATCAATAACAGGACGGAGAAAAGCTCCTTTGTCATTGAGGTTGGAAAAATTTGTAATGATAAACTGATCATTGAATGCCCAACCTTTCCAGTTCAGTGTATGCAGGATCGAGTGTTGAAATCCGTTATAATTATCGCTGCGGTGATAATGCATAAGCTGGTAAGAAACGGTACTGTTTTGATTATTGCTCAATGCGGCAGAAGCTTTTATAATATTTTCCGTTGCCGGAGATACAATAAGAGGCAGTCCCCAATCTCTTGTAAACTCAACAGTCCGTAAACGCTCCAGTGGTTTGAATTTATCCTGAACATATTCATATTCCAGCCCGGTTACCAGCATCAGCTTATTCCCGGGATTTAAAAGATACTTGCTATTATATAAAACCCTGGCCGCATACCCCTTATTACCAGAGTTGCTTAATGAGGAAAATGTGTTCGGGTTATAATCACTCATTGCCAGTTCTGTTTTTAATGATGTGTTCCTGTTAATATCATAATCAAATCCAAGATTAATGATCTGCTGTTTTTTGGGAGTCACCAGAATTATTACCGGTTCAAAACTCCCTTGTTTCACGCCATTGACCGGTGCTATGTATTGATATACTTTCCCATTGGCTCCGTTCAGATCGGGAACATAGTTGCCGTTACCCTGTCCTACCTGGGAAAATGAGAGATTGAATTTTGCAAGATTCGGATCGGCAGAATACTGATAAAATGAATCAAGGCCGGCCCCGGTATTGACATATATTTTCTGGTATAAGATCTTACCTGCGGCAAAAGTGTCCAATATGGCAGCGGGATAAAATGCATTCTGAATGCTGTCGCCAAGATTTGCCAGGAATTGTTTTTGTTTATTATCCAATACCTGGTTTATCTGTGAATTTTTAGCGTCGCTGTTGCTGAACAACCCGATGTTCAGTTTCAGCTTCTTGCCGAGATCCGTTTCCTGTGAGAGATACAGGTTTGAATTCAGATAATTACGGTCAGCATATTCAAACTCTATCTGTATGCGGCTGTCTTTGGTGATCATGTGCTTCGGAGTAAAAGTCACCTCGGCAGTATTGTAGTTGATGATATAATCCTGGTCTTCTCCTCTCTGCAACTGCACTCCATCCAGGAAAACTCTTTCCGTATTTGCCAATACAATGAAGAACATTTCATTATTAGAGCCGGTTAGCCGGTATGGTCCCTGATTCCCCTCTAATCCCTGCAACACATTTCTTGTAAACTTTCCTTTTGCAATAGAGCCGCTTACCAAAGTCCTGGAGATAACATTATTCGAGATGCGGTTAGTTGTTTGAAAAGATATGCCCTGCAGTCTTTTATAAAAATTTAAAAAAAAACTTTGATTCTGCCTTATATCAATATCGCCGAGATCCAGTTGCCAGCCCGTTTGCCCGGCAGCCGGATTCTTCTTTTTAAACTGCAGATATACCCGGTCAAATTCATTCAGCTGTTGTGTAGTTCCGTCCGGCTGAATCGGGATGTTATTATCCGTGATGGCAGCCTGTATTTCTATGCTGTCTCCCAGTATCCCGCTCAATTGCAGGTTCAATGTTGAATTCAGTACAGCATCCTGGCTGTTACCAAATGCAATCTGTCTTCCGAAACTTCCTTCAGCCTTAAGCGATCCGAAATTAAAGATACTTCTTTGCTCATCCGACAACTCCCTGTTAAACTGATATGGAATTATATACAATTGTTTCAAAACACTGTCGAGGGGCAATCGGCGGGCAACAAAATTCAACTGGTATGGGAATACCCTGTAGGTGAGAACAACACTGTCCATTACAGGTTTCCTGATCCACTTTAATTCTGCTTTTATATAATCGATTTTATAATCGTCTGCAGGCACAGAAGCAATACGAAAAGTATTTGGAATAATGCTTAATGAATCTATCCGCAGGCTGTCAGCAGCAACCGGAATCCTTTTTTGCCTGAGATTGGATGCGGTATTAAAAACCGGTAACTGGGCGCTGCTCCAAAAGGTTGCCAGCGCTATAATGATGAACAGCGATATCCTCTTTAAACCACTCAATAGCAGTGAGTTTTATTCAAAATCGCAAAATCCGGCCTTTTATTGTTTAAAAAGTTATCCCATCGTGTTAATTCGGGTAAAAAGGGCATATTGCAGCAGGCTATACCCGCAAACCTGCCCGTTGAGATAAGGGAAATGAAGCTAGATCATTTTGGTTTTAATGACGGAAAATTCATTACTCTTTTTCTTCATCCTGTAAAAATGCTGCAGAAACATATTCTGAATTTAAACGGGCAATATAATCAATTGAAATTTCTTTGGGGCATACCGCTTCACAGGCACCGGTATTGGTACAGGAGCCAAAGCCTTCTTTATCCATCTGTGCGATCATATTCAAAGCCCTTGTCTTTCTTTCAGGATCCCCCTGAGGCAATAAAGCGAGATGAGAAACTTTTGCAGCCGTGAACAACATTGCTGAAGAATTTTTACATGCAGCCACACATGCTCCGCAGCCGATGCAGGCTGCAGCGGCAAAAGATTTTTCGGCTTTATATCTTTCAATCGGAATGGCATTTCCGTCAACAGCATTACCGGTATTTACTGAAATATAACCTCCGGCCTGTATGATACGATCAAAAGCAGTGCGATCCACCATCAGGTCTTTAATCACCGGGAATGCATTTGCCCGCCACGGCTCCACAACAATAGTATCCCCATCTTTGAATGCCCTCATATGCAGCTGGCAGGTGGTGGTGCCATGCCAGGGGCCATGCGGCCTTCCATTGATATACATAGAACACATGCCGCAGATACCCTCCCGGCAATCGTGATCAAAAGCAACCGGGTCTTTCCCTTCATTTACCAGCCTTTCATTCAAAACGTCAAACATTTCCAGGAAAGACATCTCTGAAGAAATATTTTTTACTTCCAGGGTTTCAAATCTTCCGTTTGAGGCGCTATTTTTCTGCCTCCAGACTTTCAGCGTTAAATTCATTGTATAGTGTTCCATATTTGAATTCGGCAATTAAACAATGGCTTTATGGCTAAATTGTTTAATGGTTATTTTGCCAATTTTAAGTTTGTATATTTTATCAGTTTATTTATTGACTCCGGTAACCGCTGCAGTTCACCAAAAATATAAGCATACTCATTTTCTGTTAACAACTTCCTGATTTTCTATTTTTCATTCCAATCAAAACATTCTTTTACAGATCCGGAGCTATTAAAATAAAATCTGATCTTATCCTTTTTAAAATATCTCCCAACTCCCTCTGCAACATTTACTGAAATGGAATCCGAAGCTCTTACGAATTGTTCTCCAACAGTTCTTCTTGCAAATGAATCCCAATTTAAATCGACATCCCATACATAATTGCTAAGATGAAACGAAGTCTTGTAAGTTTCAATGTCATTTAATTTGAGATACTTTTCAGTCATAAGTAAAAATTGTCAATTAATTAATTCAGTCTGAAAACCATTTAACCATCAAACCATCATTATTTATAACTTCTCTGCGTCGGCTTCACTTCTTCATACTTCAATTCTTCTTTATGCATTTCCCATCCATTGCCATTTTTAAATTCCCATGCGGATACAAACATGAAGCGGTCATCATTTCTCAATGCCTCACCGTCAGCAGTCTGGTATTCTTCACGGAAATGACCGCCACAGCTTTCTTCCCGGGCCAATGCATCCATACAGACCAGTTCGGCTAATTCAATAAAATCAGCTACCCTTTGTGCTTTGTCCAATTCAGGATTCATTTCTTTGATTTCACCGGGTATGCGCAGATTTTTCCAGAATTCTTCTTTTAAATTTTTTATTTCTGAAATTGCCTCTTTCAACCCCGCAGAATTTCTGGCCATGCCACATTTGTCCCACATGATCTTCCCCAACCTTTTATGAAAACTCTCGGCAGTATGAGCGCCTTTTATGTTCATCAGTATATTGATCCTTTCCGCAACAGCTTTTTCTGCTTCTTCAAATGCCGGGTGTGTTGTCGGGGTAGCAGGGGTCCTGATCTCATCAGCAAGGTAATTACCGATCGTATAAGGGATCACAAAATATCCATCAGCCAGTCCCTGCATCAATGCCGATGCGCCAAGACGGTTGGCCCCGTGATCCGAAAAATTACATTCACCTAATGCATACAATCCCGGAACAGTGGTCATCAATTCATAATCCACCCACAGGCCTCCCATGGTATAATGCACTGCCGGGTAAATTCTCATCGGAACTTCATAAGGATTCTCTCCGGTGATTTTTTCATATATGTCAAACAGGTTCCCGTATTTTTCTTTCACCACTTCCATTCCATGATGACGGATTTCTTCAGCGTCCGGATGATGATTACCCAGTTTACCGCATTCTATCCTGCCATAACGCTTAATGGCATCTGAAAAGTCGAGAAATACAGCCTGCTTCGACGTCCCGACGCCATAACCCGCATCACATCTTTCCTTTGCAGCACGTGATGCGACATCTCTCGGAACAAGATTTCCGAATGCAGGATACCTTCTTTCAAGGTAATAGTCTCTTTCTTCTTCAGGTATCTCATTCCCTTTACGGTTGTCACCTTGTTTTTTAGGCACCCATATTCTACCGTCATTACGCAATGATTCTGACATCAAGGTCAACTTGCTTTGATGATCACCCGTAACCGGGATACAGGTAGGATGTATCTGCGTATAGCAGGGATTGCCGAAATAGGCCCCCCTCTTATGTGCTTTCCATGCAGCCGTCACATTGCTTCCCATTGCATTGGTAGAAAGGTAGAATACATTTCCATATCCTCCGCTGCATAGTACCACTGCATGCCCGAAATATCTTTCCAGTTCTCCCGTGATCAGGTTTCGTACAATAACGCCTCTTGCCTTTCCGTCAATGACAACTATGTCCAGCATCTCATGACGGGAATACATTTCCACGGCGCCTAAAGCAATTTGTCTCTCCAGCGCCTGGTAAGCGCCAATTAAAAGCTGTTGTCCTGTTTGCCCTGCTGCATAAAAAGTACGTTGCACCTGCACCCCTCCGAAAGAACGGTTTGAAAGTAACCCGCCGTATTCCCTTGCAAAAGGAACACCCTGCGCCACGCATTGATCAATGATATTAGCGCTAACTTCTGCCAGCCGGTAAGTATTCGATTCACGGGAGCGGTAGTCCCCTCCTTTTATCGTATCATAAAAAAGGCGATAAACACTGTCCCCGTCGTTTTGATAATTTTTTGCAGCATTGATCCCGCCCTGTGCAGCAATACTGTGTGCCCGCCGCGGGGAATCCTGGAAGCAGAATGATTTTACTTTATAACCCAATTCCGCCAATGATGCTGCAGCAGATGCTCCGGCCAACCCGGTGCCGATAACAATAATCTCAAGCTTACGCTTATTGGCCGGGTTCACCAGCTTACAATGATCTTTATAATTTGTCCATTTTTTTTCTAATGGGCCCGTCGGAATTTTAGGATTCAACATGAGACTTCAAAGATTTGAAAATTCATCAATTTTATAATTCACCCGCTCACATTACCCGGAATACATCATCTGCGTAACAAAAAATTTTCCTGTCACTTCGCCCCTCACACCCAATTTAAATACATTGATACAGGCATCATGGCAAATGCCAGTGATACAATCACAGAAAATCCAATACCCGTTTTATTGATCAGGGACAGGTAGCGGCTATTGTACACCCCAATAGTTCTGAAAGCACTTTGAAAACCGTGGATCAAATGCCAGCAAAGGGAATAACATGCTACTACATAAATGATCACTACCCACAGTTCACTAAAAGTAACTTTCATCAGGTTAAACATATTCTGCATTTCCTTGCCGTCTATCATGACCGGGTTGACTCCTGTAAAACGGGAAGGGATCCAGAACTGCTTCCAGTGTATGATCAGGAACATGAAAACAATGGTTCCCAGCAAACCCATGTACCGGCTGTTCCATTTACTTCCCCTGTTTCCCAGTTTAACCTGGTAACCGGTTTTTCTCTTGCTCCGGTTCTGTATTTCCAGAACTATACCCTGTATAATGTGTATGAAAAATCCCGCAAACAATACCACTTCAATAATCCGTATCACAACCGAAGTGTCCATAAAGTGTGCTGCTTTATTAAACATGACACCGCCATCATTTGCCCAGATGCAGGCATTAAGGCCGACATGTATAACCAGGAAAGAAATAAGAAACAAACCCGACAAACCCATCACCAATTTTTTTCCTATTGCCGAAGTGAATATTTCAGACCATTTCATAAAAAACAAGATGAATTTAAAAACCGTATAAAGGTACTATCGTAATGAATACATCAAAGGAAAAGTTTTTACCAAAATTTATTTCTGACCAATATTTTCCAGGTCGCTGATTTATTTTTCACACAGGGAAGCAGCGGGACTAAGGTAATTGAAAAAAAATAAAAAAAACAATTACGCTTTTAATCTTGACATGAGTTCACCATCTATTTTTTTGAATAAATGGAAAGGCTTATAAGTTCTCCAGTTTTCAAGCGCCATCAGTTCAACATAACGGTTCAGGCTGGCTTTCCGGAAATCGTACTGCGTTTGTTCCGGCATATTGAGGCAAACTACCCATCCGTTTTCTTCCATTACATTTTCATATAATTCTTCGTAATAATCTTTGCAGTCGCTGTGATAGTTCAGCACATTCTCCGCAACAAGCACGAACTTGTAAATACCTTCATCCATGAATCGTTCCAGCACCTCTCTCTTCAATTCCATAATATCATTTTCAATGGCATCATTCCACTCACCGATCATTTCAATGATCGCATATTTTTCTTCATAATCAGCCAGCAATACTTTTAAGTAAAGGGTGCGGCTGCCGAAGTCATCCCATTGCGGATGGATATAGTAATTGTAAACCGTTTGAGAAAATTCAAATTCAGAATACTGGCGTCCGAAGAAAGGCGACCGCTCATCTTCCTCGCTCACATAAATATGTCTCCAGTTGAAAAAAGGTTCAATGTCATGCATGATCAGGCTCTCCGCTACAAATATAATTTACACAACAAAATTAATAAAGCAAATATTCTTTAAGCTGATCAAAATCATTGTCTATCAAAATACTTTTCTTTTCTTTTTTCATCAGTTCTGCCAGCGCCGAAGGGATTTCTGTTTCCCGGCCTGTAGCATTCTCCACAGCCCGGGGAAATTTTACCGGGTGAGCTGTTTCAAGAAATATTCCTTTCTCCGAAGGATGGCCTGTAAAGTATTTTTGTAATGAAACATATCCCACTGCTCCATGAGGATCCATTAAATAATCATGGCTTGCATAAACCTCGCCGATCGCCGCCAGTGTTGCTTCATCGCTTACGGCGAAAGATGAAAGCTGTGCTTTCAGATCAGGAAAATGGTGATGAAAAATTTCCAGTATGCGGACAAAATTACTGGGATTGCCCACATCCATGGCATTGCTCAATGTGGCGACAGCGTCTTTGCTTTTAAAAACTCCCGACAGCAGATAGTCACTTACCACATCATTTGCATTGCAGGCTGCAATAAAATGCCTGACCGGTAATCCTGACTTCTGTGCCAGGATACCAGCACAAATATTTCCAAAATTTCCACTCGGAACAGAGATCACCGGAGGGTCTTTTTTATAAGGCCACTGCTTGTATGCAAAAAAATAATAGAACTGCTGAGGCAGCCATCTTGCCACGTTTATGGAATTGGCAGAAGTGAGAAAGCGTTTTTTATTGATTTCTTCATCGGCAAATGCTTTCTTCACCATCTGCTGGCAGTCATCGAAAGTGCCTTTCACTTCCAGTGCATGAATATTACCTCCCAATGTAGTGAGTTGTTTTTCCTGCACAGGACTTACTTTTCCTGAAGGATATAAGATAATCACCTCTACCCCTTCTGTTTCATAAAACCCGTTTGCCACTGCTCCGCCGGTATCACCCGAAGTGGCCACCAGCACAGTTACCTTTTTATCATAGCCTTTCATAAAATATCCGAGGCACCGGCTCATAAACCGGGCACCTACATCTTTAAAAGCAAGCGTGGGCCCCTGAAATAATTCCAGAGAAAAAATAGTTTCTGTAACGGGAACCAACGGTATCGGGAAATTAATTGTTTCAGAAATTATCTGAACTAATTTTTCTTCCGGCATTACTTCTTCAACATAAGGCCTGATAACCCGAAAAGCAATTTCTTCATTGGGCAAACTTTCAATTTTCCTGATAAACTCATTGTCAAGTACCGGGATCACTTCCGGGAAATACAATCCTTTATCCGGCGCCTGGCCTTTTATCGTTGCTTCTTTAAAATCAACCGTTGATGACCGCCTGCCTGTACTGAAAAACTTCACCTGTTATTTTTTAATTTGAATGATTTGTTTCATGACGCATAATATAATTTCCCCATCGCCTGCTTTCTTCTCTTATTGCCCGTCTTTCACCATCTCCACTCCTTTTTGATTAATAGTGGTAACATAAGTATTGTACCCTATCCCGATCCGGGTATAAACATCTTTCATAACGTTCTCAGCTTCGCTTGCGGCAAGCCTGTCCCTGCTGAGCATAAAAACGGAAGGTCCTGATCCGGAAATACCACCTCCCAGCACTCCTGCTTCTTTACATTTTCGTTTCACTTCATCAAAGCCCGGTATTAAAATACTGCGAACGGGTTCTATGATCACATCTTCCAGCGAGCGGCTGATCAGGTCAAAATCTTTTTTCAAAAAACCGGTAACCAATCCTGCAATATTTCCCCACTGCCTGATCGCATCTTTCAGCAAGATCTGTTTTCTTAATATCTGTCTTGCATCAGAAGTCTTTACTTCTATTTGCGGGTGAACCACCGTAACAAAAAGATCAGGTGCTGGAATGGAAACGATATCTAACGGGAATATAGACCGGATAAGACTGACTCCGCCATAAATGCAGGGAGTGATGTTGTCAGCATGCTTCACACCTGAGGCCAGTTTCTCCCCATTCATTGCAAAACGGACCAGGTCTTCTTTGGAAAAAATATTCCCAAGCAATAGATTGGCAGCCACAGCAGCGCCTGCTGCACTTGCTGCACTTGATCCCAAACCGCTTCCGGGTTTGATCTGTTTTTGTATCTCCACATCAAACCCGATCTTATGTTTCATACTCTCCAATACTGAAAGTAATACCACACCGGCAACATTATTTTCCGGATCCTCCGGCAATCCGAACTGATCTTTGTTATGAAGGACCACTTTGGGCTCATTCAGCAGTTGAACTTCCATGAGGTCATAAGGCTCATTCAATGCCATGCCAAGAATGTCAAAGCCGCAAACAAGGTTCGCCACGGTAGCATAACTCTTTACTTTTACTCTTTCCATTATCTTTTAATGTTTAACAGCTCTTAAAATATCGGCAAATACTCCGCTTGCTGTCACTTCAGCGCCGGCGCCGGCGCCTTTAATTACAAGAGGTTGCTCTTTATAACGATCAGTGAAAAACAAGACAACGTTATCTTTCCCATATAAATGATAAAGATCCTGATGCGGGCCAATATGCTGTAGTCCGACCGAAGCTGTTCCCTGGGAACTGTCTGACGGAGAGGAACTGTAAGAGGCGACAAATTTTAATTTGCTCCCGCTCGCATTAGCTTCTTCATAAATCTTTTTAAAATGCGGCTCTTCCTGTTCCATCGCTTTATAAAAATCCTCCACAGAACCCTTCATGCAGGATTCAGGTAAAAAAGAATGATTTTGAATGTCGCTCATTTCAATTTTCTGCCCTGCTTCTCTCGCCAGTATCAGAACTTTCCGCATCACATCGGTTCCGCTGAGATCCAGCCTCGGATCAGGTTCTGTATATCCTTCTTCCTGTGCCTGCTTCACTACTGCTGCAAATTTTCTTTTACCATCATAATTATTGAACACAAAATTCAAAGTGCCGCTCAACACTGCCTCAATACGGTGAACACGATCACCGCTGCTTAAAAGATCATTCAATGTGCCAATGACCGGCAGCCCGGCGCCAACATTGGTTTCAAAAAGAAACTGGCTGTTATATTCTCTTGCAAGATCCTTCAATTTTTTATATTTAAAATATTCTGAAGATGCCGCCACTTTATTGCAGGCAACCACTGCAATACTTTTTTCCAGGAGTTTCCCATAGTACCCGGCAATTTCCCCGCTGGCTGTCACATCTATGAAAACAGAATTTCTAAGATTTAACCTGATCAGCTTTTCAACAAACTCTGAAATGGCTGCTTTATTTCCCTGCTCCAGTTTTTCCTTCCACCGCAACAGGCCGATGCCTTCCTCATCTATGAGCATCTTCCTGCTATTACACAAACCAACCACTCTCACATGCATCAGCATTTGCTGTTCTAAAAAACCGAGCTGCTGGCTCAACTGAGCCAAAAGCCTGGATCCTACATTTCCCGTACCAGCAATAAACAGGTTTACCTGTTTGTAAGTTGTTTCAAAAAATTCTTCATGCAGTACGTTGATGGCCTTGCCGACATCTTTGGTGGAAATCACTGCAGAAATATTTTTTTCAGACGATCCCTGCGAAATGGCCCGGACATTCACACCGTTTTTTCCCAATGCACCGAACATCCGCCCGCTGATACCCGAGTGGCTTTTCATTTGCTCCCCCACCAATGCCACAATAGAAAGATCAGTCTCCACTTTTAAAGGTTCCACTTTATGCAATGCGATCTCATTGACAAATGTGTCATCTATGGCCTGCCTGGCTTTGCTGGCGGAAGCAGTCTCAATGCCCACGCAAATAGAATGTTCGGAAGAACTTTGAGTGATCAGTATCACATTGATCTTTTCGTTGCTCAATGCTTCAAATAATCTTTTGGAAAAACCGGGAATGCCGATCATGCCGCTTCCTTCCAGGCTGATAAGAGAAATATTATTGATACTGGAGATACCCCTTACTATACTGCCGTCACTGTTCTTCGGAGTATTTTCATGAGCAAAGCCGTTATGAATGGTAGTTCCCACACCGGACGGGGAAAAAGTGTTTTTAATGACCACCGGGATGTTTTTACTCATTACCGGCTGGATAGTAGGAGGATAAATGACTTTTGCCCCAAAATGAGAAAGTTCCATCGCTTCCTGGTATGAAATCTTAGGGATGATATGTGCATTGGCGGCAAGTCTTGGATCCGCAGTCATCATGCCGCTGACATCAGTCCATATTTCCAATACAGTTGCATCCAAAGCTGCAGCAATAATAGCGGCGGTATAATCAGAACCGCCTCTTCCCAATGTAGTTGTAATCCCATTTTGGTCTGCAGCAATAAACCCGGGTATGACGAACAATTCAGAACCGGATCCTGAAATAAATTTTTTTATTTTTTCATTTGTTATCTCAAATTTCACTTCAGCCGCTGTATGATTAGAATTGGTGGAAATCAATTCCCGTGTATCCTTCCATTCATTGCTGATGCCATCTGCCTTAAGTTTGGCAGAAATGATCTGAGAGGAGAGCCACTCCCCGTAACAGGAGATGCGATCCCTGGTTCTTGAAGTCAACTCTCCAAGCATGAAGATTCCATTACAGACATCTTCTATTTCATTGCATGATTTTTTTACAAAACTCAATAAAGAACTCTGTTGCGCAGGAGCAATAAGACCTTTTACCGTATCCAGGTGCCGCTGTTCAATAACTGCTAATTTTTCTTTATACTGCTCATTGCCTTCCGATGCCAGAACAGCAGCCGACAACAGCAGGTCGGTGACTCCGCCCAGTGCAGATACCACCACGACTGTTCTGTCTTTTTGAACTTCATTCCTGATTATGGCAGCAACCTTGTTTATATTTTCTGAGTTGGCAACTGATGTGCCTCCGAATTTTAATACTTGCATGTGTAATGTTTTGATAAATAAACTGATTAAATAATGCAAAAAGACTTTGATCCGTCTTTCAGCTGAATGCCCATTGATGATATGAAAATATTTAATCCCGTTTTACGGGATTGTTGTTGTGGTAGTAGTTGTAGAAATGCCAGAAGTGCTCCCGGTTGCAACAGGAGTTTCAATAACAGCAGAAACGATATGTTCAGAATAGATCACCACAAAGATGATATGAGGGGCACAAAATACTGAATGGAACTGAGAAATAAAAGCTTTTTATAAAACCGCCAGCTCCGAAGCTTTTTTTACACTCCCATACCGGAGCAATAATACTTTGGCTTTATCATAGTCATTCATCTTCAGCCGTTCCATCAGCATTTTTACGCCACGGTCCACTAACTTTTCATTGGTGAGCTGCATGTTCACCATTTTATTATCTTCCACACGGCCCAGCTGTATCATGATAGAAGTGGAGATCATGTTCAAAACAAGTTTTTGTGCCGTACCGCTTTTCATGCGGGTGCTGCCGGTGACAAACTCCGGCCCCACAATTACTTCTATCGGAAACTCAGCTGCAGCGCTGATGGGTGAATCGGGGTTGCAGGAGATGCTGCCGGTGACAATACCTCTTTTGCGGCATTCATCCAGTGCGCCTATGACATAAGGAGTGGTGCCGCTGGCTGCAATTCCGATTACGGCATCTTTGTCGGAAACGTTATATACCTGCAGGTCTTTCCATCCCTGTCCTCTATCATCCTCGGCAAACTCGACTGCAGAAGTAATGGCTTTTTCTCCACCGGCAATAATGCCAATGACCAGTCCGTAAGGTACCCCAAAGGTAGGCGGGCATTCGCTTGCATCTACAATAGCCAGCCTGCCACTGGTGCCGGCTCCTATATAAAACAACCGCCCTCCCATCAGCATTTTATCACTGACTGCTTCCACCAGTTTTTCAATCTGCGGAATTGCTTTTTCAACTGCAAAGGGAACAGATTGATCTTCCTTATTTATGAAAGTGAGCAGTTCATTCACCGACATCTTCTCCAGATGTCGGTAACTACTGGGCAACTCCGTAATTTTTTCAAACGCCATATTTATTCCGATCTTTAACTGTGGTATTCAACCAAACCCGGCATGGGGTTTTTTAATATTTTACCAGGTTTCATTTGATAAGTTGCGCAAAGGTCTATCAATACATCCTGAAATCCAAATGCAACTCCGCCAACAAAATGTACAGGGAATTTATTTGATTCTTTGTACCGGCACAAATGATTGAAGAAAAAATCATTCAACCCGTCTTCAATAATGTTTTCTACCATATAATGCCCCCTGTTTTCTGCTAGAAACAATGCAAAGCCTGCAAGATACCGGTTAGGCATTGGTTTTTTATAAACATTCTCCAGGATTTCCACCCTGTTGGTCACATATTTTGCATGAAACCTTGATCTCAGGTCTTCGTCAAATATATCATATAGATAATATTGAATTAGTTTTTTCCCCAGGTAAGCCCCACTGCCTTCGTCGCCTAATGCATACCCGATTCCCGGTGTTTGCTTTGCAATCTTTTTTCCATCATAGAAACAGCAAAAAGATCCTGTTCCCAGGTTACCCACCATTCCTTTTTCCCTGCCGCAAACCGACTTTGCCGCTGCTGCCAGGTCATTGTCCACATGTATTGTTGCTCCCGGGAATACTTTTTGCAATGCTTTTTTAACTATCAATTTATTTCCCGAATTAGCACAACCGGTTCCATAGTAAAATATTTCATCAACAGCACTGTTCTTCAGTTTGGGCTTCAAAGTCTTCACCAGAAGTTCCTGTATCTGCACAGAATTGAGAAAATAGGGACTGATCCCCTGGGTAAATACCGTTTTTGTTTTTTTACCATCCAACAGGCACCATTCGGCTTTAGTAGCGCCGCTATCCGCAATAAGTTTATTTGTTGGCATTAAAAATATGTTGATTTACAGGAACGAAGCATCCTTTATCTCCAAATCCCTTACTTTGCGTCATTATAAAAAATAAAGGTAAGTGATGCAGAATAAAAAATTGCAGGTTTGGCTACCTCTTCTTTTTGCGATTGTGATGATCGTGGGAATGTACTTCGGCAGTAAGCTGCATAACGAAATGAGTGGCCGGAATGGTTTGTTTAAAACAGGTAAACGCAATTCCCTGCAGGAGGCGCTTGATCTGATCAGGTTGAAATATGTAGATTCGGTGCGGATGGATACGCTGCAGGCAAATGCCATACAGGATATCATGAACGAACTGGATCCTCACTCGGTCTATATACCTGCCTCTAAACTGCAGGAAGTGAATGAGGACCTCGGCGGCAAATTTGAAGGCATTGGTGTTGAGTTCAATATATTCAGCGATACCGTCAATGTACTGTATGTAATACCCTCCGGGCCGGGTGATAAAGCAGGCCTGCAGATTGGCGACAAGATACTGAAAGCAGACAGTTCCTCCCTTGTAGGAGGAAAAGTGACTACTGATGAAGTAAAAAAGATCATCAGGGGTGAGCAGGGCTCAAAAACAATCCTGCAGATCATGCGTAATCATAATATCTCTGACTTTACGGTAACCAGGGGCATGATACCTGTATCGTCAGTAGATGCTTCTTACATGATAGATAAAAAAACCGGTTATATCAAACTGAATAAATTTTCTGAGCATACTTACGTGGATTTCATGCAATCCCTGGAAGCCCTGCAAAAACAGGGAATGCAGGAGATGATACTTGACCTGAGAGGAAACGGCGGAGGATTTATGAATGAAGCCGTGGATATTGCTGATGAGTTCCTGGATGACAGCAAGCTTATTGTTTATACGCAGGGTATTAATGCACCCAAACAGGAATACAAAGCGAAACGACCGGGTCTTTTCGAAACAGGAAAGCTTACGGTGCTGGTAGATGAATTAACTGCAAGCGCCAGTGAAGTACTGGCCGGTGCATTACAGGATTGGGACCGTGCCACCATCATTGGCCGGCGTACATTCGGAAAAGGATTGGTGCAACAACAATATCCCCTGAGTGACGGTTCTGCCATCCGGCTTACTACTGCCCGATATTATACGCCGTTAGGCCGAAGCATTCAGCGTCCATATGACAAAGGAAAAAAAGTTTATATTGATGAGATCTGGCAACGCTACTCTGACGGGGAAGCGCTGTATGCGGATTCCAATAAGATAAATAATGGCAAGCAATACAAAACGCCAAAAGGAAGAATCGTCTATGGCGGCGGCGGCATCATGCCTGATATTTTTGTACCGTTAGACACCAGTACCTTCCAGCGCAGTTCTGCCAAAGTGATACTTGATGGTACCCTGTATAAATTTGTTTACCTCTATTATTTACAACACAAATCACAGTTGCAGGAATTTGCCACACCGGAAGAGTTTGTAAAAGATTTTAATAACGTCAATGAAATGTGGCACCAACTGGTTCAGTATTCGTTAAAAGACACTATAAACCTTAATACAGTCCCGGAATCGGATAAACTTTCATTGGAAAAAAGATTAAAGGCAAACCTGGCACGTTTCAGGTGGAGAAGCGAAGGGTATTATGAAGTGCTGAATACGGATGATCCCGTAATTAAAAAAGCCATTGAAGTGTTGGAAAAATAAAAGCAATCCTTATTCAAGAATTGCTTTCGGTAATCAATGATGATTAATTTATTACGATTGCTTGTTTTCCTGTCTTTCCCACCACTGCTTTTCTATACGGTAAGAACCGAATAAACCGAGCCCGCCACCAATGGCTATCAGGGCAAAATAAATAGCAGGATTATCATCTATACGGTCTTTATAAACATTTCCATTGACTACATTCTGCATATAGGTATGGTGCAAAACATATTCATCCAGTAGATATGCCGCCAGCAACCCGGCGCCTGCACCGATCAGCAACAATGCCCATTTAAGATTCTTATACGGAGCCGGCCTGTTGGCAAACTCTTTAGGGTTCATCCCTTTTTCAATCATGGCAAGGTTTTGACGGGTTTTCAGATAAACTATCCCGAATATCATGGCAAACCCACCTGCAAACATTACGATTGGTATTAAAAATTCTCCTCTCATAGCTCAAATTTTTAAGGTTAAAATATTATTCAGCTTCTTTTGATGTGACTACTGGTTTTGGGCCGTGGTTACAGTATAAAGAACTTTTTCTGAATCGTTTTACATACACTATGACTACAGCCGGTAAAATTTGGTTACAGTTCATTAAAATTCGTAATTTGAATTGTAACCGGTATTATAATTATGTAGTCTTAGTATTCAGAATGTCAACCGGGCTTAGCGATAATGAAATCATCAGCAGGGTATTGAGCGGCGATCACCAGGCATATTCAGGGCTTGTGGAGCGTTATCAGAATTATGTTTTCACGCTGACTATGCGCTTTACCAAAAACAGGGAAGATGCCGAAGAAGTATCACAGGATATTTTCGTAAAAGCTTTTCGTTCTTTGGCAGATTTCAGAGGAGCGTCCAAATTCAGCACCTGGCTATATACCATTGTCAATACCACCTGCATCACTTTTTTGAGAAAGAAAAAACCGGAAACCTATTCTCTGGATCATGAAAAAGTGTTTGAAGTGGCGGACAGTAAAGATTCGGGATTCCGGGCAAACCTGGTGGAACAGAAATCAAGGATCAATATGGTAAATGAAGCGATCGCCCTGCTTCATCATGATGATGCGGAGATCATAACTTTGTTTTATAAATCAGAACAAAGCCTGGAAGAGATCGGGCAGGTGCTGGGAGTGGATCCAAAAACCGCGAAAGTGAGGCTGCACCGTGCCCGGCAACGCTTAAAAGAAAAAATGGAAACTTATTTTACCGAAGAGGTAAAAGATCTAAATTAAAAAACAGATCATGGAAACAAAAAGAAATACTGAAGAACGTCTCTGGGACTATATTGATGGCCTATCCTCTGCAGAAGAGAGGTCGGTGATAGACAAACTGGTGCAGAGTGATGCGGAATGGAAAGCAAAATACCATGAATTGCTGGAGACGCATCAATTGTTGCAGTCTTCGGAGCTGGAAGCGCCCTCACTACGTTTTACAAAAAACGTAATGGAAGAAATCTCCAGGTATCATATCGCACCGGCAACAAAAACCTATATCAATAAAAGGATCATCTGGGGGATCGGATTCTTTTTCATTGCAGTCATCGTGGGATTTCTAATCTATGGCTTTGGGCAGGCAGAATGGAATACGACCGGAAATGGAAGTATGCCTTTTGATCTGAGCAAAGTGAACTTCAATAAATTTTTCAGCAATACTTATGTGAACATTTTTATGATGATCAACATAATCTTAGGACTTTTCCTTTTGGATAATTATTTCAGCAACAAAAGGAAATCTTTTCATAAAAAAGCCTGAATATTTTTTCGCTAAGCAAGCCCGCTTTCTGCGTGGCAGGTTAACCCTTCTGCTCACAGGAGGGTTTTTTTATTTCCATTTAACGAAATCCGCTCAGGTTAATAAATCGTAACTTCGGGGTGCAAAAAACAGCTATGAATATTAAAAACAACATCCTTGAGACCATAGGAAATACGCCATTGATCAGGCTGAACAAAATCACCAGGGATCTTCCCTGTACGGTTGCTGCCAAAGTGGACTATTTCAATCCTGGGAATTCTATCAAAGACCGCATGGCTGTGAAAATGATTGAGGTGGCAGAAAAAGAAGGAAAACTGAAACCCGGTGGCACTATTATCGAATGTACTTCGGGAAATACAGGAATGGGACTAGCCCTGGCAGCCGTGGTAAAAGGATATAAATGTATTTTCACTACCACTGACAAACAATCCAAGGAAAAAATGGATATTCTGAAAGCCGTCGGCGCCGAAGTGATCGTTTGCCCTACCAATGTGGAACCCGAAGACCCGAGAAGTTATTATTCCGTAGCTCGCAGGCTTGCCAAAGAAATCCCCAATTCATTTCACTGCAATCAATATGACAACCTTGCCAACCGGCTGGCGCACTATGAATCCACAGGGCCGGAAATATGGAAACAAACCGACGGAAAAATAACGCACCTGGTCTGCACTGCGGGTACAGGAGGTACGGTTACGGGTACAGCAATGTTTCTGAAAGAAAAAAATCCGAATATCCAGGTATGGGCCATTGATGTTTATGGTTCGCTGCTTACAAAATATTTCCGTACCGGTGAAGTGGACATGCATGAAGTGCACCCTTATGTGAGTGAAGGCTTCGGAGAGGATTTTGTTCCTGAGAATTATGACATGAGTGTGATTGATTATTTTGAGCAGGTAACCGACAAGGATGGTGCCGTGATGGCAAGAAGGCTTGCTAAGGAAGAAGGCATCTTTTGCGGATATAGTGCAGGAAGCTGTTTGCAGGGATTGATGCAACTGAAAAGCCGGTTGAAAAAAGATGATCTTGTCGTTTGCATTTTTCATGATCATGGCAGCCGCTATGTTGCCAAAATTTATAATGACCAGTGGATGATCGAAAGAGGTTTCCTGGATGTAAAAACATTTAAAGACATCATCAGCGCAAGAGGAG
>WBZR01000386.1_pt1 | contig 72556 bp, 62 predicted proteins | sample 5204231 | NCBI WGS metagenome assembly WBZR01 (sample SAMN12412403, study PRJNA552823) | activated sludge metagenome | isolation source: activated sludge from anammox sidestream of wastewater treatment plant... | place: USA: Virginia | collected 2017-08 | reverse complement strand
ACGGCGCCGCGGACGGTGCAGGAGGAGCCGGCGGTGAAGGACATACATCGCCAGATGACACCGGCCCCCATCGTTGCGGAGGTCGAAACGCCGGCCGCGGCGCCGGCCCCCGCAGGCGGCATCGTCAAACGCGTGCTCGCAATGCTGTTCGGTGCCCAGTCGAAAGAGGCGCCGCTCGCGCCCGCACCGCGCCAGGATCGCCCGCCGCCCCCGGCCGGGAGGCGCGGCCCGCCGCGCCAGGATCAGCGTCGCGAACAACAGCGTGATCGGCGCGAGCGGCGCGACCAGCGTGAGCAGGGACCACGGCGCGACGATGGCCAGCCGCGCCGCCCGTCGCCGCAAGGCGCAACCCCGGGTGGCATGCAGCCCCGCCCGGAACAGACGACCCGTGATCGCGAGGACGCCGACGAGGCTGGCGGTGATGAAGGTCGGCGCGGCAGACGCGGCCGCCGCGGTGGTCGCAACCGCAGCCGGCGGCGTGAGGGAGAACGCAATCCCGCGCCGGCTGCCCAGGGCGCTGCCGTGGCGGCGGAGCGCGAGGACCAGGACGCGAGCGTGGCCATGGCCACTTTCCAGCCGCCGTCGCCGGAGCGGACCGATGAGGGTGCCGCACACGAGTCGTCGGCCGCCGCGCCGCAGGCAGGCGAGTATGCCCCGGTGCCGGTGGACCACCGCCTGGCGTTCGCCCCGGAGACCGGACCCGCCGTGGATACCCCCGCCCCCGAATCGGTCGCCGCTTTCCCGGCACAGCGCACGTTCACCCGCCCCGAACCGGACAACGAGCCCTCCGCGCCCGCCGTCCACAGCGAAGGCACCGCGTCCCAGGGCTCGAGTACCGAGACGCACGGCTAGCATCCCCGGGCCCGCCGCCGGGGGACAGCGCGCGAGGCGCGGCTCTCAGTGCTCGCGGGAGTTGCGGAAGGTAACCTCGGGCCATCTCTCCATCGTCAACTCCAGATTGACGCGGGTCGGCGCCAGGTAGGCGAGATTGCCGGCGCCGTCGGTGGCGAGGTTGGCGTGGCATTTCTCCTCGAACTGCTTGAGTTTCGTCGCATCCTCGCAGCCGATCCATCGGGCGATGGCGATGCCTATCGGTTCGAAGGTGCACTCGACGTTGTACTCGTGTTTCAGCCGCCAGGCCACCACGTCGAACTGCAGCGCGCCGACCGCCCCGAGGATGAGATCGTTGTTGATCCGCGGCCGGAAGACCTGGGTGGCGCCCTCCTCGCTCAGCTGCACCAGTCCCTTTTGAAGGGCCTTCATGCGCAGTGGATCGCGGAGTACGACGCGACGGAACAGATCCGGGGCGAAATAGGGTATGCCCGTGAACCTCAGCTTCTCGCCCTCGGTGAAGGTGTCGCCGATTTGTATGGTGCCGTGGTTGTGGACGCCCAGTATGTCTCCTGGCCAGGCTGCCTCGGCCTGATCGCGGTCCTGGGCCATGAATCGCAGCGCGCCGCTGATGGTCACGTCCTTGCCGGTGCGAACCTGGTGGGCACGCATTCCGTTTTCGAATCGCCCTGAGCACACGCGCAGGAAGGCGACCCGGTCGCGATGGGCCGGATCCATGTTCGCCTGGATCTTGAATACGAAGCCGCTGAAATCCTCCTCCTGGGGCTGCACCCGCCGCTGCAGCGCCTCGCGCGGACGCGGTGGCGGGGCATGCTCGACGAAGTAGTCCAGCAGCTCGCGCACGCCAAAACTGTTCAGGGCCGAACCGAACAGCACGGGCGTGAGCCGGCCGGCGAGAAACTCCGCCTCATCCGGAAGGTCGCCGGCGCCGCCCAGAAGTTCCAGGGCCTCCTCGAAATCCGCCAGCTGCGCTCCGAGCGCCTCGGCAACCGCGGTGTCCTTCAGATCCGGTATCACGTTGCCCTCCGTCGCTCCGTCGTCACTGCGCGAGCGGTACAGGCGCAAATGCCCCGCGATGAGGTGATAGACGCCGCGGAATCGCGTTCCCGAGCCGATCGGCCAGGTCACGGCGGCGCAACGGATCTTCAGCATGCGTTCGATCTCGTCCATCAGATCGAGCGGATCGCGGCTCTCGCGGTCGAGCTTGTTGATGAACGTGATGATCGGGGTGTCCCGCATGCGACAGACTTCCATCAGTTTGATGGTGCGTTCCTCCACGCCCCTGGCCGCGTCGATCACCATCAATGCAGCGTCCACGGCGGTCAGAGTGCGATAGGTGTCTTCGGAGAAATCCTCGTGACCTGGCGTGTCGAGCAGATTCATGATGCGGTCCCGATAGATGAACTGCATCACCGAGGAGGTGACGGATATGCCGCGCTGCTTTTCGATCTCCATCCAGTCGGAAGTGGCGTGGCGCGAGCTTTTCCGGCCTTTTACGGTTCCGGCGATCTGGATTGCCCCGCCCAGGAGCAGCAGCTTCTCCGTCAGGGTGGTCTTGCCGGCATCGGGGTGCGAAATGATGGCGAAGGTGCGCCTGCGCGAGATCTCACGGTGAAGTTCGGACATGACTGAAAACCGATCGAATCAGGACGAATGCGGCGACTGGCATCCCTCGAGCGTGACCATGGCGATCGAGTACTCGCCCTCGTCGCTCAGGCTCAAGTGACCACGCGTGGCGCCGAGATATTCCATCCTTTCCCGTGCCCCACCCACGAATTCGAGCAAAGGCTTGCCGCGGGGGTCGCTGCCCACGATGATGTCGCGCGCGTGCACGCCGCCGGCGAAGCCGGTTCCGAGCGCCTTTGCGGCCGCCTCCTTGGCGGCAAACCGCTGCGCCAGGAATTCCGGTTTGCGCCTGGAGCCGGCGAACCGCGGGTACTCGGTGTCATGGAGTATGCGGCGCGCCAGCCGTTCTCCGTAACGCGCCATCCCCACGCGTATGCGTGCGACGCGCACCATGTCCACGCCTATACCGATGATCACCGGCGCGCCTCGACCATCAGCCGTTTCATCTCCCGCACGGCCTCTTCCATGCCACTGAGGATCGCGCGTGACACGATCGCGTGACCGATGTTGAGCTCCCGCACCACCGCGATGGCGGCTACAGGCTGCACGTTGTGATAGGTCAACCCATGTCCCGCATTGACCTGCAGCCCGCATTGGTGCGCGAAGCCCGCCGCCCCCTGCAGGCGTTCAAGTTCGGCCCGGCGCGCAGGCGGATCGGCCGCCGCGGCGTAGTTTCCCGTATGCAGTTCGATGACCGGCGCGCCACACTCGGCTGCCGCATCGATCTGGCGTTCGTCGGCATCGATGAACAACGACACCCGGATGCCGGCATCGGCAAGCCGACGGCACGCCGACCGTACCCGTTTGAGCTTTCCGGCGACATCGAGGCCGCCCTCCGTGGTCAGCTCTTCACGCCGTTCCGGCACCAGGCAGCAGTCCTGGGGTCGGAGCCGGCGCGCGATGCGCAGCATTTCGTCGGTCGCCGCCATCTCCAGGTTCAGGCGCGTCTGCAGAGTCTCTTTCAGCACGGCCACGTCACGGTCCTGGATGTGCCGGCGGTCTTCCCGAAGGTGCACGGTGATGCTGTCGGCTCCCGCCCGCTCGGCAGCGAACGCCGCGTCGACCGGATCCGGGCAGCGCGCGCGACGGGCCTGTCTGAGCGTGGCCACGTGATCGACGTTAACGCCTAGATAGATGAATGCGTCGTGCATGAGTCTGGGGGAACGCGGATGAGAAATTCGGGCGGCGCGAATTGTACCAGTCCGGCGGCTGTCCCGCTCGGGTTTGCGGCCGGGCGGGCCGCTCAGTACTCGTCGAACCAGGCGCGGCTGTGCAGCGGTTTGTCGCCCAGGTGAACCCGGAGCAGGGCGCGCAGCAGACGCTTGGCCTCGGCACGGTGCAGCGGTGCCGTCAGCTGTTCCTCGTCGAGCGCCAGCAGCGTCGCGCCGGCGATCGCAATACCTTCCTCGGGCGCCTCGCCCCCATCCCGAACGGCAATCGGCCCATGCCCGGGGACGTAGCGGTAGTGGCGTCCGGGATCGATCGGCCGTGCGGTGTCCGCCTCGCTGGCGAGAATGACGCCGTAACCGGCGGTCTCCAGCAGATGTTTTTCGAATATTCGTAACGTCGGCTCGGCGGCGGCGGGCTCCGCCGCCAGTCGCCCCAGCGCCGCGCGATAACGCGCGTACAGTTCCGGATGCGCGTCGTTGCGGGGCAGCGCCCTGAGCAGCAGTTCGTTGAGGTAGAACGCACAGAGCGCGGGCTGGCCGCTGATGGCGAACGGTTCGCCCGCGCCCTCCACCTGCACGAGCGTCACCAGCTCGCTGCGGCGCGTCGACCATGCGGTCAGGAGCGGACGGAATGGCTGCAGCAGGGCGGCGAGCGGGCTGCCGCGTCGCGTGACGCCCCTGGCAACCGCGCCGACCCGACCGTGTTGCGCGGAGAACAATTCGACCAGCAGGCTGGATTCCCGATAGCTGCGGCGGTGCAGGACGCAGGCCTCGTGGAGTTCAGTCTGCACGCCCCGGACTCCTTCGGCGATTGCGGATGGAGCGCTCAGTCGGGGACGTCGATACCGAGCTGCCGTAACAAGCGTCTGTCATCGGACCAATTCTCCTTCACCCTCACCCAGGTCTGCAGGAAGACCTTGCGCCCCAGGAAGCGCTCGATGTCGTGGCGCGCCTGTTCGCCTATCCGGCGCAGCATGCGGCCACCCTTGCCCACGACGATGGGCTTCTGGGCGCTCCTCTCCACCCAGATCGTCGCGGCGATTCGGGTCATCCGCTCCTCGTCCCTGAATTCATCGATAACGACGCTGGTGGCATAAGGGAGCTCCTCGCCCAGCAGCCGGGTGAGTTTCTCCCGGACGATCTCGGCTACGAAAAATCGCTCGCCGCGGTCGGAGACCTGCTCGCCGTCGTAAAGATGATCGCGCTCGGGGAGCAGCGCGACGATGCAGCGGCGCAAGGCATCGATATTGTCTCCATTGCGCGCGGAGACGGGCACGATGTCATTGAAGGCGTGCTTGCCGGCGAGATTCTCGAGCACGGGCAGCAGCGTCTTCTTTTCCTTGATGAGATCGACCTTGTTCACCGCCAGGATGGCTGGCAGGCCCGAGGCCCTGACCTGCGCGAGTGCATGGTCGTCGACATCGGTCCACCGGTCGGCCTGCACCACCAAGAGCACCAGGTCTACGCCTTCGAGCGCGCCCAGGGCCTCGCGATTCATGGAACGATTCAGCGCCTTGGCGGGGCGCACCTGCAGGCCGGGCGTATCCACGTACACGGCCTGCGTCTCGCCCTCGGTGTGTACGCCCAGTATGCGTTGGCGCGTGGTCTGGGGCTTGCGGGAAGTGATGCTGAGCTTCTGGCCGAGCAGCCGGTTCAGCAGCGTCGACTTGCCGGCGTTCGGACAGCCGAATATGGCAACGATACCGCAACGTGGCATGCTAACTTCCCCTGGCACCCCGCCCGCGCAGGCGCGCGAGCATGCGCTCCGCCGCCTGCTGTTCGGCATGCCGCCGGCTGCGTCCCTCGCCGGTGACGGGAGCCAGGGCATCCTCCAGCCTGCATTCGACGACGAAATGCTGTTCGTGAGGGTCGCCCTCCACCTGCGTCGTGCGGTATGCCGGCAGCGGCCGGCCGCGCGCCTGCAGCCACTCCTGCAGCTCGGTCTTGGGATCCTTGGTCATCTCGGCGGCGGACAGGTTCGCGAACCGCCGGTCGAGCAGACGCGTGATTGCGGCGCGGCACGCCTCGTACCCGCCGTCGAGGTAGATGGCGCCCAGGATCGCCTCCAGTGCGTTCGCCAGGATGGAGGCCCGACGAAAGCCGCCGCTCTTCAGCTCGCCTTCGCCGAGGCGCAGGTGCGCGCCGAGATCGAGCTCGGCGGCCAGCTCGGCAAGCGTTTCCTTGCGCACCAGCGCCGCACGCAGGCGAGTGAGCAGGCCCTCATCGGCGTCCGGGAAGCGCCGGTAGAGCTCCTCGGCGACGACCAGCCCGAGCATCGCATCGCCCAGGAACTCCAGGCGCTCGTTGTGAGGAGACCCGGCACTGCGATGGGTGAGCGCCTGTGTGCACAGGCGCCCGTCGGCGAATTCGTATCGGAGTGTCGTGGACAGGCTGGCCAAGTCCGCCTCAGCCACGCGCCTGGAGTCGCCAGCGTCGCGGAGCAGCGTGCTCAGGGGGTATAGGCCGGGATGGCGATCTGCTTGTCCACCCTGAGGACGACATCGAGCGCGCCCAGGAAAGGAGCGCGGATCTCGTACTTCATGCTCATGGTGCGGCCTTCGTTGTCCTTGTTCTTGGTGACGGTGAAGATCTTCTTCAGATCCTCCGGGCGGCTGAACTTGTCGACATCCTCGATCTCGAAATGCCGCAGCAGTCTGTACTTCATGTCGGACTCGTCGAGCGTGCGAATCTCGGGCTGCGCGGCGAGAGACTGCATCGCCTTCTCGACCTTGAACTTCTCCATGTACAGCGGCATGAGCTTGATGACAACCAGCGCCCCCGCGCCGATGAGCACGCAGTAGAACAACAGCTCCCAAAGACTGAGACCCCGCTGCCGATGTGATAGGTTCATCTCACCCCTCCCCCCTCATTGGATACGCTGGCCCAGGCGCCGCCAGTCAATTATATGGTCCTTGTTCCGCAGATCGAAATTCATCCAGATGTAGACCGCCCGGCCGATGAGATTCTCGTCCGGGACGAAACCCCAGAACCGGCTGTCCCGGCTGTTGTCCCGGTTGTCGCCCATGACGAAATAGTGCCCCTCGGGGACGATGCTTTCCCCGTCCATGGACGGCAGTTGCGGCCGGATGAGGATCAGGTGCTCCACGTCCCCCAGCCTTTCCGTCATCATCGGATCGCCGTCCTGCTCGGAGCCCGCCCCGCCGCCGACATAGGTGCCAGCCGGCTCCTGCGTCATCGCCTGGCCATTGACGTAAAGCGTGCGATCCCGGTACTCGATATGGTCGCCGGGCAACCCGACAACCCGCTTGATGAAGGGTGTCGAAGGGTCCACGGGGTAGCGGAACACGACGATGTCGCCGCGTCGTGGTGAGCCCAGCTCGACGAATTTCTTGTTGAGCACGGGCAGGCGCAGCCCGTAGTTGAACTTGTTCACCAGGATGAAGTCGCCCACCAGCAGCGTCGGCATCATCGAGCCGGAGGGGATCCGGAACGGCTCGAACAGAAACGACCGCAGGAGCAGAACGACCAGAAAGATCGGGAAGAACGAGCGCGCGTAGTCGACGATCACAGGCTCGCGACGCGAGGCCTGTATCGTCCTGTCGTCGGCGCCCGCCGTGCGCGTCATCGTGGCGCGCTGGCGCCGCGGCGCCAGCACCCATGCATCGGCTGCCCAGATGACGCCGCTCGCCAGGGTCAACAATACCAGCAGCAGAGAGAAGTCGAAGTTCATTTTTCCTTGCCTATGCTCAATACCGCCATGAAGGCTTCCTGGGGGATCTCCACGGTGCCGAATTGCTTCATGCGCTTCTTGCCCTCCTTCTGCTTTTCGAGCAGTTTGCGTTTGCGGGTGATGTCGCCCCCGTAGCATTTCGCCAGCACGTTCTTGCGCATCGCCCTGACCGTCTCGCGCGCAATGATGTTCGAGCCGATGGCGGCCTGTATCGCCACTTCGAACATCTGACGCGGGATGAGCTCGCGCATCTTCTCCGCCAGCTCGCGCCCCCTGCGCTGGGCGTTGTCCTGGTGCACGATGAGCGCGAGGGCGTCGACCTTCTCGCCGTTGATGAGTATGTCGACCTTGACGAGCTTTGCCGGCTGGTGCCGCAGGAAGGTGTAGTCCATCGAGGCGTATCCGCGCGTGAGCGACTTCAGCCGGTCGAAGAAATCCGTGACCATCTCGCTCAGCGGCATCTCGTAGGTGATCGCGACCTGGCCGCCGAGGTACTGCATGCGTTTCTGCACGCCCCGGCGCTCCACGCACAGCGTGATGACGTTGCCGAGGTACTGGTGCGGCACCAGGACGTCGGCCTGGATGATGGGCTCGCGGATCTCCTCGATCTTGTTCACCGGTGGCAGTTGTGCCGGGTTGTCGACCCGCAGTACCTCACCGTCGGCCGTCAACACCTCGTAAACCACCGTCGGCGCCGTGGTGATGAGGTTGAGGCCGTATTCCCGCTCCAGCCGCTCCTGCACGATCTCCATGTGCAGCATGCCGAGGAATCCGCACCGGAATCCGAATCCCAGCGACTGGGAGGTCTCCGGCTCGTACTGCAGGGCCGAATCGTTCAGGCGCAGCTTGGCCAGGGCCTCGCGGAAGGCCTCGTAATCGGCCTGATCGATCGGATACAGGCCAGCGAACACGTTCGGTTTGATGCGCTTGAAGCCGGGCAGCGGTTCCTTCGCCGGCCGGCCGGAGTCGGTGAGCGTGTCGCCCACGGGCGCCCCGTCGACTTCCTTGATCCCCGCGATTACCCATCCCACCTCCCCCGCCTGCAGCATCTCGCGATCCATCTTCTTGGGCGTGGAGATCCCGACCCTGTCGACCTCGAAGTCGCGGCCGGTCGACATCACCCGGATCTTCGAGCCTACCCGCAGGCTGCCGTCCACGACCCGCACCAGCGAGACCACGCCCAGGTAGTTGTCGAACCACGAATCGATAATCAAAGCCTTCAGCGGCCCGTCCGGGTTCCCGCGGGGCGGCGGTATCCGATCGACCAGCACGTGCAGCAATTCGTGCACGCCGGTGCCCAGCTTGGCGCTTACCCGTACGGCGTCGGTGGCGTCGATGCCGATGATCTCCTCGATCTCCTGGATGACGCGGTCCGGGTCCGCGGCCGGCAGGTCAATCTTGTTCAGGACCGGCAGCACCGTCAGCCCCTGGTCGACCGCCGTGTGGCAGTTCGCCACCGACTGGGCCTCGACTCCCTGGGCGGTGTCGACCACCAACAGCGCCCCTTCACATGCGGCGAGCGAGCGGGAGACTTCGTAGGCGAAGTCCACGTGCCCGGGCGTATCGATGATATTGAGCTGATAGACCTCGCCGGTGTCGGCTTTGAACCCGAGCGTGACGCTCTGGGCCTTGATCGTGATGCCCCGCTCGCGTTCCAGATCCATGGAGTCCAGCACCTGGGATTCCATCTCGCGCTGGGTCAGACCGCCGCAGATCTCGATCAACCGGTCGGCAAGCGTCGATTTGCCGTGGTCGATGTGGGCGATGATCGAGAAGTTTCGAATGTGGTCCATGCCGGCGCGGGCGTTCGTGTTCCTGGGAGTTTCCGCGCATCCGAACCGCGCGCCCGCCGTCGGGCGGGAGAGCAGATCAAGAGGTCTCTCGATCGCGCGCCGATTCTAGCGTTTTTGCGGCGCTGCCGGAACCTGTGACGCCCAGGCGGCCGATAACCGCACCGGTGTCCAGATGGTAATGGCAGATCTCGGTCTGTCCGTCGAGCAGAACCGGGACGAGCTCGTCGTACAGGGAGTGGAGCGCCGCGTGACCGGCCGCGTCGATGTCGACGACCTCGATGTCGAAGTCGTGCGTGGCCTGCAGGGCCTTCAGGGCCCTCAGCATGTCCGCACAGAGATGGCAATAAGACCGCGACAGCAGCGTCAGCCGCGGCCTCACCCCTTGTCGTCCCCCGGGACCTTCAGGGCCAGAAATACCGGCCCGCCGCGCCGCTGTATCAGTATCGGCACCGATTTCCCCGCTGGCAGCGTGTCGACGATCTCCTTGAACTGCCTGGCGTTCTCCACCTTCTGGTTGTCGACCATCATGATGACGTCGCCTTCGCGGATCCCGGCCTTTTGCGCCGGCCCGTCCTCCACCTCGGTGACGATCACGCCGCGGTCCTCGACCTCGAGCTCATCGCGTTGCTGCCTGGTCAGGTCGCTGATCGTGATCTTGAGTTGACTGTCCGAGCTGCCCTTGGGCTTGCCCTCGCGCTCACCGAGCATCGGTGCGAGTTCGTCCTCCTTGGGAAGCTCCGCCACGGCGGCCTGCAGGGACTCCACCCGGCCGTTGCGCATCACCTTGAGGGGGACCGTCTCGCCGATCCGGGTGCTGCCGACCAGAGGCGGCAGATCCGAGGAGGTATCGATCGGCTTGCCTGCAAACTCCAGTACCACGTCGCCGGCCTGTATGCCGGCCTTGGCGGCCGGTCCGTCGGGCACCACCTTGGAGACCAGGGCACCGTGCGGCTTGTCCATCTTGAAGGATTCTGCGAGGTCCTGGGTGACGTCCTGGATGATGACGCCGAGCCAGCCGCGGCTGACCGCACCTTTCTCGCGCAGCTGCTCGTAGACGTTCATCACCACCTCGATCGGGATGGCGAAGGAAAGTCCCATGAATCCGCCGGTGCGGCTGAAGATCTGGGAATTCACGCCGACCACCTCGCCGTCGAGATTGAACAGCGGTCCTCCGGAATTGCCGGGATTGATGGCGACGTCCGTCTGGATGAAAGGCGTGTAGTTTTCGTTCGGCAGGCTGCGGCCCTTGGCGCTGACGATGCCGGCGGTTGCCGAGTGGTCGAACCCGAACGGGGATCCGATCGCCAGCACCCACTCGCCGACCTTCAGGTCGGCGGAACTGCCGACCTTCACCGTCGGCAGGTTCTGGGCGTCGATCCTGAGCACGGCAAGGTCGCTGCGCTCGTCGGTACCGATGAGTTTGGCCTTGAATTCGCGCCGATCGCTCAACCGTACCATGATCTCCTCGGCGTCCTTGACGACATGGTTGTTGGTGATGACGTAGCCGTCGCGGGAGATGATGAATCCCGAGCCGAGGGACTCCGCCGGCACGTCGCTGCCGAAGCCTTCCTGGCCTTCGAAGAACTTCTTCAGAAAGTCGTGCAGCGGACTGTCCTCGGGGATGTCGGGAATCTTGAAGTCCTTCGGTACGCCAGCCCCCCCCTTCGGACCGGTCGAGATGGTCCCGATATTGACTACCGCGGGTCCGTATTCCTCCACCAGTTGCGTGAACTCGGGGAGCGATCGGGCTGCGCAGGCGCTCGCCCACGCGTACAGCGTGGTCGCGGCCAGCACGAACAGGTAGCGTTTGATAGCCTGCATGGTCACTCCCCCAGAAATGATTCGGTGCCTCCGCCGGATGCGGTCAATGCCTGTTTGCAAGGACCACTGAGCCGGCGACCTGCCGCACCGTGAGCGGTGGTACTTCGCCCACGACCGTCACCTGATAATTATCGTTCAATCTGCTATAGGTGTTCACGGCGCCCACGGCGGTGAAGCCTTCCAGGGAGTCGGCCTTGTCCTTCAGTTTCTCGACGAACACCGATATCGTCGCCAGCCCATCGGAGAACACGATATGCTCCACGGGCGAGTCGCTGGCCGAGAGGCGCTGGATCTTGTATTCGCGTTGCGAAAACCCCTCCGGCACCCACTGGACCAGCCATTTCTGGGCGACGGGCAGTTCCAGGGACGGACTCTCCGCGGACCCGCTCTTGTCGAAGGTCGTGAAATTCTCGCTGTTCACGGCCGGCTGCAGCAGCTCATCGGCGATGGTCGCCGGCAGCGTCAGTTGGGTGAAGAGTATCTGCTCCTGGATGGTGCCGCGGCTGTTGACGACCTCCGAGCGAAGCAGGAGGCGATTCTCGGCGTCAATCCAGAATCGATAGCCATAACGAAACGCGTTGCGCGGCAGTACGCCGATTACCCATGCGCGCCGCCCCGCGACTCTGTCCCGTCCGATCAGCTCGAACTGGTAGTTGACCGCGATCTCCGACGCGGGCTGCCGGAAACTGGGGAGAAACTTGCGCATGGCGCGCCTCTCGATCATCACCGCGCGGCGGTCGGGCAGATAGCATTTCACCGTATCGTTGCTGCGTATGACCTCGCGGGGTGACCCCGAGAGGGAGACTATGCGCTCCTGCTCGCCGTTCTCGTCCGCGCGGTGGATGACGCGCATGCTGTCGGCGTCCGCCCCGCGGCTGTAAACGAACACGCCGTCGTAGTTCAGTTCGCGCGTCGCCCTGGCCATGCTCTCGAACAGGCTTTCCGGCGTGGGGTCGCCGCCGGTCTCGGCCTGGATGTGCCCGGTGGCCAGCAGCGCGACCAGCAATAGCCAGGCGCGGCCCCGGGACTTTGCCGTCACCGCCATTCGCTACTGTTCCGTGCCGTAACCGACGACCTTCACGTAAGGGAGCACGCCCGGGCTGCCCATCATGGCGCGCTGTTCACTGTAGTTCACGATGTAGCTGTTCAATCTGGACCGCGCCGAGGGCATGGGTGCGCCCCCCGCTTCGTGACCGAACTCGCCCCAGAACGCGTCGCTGGGACCGTGGGCGCCGACCGCACGCAGAGGCTCCTGCGCGGGAACCCCGGCCAGGGCCGCCGCCGGTGCGAGCGGCTGTTGTGCGACGAGCGGCGAGCCGGCGGGAAGCGTCACCGGCGAGATCGCGATCGCCGCGTTCGGCGATACGGTCGGGGTGCCCATGTTGCGCACCCCGAAGACCGCCACGGCGGCGACGGTCGCCGCGATCGCGGCCCCTGCCAGCGGTCTTGTCCAGTGCTCGCGGCGGCGTGCCGGCGACAACACGACCGGTTCCGCGCCGAGCGCCTGCCGGAGGCGGTCGCCGAACTGCCTGTCGAGGTAGGGCGGCAGTTCCGCGCGCATGGCCTGACCTATGAGGTGGTAACGCGCCCAGCAGGCGCGCATCTCGGGGTCATTGAGGCTGTTTTCAACGGCACGGCGCTCGATCTCCGTGCATACTCCGTCCACATACGAGGACAGCTTCAGCAGCTTCTCATCTGTCATAAACACCCGCCTACTCTAGTAACGGCTTCAACTGATTGTCTATCGCCTCGCGCGCCCGGAATATCCGGGAGCGCACCGTGCCGATCGGGCATTCCATCACCTCGGCAATTTCCTCGTAACTCAGACCGTCCATCTCGCGCAGCGTGATGGCGGTCCGCAAATCGTCCGGCAATCGCTCGATCGTCCGGAACACCGTGTCCTTGATCTGTTCGGTCAGCAGGAGGTTCTCAGGTGTTTCGACCTCGTGCTGCAACTCTTCAATATTGACCTCGCCGTCCTCGCCGTTCCCGCTCAGGTCGACCTCCAGCGGCCGGCGCGACAGCGTCACAAGGTGGTTCTTGGCCGTATTGATGGCAATGCGGTAGAGCCACGTGTAAAAGGCGCTGTCTCCACGAAAGTTCGGCAGGGCGCGATAGGCCTTGAGGAACGATTCCTGGGCCACGTCCAGCGCCTCGCTGGGATCGCGGATGTAGCGCGACACGAGCTTGACGATCTTGTGTTGGTACTTGAGAACCAGCAGGTCAAACGCACTCTTGTCGCCACGCTGTACCCTCTCAACCAATGGTCTATCCGCGCTGCTGTCGCCCATGCGGGCCGTCTCCTAGTATCATCAGCACGGTGCGTACAAGCTCCTGTGGCTGTAGACCATTCAGGTGTGAGTAAGGTTCCATGAGATCTCGGGCGGACGGCCGGAGACCAATCGGCGAATTATCGACGATCTGAAGATGAGCCATCAATACGACCTGGACGTGCTGGTCCTGGGCAGCGGTGCCGCCGGGCTGAGCGCCGCCTTGCGCCTGGCGGAGCGTCATCGCGTCGGGGTGGTCACCAAGAGCGGCCTGACCGAGAGCAATACGCTGTATGCGCAGGGCGGGATCTCGGCGGTGCTGGACAAGGAGGACTCCGTCGCGTCCCACGTGGAGGACACGATCGACGCCGGTGCGGGACTCTGCAACCGCGACGTGGTGCAGTACGTCGTCGAGCGTGGTCATCAGTGCGTACGATGGCTGCAGGAACTCGGGGCGCCCTTCACCACCCACACCGGCGCCGGCGGCCGCACCGAAATGCATCTCACGCGCGAGGGCGGCCACAGTCACCGGCGGGTGGTGCACGCGGCGGACGCCACCGGCCACGCGGTGGAGACCACCCTGGAGTCCCACGTTCGCGCCCATCCCAACGTCAAACTGTTCGAGAACCATCTGGCGATAGATCTCATCCTGGCGGCGAAACTGGGACTGGGATACCAGCGCTGCCTCGGGGCATACGTCTATGACCGCGCCCGCGAGCGTGTCGAGACCTTCGGCGCCCGTTTCACGGTCCTGGCCACGGGCGGGGCGGGGAAGGTCTACCTGTACACGACCAATCCCGACGTCGCCACCGGTGACGGCATAGCGATGGCCTGGCGAGCGGGCTGCCGGGTCGCCAACATGGAATTCATCCAGTTTCATCCCACCTGCCTGTATCACCCCCGGGCCAAGACCTTTCTCATCACCGAGGCCGTGCGCGGCGAGGGCGGCCGGCTGCTGCTTCCCAGCGGCGAACCGTTCATGCACCGCTTCGATCCGCGGGGAGAACTGGCCCCGCGTGACATCGTCGCGCGCGCCATCGACCATGAGATGAAGCGGCTCGGCGCGGACTGCCTCTACCTCGACATCTCCCACAAGGACGCGGATTTCATCCGGGAGCATTTCCCCACCGTGCACGGCCGCTGCATGGAATACGGCATCGACATGACCCGGCAACCCATCCCCATCGTGCCGGCAACGCATTTCCTCTGCGGCGGAGTCGTGTCGGATATAAATGGCCGCACCGACCTGCCGGGCCTGTATGCCATCGGCGAGGTCGCCTGCACCGGACTGCATGGCGCCAACCGCCTCGCCAGCAATTCCCTGTTGGAGTGTTGCGTGATGGCGGCCGCGTGCACGGACGACATTCGCGGCGCGTATGCCGGGGCGCCGCCGCCCCCCGCCCTGCCCCAGTGGGACGAAAGCCAGGTGACTGATTCGGATGAAGAAGTCGTTGTCTCCCACAACTGGGAGGAATTGCGGCGATTCATGTGGGACTACGTCGGCATCGTACGAACCACCAAACGGATGCAGCGGGCGCTTCGGCGCGCCCAACTCCTGCACACGGAGATCGCTGAATACTATGGAAATTTTCGCGTCACCAACGATCTCATCGAGCTGCGCAATCTGGTCCAGGTCGCCGAGTTGATCATCTACTCCGCCATGCTGCGCCGCGAGAGCCGCGGTTTGCACTATACGGTGGACTATCCTCATCGCGACGACCGGATCTGGCTGCGGGACACGATCTTGTGCGCCGACACGCTGACCTCCACCCGGCGGGCGGCTTCGCTCTGAGCGACCGGTACCACAGCCGGTCTTCACCTTCCCGGTTCAGGCGGGTGGCCGCCTGGCCGTGCGCGCAGGTCAGGCGCTAGGCAGCTGTTCTGGCACGGTTTTCGCAGCCCACGCTGCAAACCGAGCCACCAGCGAGACAAGGATCAATGAGCCCAACGCTGCAAGCCATCGCCAACAGCCCGAAGATGAGCGCGCCCAACCCGCCCGCGGCGGTATCCGAGAAGCACCTGGCCACGCTCGCGCAGCGCCCCGCCTCGGCACTGGCGGCATCGACCCTGCACCTGGCCAACCTGCTGCAGAGTGCGCTGGAGCTCGACAAGCTCATCGAGGTCTTTGCCGAGGAGGTCAACCGCCTGCTGCCGCTGAGCGGTCTGGAGTACCTGAACATGGAGGAGCATGTGCGGCTGATGCTGGGCCGGGAAGGCCCGCACTCCAACACCTACGATCTGGTCGTGCTCGACCGGTCCCTGGGGGTGATCACCTTCCGCGGCGATGAGCCGCTGGAGGAGGTCGAGTTGCAGCAGCTCGAGGCGCTCATCTGTGCGCTCGTCTACCCCCTGCGCAACGCCCTCATGTACAAGCGCGCGCTGGATACCGCGCTGAAGGATCCCGTCACCGGCATCAACAACCGCGCCGCGCTCAACGCGACGATCGACCGGGAGGTCAACCTCTCGCACCGGCATGGCTACGCGCTGTCGGTGATCATGCTCGACCTCGATCACTTCAAACGCATCAACGACGAGCATGGCCATCTGGCCGGCGACACCGTGCTGCGGACCGTTGCAGGCCGTATCTCCGACTGCACCCGCGGCAGCGACATGGTGTTCCGCTACGGCGGGGAAGAATTCACGGTGGTGCTGAGCAATACGGATACCGACGGCTCCGCGCTGCTCGCCGAGCGCATACGCAAGGCGATCGCGGCGATGCCGATAGTCATCGATGATATCGAGATCTCCGTCACCGTCAGCATGGGTGTTTCCACCCTCGAGGCCGGAGACTCCGCCGCCACCCTGCTCAATCGGGCCGACGCGGCGCTGTATGACGCCAAGACCGCCGGCCGCAACCGGGTGATGATCCAGACGGGCGCGCATTCCGCCTCCCGGTGAGCGCCTGATCGCGCCCTGGCACGCCGCGCCGGGACTCCTCCGCAACGGGCGAATCGATCAACCCGCCGTCAGTCCCGCCCGCCGAGCAGGTTCACCAGCGCCGCCTCCTCCAGCACCGGGATGCCGAGTTCCGCCGCGCGCGCCGCCTTGCTGCCGGGTTCTGCTCCGAGCACCACGTAGCTGGTCTTCTTCGACACGCTGCCGGTCACCTTTGCGCCGAGCGCCTGCAGCCGCTCGGTCGCCTCCTCACGCGTCATCGAGGAAAGCGTTCCGGTCAGCACGAAGGTCTTGCCCGCCAGGGAATCGTGCGCGGTGCGTTCGACCCCGCCTTCCGTCCAGCGCATACCGCGCTTGCGCAGCTCCGCCACCACCTCGCGGTTGTGTGCCTGCGCGAAGAATCGATGGATGCTCGCGGCGACCACCGGGCCCACGTCCGGCACCTCGGCCAGTTGCTCCTCGGCAGCCGCCATGATGGCGTCGAGCTTCCCGAAATGCAGGGCCAGGTCGCGCGCGGTAGCCTCGCCGACGTGACGGATACCAAGCGAATAGAGGAAGCGTGCCAACGTCGTCTGTTTCGATCTTTCCAGGGCGTCGAAGAGATTCTGTGCTGACTTCTCGCCCATGCGATCCAGTCCGGCAAGTTCCGCGACCGTCAGGCCGTAGAGGTCCGGCAGGGAGCGCACGCGCTCGCTGTCGACCAGCTGATCGACCAGTTTCTCGCCCAGCCCCACGATGTCGATGGCGCGGCGCGAGGCGAAATGCAGGATCGCCTGCTTGCGCTGCGCGGGACAATAAAGCTCGCCGCTGCACCGCACGTCGGCCTCACCCTCCTCCCGCACCGCGTCGGAACCGCACACCGGGCAGACAGTGGGCATGACAAACTCGCGAGCGTTCCCGGGACGGCGCTCGGCGAGTACCGCCACCACCTCGGGGATCACGTCACCGGCGCGGCGCACGCTCACGGTGTCCCCGATGCGGATGCCCATGGCGCGGATGAAGTCCTCGTTGTGCAGGGTGGCATTGCTGACCGTGACGCCACCGACGAATACCGGCTCCAGCCGCGCCACGGGCGTGAGCTTGCCGGTGCGGCCGACCTGAACCTCGATATCGAGGATCCGGGTGAGCTGTTCCTGCGCAGGGTACTTGTGCGCGACCGCCCAGCGCGGCTCGCGGGTCACGAAGCCGAGCTGGCGCTGCAACTCCAGGCTGTTCACCTTGTAGACGACGCCGTCGATGTCGAACGGCAAGCGATCGCGCCGCGCACCGACGTCACGGTAGAAGGCGATGAGTCCCTCGGCACCCTCCACGACGGCGCGCTCCGCGCACACGGGCACACCGAAGCGCTCCAGTGCGTCCAGCACCTCGCCGTGCGTCTGGGGAACCTTCGGCCAGCCGTGCGTCTCGCCCACGCCGTAGGCGAAGAACGACAGGGGGCGCTGGGCGGTGGTGGCCGGGTTGAGCTGCCGGACCGCCCCGGCCGCCGCGTTGCGGGGATTGACGAACGTCTTGCCGCCTGCCTCGCGCTGGCGCGCATTGAGACGCTCGAAGGCATCGCGTCGCATGTAGATCTCCCCACGCGCCTCGAGCAACGCCGGTGGGTCGTGGGAGCGCAGACGCAGCGGGATCTGCCGTATGGTCCGGACATTGAGCGTGACGTCCTCGCCGACCTCGCCATCGCCGCGCGTGGCCGCGCGTGTCAGCAGCCCATGTTCGTAACGCAGGCTGATCGCCAGACCGTCGAACTTCAGCTCCACGGCGTACTGCACCGGCGGGTCGGCCTCCGTCAGTCCGAGCTCACGGCGCACGCGGGCGTCGAAGGTCTCCGCTCCGCCTGCCCCGGCATCGGTCTCCGTCCGGATCGACAGCATCGGGACGCCGTGGCGCACCGTGGGAAATTCCGCCGCCGGCTGTCCGCCGACCCGCTGCGTGGGCGAATCCGGGGTAACGAGCTGCGGATGCGCGGCCTCCAGCCGCTGCAGTTCCCCGTACAGGCGATCGTACTCGGCGTCGGGGATCCTCGGCGCGTCGAGAACATAGTAGCGGTAATTGTGCTTGTTGATGATCTCGCGAAGCTCTCGTATGCGCTTCGCGGCGGACTGTCTAGCCGCGGTCATACTGCTTGACCAGGGCGCGCAGCAGGTCGATGCTCTGACTGTTCAGGGGCTGCCGCGTATCGTCGAGGACCTCGCCGCGCAGGCCCTGCGCCAGGCGCTGGGCCGTGTTCAGCATCAGTTCGAAGACCAGGCTCGCGGCCTTGTGTCCGGGCAATTGCATGAACAGCGCGATGCCGCCGGTCTGGAATTCGTCCAACGTCGCCGGATCGAATGCGCCGGGCTCGAACATGTTCGCGGCGGAGAACAGCGGGGTGGCGGACACCAGGTTGCCAACGCCGTAGTGATGAAAGATGGCCATGTCGCCGAACCGCATGTCGACGGCGGCGAACGCTGCGGCCAGCGCCGCGCCTGAAAATGCGGCGCCGGGCGCCGCACGGACGAAAACGGCGACGACGCGCTCCGGAAGCAGCGGGCCCGCCTTCGGCGCCGCCTCGAACCCCATGTCCAACTGCCGCGCGTCCGCCGTCCTCGTGTCTGCCTGGCGGCCCGTGTGGCGTCGCGACGATCGCCGCCGCGCGGATTCGTGGTCTTCCTCCGGGGAGGCGGTCGTCGCGTGCTCCGCACGCCCCTCACGCATCAGTCCGCTCAGATCGGCGAGCGTCCCGGCGAAGTCGATATCCTCGTCCTCCTCTTCCACGCGCGCGCCGCGTGGTGCCTCCACCCCGGGCTCGGCCGGCAGACGTTCGACACGGCGGGTGGGAATGGCGCCGCGACGACGCTGCTGGCGGCGGCTCCACCACCAGACGCCGATGACAAACAGTACGCCCGCCAGCAAGAGTGATAAACGCAGCGTAGTCATGCCCCTTCCCTTGCCGCTCCGTCACGGAGCGGTGCCTCTGCACCCTCGGCGCGGAGCGGTGGCGGGAACTCAGCCGGTCGCCGCCAGGCGCACCGCCTCGTCCATGTTGACCGATACAAGCCGCGACACCCCCGCCTCCTGCATGGTAACACCGACGAGCTGGTCGGCGATCTCCATCGTGATCTTGTTGTGGGTGATGAAAATGAACTGGATGTCGCGGGCGCGCTGCTTGAGCATTTCGCACAGCCGGACGATGTTGGCATCGTCCAGAGGCGCGTCCACCTCGTCGAGCAGGCAGAAAGGCGCGGGATTCAGCTCGAAGATTGCGAAGATGAGGGCCACCGCCGTCAGTGCCTTCTCACCGCCCGACAGCAGGTGGATCGTGCTGTTGCGCTTCCCCGGCGGACGCGCAATGACCGACACGCCGGTCTCGAGCAGATCCTCACCAGTCAGTTCGAGCACTGCATGGCCGCCGCCGAACAGGGCGGGGAAAAGGGTCTGGAATCCGCTGTTGACCTTGTCGAAGGTCTCCTTGAAGCGCGTGCGCGTCTCACGATCGATCTTCCGAATCGCCTCCTCCAGGGTGGCGAGTGCCTCGTTGAGGTCGGCGAGCTGGCTGTCGAGATAGGACTTGCGTTCCGAGAGGGTGTTGAACTCGTCGATCGCGGCGAGATTGATCGGGCCCAGCCGCTGGACCTTCCGGCCGACCTCCGCGAGGCGTTCTTCCCACGCCGCCTCGGTGGCATCCGGCGGCAGCGACTCGATGACCTGCGCGGCGACCGCCTCGGCGGCTGTGAGCTGTTCGACGATGCCCTCCAGGCGGGTCTCCAGGCTGCGCGCGTCCAGGCGCGCCTGCTCCAGTTCCTCGCGCCGCTGGCCGGCCTCGGCCTCGATCGCGTGGCGCTGCTGCTCGAGCGCGCGCAGCCGCGCGTCGGCCTGCTGCAGCGCCTCGCGGGTGCCGTTCAATTCGGCCTCGGCCTCCAGCCGCTTCGCCAGGGCGGTCTCCCTTTCGGCCTGCAGCTGCGCATAGGGCGCGCCGAACCCCTGCAGCTGCTCATGAAGATCCGCGACCTGCTGCTGCAGACGTTCGATCTGTACGCGGTTGCGGCCGAGCGACTGCTCCAGCGCCGCCCTCTCGGAACGAATCGCCCCGATCTCGGCCGCCAGGGCGTGACCCGCATCCCGGATGGCTTGCCAGCGCTGGCGGGCGGCGGCGACCGCGGCGCGCAGCCGCTCGCGCTCCGCGCCGAGCTGCGCGCGTTCGCCCTCGAGGGCATCGCGCTGTGCGGTTACCGAGTCCAGACGCTCGGAGCAGGTGGTCAATTCCGCCGTCTCCTCCCCGATCTGCTCGTCCAGCTCCTGCGATTCTCCGATCAGTTGCGCGAGCCGCTGCGCCGTCTGCTCGAGCCGCGTCTGGCCCGCCGAGATCTCCGATCGCAGTACCGACATGGACTCCTGCGCGGCATTGAGCTGCCCGCGCAGCGTTGCCTCGCGCGATTCGAGCGCGACCAGTTGCGTGCGCGTCTCCTCCATCCGCCCCTGCAGCGTGCCGATCTCCATTTCGATGCGTGCGCGATCGCCCTGCAGCGACTTCAGCTCCTGCGTGCGTTGCAGCAGTCCATCCGTCGCACGCGTGTCGCGGTTGACCTTCACCCAGCCGGCACCGAGCCAGGTGCCGTCGCGCGCGATCACCGACTCGCCCGGCCGCAGATCCGGGACGGCCCGGCGCGCCGCCTCTAGCGTTTCGGCGGCATAAACACCGTCGAACAGGTCGGCCACCGGCCACGGGGCCTCGATCTTGTCCGCCAGCGGCGGCAGTTCCGCAGCCGGATTTCGACGGGCCTCGCAGCCACTGCGCAGCGACACGTCGAGCGCCGCGGCGCTGCCCTCTCGCAGCGCCGGCAGCTGCTCGAAAAGGGGCCGCAGCGCGGGGATGCAGAGGGCCTGAAGGGGCAGCAGCGCCGCGGTTTCCACGGCGCGTTCCCAGCCTTCCTCGACGCTGATGACCTCGGACAGCCGAGGCGCCCCGGCCATACCCGAGTTACGCAGCCATTGTGCGAGGCCCACCCGGTCGGTGCCGAGGCTCGACTGCTGCAATGCCTCGAGGGAGGCGATGCGGCCACTCAGCTGTTGGCGCTGCTGACGGCGCTCATCGAGTTGCGAGGAGACCTCATCGATGGTCTGGCGCAACCGGGTCAGTTCGCCGCGCAGCTGCTCATGCTCGGCATGCAGTGCCGCGTGACTGCCCTGCGAGCCGGTGAATCGCTGCTCCAGCTCGGCCAGCGTCCCGCGCAGGTTCTCCGGTACCAGCCCTGCCCGCTCCCGGTGTAGCGAGTCCGCCCGCTGCCGCGCGACCTCGATGGCATCCTCGAGGTGTTCACGTCTGGTCTGCTCCACGTGCGCCTGCCGCTGCGCATCGGCGAGGCGCTGGTTGAATGCATCCCAGCGCGACTGCCATTCGTTCAGGTGCAGTTCCGCCTCGACGACCTGCCGGTCCGCGCCCTGCTCCTCACCTGCATGGCGGGTCTGCTTCGGATCGAGCGCGGCCAACTCCTGCAGCAAGGACGCCAGACGCCGTTCGTCCTCGGCGATGTGACGGCGCGCCTCTTCCAGTCCGCGCTCGGTGCCGCCGCGCTCGCGCTCCATCGCCTGCCGCCGCTCCAGCGCGTGCTGGATCTGCTGTTCCAGCCGGGCCACCTCGGCGCCGACACCATAGAATCGCCCCTGGACTGCGTTGAAATGATCGGTGGCGGCGACCTGCGCATCGCGCTGACGGGTGATCTCCGCCTCCGCCGCGCGCAACGCGGCGGTCGTGGCCTCCACCGCATTGGTGCGCCGTTCGATGTCCGTCCGGTGAACCTCCAGCTGGCCGTTCAGTGAGCGCCAGCGCAGGGCATGCAGTTGTGATTGGTACGCGCGCTCCTCGGCCTTGAGCTCCTGATACCGTTCCGCCGACCGGGCCTGCCGATGCAGGTGCTGCAACTGCTTGTCGAGTTCCGCGACGATGTCGGTGATGCGGGCGAGATTCTCCTGGGTGTTCTTGATGCGATTCTCCGTCTCCCTGCGGCGCTCCTTGTATTTCGAGATGCCGGCCGCCTCCTCGAGGAAGGCGCGCAGGTCCTCCGGCCTGGCCTCGACCACCCGCGAGATCATGCCCTGCTCGATGATCGAGTAGGAGCGCGCCCCTATCCCGGTGCCGAGGAAGAGTCCCGTGATGTCCCGGCGCCGGCAGCGGGCGCCGTTGAGAAAATAGCTCGACTGACCATCCCGCCCCACCTGCCGCTTTACCGAGATCTCGCTGTAGGGGGCGTACTGGCCGCCGATCTTGGCATCGCTGTTGTCGAAAATGAGCTCCACGGAGGCCTGGCTGACGGGCTTGCGGGTGCCCGAGCCGTTGAAGATCACGTCCGCCATCGAATCCCCGCGCAGGTGCTTGGCCGAGCTCTCCCCCATGACCCACTGGATGGCGTCGATGATGTTGGATTTTCCGCAGCCGTTCGGCCCGACGATGCCGCTCAGATTGCGGCGAAACTCCAGGCTCGTCGGATCCACGAACGACTTGAAGCCCGCGACCTTGACCTTGTTGATTCGCATGGCGGCGGAGAATACAAGAATGTTCAACCGCTAAACAAGGCGCCGGGGAGCACTGCGTATCCGGCCGATTCGCGGCCGTGGTCCGTGCGCCGTCGTAGGTGATTGTGATCGCGGACGAATCCCGCGGCGGGGCCCCTGCATCGGTGCCGTATGCGGCATTTCGGAGGCATGTTATGGTGGGCGCCGATGACCCGTCGACGCCGTACAGCAACCGAATCATGAGCACCAGAACCACCCGGGCCCTCGAGACCTTCGAGAACCCCGCACCCGAGCGCGATTACAGTATTCACATCCGCATCCCGGAGTTCACCTGCCTGTGCCCGAAGACCGGCCAGCCGGACTTCGCGACGATGGATCTGAGTTACGTCCCGGACCGCCTCTGCGTGGAGCTGAAGTCGCTGAAGCTCTACATATGGTCGTTCCGCGACGAAGGAGCGTTTCACGAAGCCGTCACCAATCGCATTCTCGACGACCTCGTGCGCGCGTGCACCCCGCGGTTCGCGCGCCTGAGCGCCGCGTTCAACGTGCGCGGCGGAACGTATCCGACGGTCATCGCCGAATACCGCAAGCCGGGGTGGGAACCCCCGCCCCCCGTCACCCTGAGCTGAGCCGTGCTGGCTGACCTGCTCGGCGGCGCGCGCTACCTGCTGACCGGCCTTCGCCTGTTGTGGCGCCCGCGCGTCCGAATCTTCATGCTCGTGCCCCTGGCCATCAGTGCGGTCGTATTCACCGGCGGCATATGGCTGGCGTGGCACTGGATCGGGGGGCTGACCGAGCAGATGATGCAGCACATCCCGCAGTGGATGGCATGGCTGCGCTACCTCGTCTGGCCCCTGTTCGCGCTGCTCGCGCTGGTGTTCGTGTTCTTCGGATTCAATCTGGTCGCCAACCTTGCAGGGGCGCCGTTCAATGGCTGGCTCGCGGAGGCCGTGGAGATGCATCTCACCGGTTCCACGCAGACCCCGCCGATGACCTGGCAGCAGCTTCCCGCCGAGATCGGCGCCATCCTGCGCGGTGAACTGCGCAAGCTCCTGTACATCGCACTCTGGTCGATCCCGCTGCTGCTGCTGCTGTTCATTCCCGTGCTCGGCCCGGCGCTGTGGTTCCTCTGGGGCGCCTGGACGTTCGCGTGCAACTACGCCGACTACCCCATGGGCAATCACGGAATGAAGTTTCCGGAACAGCGCCGGCTGCTCGCAGGACGCCGCGCCCTGGCCATGGGATTCGGAATCGCCTCGCTGATGCTGACGCTCGTCCCCCTGCTGAATTTTTTCGCCATGCCGGCATCGGTGGCGGGCATGACGGCGTTGTACCTGGCCGAGCTGCGCGCCGCGGCGGCAGCGCCGGCGCGCACCGGATCGCAATTGCGTGGGTAACACCTTTCTGGTAAAACGACGCACTTAATTTTTTGGGCAGGGGGTTAACACCATGGCCGCCAAGAAAAAATCGAAGCCAGCCGGCAAGGCCGCGGGCCGCAATTCCGCGGCCCGGAAGAAGCCGCCTGCGCGGTCTGCGAAGCCGGCGGCAAAGAAATCCTCACGTCCCTCCGCCGCCCGCGCGCCGCTAAAGAAAAAGAAGGCTTCCGCCGCTACCAAATCACGGACCGCGCCGGCGAAGGCCCCCGCGAAACCGAAACGTCCGGCACCGGCGTCAAGGAGATCGGCCCCGGTTGCCACTGTCAGGAAACCTGCGTCGGCGGCCGCCGCGGCCCCGCGCGCCGTGACTACAGGTAAGCCCGTGCCGAGACAGAAGATCGCGCCCGCACCGACCGCGACCGAAACCCCGGTTGCCCGTCCCGCCCCGTATCAGGCCGCGCGGGGCGAGGAGTACATGAACTCCAACCAGGTTTCCCATTTCCGGCAGCTGCTGATGACCTGGCGTCACGAACTGATGCAGGAAGTCGACCGTACCGTGCACCACATGCAGGATGATGCCGCGAACTTTCCGGATCCCAACGATCGCGCCACCCAGGAAGAGGAATTCGCTCTCGAGCTGCGCACGCGCGATCGCGAGCGCAAGCTCATCAAGAAGATCAATGAATCCCTGGCGGCGCTCGATGCCGGCACCTACGGGTATTGCGAGATGTGCGGCGTGGAGATCGGCATCAAGCGGCTCGAGGCCCGCCCGACCGCCACGCTGTGCATCGACTGCAAGACGCTGGACGAGATTCGCGAAAAACAGCGCGCCTGACAGGCAGTGATCTCCGCGTCGATCGACGCGCGGCAACCCGGCCGGAGCAGCGCTTATTGCGGTCGGTTCGCACCCTCTCCCTCCGGACCGCTGCATTTCGGCTCGCTGATCACGGCGCTCGCCAGCTACCTGCAGGCGCGCAGCCACGGCGGTCGATGGCTCGTGCGCATGGAGGATCTCGACACCCCCCGCAATCAGCCGGGCGCCGCGACGACCATCCTCAGGCAGTTGGACAGCCTGGGCCTGAGCTCCGACGGCGCGGTTCTTGTCCAAAGCACGCGACTGCACGCATACCGTGACGCACTTGCGGCGCTCGCCGCGCGCCATCTCACCTTCCCGTGCGGCTGTTCACGCCAGGACCTCGGCGAGGGGATCTATCCCGGCACCTGTCGCAACGGCCTGGCGCCGGGGCGGCAGGCACGTGCAGTGCGAGTTCGCGTGAGCGAGGAGGCGATCGTCCTTCAGGACGGGATACAGGGGGAGTTACGGCAGCACCTCGCCCGCGAGGTCGGCGACTTCGTCGTACGCCGGGCCGACAACATCGTCGCGTATCATCTGGCCGTGGTCGTGGACGACGCCTGGCAGGGGATCACCGAGGTGGTGCGCGGGGCGGATCTGCTGGATTCGACACCGCGACAGATCTATCTGCAGCGACTCCTCGGATTGCCGATGCCGCGGTACGCGCATCTGCCGATTGCAGCCAATGCGCAGGGACAGAAGCTGAGCAAGCAGAACGGCGCCCGTGCGATCGTCGAAGGCGGGCCGGTTCGCACGCTTCATGCGTGCCTTGAATTCCTCGGCCAACGACCCGACCCGCGCCTGCAGCGTGCGATGCCATCGGAGGTGCTCGAGTGGGGTGTCGCGCACTGGGACCTCTCGAAGGTCCCGCGCCGCGCGGCGATCAACGTGCAGCCCGATCAGGATCTTTGACGACGCATCAGTTCGCGGCGCTCCAGATACGCCCGGCGCGCGATGTTCACATCATCGAGAAACCAGCCGAGTTCATCCGGCGTCAGGGCCTGTGGTCCGTCCACCAGCGCCCTGGCAGGCTCCGGGTGAAAGTCGACCAGGACCATGTTTGCCCCCGCCACCACGCCTTGCGCCGTGACGTGCATCACGTCGAGGATTCCGTCGGCGCCTGCCGCGCGGCTGCCCACGGAATGGGAGGGATCGATGCACACGGGCATGCGCGTCAGCCGCTGTATTACCGGCACGTGCGCGAAGTCCACCATGTTGCGATGCGGATCGCTGAAATTCGTCTTCATTCCCCGCAGACAGAAGACCACGCGATGGTTGCCCTCGCTCGCCAGGTATTCCGCGGCGTTGAGGGATTCATCGAGCGTGATGCCGAATCCGCGCTTGATCAGCACGGGAAACCGGCGCTGGCGACCGACGCTCTTCAGGAGCTCGAAATTCTGCGTGTTGCGCGTCCCGATCTGCAGCATCACCCCGGTCGGTTCGCCGGCGGCATCGAGCGCCGCGCTGATCTCATCGACATGATCCTCGTGCGTAACCTCCATGGCGATGACGCGGATCCCGTAGGTGCCGGCGAGCTCGAAGACGTACGGCAGGCAATCCTTGCCATGGCCCTGGAAGGAATAAGGACTGGTGCGTGGCTTGTACGCACCCATGCGCGTGCACACCTGTCCGAGGTCACGCAGGGCCTTGAGCATCCGCTCGACGTGCTCGCGCGTGCTGACCGCACAGAGACCGGCGAACACGTTCAGGGAGTCCTGGTCGAACCGCACGCCGTTGTACTCGAAGCCGATGGCGCGCGTGTCGCCCTTGTGGCGGCCGAGTATGCGGTACTCGCGCGAGACACGGACCACGCGATCGACGACCTCGAATCCCTCGATCTCCTTCTGGTCGATCTGAGAGGTGTTGCCGATGAGGTAGATCTCGGTGAGCGTCTGCTGGGTGCCGCTGACTTCATGCACCCGGTGCTCGACGTTGGGCAGGCCCGCCAGATGCGCGAGCAGCCGCTGATACTCCTGGCCGCTCTCATCGACGTCCGGTTTGAGAATGACAATCACAGGCGCTTCATCGCGTCGCCCGAGTCAGGGGCGGACGTCGGCGCGCGCCGCGGCGCGCCCGCGACCGCGCTGCGCGACGCTCATTTGTTGGCGCGATTGGTGATCAGATCGTCGACGACGCCCGGGTCGGCCAGCGTGGTGGTGTCGCCCAGACTGTCGAGCTCGTTGGCGGCCACCTTGCGCAGGATGCGCCGCATTATCTTGCCCGAGCGCGTTTTCGGCAGACCCGGCGCCCATTGGATGACGTCCGGGCTGGCAATGGGACCGATCACCTTGCGCACGTGCGCGACCAGCTCCTTGCGCAGTTCCTCGGTGGCGTCCACGCCCTTCATCAACGTCACATAGGCATAGATCCCCTGCCCCTTGATGTCGTGCGGATAGCCGACGACCGCCGCTTCGGCGACCGAGGGGTGCAGGACCAGCGCGCTTTCGACCTCGGCAGTGCCCATGCGGTGGCCGGAGACGTTGATGACGTCGTCGACGCGCCCGGTGATCCAGTAGTAGCCATCACCGTCACGGCGCGCGCCGTCACCCGTGAAGTAGGTGCCCGGGTACATCTTGAAATAGGTGTCGATGAAGCGCTCATGGTCGCCGTAGACGGTGCGCATCTGACCTGGCCACGAGCGCTTGATGACCAGGCTTCCGGTGGCGTCGCCATCCAGCTCCATGCCCTTGTCGTCGACGATGGCCGGCTCGATGCCGAAGAACGGCCTGGTCGCGGAACCGGGCTTCAGCGGCGTCGCGCCGGGCAATGGGGTGATGAGGATCCCGCCGGTCTCCGTCTGCCACCAGGTATCCATGACCGGGCAGCGGCCGTCGCCGACGACCCGGTAATACCACTCCCACGCCTCCGGGTTGATCGGTTCGCCGACGGATCCGAGCACGCGCAAGGTCTTGCGGCTGGTGCGTGTCACCCACTCGTTGCCCTGTCCCATCAGCGCCCTGATGGCGGTGGGCGCGGTATAGAAAATGTTCACCTTGTGCTTGTCTATCACCTGCCAGAACCGGCCCGCATCGGGATAGGTGGGGACGCCTTCGAACATCAGCGTGGTAGCGCCATTGCACAGCGGTCCGTAGATGATATAGGAATGGCCGGTCACCCAGCCGACATCCGCGGTGCACCAGTAGATGTCACCGTCGTGGTAGTCGAATATGTACTTGTGCGTCATCGCCGCGAACAGCAGGTAGCCGCCGGTGGTGTGCAACACCCCCTTGGGCTTGCCCGTCGAACCGGAGGTGTAAAGGATGAACAGCGGCGACTCCGCCTCCATCATCACGGGTTCGCAGTCCGCGGCGGCACGCTCCATGGCAAGGTGATACCACTGGTCGCGGCCTTCGATCCAGGGGATCTCGTTGCCGCTGCGTCTGACGACGATGCAGGTATGGACGTTCGGGCAGCTGGCGAGCGCCTTGTCGGCATTCACTTTCAGCGGCACGGGCCGGCCGCCGCGCATGCCCTCATCCGCCGTCACGAGGACCTGGCAATCGGAGTCCAGGATGCGATCTTTCAGAGCGTCCGGCGAAAAACCGCCGAAGACGATCGAATGCACCGCGCCGATGCGCGTGCACGCGAGCATGGCAACGGCGGCCTCCGGGATCATCGGCATGTAGATCGACACGCGATCGCCGCGCTGCACGCCGCGGGATTTCAGTACGTTGGCGAAACGACATACCTCGGCATGCAGTTGACGGTAGGTGATGTGCTTGTGCTCCGCCGGGTCGTCGGCTTCCCAGATGATGGCCACCTGATCGCCGCGTTGCGCCAGGTGCCTGTCCAGGCAGTTGGCGCTGACGTTCAGTTGCCCGCCTTCGAACCATCTGATGTCCGCAGTGTGGAAATCGGCGTTCATGACGCGCGACCACGGCTTCGTCCAGGTGAGGAATTTCCCGGCCTCTTCCGCCCAGAAGCCGTCGGGATCGGCCAGCGAGCGCGCGTACATGCTCAGGTAGCGGTCGTTGTCGATGTGCGCCATCGCCTTCATCTCGGGCGCGACCGGATAAATCTTCTCGGATGACATTGCCTTCCCCCTTGCTGCACGGAGCAGCGGCGTGTTTCTTGTACCGGCATCGGAGCCTCGGCCGAGGCGCCCCCGGGCGACCTTCACTGGCCGACTGTATGGTGTGCAGCGCGGCGACGGGGCCCACATGCTCCGCGAGTCATCGGCCACGAGGGCGCGATCATCCGCCGGCCGAACGCACGTTAATGCTTCGCGGCTGCAACGACAACCATCCCGGCCGGCCGCTGTCGCAGATTGCGACGACCGCGCCCGGTCCGCACGATTACCGGGTTTCGCGCGGCGATTGCGCCCGCTTCAATCGGCGATAAAGGGTGCTGCGGGCGATCCCGAGCCGGCGCGCCGCGCGGCTTATCTCGCCACCGCACTGCGCGAGCGTGCGACGGATCAACTCCTCCTCGGTCTCCCGGAGCGATCCCGGTGCAAGGCCCCCAGGCTGTCGTTCGAACTCGGCATCCTCCGCGGGCCTCGCGTACCGGGGCCGTTCGGCGAAAACCGGGGGCGGCATTTCCTTGCGGCGCAACACCAGCAGGTAGCCGGCCAGCCGCCCGCCGTCGTCGCGCATCACCTCCAGCCGCAAGGTCAACGGCACCAGACCATCGATCTCGCGCTCCACGGCGCCTTCCGGCACATGCTCGTGCAGGCGCATCCCCTGCAGTCCGAGCGCCAGCCGTGGCGCCACCTCGATAAGGCGCCGATTACGGACGGCTCCGTCTCCGTCCGATACGGCGGCGAGGCCCGCGGCGTTGGCGTCGAGCACGCGGCCGCTGCGGCTCAGCAAGATGAGACCGTCGCCGGGCCATCTGCGCTGCACCTCGAGAAAGCGGTTGTGCAGATGGTCGCGGCGCACCAGCTCGCGTAGCTGCAATTGCTGTTCTACAGCCTGCGCTATCGCGACGGTGAGCCCCATGGTCTCGAATTGCGCGTGCCGCACCGGTCCGGTGATGTCAATCACTCCGATGATCTCGCCGGACTCCGGATCGCGAACGGGACTCCCATAACAGACCCAGGGCTGCCATCCCAGGCAAAAATGCTCGGTCCCCAGCACGACCTCGGGACGGCCCAGCTTCAGCGGCGTACCGACCCCGTTCGGACCCACCACTTCTTCCGCCCACATGCCCCCGGGCATGAAGTTGATGCGCTCGAGCCGTTCGCGGGTGCCGCGCTGTCCGGCCGCGTGCAGGATGCGCCCCTTGGCGTCGGCCAGCACCAGTACATGGCCGGTGCCTTGCAGGATGGTCTCGTAGCTCCTGAGAACCTCGCATCCGACCACCCCCAGGGAGGCCGTGCGCAATATCCGTTCTATAGCCTCGGATTCCAGCCGTGAAGGGGCGCGGACGGCCTCGGGGTCGATGCCCAGATCGCGGCACCGGCGCCAGCTGTCGGCGATGACGTTGCGGGGAGATCGGGTGCCGAGGTCGCCGGTCGTGACAAACCGCTCCCATGCCGAGGCCACCTCGCGGTTGACCTTGACCGGGGCCTCCAGGATGGCGGCGAAGGGATCGGAGTTTTCACTGCCCATGGTGGTAGCTTCCGGAATATCCGCCTCAGGCGCTCCAGGCGTCATATACGCCGTGTGGTGGTGTCCGCGCCGTGGGGAGTAGCTTTAACATATCGGCACGCCATTTACGAGGCCGGGGGCGCGCCGTGCGCTCAAGCCCGGCGCCTGGGTGTCGAAAATATCATCAGTCAGCTTGCGGATGGATGATCTTCACACGATGAACAAGGCGCGTTGCATCGGCCTGCTGCTCGCCGTCCTGCTGCCGCTGGCAGCGACGTGCGCCGCGGCAGAAGACTGGGGCCGGGTGGTCGGCTTGTTCAGGGACCAGGCCATCGTCGAGGTGGACGGACGGCAACTCATCCTGAAGGCGGGCGGCCGCGCCAAGGCAGGCATCCGGCTGCTGTCCACGGACGGCCAGGAGGCCGTCTTCGAGATCGACGGCCAGGAATTCCGTTATCGGCAGGGGACCCAGATCGGCAGCAATCGCCTGGGCGCTCCGGCCGGCGGCAAGGTTGTGCAGATAGCGCCCGACACCGGGGGAATGTATTTCGTCAGTGGCGCGATAAACGGCTATGCCGTGCGCTTCCTGGTCGACACCGGGGCAACGCTCGTCGCCATGAACAGGCAGACCGCCAGGCGCCTCGGGATTAATTACATGCTGGAGGGCGAGGAAGGCGTTTCGCAGACCGCCTCGGGCTATGCAAAGACCTACCAGGTGAAGCTGAGCAGGGTGACGGTCGGGGAGATTACCCTTACCGATGTGGATGGCGCGGTCATCGACGGCGATCAACCCCTGGAAGTGCTGCTCGGCAACTCCTTTCTGGGACGCCTGAACATGCAGCGGGAGGGGCGTCTGCTGCTGCTGAGGACGCATTAGGGCGGCGTCCCGGTGGGAGACGGAAAATCCACCTTCCTGCCCACTCGGGCGAGCGGGCAACGGAAGGTGTAAGGGGAGGTCACATTTCCGGAGAGTGCCGCGGGACAACCACATCCCATCTCTCTGTGCGATGCACAATAAACTCAATCTAATCGCAGTGCAATAGTCCTGATCGACGATATTTAGTTTCTGTATCGGAAACAATCACGCAGCCTCTGCCTGTGTAATATCCTTGAGCGTTGGCCGTTAACCGCTTATTTAATATCGAATCAGTGACCGAACCGGCAAACGTGGGCCAGCTGGTTGCCAACCGCCGAACCGGAATTGATCCGCGGGGGGAACCGGGATAAACGCGGGATTTTAGTGCGCTGCATCAATGCTACGTACGCGCCATCCGGCCGCGGCCCGGGATGGCTCAGTCTGGTGCACTGCTCGTGTGCGGAAGGATCCGCAGTTGCGCGAGCGCGTCGCGCCCGCCCCCGAGTATGTACGCCGTATCGCAGCCCGCGGCGATCAAACTGAACCCCTGCTCGAGATACCGGCCCATCGCCTCTGGGTCCAGGCCGAAGATGCCCAATGGGATCTGCCGGCGGGAACACGCATCACGGACGGTCGCGATGGCCGCGCTGACCTCGGCGTGACTCACCTGCCCCATCAGGCCCATGCTCGCGGAGAGATCGTATGGGCCCACGAATACCGCGTCGATGCCGGCCACCTCGACGATCGACTCGACATTGCGTACCGCGTCGATATGTTCCACCTGCACCACAATGCTGACTTCTTCATTGGCGCGCTGCACGTACTCGCCGAAATAACCGCCGTAGCCATGCGCACGGGCGATCCCCACGCCACGCGTGCCGGCCGGCGGGTAGCGGCACCACTGCACGATCGCTGCGGCCTGTTCGGCGGTGCCGACCTGCGGAACGATTATCCCGGCGGCACCGATATCCAGCGCCTTCTTGACCTCGATTTCATCCGCAAGGGGGACCCGCAGCAGGCAAGGGCATCGGTCCCCGGTCGCCTGGATCATGCGCTGGGCCGTCAGGCAGTCCAGGGGCCCGTGCTCGGCGTCGAGGAACAGCCAGTCGAAGCCGACGGCGGCGAGGATCTCTGCGACCTCCGGGGAGGGAAGGCTGACGAGAGTGCCGAGCAGCCGGTTGCGCTCCCGCAACCGCCGCCGAAACGAATGAAACATACTGTCCTCTCTGCTCAGGGGTGCTGCCGCGGCGCGACCCGCGAGTATAGGGGACGACTCCGGCCCGGCCGCAACTATTCGGGGTTCCATCCGAACCGAACGCCCCGGGGTTGCCCCTGTCCTGGTTGGCGTACTTCGGCGCCGTGCCGTGCGTCGCCCCGAACACCGCGACATGATCGGAGAAATTCGCGCCCGGGGCGACGCCCACGCCGCCCACCCCGGCGGCGATAGCGTCCGACAGATTGTCCCCGTTGAGATTCGGCATGGCGATCACGTTCGAGGCGATGGCGCGCCCCCGCGCGCCCGGCGCCGCCGCCGGACCGTCAATCCATCGCGGCGGCGAACTGCGCGAGCCGCACCGGCCGTCGTCGCGGTCCCCAGGTGCCCGGTGTGCTCTCGAACACCCCCGCACAAGGTGTGTGGCAGAACCGGCAGCGGCCGTCCGCCGTCAGATCCCAGGCAGTCATGCGGTACCAGTCGCGGCCGATGAGCAGCTCGCCGCATTCATGGCAGTAGGTGCTGCCGCCGGCCTCGTCGTGGACGTTTCCCGTATAGCAGTAGCGCACGCCGTTGTTCCTGGCAATGGCCCGTGCGCGTGCCAGCGTGGCCGGTGGTGTCGCTGGCGTATCCATCATCCTCCAGTCCGGGTGAAACGCGCTGAAATGCAACGGAACGTCCACACCCAGTTCCGAGACGACCCACTGCGTCAGCGATTCCAGCTCGGCGTCGCTGTCGTTGGCGCCGGGAATGAGCAAGGTCGTTATCTCGAGCCACACCCCGGTCTCGCGCCGCAGATAGACCAGGGTGTCGAGTACCGGCTGCAGGTGGGCGCCGGTCAGCTTCCAGTAGAACTGGTCATTGAAGGACTTGAGATCGACGTTGGCCGCGTCGATATGCCGGAAGAACTCCGCGCGCGGCTCCGGGCACACGTACCCGGCCGTGACGGCCACGGTGCGTATGCCCTGCTCGCGGCAGGCATCAGCCACGTCCGCGGCGTACTCCATGAACACGACGGGATCGTTGTAGGTGAACGCCACGCTGCGGCACCCCAGTGCTCTCGCGGCCTTCGCGATTGTCGCCGGCGAGGCGGCGTCCGCCAGCGTATCGACCTCGCGCGACTTGCTGATGTCCCAGTTCTGGCAGAACTTGCAGGCCAGGTTGCATCCGGCGGTGCCGAAGGACAGTACGGGCGTGCCGGGCAGGAAATGGTTGAGCGGCTTCTTTTCGACGGGATCGACGCAGAACCCGCTCGACCTGCCATGCGTGGTCAGGACGATCTGCCCTCCCATGTTCGCCCGCACGAAGCACAGGCCTCGCTGGCCCTCGTGCAGCTTGCAGTAACGGGGGCAGAGATCGCACTGTGCCCGGGACTCGTCGAGGACGTGCCAGTATCGTGTCGGCACGATTGCGCCTTTGGAACAACCGCTGGGCGAGACTGCCTGCATTCCCATGGACCTTGACCTGCGACTCATCTAAATTCTAGCCGCTCAGGCGCGATGCCGCTCGGCGCGGCCAACCCGTGGCGCTGATCCCCATCAATTACCTTTCCTCCGACTTTGACATCTGTGATAACGTAACGTTCGCGCGCCCGCAGGCGAATGCGGCGCGCGACTCATCCAGCTGATGGGGTGCTCGAGGAGACGGAGATGCGCAACGCCAACGTACTGGGCATTACAGACGGAACACCCATCCAGGGCGGTTCGATCGCGGCGCCGACGACGCCGGCCCCGACGTCGCCCTCCACCGCCATGGATCGCATGGTTGCCAGCCTCGCCCTGCGATTCGCGAACTCACCACCGATCGCGCTGGTGCTGTGGGACGGTCAGGAGCTCGCTCCGGCCGGCAGGAGCCCAGTGGCGCGCTTCCATCTGAACACCCGCGCCGCCCTCTACCGCATGCTGCGCAACCCGGAGCTGCATTTTGGCGACGCCTACAGCACCGGGCAGATCGACATCGAGGGCTCTTTCCTCGATGCGCTGGAGGCGATCTACCGCGCGATACACGCCCGCGAGTCCGATCGCTACGCCAGCACATTGCGCTGGTTGAGAAGTTACCGCCAGAAGAACAACACCATCCTGAAGGCGCGCGACAACATCCAACATCACTACGACATCAGCACCGATTTTTATCGCCTGTGGCTGGATCAGGCGGGAATGCAATACACCTGCGCCTACTATCCTGCCGAGACGATGACGCTGGAGCAGGCGCAGATCGCGAAGATGAACCACGTCGCGCGCAAGCTGATGCTGAAACCGGGTGAGACGCTGGTGGAGGCGGGCAGCGGATGGGGCGGGCTCGCCCTGCACCTCGCACGGCGATTCGGCGTGCGCGTTCGCAGCTATAACATCTCCGCGGAGCAGGTGAAGTTCGCCCGCCAGCGCCTGAAGCAGAGCGACGTCGCCGAACTGGTCGAGTACGTCGAGGACGATTACCGCAACATCACCGGCGAATACGACGCGTTCGTTTCGGTCGGCATGCTCGAGCACGTCGGTCCGGACCATTACCGCGACATGGGGCGCGTCATCGATCGCTGCCTGAAACCGCAGGGGCGGGGACTCGTGCACAGCATCGGCCGCAACCGCCAGCAGCAGATGAATGCCTGGATCGAACGGCGCATCTTCCCGGGGGCGCACCCGCCCACACTGCGCGAGATGATGGAGATCTTCGAGCCCAACGAGTTCTCGGTGCTGGACGTCGAGAACCTGCGGCTGCACTACTCCCGAACGCTCAGTGCCTGGCTGAATCGCTTCGAGGCCAATATCGATACGGTGCGTTCGATGTACGACGAGACGTTCGCGCGCGCCTGGCGCCTGTACCTGGCTGGCTCGATCGCCGCCTTCAACGTCGGCGCGTTGCAGCTGTTTCAGGTGGTCTTCACGCGCGCGACCAACAACGATCTGCCCTGCTCGCGCATGCACGTCTACCGCGATCACCCGTGACCGCGCCGCGCACTGATGTGGATGTCCTGATCGTCGGCGGCGGACCGGCCGGCTCGTCGGTCGCGTGGGGACTGCGCGGGCGGGGCCTGCGCGTCGCAGTGCTCGACAAGGCGGCCTTCCCGCGCAACAAGGTCTGCGCCGGGTGGATTACCCCGGCCGTGGCGCGCGTTCTGGAACTGGACCTGCCCGAATACGCGCGCGACAGGATCCTGCAGCCGATCAACGGATTCCTCGTCGGTATGATGGGCGCCCACGCCAATGAGATCCGCTACGACGAGGGGCCCGTCAGCTACGGCATCCGCCGCTGCGAGTTCGACGAGTATCTGCTGCGCCGATGCGGTGCGGAGCTGTGGCTGGGCCAGCCGCTCTCCCGAATGGAGCGACAGGGCGATCACTGGCTGGTCAATGACGCGATCCGCGCGCGGCTGATCGTGGGCGCGGGCGGCCACTTCTGTCCCGTGGCGCGGGTATTGGGTGCCCGCCTCGGACAGGCGGAGCTGGTGGTGGCCGCGCAGGAGATCGAGTTCGAGATGACGGCCGCCCAGCGTTCGGCCTGCGCGGTGCGCGCCGACACTCCGGAACTGTATTTCTGCCCCGACCTGAAGGGGTACGGTTGGATATTCCGCAAGGGCGACTGGCTGAATGTGGGCCTCGGTCGCGAGGACAACCATCGGCTTACCGATCACGTTGCGCAGTTCTGCGAGGAGATGCACCGGCACGGCCGCGTAGGCTTCCAACTGCCGACGCGCTTCCACGGCCATGCCTATCTCCTGTCGCACCACGCGCAGCGCCCCCTGGCTGCCGATGCCACCCTGCTCGTCGGCGACGCCACCGGCCTGGCCTATCCGCAGAGCGGCGAGGGGATCCGGCCTGCGGTGGAATCGGGACTGCTCGCGGCACGGACCATCCTGTCCAGTGCGGGCGAGTTCTCCGAGCAGCGGTTGAGCGGGTATGCGGACTCCATAGCGCGACGGTTCGGGCAGCGGACTTCGGCCGCCCCCGTGAGCGCGCCGCCGGTCGGCTCCGGCTGGAGGCAGGCGCTCGCCCGCTACGCCCTGTCCACCGGCTGGTTCAATCGCCACGTGGTCATCGATCGCTGGTTCCTGCACCGGCACCAGCCCGCGCTGTCCTGACCCTCTCACCGCTGCTCAGCGCGGGGTCCCGACCGGCTCCACCGGCTCGCCCTCCTCGATGGCAAGCGTGCCCGGGCTGCGCGCAACGCGTTCCCCGGGACTCAGACCGGAGAGAACTTCCACGTGCACGCCGTCGGCGAGGCCGGTTCGGATCCTCCGCTCGCTCAGCGTGCGGCTGGCGGCATCGAATGTCAGCACCCGTCCGCCCTGCAGCACCGCCGTGATCGGCACACGCGTTGCCCGCTCCCGTGCCGGCAGCGGGATCTCTACCGTCGCGGTCGCACCGATCCGGGCGCCAGTGCCGGGCCCGTCGGGCCCGAATTCGACGACGATCTCGGCGCCCTTCCCGCCCGGATCGCCGCCGGTGGCGACCGAGCGGACGACGGCGTCGCAGCGCGGGTGGTCCGAACCGGACGCGAACCGCACGCATGCCGGCCCGACCCGTTCGACCACGCGCACGTTGCCGTCCGCCACCGGGACGCGCACGCGGGCGGCGCGACAGCCGTCCCTGGCGAGTTCGATTCCCGCGTCGGCGCCGGCCTGAAGGACGTCCCCCGGGCCAACCCTTACGGCAGTGAGGACGCCATCGAACGCCGCGCGCACCCTGAAACGCTCCAGGTCGGCGCGTAACGCGCCGACCTTGCCGATGGCGGCTGAAACGTCACGGCGCGCCTGTGCACAGGCCTGCAAGGGCGTTTGCCGCACGGTCTCACCGCCCCCGGCTGTCCGCGCGACGGATTCCCGGCGCATCTCGCCAAGCAGGTCGCGGCGTCCGTACTGCAGCGGCGAGCGCCGACAGAGCTCGTGCACGGAGGCGCCGGCGGTTGCCGCCTCGCGGCGCGCCGTTCCCAGCGCTTCGAGCACGCCCGCCTCCTCCTCGAGCTCCGCCAGCAGCGTGCCGCGACGCACCGCCTGCCCCGGCCTGGCGAGGACGCGCCCTACACGGCCGCCCGCCTGCATCTTCGCCGCCGGAACCACACAAGCCTCGATGGTGGCCGCATCGCTGCGAAGGATCGGCCGCACCGGACCGATGTCCACGGCGACCAGTTCGACCGGCACCGGCTCGTGCCCCGCAAACATCCGCGCGATGATAGCCAGCAGCGCAAGCGCGCCCAGGACGGACATCGCTATAATTATCCGCAAGTGGAGGGAGTGCATCGGCGAGGCGCGCTGCGCGTGCGGGACGGGTACCTGTGCCCGCCTGCACCGCGGCATGCGAATCCGGTGCCAGGTCGCGCCCGGCGAAAAAACGCGCGGCACCTCCCTGTGCCGCCAACGACCGCTGTCAGACGGTCGAGCTTGGAGGGTAACCCCTGCATGGGTTTCCACACAGAGGAGGCGGTGCGAGCACCGCGCGGAAACCATAGCGGCGCGGACGCAGGGGGCTTTGACCCGGATCAACCAACTGCGGCGGCGTTGCCCGCCGGCGTGCCGGACCTTGATGCGACGCACCACGGGAGGCAATAACGGCTTGACTTTCTGCGGATATCCGGGGGCTTTAACATCGCAAAAAATTAGGCTATTGTTAGGCGTGGTACTGATTCAGCTCGGTACCACGAGGGACTGAGCAGATCTGCCCAAAACAAACCATTAAATCCCAGGAGGTTTCACATGAAAAAGTTCGCCCTGACAGCGGCCATTGCGGCTACCATCGTCGCGGCTCCTCTGGCGTTTGCCGAGAAGGGTCATGATATGGCCGGCAACGAAGTCGAACTGCCTGCCAACTTCACCTACGGCGGTGACAACACCGGCGCCTATGCCGGTGGCAAGATTGGCACGGGCGTGAAGGACCCGGCGGTGTGCGGCACGTTCTCCAGCGAGAAGTGCTCGATCACCTACACCAAGGGCAAGTAAGCCCAAGGGCATACAAGGAACAACAAACCACACCCGCGAAGAACAAGAACATCCAGCTTTTAGTGAAGTCTCCAAATGGAACCCCGCGTCAGCGGGGTTTTTTTTGTCCCGGGCCTTTCAGTACATTTGCCCTGACTCACCTGTGCCGCGGCCCGCTGCCTGGGTGTGCGTGCAGATCGAACGGCGCCGATCGCACGACACGCGGGTAGCCTGTGCTAGCGGGAAGACCCCTGCAGCGCCAGGAATGCGGGTGTCGCACGGATCTCGATGCCCTGCCCACCGGTATCGGCGAACCGCGCCGCGATGCCTTCTCGCTCCGCCAGTGCCGCCCCGCGCTCGCTGCCCAGCACCAACAGCGCCGTGGACCACGCATCGGCCTCGGCGGCGTTGCCTGCTACAACGGCGACGGCCACGGTCCGATGCCGGACCGGTGCCCCGGTGGAAGGATCGATCTCGTGGGAATAACGGGTCCCGTGGTATTCGAAGTAGTTTCTATAACTTCCTGAAATTGAAAGTCCTTTCTCGTCAAGTTCAAGTGAAATATCCACTTCCTTGCCCGCATCGGTAGGCCGCTCGATCCCGATCTGCCACCGCCGGCCGTCTGGCCGGCGGCCGCGGGCGTAGACCTCCCCGCCCAGCTCCACGAGGTATGACTGCACGCCGTGGTCGGCAAGGAATCTCGCGATCTTGTCCACCGCATAGCCCGGTGCGATGGCGCCCAGATCGATCTCCAACTCGGGGATCTGCTTTCTGATGGCCGGAGGCGCCGCACGGACCGACATGTGCTGAAAGCCCACGCGCGCCCTCGTGGCTGCCACGGAATCGGCGTTCGGCACCATCGGCGGCTGCGGCGGGCCGCTGCCGAAACCCCACAGGTCGACCAGCGGCTTCACGGTCACGTCAAAGGCGCCCCCGCTGCGGCGGCTTATCGTTGTCGCCGTCGCGAGCACCGTCGCCAGATCGCGGGAGACCGGAAACCACTTCCCCGAGCGGCTCGCGTTGAAGCGCGACAGTTCCGAGTCCTCCCGATACGTGGACATCTGCCGGTCTATCGCCTGCAGTATTGCGGTGATCCCCGCCTGCAGGCTTGACCTTTCCGGCGTGCCGGGACCGCTGCCGGCCACGTACTTGACCTGATAGGTGGTGCCCATCGTTTCGCCGATGATCGATTCGATCGAAGCGTGATCGACGGACCGGCCGCAGGCGGCCAGCAGCAGCACGCAACCGGTGCCGTGAACGAATCGCGACAGGGAGCGGATAATGAACCGGCCGCACCGCGACCAGTCTGAGCAGGGTAGACTGCTGCTATCGCGCGCGCCCGGCGGAATGGTTCGATCAGTACAAGAGTTCAACACACGGAATCCCTCACCTGATGAATGATCACAGCACTCCGGTCCCGGCCGACTCCGTCCGGTCCGCGGTCAGCGGCCTCAAGGAGTTTATCGAATCCCGCATCATCGGCCAGGCGGACCTCGTCGAGTCCCTGTTGATCGCACTGCTGGCCGATGGTCATCTCCTGGTCGAGGGCGCGCCCGGACTGGCCAAGACGCGCGCGGTGCGCGTGCTCGCCGATGGCATCGACGCCTCCTTTCACCGCATACAGTTCACCCCCGACCTGCTGCCCGCCGACCTGACGGGCACGGAGATTTATCGGCCCCAGGACGGGTCGTTCCGCTTCCAGCAGGGCCCGCTGTTCCACAATCTCGTGCTTGCCGACGAGATCAACCGGGCCCCCGCCAAGGTGCAATCCGCGCTCCTCGAGGCGATGGCCGAGCGCCAGATCACCGTGGGCCTGCAGACCTATCATCTGCCCGAGTTGTTCCTGGTGATGGCCACGCAGAACCCACTCGAGCAGGAGGGCACCTATCCACTGCCGGAGGCACAGCTCGATCGCTTTCTGATGCACGTGCGCATCGACTACCCGGCCGCCGCCGACGAAAGGCGCATCCTGCAGCTGGCGCGCAGCGAGGCCGCCGAGGAGGCAGGCGCGAACGCCTCGCCGCGTGTGCGCATCCCGCAAGCGGCGGTGCTGCAGGCACGGCGCGAGGTGCTGGGCGTGTTCATGTCCGAGCCGCTGGAGCAGTACCTGCTGCAGCTCGTGCTGGCCACGCGCGACCCGCAGGTCTACAGCAACGAGCTCGGCCGCTGGCTGCAATACGGGGCGAGCCCGCGCGGCAGCATCGCCCTGGACCGTTGCGCGCGGGCGCGGGCGTGGCTGAGCGGCCGTGATTACGTGACGCCGGACGATATCCAGGCCGTGGCGGCTGCCGTGCTGCGGCATCGCCTCATACTCAGCTACGAGGCCGAGGCGGACGCGATCACGGCCGACCGCATCGTCGGCGAGCTTCTGTCCCTGGTTGCCGTTCCATGAGGCATCGACCCTGATATGAGCCTGCGCTCGCTTCTCGGCCCGATGCGTCGCGTGAGCGCGCCGCCCGTTGCCGGCTCCCGCCCCGACGCCTCGAGTGCCGTGCGGGTCTCGCTCGCTGAACTCGTGCGGCTGGCGCCGCAGGCGCGGCAGCTCGAACTCTGGCACTCGCGACGTGACGTGGAGGACGGCGGCGCGCACCACACCATGTTCAAGGGGCGCGGCATGGAGTTCGCCGAGACCCGCCCTTACCAGCCGGGCGACGACATCCGGCATATAGACTGGCGCGTCACGGCGCGATCAGGGCGCGCGCACACGAAGCTTTTCCGCGAGGAGCGGGAACGTCCGGTGCTCGTATGGGTGGACTGCAGGCCACACATGCATTTTGCCACCCGTGGCAGCTTCAAGAGCGTGCTCGCCGCGCGGCTGGCAGCACTGGTCGCCTGGGCGGCACACGCCCACGGCGATCGCGTCGGCGGCCACGTGCTCAACGCCGCGCAGGATTACGCACAGGAGCCCAGGCGCGGCCGACACAATGTCCTGCGGCTGCTGCGCGCGCTGGAGTTCGGGTGTGCGCCGGCGACCGCCGACCGTGCCCCCATGACTCGGGCGGCGGAAGGTTCGCTGGCCTCGCTGCGACGCACCGTACGCCCGGGGACGATCGTGTTCCTCATCGGCGATTTCCACGATCTCGAGGCGGCGGTGACGGATCTGGCCGCCCAGATCGGCGTGCACAGCGACGTGACCCTGTGCTGCCTGCACGATCCGCTGGAGGCAGATCTGCCGCCGGCCGGGATCTATCCGGTGAGCTCGCCGGGCGGCGAGGTCGCGAATCTCGACACGGCCAATGCAACCTGGCGAGTGACGTACGCCATGCGGTTTCAACAGCGGATGCAGGCGTTGCGCGACGCCATGCGCCGCCACCGGGCGCGATTCCTCAGCGTCAGCACCACCGACGATCCATTGCTGGCACTGCGCGCGATCGCAGGCACGGTGGCAGTGCGAAACGCAGACTGATCCGCTCGCGGCGATCGCCATGGACCCACGGACCATCCCGCTGCACGACATACACCTGCCGCCGCCCGTGGGTTGGTGGCCGCCCGCGCCGGGCTGGTGGGCGCTGGGCGTCTTGCTGTTGACGGCCCTTGTATGGGGCATCCGGGCATGGCAAGTGCGCCGCCGGAGTGCGGCGCCGAGTCATGCCGACACGGTCGCCGAGGTCTGGCGGACCTGGCGGACCGTGCAGAGGACATTTGCGGACCCGCATGCGGTGGTCGATGGCGTGCAGCAGTTGTCCGTGTTGATACGCCGCGTCGCGTTGACGCTGAACGCCCGCGGCGATGTGGCCGGGCTGACCGGGGAGAAGTGGTTGCAGTTTCTCGACACGCCGCTGGGCGGCACGGAGTTCAGCAACGGACCGGGTCGCATCCTGGCCTCGACCCCGTATCAGCCCGGGATCGGTCAGACGGAGCCTGGCGAGGTCGAGCGCTGCGTGCGACTCTGCGAGCGCTGGCTGAAGACCGTGCTCGACACCGGCAGGGCGGGACCCTGACCGTGCTGCAGTTCGAATGGCCGTGGGTGTTGCTGGCGTTGCCGCTGCCGTGGATCGCCCGGCGCCTGCTGTCACCGCTCCGGCGGACGGCGGGCGTCGCCCTGCGCGTCCCGTTCTTTGCGAGCATGATGTCCGCCCCGTCGTCCACCGTAACGCATGCTGCGCGTGCGCTGTGGATTGCCACGGTGGCCTGGCTGCTCCTGGTCGCCGCCGCCGCGCGCCCGCAATGGCTCGGCGAACCGGAGGCCATACCGATGAGCGGTCGGGACATCATGCTTGCGGTGGATCTATCGCGCAGCATGCAGCAGACCGACTTCGAGGTACAGGGCGAGCTCATCGACCGCCTCGCGGCCGTCAAGCTGGTCGCGCTGGATTTCATCGAGCAGCGCGTCGGCGACCGCATCGGCCTCATCCTGTTCGGCGAGCGTGCCTACCTGCAGGCGCCGCTCACCTTCGATCGGATCACCGTGCAGACGCTGTTGAAGGAAGCGGTGCTGGGACTGGCCGGCGATGCCACGGCCATGGGCGACGCCATAGGCATCGCCGTGAAGCGATTGCGCGGCGATCGCGTCCGGAACCGCGTTCTCATCCTCCTCACCGACGGGGCGAACACCGCCGGGGAGATCGAGCCCCTGAAAGCGGCGGAGCTGGCGGCCAAGGCGGGTTTGCGCATACACACGATCGGCATCGGCGCCGATGAAACCCGGATACGGCAGCTGTTCGGCACCTATCGCACCAATCCCAAGCTCGATCTCGACGAGGCGACGCTGAAGGCGATCGCGGAGCGGACGGGCGGGCGCTACTTCCGCGCCCGCGACAGCGCCGAGCTCAACGAGATCTACGCGCTCATCGATCAGATCGAGCCTGTTGAACAGGATCCGCGACGGTTCCGCCCGATTTCCTCGCTGTATCCCTGGCCGCTCGGCGTCGCGCTGGTACTGGGTGCATGGCTCGTGCTGCGCGGGCGGTTGGATGGCCACGAGGCGGCCGCTTCATGAGCGTGGCGGACTTCCATTTCCTGCGCCCCCTGTGGTTGCTGGCCCTGCCGGCGCTTCCGTTCATGATCTGGCTGCTGCGCGGCTGCGTGGTCCAGGATACGCCGTGGCGCCGGGTCGTGGACCCGGCGCTGCTTCCACACGTGCTCGCGCGACCGGGATCCGGGGCCACCCGAACGTTGCTCGGACTTCGGTGGCTGCTGATCGCCGCATACGCGCTGGCCGTGCTCGCACTTGCCGGGCCGGTATGGAAGCGGCTGCCGCAACCGGTATTCCAGGACCGCTCGGCGTTGGTGATCATGCTCGACCTCTCGCGGTCGATGGATGCACAGGACCTGCGGCCGAGCAGGCTCGCGCGCGCCCGCTTCAAGGTAGCCGACCTCCTGGCGCAACGTCGCGCCGGTATGACCGCGCTGGTGGTGTACGCACAGGATGCCTACGGCGTCGTCCCGTTGACCGATGATGCCGCGACCATCCTGAGCCAGCTGCCGGTGCTCGAGTCCGGACTCATGCCGGCACAGGGCAGCCGACCGGAACGCGCGATTGCGCTTGCACTGGAACTCCTCCGCCAGGGTGGCATGCCGCGCGGCGACCTGCTCCTGATCACCGATTCCCTCACCCCGGAGCAGGCCAGGGACATCGCGCGCGCGTTGCAGCCGCACGACCATCGACTGTCGATACTGGCCATGGGCACCGTCGCCGGAGCGCCGATCCCCCGGCCCGGGGGCGGCTTTTTCGAGAACGACGAGGGCAAGCCGGTGGTGGCGAGGCTGGATCCGGCGCCGATGCAGGCGCTGGTCGGCGGGCGGGGCGGACGGTTCGTCATCGCCGGCAGTGACGACAGTGACGTTCAGGCCCTGGTGCAGCTGTTCGCCACCCGGATCGGCGCCGACACCGCCGCCAAGTCCGATTACACCTCCGAGCGGTGGCGGGAAGAGGGACCGTGGCTGCTGTTGCCGCTCGTCCCGCTGGCGGCCCTGCTCTTCCGTCGCGGGCTCATCGTCGCGATATTCATCGCGCTGCTGCCGTGGCCCAGGACGGCCACCGCGTGGCAATGGGACGATCTCTGGCGCCGGCCTGATCAGCAGGGCACGGCGGCGCTCGAGCGCGGCGACAACGGGCACGCCGCCGAACGGTTCGAAGATCCCCGCTGGGCCGCGGTCGCGCGCTACCGTGCCGGGGACTTTGCCGGGGCGGTGGAGACGCTGCAGGGGTTCGACGGCAGCGACGATCACTACAATCGCGGCAACGGCTTCGCGCGCCTGGGCAATTACCAGGACGCCATTGCCGCCTACGAACGGGCGCTCCTCCTCGACCCCGGCAACGACGACGCGCGCCACAATCGCGATCTCATCCGCCGGTTGCTGCAGAACTCCGCGGGCCAGGGTGGCGGCGAGAGCGGCCAGCATGACGACGGCCAGCAGTCCTCGCCGCCGCAGGGTGGCGGCGGCGCACAGGAGGACCGCAAGCGGGGGCAGGGCGAATCGGAACGTCGCGGCGGCGCAGAAGGCGAGCCGGATATGGAGACGGCGCGCGAGGCGGCTGAAGGCGAGTCCGCCAAGAGACTCGAGGAGCTGCTCGCGCAGCGCAGGAAGGAAGGCGACCGCAATCGCCAGCAGACCGACCCGGGCAGGCAAAGCGGTGAGGAGGGAAACGCGCGCGATCCCGCCCAGTCGGACGGCGAGCGCAACGAGCACCGCGAAACCAGCCAGGCGGACGAGCAATGGCTGCGGCGTATACCGGATGATCCCGGCGGCCTGCTGCGGCGGAAATTCTATTATCAGTACAGCCAGTCGAACCGCACTCCTCCCAGTGACACGCCATGGTGAGCGCATGCCGGTGAATCTTCACGGGCGGTTGCGACGCGCGGCCCGGTCGTTGGCGGTCCTGCTGCTTGCATGGATCGTGATGAACCCTGCCAGCGCTGCGATCACGACCGCGGTCGAAAGTGACGAGATCCGCGAAGGCCAGAGCTTCGTCCTCACCTTTCAGAGCGACACGGACGCAGGCCGGCCGGATCTCGCGCCGCTGCAGCAGGATTTCGAGGTACTCGGCACCGCCCGGCGCACCAACATCAGCATCGTGAACGGCCGCGCCACGCGCTCGACCGTCTGGCAGGTGAATCTCATCCCGAGGCGCGCGGGCAACGTCACCATTCCAGCCATCGACTTCGGCGCCGCGCGCTCGCAACCGCTGAGCATCGCGATCACGCCGGCCGCCGTCGGCCCGGACGATGCGGAGGACTCGTTGCGACTCGAGGTCACCGCCACCCCGCAGACGCCATATGTTCAGCAGCAGGTGCTCCTGTCGGTGCGCCTGTTCGTCCCGCAGGACGTCGACCTCGTCGACTCGGCATTCGGCGACCCCCGGGTTGGCGGCGGGGACGCGCTGATCACGGCCGTCGGCAAGGCCCGTGAACGCCAGCGCACCGAACGCGGCGTGCGCGAACGGGTGATCGAGCGCACCTACGCTGTCTTTCCGCAGAGCCACGGCGAACTGGTCATCGAGCCGCTGACGTTCGAGGGCCAGGTCTTCGATTCCCACGCGACATTCGACAATCCGTTCGGCCAGTCGATACGAACCCGGCGCCTGCAGTCCGAGCCGATTCGGCTGCGGGTAAAGCCGGTCCCGCCGCAGTTCAAGGGCGGGCACTGGCTGCCCGCGCAGTCCCTCACGCTGGTGGAGAACTGGTCGGATGAGAACACCATCCTGAAGGCCGGCGAACCGATTACGCGCAGCCTGACGCTGCTTGCCAAGGGCCTCACCGCCGGGCAACTGCCGGAGATCGCGGCGGCGATGCCCGATGTCGTCAAGAGTTATCCCGAGGCAGCGGTTCTGGACGACCAAGGGCGCAGCGAGGGCGTCACGGGCCTGCGCATGGAAAAGCAGACGCTGATCATCAATGCCGGCGGGCCAGTCACGCTGCCGGAGATACGCATCCCCTGGTGGAACACGGACACGGACCGGCCCCAGGAGGCCATGATCGCGGCACAAACCCTGCAAATCGTCGGCGGCATCCCTGCCCCCCCGGAGACGCCGGCCAGCGCGGCCGCGGCGCCTGCGCCCGCGGCTGCCGCCACCCCTGCTCCCCGGCCGGCACCGGAACCCCCGTTCTGGCGCCGCCTCGCGATCTTGCTCGCAGTGGGCTGGGCGCTCACGTCCCTGGCGTGGTGGCGCTCGCGGGTGCATGCGGCGAAACATCAGGGCGAGCCTTCGGGCTCGGCCCCGCCCGGATCCGACGCGACGCTCATCGCCGAACATGTGCTCGCGCGTGCGCGCAACGACGATGCCGTGCAGACCCGCCAGGCGCTGCAGCGCTGGGCAAGGGCCCGGAAGATCATTCCCGCGACCCTGGACGGGATTGCGCGTCGCCATCCGGAACTCGCGCAGGCGCTGCAGGAGCTGGATCGATGTCTTTATGCGGGGGCGGCCACGGGCTGGTCGGGGGCGGAGCTCGCCGCGGTTTTTGCGGCTTCGTGCCGATCGCCGGGCGCAACGCGGGGCCACCCCGCGGCAGATGTCCCGGCGCTGGCGCCGCTGTATCTCTCGCCCGGAACGAAGCCGGGCTAGCGGCCCGCGCCGCTCGTCCGCGCGGCCGCGGATGATCCGGGCGAAGACCGGTCAGACGCGCGAGTCGACGCGCGCAACCCCCGCGAGTACCCGCTGCAGGTTGCGCATGAGGGCAACCTGGAAGAATGGCTTCTCGAGGAAATCCACCGCCCCACCGCGCATTGCGCTCACGCTGGCGGCGACGTCGCCCTGGCGGCCGATCACCACCACTGGCAGGCCGGGGGCCACCTCATGCGCCCGCAGCGTCAACTCGACGCCGCTCGTGTCGCTCAATTCCATGTCCGTCACCAACATTGCCGGGACGATGTCTCGCAGCCGGTCCAGGAGTGCATGCGAGCTGGTGAAGATCTCCGTGCGGCAACCGTGTTGATCGATGAGCACGCGCAATGCGGCACCCATCTCCGCGTCACGCCCTGCGACGAAGACGAGCGGCGACGCCGCCGAGCCGGCGGCGCCGTCGTCACGCAGCTTGTCACAGGCCAAACGCATTCACCCGGTCGCAGTCAGGAGGGTCTTGCCGCTCGCGCGCGCCACGGCACGCAGGCGCTCCAGGGAGGGGATGCGGATGCTGCGCCGATCCACCTCCAGCAGTCCTTCGTGCTGGAAGTTCGTGAACAGACGGCTGACCGTCTCCACCGCGAGTGCGAGATAGCTCGCGATATCCTGTCGCGCCATCGGCAGATTGAAGGCCACCGGCGAGTAGCCCAGATGCGCATACGCATCCGACATCTGCAGCAGGAACGCGGCCAGCCGCTCGTCGGCGCCGCGTTGCGCGAGCAGGACCGCCCGCGCGTGCTCCTTGGTGATCTCGCGCCCGGCATGTCTGAGTATCTGGGCATACAGCGCCGGGTCGTGGTGGGCCGCCTCCTCGATGACGTCCAGCGGGAAGCGGCATACCGTGATCATCTCCATCGCCTGGGCCGAACTCGTGTGCGTCCCCTCGCCAAGGGCGTCGACACCGATGAGATCGCCAGGGAGATGAAAGCGGATGACCTGCTCCAGGCCGTCCGGCGTGGAGACGTAGCTCTTCGCCGAGCCGGAACGGACGATGTAGAGCGCCTGCAGCCGCTCACCCTGGCGAAAGAGGTGGTGGCCCCGCGGCGACGGCCTGCCGCACTTGACGCCGGTTTCCCCTCCGCAATGCGCGGCCACCGTGTGCATGACGCAGACGCGCTGCAGACGGCAGTCCGCACATCTCAATGCCGCCTGACCGAATCTCACTACGTTGGACTCCTGCGTTTGCATGTGGAACCCTCCTGGCTGCCTTTTGACTGATTCTGGGAATATTTATAAGCGGGCAGAGCCAGCCGTAGAATCCGCGTATCCGCGTAGCCGGATTGCGGGAACTACGTAGGGGAGTTGCGCGGGCCTGTGACCGAGGCGCTTGCGGCGCCCGGCCCGCAGCGCCATCCACCGCAGGGTGCGAAGCGGGGGGTCTCGCGCTCCTGCTATAGGCGCTCGTCAGCCTTCTGGCCGGGGTGGTAGGTGACGTAGACCAGCACCGGGATCTTCAGGTCGCCGAGCTGCCGCCCGATGGCCGGTTGCACCTCCCTCCATTCCAGTCCGCCGGCACCGGTGGCCAGTCGCGGCACCGCCACGCTGGCGAATCCCTCGCTGTCGATGAGCTCACGCAGGGCCTTCAGCGCGTGCGCAACGTTGTGAGTCGTGGCCCGTCCCGGCCTCTCACCCTGCCCATAGGACGCCTCCTGCGTGAAGAGATTCACGAAGCGCTGTCCGCCCGGAGCCATCCAGGTCCACAAGCCGCCCGGCTTGGGATGGTGCGTCTGGCAGTAGTGGCGGAAATCCTTGTACATGGCGGGCCAGCGCTCGCGCAGTTGCAGCGCAAGCCCGGTATGGAAGCTGTCGTTGGGCGCGACTCCGTGAGCTATGACCGCCGCATCGCTCAAAAGGATGTCTCCGCTCACCTCTCGAATCATGTCGCTCTCCTGGTTGTCGATAGCCGGGCAGCCAACCCTCCGGCGCGGATCAACTGTAGGGTCCGGCAGGGTGAGCACCTTGCGCCAGATCAGAAATGCGCCGGGAGTGTGGCCTGAGGGACCCGGAAAGGGGAGAATGACGCCGAGGCCCGTAGCGCGACGTCATGTCGCATCGGCCGCCAATGCGAAACATCCGAGATAAAGGAACACGAGAAATGCACCAGTTCAGGCGATACGCTGCATGTACTGCAGCCGGCGTTACGGTACTCTTCGCGGCCGGCACCGCGGCCGTGGAATGCTACCCCGAGGTCCGGATGCAGCAGGACCTCGACAGTCGCGGCTTCACCCTGCACGAATCGGTAAAGGCCGAGCGCATGGATCTGCTCGCCTACGCCAGCGATGCCGAGAAGAAGTGGGTGATCATGGCCAGGCCGGAGGAAGGCATGGTCGCCGGCGGTGTGCCCGGGGAGTCCACGCTCTGCCCGCTGGACGCCGGCGATGGCGATCTCGAAGCCCTGAAGGGCAGTCCGTACTTCCAGAAGTTCTTCGCCAAATAGCGCAGCCGGAAGGACTGCGCGCCTCGGCCGGGACGGCCCCGCTCTTCCCGCCGGGCGGCGTCTGCGGCGGGCTTTGCCCCCGCCGCGTCCGCGCCCGCCTACCGATATCCCTGCCCGCCGTGCTTGGGATCGATGGCCGTGCCGAGCGAGAGTGACATCATCAGCAGCGCGATACGCTCGTGCATGATGAGCGTGTGCTGATTGCCGCTATTCACCATGTGCTGGCGCAGCGCCTCGCGCACGTCCCTGGAGCCGGTGACGTCGATGATGATATCGACCCTGTCTCCCTCGCGAGCCAGTTCCATGAAATCCGAGGTGACCCGTATCCCGTTTTCGCGCGCGAGGCGTACTCCGGGGAGATCGAGGTTCAGGTCGGCGACGCCCGCCACTTCGACGAACGGCGCGGCGATCAACTGCTTCAGCAGCGGCGTGCCGGTTTCACCGGCACCGACCATTGCGATGCGGAACATTGTCATGGGTGCGATCTCCAGGCGGGGAATGGGCGTGATCCGGCAGATGCCCGACGGTCCTAGCCAGAAGCATGCCAGCCAGACGCGCCCGATCGTGGTGCGCCCGCAGATCGCGGGCGCTCGGGAGTCCGTCCCCGTGACCTACCGGCCACCCTCGAGTTTGAGGTTCGTCGCCACCAGTTCGGCGAGCGAGCGTACCCCCATCTTCTCCATCACGTGTGCCCGATGCAGCTCGACGGTGCGCTCGCTCAACCCGAGGTCTATCGCGATGACCTTGTTGGCCTGACCGGCGACCACCCGCTCCATGATCTCGCGTTCGCGCGGCGTGAGCTTGTCGCGGCGTTCGCGCAGGGACTGGCGCTCCACATTGGTATTGCGTCGCGCGATGTCTTCCCTGAGCGCTGCCTGCACGCGATCCAGCAGATCCTGATCGTTGAATGGCTTTTGCAGGAAATCGAAGGCCCCTTTCTTGATTGCCCGCACCGCCATCGGCACGTCCCCGTGGCCGGTGATGAAGATGACCGGCAGGCGCATCCCCTTCGCGCACATCTGCTCGAAGAGCTCCAGCCCGCTCATGCCGGGCATGCGGATATCCAGGAGCACGCAACCTCCCTGCTCGCTGGAGACCTCGGTCAGAAACGCCGCCGCCGAGGGAAACAGGGTGGAGGCCAGGCCGACCGAATTCAGCAGCATGCGCAGCGAGCCGCGCACGGCATCGTCGTCGTCGACCACGAAAACGATCTGTTCGGATTCACGCATGTTCAACCGGTTGTGCGATCGGCAGTGAGACGTGGAATTTCGCACCGCCGCCCTCGTGTTCACTGTACCAGAGGCGGCCGCCGAAGGCCGCCACGATGCTGCTGCTGATCGAAAGGCCCAGGCCCATGCCGTGCGCCTTGGTGGTGAAAAAGGGGGCGAACAACCGTTCCACATCGGCAGGGCTGATGCCCGGACCACGGTCGGCCACCGAGAATTCTATCGTCTCGTCCGGACCGCGCGCCGATCTAATTTCGATGACGCGCTGCGCCGGCGGCGCATCGGCCATCACGTCGATCGCGTTGCGGATGAAATTCAGCGCAACCTGCTGGACCTGCACGGAGTCGCCCTGCACCCGCGGCAGATTCGGGGCGAGCGCCAGCTCCACGCGCGTATTGTGATGGCGAAGATCGACGTCGGCGAATCGGATCACCGCGCGCAACTGCTCGTTGATGTCGACCTGCTCGCTGCGGACCTCCTCGCGGCGCATGAAGCCCCGCAGCCGCTGGATAATGTCGCCCGCCCTCTCCGCCTGACGCGCTATCTGCTCGAGGGCCTCCTCGATATCCTGCGTTCCCCGTACGCCGCGGGCGAGCATGCGGCGCGCCGCCTGGGCGTAGGTGGCAATGGCCGTCAACGGCTGGGTGATCTCGTGCGCGATGCCCGAGGCCATCTCCCCCATGATCGACAGCCGCCCGACGTGCGCCAGCCGTTCGCGCTGCTCGCGCACCTGCTGTTCCATCATCAGCTCCGAGGTCCGATCCAGCACCTGGGCGACGAACAGGGGTTCCTCGTCCTGTACCGTGTAACTGCAATGCAGGCTGCATGGGGTGAGGCCGCCGTCGGGCCTGCATATGCGGATGTCCCGCGTGCCGGGCTCCTCCGCGCGCTGCGCCGCCCGCCGCATCTCATCGACGATGCCGCGATCCTCGATCGGCACGATGTCGGCGAACTGGATGCCGAGGAGATCTTCCTGCGCGCGGCCGCATAGCCGGCAGAACTCGGGATTGACGGTACGTATGCGGCAGAGCCCGTCGGCCATGAAAATGCCGGCCGGCGCATTGTCGATGATCAGCCGCAATTCCGCCTCGCGTGCGCGGATGGCAGCCTCGGCCTTCTTGCGCCAGGAAATGTCGCGCAGGATGCCGACGAACTGCCGGCGCTCGCCGCGCGCCTCGCCGACGGCGATGTCCAGCGGGAAGACGGTTCCATCCTTGCGCAGGCCCTGCGCCTCGCGGCCGATCCCGATGATCTTCGGCACGCCCGTGCGCATGTAGTTCCGCAGGTACTGGTCGTGCTCGCGCTGCCAGGGATCCGGCATCAGCATCTTGACGTTGCGGCCGATGACCTCCTCGGCGCGATAGCCGAAGATGCGCTCGGCCGCCCGGTTGAACACCTCGATACTGCCCCATTGATCGATGATGACCAGGCCGTCGACCGCTGCATTCAGCGTCGCCTCGAACCGCGCTCGATAACCGTCGGGCTCCTGCCGCGCAGTGCCGGCCGGTGTGCCTTCGGGCAGCGCGCCTGGCATTGGAACGTGGTCCATGGCGCGTATTGTCGTTAATCTGCGCGCCATACTCCACTACCCGGGAACCGCATATGGGGGTCGCCCTGCTGCTGGGTCTGCTGAGCAGCCTGCATTGCGCCGGCATGTGCGGGAGCGTCATCGCCGCGGCGACCTTCGGGATCGGTAATGGCCGCCTTCCGCTCGTCGTGCTCGTGAACGTGGCGCGTGTGGCGAGCTACGCCATCGCCGGCGCGCTTGCCGCGGGCGGACTCGGCGCCCTGGCCGGCGGCACGCGAACCGGCGGACACCTGGCGCTGAGCCTGTTCGCGGCGATCCTCATCGTGGCTGCCGGCCTGCAGGTCGGCGGCTGGCTGAACGTCTGGGCCGGACTGGAACGCCTGGGCGGCCGCGTCTGGCAGCGTATCAGCCGCATCGCGCGCTTGCTGTTGCCGGTGCGCCGCACCTGGCAGGCCGCGGCCTTCGGTTTGCTGTGGGGCTGGATGCCCTGTGGGCTCGTCTACAGCGCCCTCGGCTACGCCGCCGCCACCGGCAGCGCGCGTGGCGGGGCGCTGTACATGCTCGCCTTCGGGGCCGGCACACTGCCGGCGATGACGGGTCTGGGATTGTTCAGCACGCTGGCAACCCGGCTGCGGCAGCGGCAGGACTGGCGCCGGTTCGCGGGTGCGGTCCTCATCGCGATGGCGATTGTCACTATGGCGATGCACCTGGCCCCGGGCACGCACGGCCACGAGCCGCCTGCTCCGGCCGACGCCGGCGAGCCGCCTCCCCGGGAGCATGCCGGGCATCGCTGAGGGCAGAGCCACCCGGCGCGCCCGCGCCTGCCGCTGCGCGCCGGTCCCGCCGGCATCCCGTTGCGCCAGGCGAGGCGCTTTCGGGGCCGGTCATTCCTCGCGACCGTCCGCCGGCGGGATGTCGTCATCGTCCATGAGGATCTGGTGGGCCGGGCCCTCCAGGTCGTCGAACTGACCGGAGCCGACCGCCCACAGAAAGGCCCAGACGATGACACCCACCAGCACCAGGGAGATCGGGATCAGCAGGTAAATGATCTCCATGCAGCCGTCCTCAACGCGTCCCGGTGACCCGGCGCAGGCGCAGCGCGTTACCCAGCACGAACAGAGAACTCAGCGACATGCCGGCGGCGGCGATGAGCGGGTTGATCACTCCGATCACCGCGGCCGGCAGTCCGATGACGTTGTAGAACAGCGCCCACCACAGGTTCCCGCGGATGATCCGACGGGTCTTGCGCGCGTGATCCACCGCCTCGAGCACGCCGTGCAGGTCGCCTCGCAGCAGCACCATGTCGGCGCTGCTGTGCGCCAGGGCAGCGCCGCTGCCCATGGCGATCGAGACCTGGGCGCCGGCCAGAACCGGCGCGTCGTTCACGCCATCGCCGACCATCATCACCACGGCGCCGCCGCCCTGCAACTCACGCACGGCACGCAGCTTCGCCTCCGGATCCATTCCTGCACGCCAGTCCGCGATCCCGATGGCGTCGGCGACCGCCGCCGACACCGGCGGCTGATCGCCCGTCAGCAACGTCACCCTCAGGCCCCGGTCCCGCAGCGCGCGCACCACGGCAGCGGCCTCCGGCCGGATCTCGTCGAGCAACGTGTAGACCGCGACCAGGCGCTCCTCGCTCGCGAGCATCACGATCGTGCCGTTCCGCCCCGTCTCCCCGGCCGTGGGCGGTTGCAGGCCGGTGTGCCCGGCGATGAACCCCGGCGAGCCGAGAAACCATCGACGGCCGTCGATCAGCCCGTGTATCCCGGCGCCCGGCTCGTTGATCACGCCTGTTGCACCCGGCACGCGCAACTCCCGCGCCGCCTCGCGGAACGCCCGCGCGATGGGATGCTCGGAGTGCTGCTCGAGCGCTGCCGTCAGGGCGAGGCATTCCGCCTCGCCCTGACGGCCGGGCAGGACGGTATGCGCCAGGCGCGGGGCCCCGTGCGTGAGCGTGCCGGTCTTGTCGAAGACGACATGCGTCACGCGCGCCGCGGTTTCGATGGCGGCGCTGCGCGCCACCAGAACGCCCCTGGCCATCAGCGCATTGATGGCACAGGTTAGCGCGGCCGGTGCGGCCAGCGACAGCGCGCATGGGCAGGTGACGACCAGCACCGCCAGCACGATCGCGAACCAGTGCCCGGTGCCGGCGGCGATGCCGACGAGCGCGGTCAGCGACGCGATGAGCAGCACCGCACCCACGAACCAGCCGGCGATGCGATCGGCGAGCGCAGTCAGCCGCGGGCGCTCGCCGAGCGCGCGCTCCAGCGCCCCGACGACGCCGGCAAGCAGCGTGTTCTCGCCGACGCGCGTCACCGTCATCTGCAGTGGGCTGTCGACGTTGATCGACCCCCCGAGGAGCACCGCTCCCTCCTGCTTGGGCACCGGCGTGCTCTCGCCGGTGAGCAGGGACTCGTTGACGGTCGAAACGCCCTCCGCGACCACGCCGTCGGCGGGGATCTCCTCGCCCGGGCGAACGAGCAACCGATCCCCCGCGACGAGTTCCGCCGGTGCCACCATCTCCACCCCGCCCTCGACGGCAGGGTTGAACCGGCACGCCAGCAGCGGCAGGTGCCGTCCCATGCGTTCCACGGTTTCGGTGGCCCGCGCGCGCGCCATGAATTCCAGGTACCGCGCTGCGAGCAGGAAGGTCACGAACATCACCACGGCGTCGAAATACGTTGCACCGCGGTCGGCCCATGTGTTCCATGCGCTGCCCAGGTAGGCCAGGAGGATACCGAGAGACACCGAGAGGTCCATGTTGAGCGTGCCGCCACGCAGGCCCCGCCACGCCGACTGCAGGAAACCCATGCCGGAGTAGAAGACGACCGGGGTCGTGAGCAGCAGGTTGACGGTGTTGAGGAACCGACGGTGATCGGCTGCGATGTAGCCTTCGTCGAAATAGAACGCGGTGGCCACCATCATCACCTGCATTCCGAGCACCAGGGCCACGCCCAGTCGGCGCAGCAGGGCGCGGCGATCGCGGTCGCTGCCCAGTTGTTGTCGCCGCGGGTCGTAGGGCTGCGCGTCGTAGCCCAGCCGCTCGATACCGCGGATGAGGCCGGAGACCTCGATGCCGGCGGTATGCACGACCCGCGCGCGGCGCGTGCTGTAATTGACCCCCACCTCCAGCACGCCGGGTTGCTGCGCAAGGTAACGCTCGATGAGCCACAGGCAGGCCGGGCAGGCCACCTTCCCGATCATGAGCGAGCACTCCGCGGTGCCGTCGCCGCGCTCGCTCGTGAACTGCCTTCGCACGGCGGGATGATCGAACGCCGCCAGGCGTTCACGCACGGGCGCCGGCATCTCCTCGACGCGGGGCGAGACGGTGGTCCGGTGCCGGTAGAATTCGGCGAGGCCGGCGTCGACGATCAGCTTCGCCGCGGCCTGGCAACCGCGGCAGCACATGGGCTGCCGCGCGCCCTCGATCGCCACCGGCAGGTCGATACCGGCGGGCACGGGTTCCCCGCAATGGAAACAGCGCACATCCGCGCGGGTCGGCATGTCCATGAGCATCGCAGAGACGGTCTCGGCAGTGGTGTTCAACATCCTGACTTCCGGGGCGCGGATGTCAATTGCCCGTTCCGGCCGCCAGCGGTTCCCCCGCACTGTCGGGTTTTTGACGTTTGGGGACACCGATGTGCAATTCCGTATCCGCGCGCCTCATAATCGACTCACCTGAGCATCTCGATGGAAGTGCCTGTCCGCCGTATGTTTTTCCGGTGTTCGCGGGGCGGACGGTCGATTGGCGGCGCTGACCGGGGGGATCGGCGTCTCTGGAGCCTTTCTTGCAGTGCGATTCAAGCCTTGCGAGGGCGCCGCGCCGTGCGGCATTTGCCGGGAGCCACACCGAAATCCACATGAACAGCCGAACCGTTCATTATCCATTCCGCGGCCCGATCGGGGTTGATCGGTATCAACACCATCGATCGATGATTCCGCGACACCAGCCTCCCGGCGCGTTCACTCCGGAGCCACATCCGCCACCGATCGTCCGATGAACGACCTCACGCCCATCCCGATCCCGCATGACCCGCCGGCGGCCGACCCGCCGCCCGGCGGCAAAATGCGCACCCACCTGCAGGCGGTCATGGCCGCCGACGGCACCGGCTACGCGGTGGTCGATCCGCGTGCGCGGGTCGTGGAGGCCAACGACGTCTATGCCCGCATGGCGGGTTTCGAAGACGCTGCCGCGGTGCTCGGACGCAGCGTGCTGGAATGGACGAACGGCAGCGACGTGCCACGGACCGTCGAGCAGATCCGCCGCTGCATGGCGGAAGGCAGCGTGCGCGCGATGCAGGTCGAGTACCACGACGCCAGCGGCCGGCGAGTTCCCGTATCCGTCAATGCGCAGCGCACCGAGACCGGCGATGGCCCGCGCATCGTGCTGTTGTGCCGTCAGCAGCGGCAGCGGCCGGGCCCGGCCGAGGCGGCGCAGCCCAACCGCGTGCGCATGCGCGAGCAGCAGGCCGCACTGTCCTGGCTGCTCACCAGCCAGGCCTTCCTCGAGCACGATATCGGCGAGTTCTTCCAGCTGGTCACACGTGGCGTAGCCGACGTGCTGGAGGTCGAACGCGTCAACCTGTGGCGGCTGAATCCCGCACGCACCGTCATGACGCTGGTGAGCGGCTTCGATCGACTGAGCGGCGCGCACGCCAGCGGCACGGAACTGGACACCGGGCCGTACCAGGCCTACTTCCGCGCCCTGGAAAACAACGAGCCGATGCAGGTCGACAATCTGAGCGAGGATCAGCGCACCAGCGAGCTGTCCGACCTGCACCTGCGGCCGTTCGGCGTCACCGGCCTGCTCGACGTTCCCGTTTTCGTCGACAACCAGCTCGACGGCGTGCTGTGCCTCGAGCAGGTCGGCCAGGACAAGCCCTGGCACCCGGACACCCGGTTGTTCGCCGCGGCGGTCACGAACATTGTCGCGCTCGCCCTGCAGCACCAGGAGCGCACGCGCGCGGAGAACTCGCTGCGACAGAGCGAGGAGCGCTACCGCCAGCTCGTGGAGCTCTCTCCGGATGCAATCCTCGTGCTGCAGCACGACCGCATCACCTTCGCCAACCCCGCGGCGCTGCAACTGCTCGGCGCGCGCCGTGCGAGCGAGGTCATTGGCGAGGGTCTGTTCCGCTTCCTGCACCCTCATTACCACGACACGGCGCGCAATCGCCTGCGGCTGACCGCCGAATTGCGGGCCTCGATCCCGTTCGTGGAGGAGAGGTACGTCCGCCTGGACGGGACCACCGTGGACGTCGAGACCACCTCGGGACCCTACCAGGACGAACAGGGAGAAGGCCTGCAGGTGATCGTGCGCGACATCACCGCCCGCAAGCGCACGGAGATGAAGCTGGCCAAGAGCGAGCAGCGCCTGGACCTCGCGCTGAAGGCCGCCGATCTGGGCCTGTGGGACTGGAACCTGCAGACCGGCGACGCGTACTTCGACGATCGCTGGCTCGGGATCGTCGGCTACGCACGCGAGGAGTTCCCGCCGCACATCAACACCTGGGAGATGATCGTCCACCCCGAGGATCTGCCAAGGGTGATCGCCGCCACCAAGGCCCACGCCGAGGGGCAGACACCGTACTTCGAGAGCGAACACCGCGTGCTCACGCGCAGCGGCGAATGGCGCTGGGTGCACGACAAGGGCCGCATCGTCGAACGCGACGCGGCCGGCCGGCCGCTGCGCGAGACCGGCACCATGCTCGACGTCACCGCGCGCAAGCAGCAGGAGGAGGCACTGCGGGCGAGCGAGGCCAAGTTCTCGCGCTTCTTCCAGTCCAATCCGCTGCCGGGCATCATTGCGAGCTTCCCCGAAGGGCGCGTCATCGAGGTCAACCAGGCATTCCTGCGCGCCACCGGCCACCACCGCGACGAGGTCATCGGTGTCGCCGCCGCCGATCTGGCGCTGCGCTTCGAGACCGCGCAGCGCGAGCTGCTCTACCACGCGCTCGAGACCGGCCAGACCCCCTACGCCTTCGAGGCGCGGCTGCAGATGCAGTCCGGCGAGGCGCGCGACGTGCTGGCGACCTACGAGCGGATCGATTTCGGCGGTCAGCGCTGTTTCGTCGGGATGTATTACGACATCACGCATCGCAAGCTCATCGAGTCGGAGATGCGCCGCATCAACGAACAGCTCGAACAGCGCGTGGCGGATCGGACCGCGGAGCTCGAATCGAGCAATCGCGCGCTGCGCTCCGCCGAGAGCCGCCAGCGCGTACTGCTCGACGCCATGCCGGATCTCATGTTCCGCATCGACCGCGCCGGCCGCGTGCTCGACTTCTCGGCCCCGCGGGGCGACAGTCTGATCGATCCGGAGAAGCTCATCGATCGCAACCTGCGCGAGGTCGATCTCGACGCCCCCACCCTGCAGTCGATGCTCGCCACCATCGGCCGGGCGCTCCACGGCGGCGACATCGAGCCGCTGGAGTTCCGCCTGGCCACGCCGGTCGGGCCGCGCGAGTACGAGGCGCGGGTGCTCAAGAGCGGGACCGAGGAAATCGTCGCCATCGTGCGCGACATCACGGAGCGGCGGCGCATCGAGCACGCACTGCGGCTGAGCGAGGCCAGCCTGAGCGCGGCGCAGAGCATCGCCCATCTCGGCAGCTGGGAGCAGGACATCATCAACCCCGAATCGATCGAGGCCAATCCGCTGCGATGGTCCGACGAGATCTACCGTATCCTGGGCTATAATCCGGGGGAGGTCGAACCGTCGGTTGTGCGCCTGATCAACAGCCTGCATCCCGACGATCGCCACGCGGTGCGCGAGCTCTGGAGCGCGGCCGTGCGCAGCGGCAAGGACTTCGATCACGTCTGCCGGGTGCTCCGCCCGGATGGCGCGGAACGGATCGTGCATACGCGATGCGGCTTTCTCGGTGGCACGCCTGAGCCGGGGGCAGGCGTGAAGATCCTCGGGGTCATGCAGGACATCACCGAGCGCAAGCACGCCGAGGACGCGCTGCGACTGAGCGAGAGGCGGCTGCGCCAGATCATCGATGCCGTTCCGCACCTCATCTACGCGCGCGAGATGGGTGGCCGCTTCATCCTCGTCAATCAGTCGGTGGCCGACATGTACGGCACCACGGTGGACACCGTGCTGGGCAAGACCGAGGCGGCGTTCGGGCGCCGGCCGGAGGAAGTCGCGCAATCGCGGGAGACGGACATGGAGGTGGTACTGGTGGGGCAGCCTCAGCTCATTCCGGAGGAAACGATCACCGACGTGAACGGCAACGTGCACGTGCTGGAGACGATGAAGATCCCCTTCACCTTCTCCGGGACGAGCTTGCCGGCAGTGCTCGGAGTGTCCACCGACATCACCTATCGCAAGCAGGCGGAGCGCGAGATCCGCGCCCTCAACGAACAGCTCGAGCATCGCGTGCAGCAGCGCACCGCCGAGCTGGAGGCCGCCAATCGCGAGCTGGAGAGTTTCAGTTACTCCGTCTCGCACGATCTGATCGCGCCCCTGCGCGGCATCGACGGCTGGAGCCTCGCGCTGGTCGAGGATTTCGGCGACCGGCTCGACGACCTCGGGCGGACGTACCTCGCCAACGTGCGCGGCGAGGCCCAGCGCATGGCCATGCTCATCGACAACATGCTGAAGCTCTCGCGGGTGACGCGCGCCGAGATGCGTCATGAGCCCGTGGACCTCGCGACGATGGCCGAGGAGATCGCCGCCGAACTGCGGGTCAGGGATCCCGGAAGGCAGGCGGATATCCTCATCGAACCCATGCTCATCGCCAGCGGCGATCCGGTCCTGCTGCGCTCGGCGCTGCAGAACCTGATGGAGAACGCGTGGAAGTTCACCAGCCGCTGCGAGCGCGCGCTGATCGAGATCGGAATGATGACCGAGGGCGAGGAACAGGTTTTTTTCGTGCGCGACAACGGCGCCGGCTTCGACCAGGCCTACGTCGCCAAGATGTTCGCGCCGTTCGCCCGCCTGCATCGCGCCACCGACTATCCCGGCTCCGGCATCGGGCTGGCCAGCGTGCAGCGGATCATCCGCCGTCACGGCGGACGGATCTGGGCCGAAGGCGCCGTGAACCGGGGAGCCACCTTCAAGTTCACCCTGCCGCTGCCGACGTGAGCCTGCCACGCATGCCCTGCTGCACGCTTCGAGCCCGGGCCGCCGCATCGCCGAGGGTGGCGCGCGCGTGATGGAACCGACGGTCTCGACGCTGATACGTGCCGACAGCGCCGCCGACAGCGGCGCCTCGGAATCCTCCGAGCCCCGGCGCCACTTCCGCACCACCTCGCACTTCCTGCGCGCGCTGATCGTCGAAGACTCCGAGAGCGACGCCGGGCTGCTGCTGCGCCATCTCGAACGCGGCGGCTACATCGTCGAGCACATCATCGTAGACAACGCCGGAGAAATGCAGGCTGCCCTGGCCGAGAAGGCCTGGGACGTGGTGATCGCCGACTACGTGCTGCCGCAGTTCGATGCGCCGACGGCGCTGAAACTGCTCAAGGAAAGCGGCCAGGACATTCCGTTCATCGTCGTTTCCGGCAGCATCGGCGAGGACATCGCCGTGCGCATGATGAAGAGCGGGGCCAGCGACTATCTGCTGAAGGAGAACCTCACCCGCCTGGTGCCGGCGGTGCAGCGCGAACTGCGTGAGGCGGCGGTGCGCCGCGAGCGCATGCGCGTCGAGGAGGACCTGCGCGTCTACGGCCAGGTCTTCGAGGCGAGCTGCGAGGCGATCACCATCACCGACGCCCGCCGCCGCATCATCGCCGTGAACCCGGCATTCTCCGACATCACCGGCTACCCGCCGGAGGACGTCATCGGCCGCACGGCGCGGCTGCTGAGCTCGGGCGGCTACGACCCCGCCTTCTACGATTCCATCTGGCAGACCGTGGACGAATGCGGATACTGGACCGGTGAGATCTGGGCGCGCAAGAAGTCCGGCGATCTCTTCATGGAGTGGCTGTCGATCTCCGCGATCAAGGACTCCGCCGGCAGGATCAGCCACTATGTAACGCAGGGCGTGGACATCACCAGCCAGAAGCGCGCCGACGAGCGCATACACTACCTCGCCCACTACGACTCGCTGACGAAACTGCCCAACCGCACCCTGCTGCAGGATCGCATCTCGCGAGCCGTCGCCGCCGCCGAGCGCAACGGCAATCGCGTGGCGATCATGTTCATCGATCTGGATCGCTTCAAGAACATCAACGACTCCCTCGGCCATCCCGTGGGCGATCGGTTGCTGCAGGCCGTCGCCGACCGGCTGCGCGGATGCGTACGCGACAACGACACGGTGGCGCGCCTCGGCGGCGACGAGTTCGTGGTGGTGCTGCCCGAGACCGGGCAGGAAGGCGCCTCGCACGTGGCACAGAAGATCCTCACCAGCCTGAGCGGGCCGTACCAGATCGAGAGCTTCCAGCTCATCATCACGCCGAGCATCGGCATCAGCGTGTTTCCCGAGGACGGCACCGACATCGAGACCTTGATCAAGAACGCCGACGCGGCCCTCTACCACGCCAAGGACAACGGCCGGAACAACTACCAGTTCTTCACCCAGGAGATGAACATCGCCGCCTACGAGCGCATCTCACTGGAGAACGGGCTGCGCATCGCGCTGGAGCGCGGTGAGTTTGAGCTCTACTACCAGCCGCAGGTCAGCGTGCGCACCGGCGCGGTCACCACGCTGGAGGCGCTGGTGCGCTGGAACCATCCGCACTGGGGCGTGGTACCGCCGAGCATGTTCATACACGTCGCCGAGGACAGCGGCATCGTCGTGGCGCTGGGCAAGTGGATGCTGCGCGAGGCCTGCCGCCAGGTGGCGCATTGGCAGCAGAGCGGCTTCCCGCAGGTGCCGGTGGCGGTGAACATCTCGGCCGTGCAGCTGCGCGACAAGGGTTTCGCGCAGTTCGTGCAGGAAGTGCTCACGGACACCGGACTGAAGCCCTCGATGCTCCAGCTCGAGCTCACCGAGAGCATCCTCATGCAGGACGAGAGCCGCAGCAGCCCCGGCATCAAGGAGCTCTCGGCGCTGGGCGTGCACCTGGCGCTGGACGATTTCGGCACCGGCTACTCGAGCCTCACCTATCTGCGCCGCTTCCCGATCAGCAAGCTGAAGATCGACCGCTCGTTCATCCGCAACTGCGCCGAGACTCCCTCCGACGGGGCGATCGTCAAGGCCATCATCAATCTGGCCCACAGCCTCGGCCTGCGGGTGATCGCCGAGGGGGTGGAGAACGTGCAGCAGTACGACTTCGTGGTGGCGGAGGGGTGCGACGACATCCAGGGCTATTACTTCAGTCCCCCGAAGTGCGCCGAGGACCTCATAGGCTTCCTGAGCGTGGATTCCGCCGATACTCCGTCCGGGCTTCTGGAACGCACCGGCGGCCCGCACGCCGCGGAGTGACGTTTCAGGGGACCACCCGGTCGATCTCGATGCGGATGCCGGTGGCCCCCGGCCGCACCGGGCCGCCGCTGCCCTCCAGGTCACCGGATTGCGGCACGACGTTCCCGGATTTGGATATTCTCGCCACCACCGTGAACTCTCCGGCGCTGCTCAGATTCATGCCGGGCGCCATGGCCATCGAATCGTCCAGCGTGAACGCGAGCGGCAGTTCACTCGCCGGCCTGCGCAGCACGGCCAGCGGCATGCGCGGACCCTCCATCGCGCGGGCGAAGACGAACAGCGTGTCGCCGGGCGAGATCTTCTCCGCCATCCCCTCCTTGAGCGTCACCGTGCCCGTGACCGATGCACTGACGGCGGCCGGCGATGCTTCCGGCGCCGCGGGCATCCCGGCGTGTGCGCGGGCCTCGGCAATCCCCGCCTCGATCGCGGCGTAGGAACTGGATTCCTTCGGGATCATCGCCCGCAGCGTCTCCCAGTGCTGGATGGCGGCCGCAAAGTCGCCCGCATCCATGGCCAGGCGGCCGGCCAGCGCCAGGCCGCGCGCATCGCGCGGTTCGATCGCCAGCGCCCGGGCGATCAGCTCCCGCGCCTCGCCGTCCGCGTCGCCGCGGTGGTTCTGGTACAGCAACTCCGCCAGCTCGACCAATGGCGCGGCCATGCGCGGGGCCGCGCCGATGGCCTGCCGGTAGGCGGTCATCGCCGCCTGCGGCTGCTCCATGAACGCGTGACTGCGCGCGAGCAAGAGCCACGCCTCGGCATCCCCGGGGTTCGCCTTGACCCGCGCCGACATCTGCGCGGCAAAATCCTCGACCTCCGCGCGCGTGAGCTCACCGCCGGTGCCGGCGCCCTGCGTCCGAACGTCGCGGCTGGTCAACTGCGGCGCGCCGACGTGCAGATAGATGACGGCGGCGAGCACCGGTACGGCGAGGCTCGCCGCTGCGATGGCCGCACCCGCCGCCCGGGTCCGTGGCCGCGGCTTCGCCCTGGCAGGACCGGCCTCTTCGAGGACGCGCCGCTCGAGCTCCTCGCGCGCCTGGCCGTGCTGCGCGGGGTTCAGCATCCCGCGCGCGAGATCCGTGTCCAGTTCGGCGACCTGCTCGCGCAGCAGATCCACGTTCGACTTCGCGCCTTCGGACTCGCCGCCACGCCCCGCCCGCAGCAGCGGCAGGGCGACGATCGCCATGGCGATCAGCGTCATCGCGATCGCCAGCAGGGTGAAGGCGCTCATCGCGCCACGTCCCTGCCGGCCGCGGCCTCTTCCCGCAGCAGCCGCGCGGCCTTGGCACGCTCGTCCTCCGTGAGCGGCACCGGCGCCGGCGTCTCGGCCTGTTGGCGCAGCGCCCGGCGCAGCACGAGGACCGCGAGCAGCAGCAACAGCCCCGGTCCGGCCCACAGCAGCACCGTGGTCGCCTTCAGCGGCGGCTGATAGAGGACGAAATCGCCGTAACGATCGGTCATGAAGGCGACGATCTCCGGGTCGGTCTTGCCGGCGGCGATCTGCTCGTCGATCTGGCGACGCAGGTCGACGGCGAGAGCGGCATTCGATTCGGCGATCGATTGATTCTGGCAGACCAGGCAGCGCAGCTTCCTCGCCAGCTCCACCGATCGCTTCGCCGCCACCGGATCCTGCGCCGTGGGTACGGCCTCATTGGCATCCGCCGGGCCGCCCACCGCGGCCAGGACAGTCAGCAGGATCGCGGCGAGCGTTCTCATCCCTGTTCCAGCTCGCCGATGAGCGGCACGATCTTCCTCTGCAGGGCGTCGGCGGTGATCGGCCCGATCTGCTTGTAGCGGATGACGCCCTGCTTGTCGATCACGAAGGTCTCGGGGACGCCGTAGACGCCGAAGTCGATCCCCACCCTGCCTTCCAGGTCGCTGACCGAAAGCGTGTAGGGATCGCCGAGCTGCGCCAGCCACGCCAGCGCGTCGCCCGGTTTGTCCTTGTAGTTCAGGCCGACAACGGCCACCGGGTGGCTTTTGGCGAACTCTACCAGCAGGGGGTGCTCGTCCCGGCAGGACACGCACCAGGATGCCCACACGTTCAGCAGCCAGACCCGCCCCCGCATGGACTGCGGCGAGAACGCCTTTGCAGGCTCGTGCAGTTGGGGCAGCGTGAACTCGGGCACCGGTTTGCCGATGAGCGGCGAGGGCACCTCGCGCGGGTTGAGCTTCAGTCCGACGAACAGGAATCCCAGCAGGACGAGAAAGACCCCGAACGGCAGCAGGAATCGGCTCATGATCGCGTCAGCCGGAGATCACGCCGGTGAGGTCACTGCGGCCTCGCGTTGCCGCTGGGTGCTGCGCAGCCGGTAGCGCCGGTCGGTCAGCGCCAGCAGACCGCCCAGCGCCATCAGCACACAACCCGACCAGATCCAGGTCACGAGCGGCTTGTGATAGACGCGCACGCTCCAGGTCCGCGCATCGATGGGCTCGCCCAGGGAGACGTACAGGTCGCCCAGTACGCCCGTGGAGATCGCCGCCTCCGTCATGGCCATGCCGCTGGCGTTGTAGGTGCGCTTCTCCGGATGCAGGGTCAGCACCTCGCGGCCGTCGCGCAGCACGGTGACGGTGCCCCGTGCCGCCCGGTAGTTCGGACCGATCATCTCGGTCGTGCCGTCGAAACGGAACACGTGTCCGCCCATCTCCACGGTATCGCCGACGGCCATGCGCACGTCGCGCTCGGTCGCGTAGGTTCCCACCACGGTCACGCCGGCGATGAAAACCGCGACCCCGAGATGGGCGAGGATCATGCCCCACCACGCGCGCGGCTGCATGGCCAGCCGTTCGTGCGCGGCGCCGCGGAAATTGCGGATACGCTCCCGCATGTTCACCACGGTCGCCGCGAGTATCCAGAAGGCGAGGAAGAGCCCGAGCCGCAGGCCCCATGATCCGCCGCCGGCGGCGAGCGGCACCAGCACGGCCGAGACGAGGCTGATTGCGAACGCCCAGCGCAGCAGGGTCCACAATTCCGGCAACGCCGCCTGCTTCCAGCGCGCGACCGGCCCGATCCCCATCAGGAACACCATCGGGCTCATCAGCGGCACGAACACCGCCTCGAAGTAGGGAGGACCCACGGAGATCTTGGTCTGCCCGCCGCTCAGGGCGTCCAGCACCAGCGGATACAAGGTACCCAGAAGCACCGATCCCGCCGCCACGATCAGCAGGACGTTGTTGGCGAGCAGGAAGGACTCGCGCGAGATCATCTCGAAGCGCCCGCCTCCGCTCACCTGCGGCGCCCGCACGGCGAACAGTACCAGCGCGCCGCCGATGACCACCGCCAGGAACACCAGTATAAACAGGCCGCGCTCCGGGTCGGTGGCGAAGGCGTGCACCGAGGTGAGCACGCCCGAGCGCACGAGGAAGGTGCCGAGCAGAGACAGCGAGAAGGCGCAGATCGCCAGCAGCACGGTCCAGCGCCTGAACGCGCCGCGCTTCTCGGTGACCGCCAGTGAATGCACCAGCGCCGTGCCCACCAGCCATGGCATGAAGGAGGCGTTCTCCACGGGATCCCAGAACCACCATCCGCCCCACCCCAATTCGTTGTACGCCCACCAGCTCCCGATCAGTATGCCGAGGGTCAGGAAGCACCACGCCGCCGTGGTCCACGGCCGCGACCAGCGGGCCCAGGTCGCATCGAGACGCCCGCCCAGGAGCGCGGCGATGGCGAAGGCGAAGGCGACGGAAAAGCCGACGTAACCCATGTACAGCATCGGTGGATGCGCCACCATGCCGGGATCCTGAAGCAGCGGATTCAGATCGTTGCCCTCCGCCGCGGGCGGTGACAGGCGCTCGAAGGGGTTCGAGGTCAGCAGCAGGAACAGCAGGAAGCCCACGCTCACCAGACCCATCACCGAGAGCACGCGCGAGAGCACCTCGCGCGGCAGGCTGCGGCTGAACACCGACACCGCCTGCATCCACAGCGAAAGCATGAGCACCCACAGCAGCATCGAGCCCTCGTGCGACCCCCACGTGGCGGCGATGCGGTAATGCGCCGGCAGCCGCGAGTTCGAATTGTTGACGACGTTCAGCACCGAGAAGTCGCTGGTGAAGAAAGACCATGCCAGGCAGAGAAACGCGATCGCGACGAACAGGAACTGCCCGCCCGCCAGTGGCCGTGACAGCGCCATCCACGCCCTGATCCCGCGTTGCGCACCAAGGAGCGGCAGCGTGCCCTGCACGATCGCGAGCAGCAGCGCCAGGATGAGTGCCAGTTGTCCGATCTCGGGAATCACTGCCGCGGGCCTCCCAGGGTCAGTCGCCGATCAGGGTCTTCTGCGCATTCTGCGCCTGTTCCACGGCGTGGGCCGCCTCCGGCGGCATGTAGTTCTCGTCGTGCTTGGCCAGCACCTCGGTGGCCACGAATACGCCGTCGTCACCGACCTTGCCCTGGGCCACGACGCCCTGCCCTTCCTTGAACAGGTCGGGGAGGATGCCGGTGTACATGACCAGCACCGACTTGACGGTGTCGGTCACCACGAAGCGCACGGTCAGCCCGTCGCGCTCGCGCAGCAGGCTCCGCTCGGCCACCATCCCGCCGATCCGGAACGGCTTGCCGACCGGCACCTCCCTGGCCACCACCTGCGAGGGCGTGAAGAAGAAGACCAGGTTCTTCTGGAAGGCGGACAGTACCAGCCCCGCCGCCACCGCCAGCACCAGTACGCCGGCGGCGATCAGCAGGCCGCGCTTATGCCGTGCTTTCATCGGGATCTCTCGCCATCTGTTGCTCTGTCCGTCTGACGGCCGCCAGGGCGCGCGCGCGTCGTCGCCGCAGCACGTACACCTCGAGCGCGAGCACGAGCAGGGTCACCCCGTAGGAGCCCCAGACGAACCCTGCGTAGCCGCCCATCGCCCAGAAATCGCTCCAGCCGCCCCAGTTCACGTCAGCCTGCCTCGCGCACCCAGTCCGCGCGCCGTTCCCGCTCCAGGATGATGCTGCGTACCCGATGCAGCGCCGCGGCGATGCTATACATCCAGAAGCCCAGCGCCAGCACGCCCATGCCGGCGAACATCGTCGTTGCCATCCTGGGCGCGGACTCCAGGCTGATCGTGGCGCCCTGGTGCAGCGTGTTCCACCATTTCACGGAGAAATAGATGATCGGCACGTTCACCACGCCCACCAGCGCCAGGACTGCGCAGGCCCGGTCGGCGCGGCGCGTGTCCTCGATGGCGGCCTCGAGCGCCAGGAACCCGAAATACAGGAACAGAAGGATGAGCTCCGAGGTCAGGCGCGCGTCCCAGACCCAGTAGGTGCCCCAGGTGGGACGCCCCCACAGCGCCCCGGTCCACAACGCGATGAAGGTCATGAGCGCACCCGTCGGGGCGAGCGCCGAGGCCATCATGGAAGACAGGCGTGTGTTGAAGGCCAGCCCCAGCGCAGCCCAGATGGCCATGACGATGTAGATGAACATGGACATCCACGCCGCGGGCACGTGAATGAAGATGATGCGATACGCCTCGCCCTGGCGCGCCTCGGTGGGCGCGACGAAAAATCCGATGTACAGCCCGATCAGGCAGAACACCAGCGCCAGCCCGGCGAACCATGGGATGAGCCGGCCCGCCAGCGGATAGAAGGTGTGCGGCGCGGAGTACTTGTACCAGTTGATACCGGTCACATCCACTGCCATCGACCCTGCATGCGCGCTCATGAATGGTTTTCGATCGTCCCGCCCCGCCACCCTCCGCGCCCCGGCGCCCTGCCCCGGGCCTCACTCGACCGAGATGCGCAGCGCCGCGGCGATGGCCCATGGCGTAAGGACCATCGCGAGCAGCGAAAGTGCCGCCAGCAACAGCAGATAGGGGGTGCCATCGAGCCCTGAAGCCACGGCCTCCGCGGCGCCCGCGCCGAGGATGAGCACCGGGATGTACAGCGGTAGGACCAGCAGCGAGATTAGCACGCCCGCGCCCCGCAACGATAGCGTCAGCGACGCCCCCACGGCGCCCAGGAACGACAGCACGGGTGTGCCCGCGGCCAGCGACAGGCACAGCGTCACCGCCGCGTCCTCGTCGATGTCGAACATCAGCGCGAGCAGAATCGAAATCACCGTCACCGGGATGCCGGTCACCAGCCAGTGCGCGATGACCTTGCCGAGCACGATCACCGCCAGCGGCTCACCGGCCAGCAGCATCTGCTCGAGCGTGCCGTCCTGGTAGTCGGAGGCGAACAGCCTCTGCAGCGACAGCACCGCCGCCAGCAGCGCCGCGACCCACACCACGCCGGGGGCGATCGCGCGCAGCAGGTTCGGGTCGGCGCCGACGCCGAGCGGAACTATCGTCACCACCACCACGAAGAAAATCAGCGTATTCATGACATCCATGCGCTGCCGGACTGCCAGCATCAGGTCGCGGCGGATGACGGCGAGGAAGGTGCTCAGCACGGCGGCCTCCGCGCGCGCTTGCCCAGTTCGATCGTGGTGAGCTGCCGCGCCTCCAGCGGCACCTCCTGATGGGTGGTGAGCACGACGATGTTGCCGGCGCGCAGGTGCTCGCCGATGCGCTCACTCAGTGCGGCCGCACCCCTCGCATCGAGCGCGGTGTACGGCTCGTCGAGGATCCACAGCGGTACCTCGCCGCCGAGGAACAGCCGCGCGAGCGCGATGCGGCGGCATTGGCCCTGCGAGAGCTGCCGCGCCGGCACGTCTTCGAAGCCGTCCAGTCCGACCCTCGCCAGCGCCTCCATCGCCTGCCCCGCGGTGATGCGCCGCGCCGTGAGCGCGGCGCCCACATGCAGGTTCTCCAGCGCCGTGAAGTCGTCCTTCACGCCGTTGCGATGGCCGATGTACAGCAGGTCGCGCGAGTAGTCCTCGGCCAGGTCTCCGATCCGGGCGGCGCGCCAGCGGATCTCCCCGTGCGTGGGCTGCATGAGTCCGCACAGGAGCCTGAGCAGGCTGGTCTTGCCACTGCCGTTCGGGCCGTTGACGCGCAGCAGCGTGCCCGCCCCGGCGCGGGCGTGGAGGCCGTCGAACAGCACGCGGTCACCGCGCGTGCACTCGAGATTGTCGATTTCCAGCATGTCCAGGGCGCGCGCAGATGGCCGTCGATGCGCGGCGGGCGGGCCATTATGACTTACACACGAGTCGTATCGGGCCACGACCGCCGACTTTGGCATTGCAACACGAATGTACCCTCTTGCGCCATATTTCTGACAATCATTGCCGTTTCGATGAAAGCAGACGTCATGACCTCGACACGCGATCTGATGGTTCAAGATTTTTCTGCGCAGGTGTTCACATCACGATCACAATTGTGCTTTACTCATTCCAACGTGGAGAGAAAACTCGGGTTGCATCGGACTGCTCCGATGCGATGCGAACGCAGGACAAGACAATAATAAAACCGTAAGGCGGTGACGGTGCAACGCACATCATCACTGTCGCAGCGCGGTACAGATCTCAACGGGAAAGATGGATCGATCTCTCCGGCTCGAACGGAGCGAGGATCGACCCCGTATGTACCTAGCCCGTTCGGAAAGAGGAGATCTGTATGCGCCAGAAGGCTGCAGTATTCTTGACGTCATTATTCCTGGGGGCCGCGCTGCCGCCACCGGCGACCGCGGCGCTCACGCCACCCGCCATGCCGGAGCTCGAACCGGGCGCGGGCATCATCAAGGACAAGGCGGCGGCCATCGCACTGGGCAAGGCGCTGTTCTGGGAGGAGCAGGCCGGCAGCGACGGCATGGCCTGCGCGAGCTGCCACATGAGCGGCGGCGCCGACAACCGCATCCGCAACCAGCTCTCGCCGGGCTTCAACGACGCACTGTTCACCCCCGGGGGCGACACGGCGTTCGGCTCGACGCACTCGGATACCGGCACGGTCCCGCCCGGGCGCATGCCTTCGGGGGCAGTGGCCGACTCGAACTACGTGCTGCAGCAGACGGACTTCCCGCTGCACCAGCTCGTGGATTACAAGGACCGGAACTCCGATCTCATCACCACCACCAACGACGTGGTGTCCTCCTCCGGTCAATACGACACCGAGTTCAACCGCATCAAGAGGAAGGGCGGCAAGGCGGGCAAGGAGAGCTGCACCAAGCCGGACGGCACCATCTTCCATGCCGGCAGGTTTGCCGGCCGCCAGGTGGAGCCGCGCAACACGCCGACCACCATCAACGCGGCGTTCTTCCACAGCAACTTCTGGGACGGCCGCGCCAACAACCTGTTCAACGGCGTGGGCGTGTTCGGTCTGCGCGACATCGAGGGCGATCCCAACAAGCGCCTCGTCATCCTCGACGCCGCCTACCAGCCGCAGCTCGGTTACCTTCAGATCCGCAACGCGAGCCTGGCATCGCAGGCCGTGGGGCCGCCGTTGAGCGCCCTGGAGATGTCCTGCGACGGGCGCACCTTCCCGGACGTGGGCCGCAAGCTGCTGCTCGCCGCGCCGCTGCACAGGCAGAAGGTCGCCACGACCGACAGCGTGCTCGGGCCTTACGCCAACCCGTATGGCTATGGCCTGAAGCGCCAGCACAGCTACGTGGCGCTGATCAGGCAGGCCTTCGAACACCGATACTGGGCTGCCCCCGGCAAGTTCAGGATCGTCAACGGGCAACTCAAGAAGGACGCCAAGGGCTATACCCAGGCGGAGATCAACTTCTCGATGTTCTGGGGCATCTCGATCATGATGTACGAACGCACGCTCATCTCCGATCAGAGCCGCTTCGACACCTGGTTCGCGAGCTGCCGTCCGGCTATCGGCGCCAATCCCAATCCGAACGGTGTTCCGGTAGGCAATCCGGCAGTCTCGTGTCTGCCAACTCCGGAGAATCCCAACCAGAGCACGATACCGGAAGACCATGGGCTCACCACACAGGAGGTCCTGGGCTTCGCATTGTTCAACAATGCGGGAGCCGGTATCCGTAATCCCGGCAATCCCGCGTGCGCCGGCTGTCACGGACCGATCGCAAACCCGCGCGCGACTACTGGCGTCGTGTTCCCGGTGACTTCCGAGGCGGCGTTCCAGAACGGACAGACCTTCGTGCCGGTGGAGCGCTCGCTGGTCACCGACCTTGGTGACGATGTCCCAGGCTCACCGCTGAGTCTGCCGGTTAATCCTATCGCAACCCAGATTGCCGGTGGCATGCATGACCGAGGGTTCTTCGATGTCGGCGTGACGCCGGCACACGTCGATCCGGGCAATGGCGGACTCGACCCGTACGGGCATCCGTTGTCACTGTCGCGCATGTTCCTCGGTGTGGAGGCCGGTGAAACGGTGGTCGACCCGCCGCTCGCGGTCACCTTCACGGGTGGCGTGCATGGCGTGCAGCCGCTCAATCGCTGCCTGCCCGCTCCCGGGGATGTTCAGCGTGATGAGAACGGCAACGTGGTCCTCGGGCCGGACCGTAGCATTCCTCCCGATGGCACTCCCGATCCCATTCCGTTGATTCCAAGCCCGTTCGCGGTGCGTGAACCCGGCGGCACACCACTGTTCCTGGGTTGCCAATACGCCAACAATCCTCCCGATGGAACGCCCCTCGACAAGGCCGCGGAGCGCGAGCTGGTGGATGGAAGCTTCAAGACACCAACGATACGCAACGTCGGTCTGACCCCGCCGTACTTCCACTCCGGGAACTACGCCGACCTGCGCAGCGTCGTGGAGTTCTATGCCCGCGGCGGCAGCCGGCGCAGCAAGAGCCTGGAGGCCAATGGCGTGACGGGCGATACCTCCGGCACCGGTCCGCTGGGCAAGGGTCCGCATGCCCATACCGGCCCGGAGTTCGGGACCAACGTCGACTTCTTCGTCCGGAACATCAAGCTGGACGACGGCATCCCCGATGGAGTGCCGGCGGGCGAGACGGAGGAGGTCGATCAGATCGGCGCGATCGTGGCGTTCATGCTGACGATGACCGATCCGCGTGTGCAGTGCGACGCGGGACCCTTCGATCATCCGTCGCTGACGCTGCGCAACGGTCACCTCGCCATGGACAGGAACAGGGACAAGAAGGCCGATGACCTCGCGTTCCTGCTGCCGGCCGTCGGCGCCGCCGGGTATGCCAAGAGCTCCGGCCTGTGCCTGCCCAATGGCGGCGATTTCTTCGCCCCGGGCATGCAGGGCCGCCTCGGCGGACCGAAGGTGCCGTTGAACTAGGGTCGGCTCAGG
>WBZR01000385.1_pt1 | contig 72566 bp, 61 predicted proteins | sample 5204231 | NCBI WGS metagenome assembly WBZR01 (sample SAMN12412403, study PRJNA552823) | activated sludge metagenome | isolation source: activated sludge from anammox sidestream of wastewater treatment plant... | place: USA: Virginia | collected 2017-08 | reverse complement strand
TTCCTTCATCTAAAAAGATGGCGTGGTATTGCTACACGATATGCTAAAAATACCGCTTCTTTTCTTGCTGCCGTACAAATCAGATGTATCGCTCTATGGGCAAATATCTTGTGACTACACTATCTAGCTGTAGCAACAATTTAATCTGGTGGAGACTGTGTTTGCGGTATTTCCCCGGATGTTACCACGGCCGTGCCCGCTGGCTGGCTGTGTTGCTGATCTGTTGCCTGTTGTATCTATCCTGTTGCGGCGTTGTTCTGGCAGCCTCTTCCGCTGAAAAGGAAAAGAAACCGGATCCTGTTCAAGTGGCGATTATTGCGCCTGCTTCGGTCAAGAAATTTCTGGAGAAATATATCACCTTGCCGGCCAAGCCTTTTGTGGATGACATCGGCCAGGCTGCGTATGCACGCAAAATCCGGCAGGAATCCATCGAATTACTGGCAACAGAAGGGTATTTCACCCCTGAAGTTACATTTGGCGAGGAAAAAGGAAACAGCAAGATTTACGAGCTGCGTATTACGCCCGGCCCACGAACACGCGTAGCCACGGTATCGATTGAGTTTCAGGGAGAGCTGGCAACGGATGAACCTGAACATCGCGCAAGAGTGGAGCAGCTGCGTGCCGAGTGGCCGCTGAAACCAGGCAAGGTTTTTCGCAGTGCACGCTGGGAAGATGCCAAATCTGCCTTGCTCACCAGTGTGGCGGACAGGGATTATGCCACCGCCCGCATCGTTGATAGCCAGGCGAAAGTGGATCCGGATAGCGCTCAGGCTGCGCTGACGATCACGCTTGATTCCGGCCCGGCGTTTCGCTACGGCGAATTGCAGATCACCGGGTTATCACGCTATCAGCCGGATGTGATACAGAACAGCGTGCCTTTCCGTCCCGGTGATCCGTACCGCCGGGAACAGCTACTGGCATTCCAGGCGGCGTTGCAAAACAGCCAGCTGTTCAATGCGGCGGCAGTCAGTGTCAAACCGGATGTGGGCCAGCATGAAGCCGTGCCGGTGATTGTTACCATTACCGAGGCACAATCCAGGCATATTGGCGCGGGTCTTGGTTATAGCTCCAATAATGGCGCACGCGGTGAGATCAATTACCGTGACTACAATTTTCTGGGGCGTACCTGGAATCTGAGCAGCCTGTTGCGTCTGGAACAGAAACGCCAGACTTTTCTGGCGCGCGTGGATACCTTGCCCGATGCCCGGCGTTATCAGTATTCATTTGGTGCCCGTGTTGAAATGACAGATATCAAGAACCTGAAAACATTTAACCAGCGGGTGGATTTCTCCAGAATGCGCACGACCGCGCATTCCTTCTGGCAGGCAGGTATCAACTGGCAACGCGAGGAGCGGGAACCTTCCGGTGCGCCTAATACCGTTAACGAGACGCTGGCACTGGATTTCTGGTATCGCTATCACGACATCAATGACCCGGTGAATGTGCGTAGCGGATTTGTTTCCGAAGTGCGGCTGGGGGGCGGTTCCCGTTATGCCTTGTCCGATCAGGATTTTTTGCGCAGTTACGCTCGTCATCAGCACTGGTTCCCTGTTGGCAAGCGGGATACGCTGTATTTTCGCGCTGAAGCGGGTTATACGCTTGCGCCTTCACGCCTGGGTATCCCGCAGGAATATCTGTTCCGCGCTGGGGGGATTCAATCCATCCGTGGGTATGATTTTCTGAGCCTGGGTGTGCGCGAAGGCGATGCTGTCGTTGGTGGACGTGTGCTGGCGACTGGGACAGCCGAGTATGTTCACTGGCTGACGAATGACTGGGGGGCCGCAGTGTTTGCCGATGCCGGTGATGCGACCGATCGCCTGAAGAAATTTGATCTAGCGCTGGGCTATGGCGTGGGTGCACGCTGGCGCAGTCCGGCCGGCCCTTTTGCGCTGGATCTGGCCAGGCGGCATGATACCGGGACATTGCGGTTGCATTTTTCCATTGCGGTAGCTTTCTGATATGGACAGTCACGCAGAAAACCAGAATACACAATCTTCTCCAACGAAACCCGCAAAGCGTTTGAGCAAGCGGCTTGCAGGCGTGCTGACAGCTTTCATGCTGGTTGTGGCCAGTGGTTTCTACTGGCTGATGTTTACTTCTGGCGGTTTGCACTGGCTGCTTGCGGTGGCAGCGCAAGCCACAGGTGGCGCACTGACGTTCACGAATGTGACTGGCAGCCTGCATCATGCCTTTCAGGCCGAGGTGATTGCCTATCAAAGCGATGGATTGACCGCCCGTATCGAGGGCATATCCATGCGCTGGCAGCCTCAGGCTCTGTTGACCGGGAATCTGCATGTCGAAGCGCTGATGATGCGTTCGGTGGAAGTGCATAGCGCTGCTCCGGAAGAAAAAAAGAAAGAGCCTGCCAGCATGCCCGAAAGCCTGTCACTTCCTGTCGGGATCGTGATCGGGAAACTGGGCATCCGGTCATTAAAAACCTACACGCTGGGAAAAGATCAGCCAGATGTCGTTCTGGCTGATCTCGCCTTGCGGTTGGATAGTGATGGCAGGCGTCATCATTTGCCAACCCTGGCGCTGGAGTCGGAATGGGGAAAAATAGCGGGTACGCTGGAAATTGGTTCCAGTCCGCCGTTTGATTTGAACGCGCAACTGGTTTTTTATGGCTGGCCAAATGCCATAAATGGTGAATCCAGCCATGCTGCCATCCGGTTACGTGGCGATTTGCAGCAGATGAAAGCGGATCTCACTGTGAAAGATGGGGTGCTGGCGGGTCAAGGCAATTTCATTCTCCATCCCTTCGATGCACTGCCACTGTTTGAGGCTGATGTGGCGTTTGGCGGATTGAATCCCAATACATTTTCCCCGGATTTTCCCAAGGCTAACCTGAGTTTCAGCAGTGTGCTGGCACAAAAACAGGCGGGTCGGCTCACTGGCTACATCACTGCCAGTAACGCGATAGCGAACCCAGTGGACAAGGAGGGCATTCCGCTCAAAGCGGCACGTATGCTGCTTGATCTGACCGCCGACAGGGTGCTGCTGACCGAGATCGCGCTGCGTTTGTCAGAACAGGAAGCCAGGCCGGGTAGTCTGACGGGTGAAGCCGGCTGGCAAATGGATACCGGAACCGGACAGGTGGATATTCGTGTCCGGCAACTGAATCCGGCTGATCTGAAAAGCAATCTGCGCCCGGCAAAATTATCAGGTCATCTGCATTTTGAAGGTGATCCGGATGCGCAACACGGCCTGATCAAACTTCAGGACGAGGCGTTGCGGCTCAACATGGATATGGCGCTGCTCCGCAGGGCTTCCCTGATCACAATCGAGAAGCTGGATCTTGCGCGTGGAGATTCAAGCATGTCCGGTCATGGCCGGTTGCAGCTGGATGAGTCACAACCCTTCACTTTCGAGGGATTGCTCAGGCAGTTCGATGTGTCAGCATTTGCCGATGTGCCTCCTTCCAGTTTGAATGCGAAATTTGATCTGGCCGGACAACTGGCACCAAAACCGGCGGCCAGTATCGATTTTACGATTGAACCGGGGCATTTTGCCCACCAGCCGGTTTCCGGTCAGGGCAATCTGGCGTTGCAGCCATCCGGCCAGATACACAGCGATACCCGCTTGCGCCTGGGGGATAATCAGCTTGAAATCAGGGGTGATCTTGGTCTTCCGGGCGACCGGCTGGTGATGACGTTATCTGCGCCCAGGCTGGCACAGCTGGGGCTGGGGTTGCAGGGAGATGTTCGCTCCCGGATCGAGCTTGCCGGGATGATCGAACGTCCGGATGCCGTATTCGAGATTGATTCCGGGCATTTCAGTGTTGGCGGGGAACATCGGCTTGCCGGTCTCAATGCCAGGGGAAGCCTGCATGAAACGGCGATTCAGCTTGATCTCCAGACCGGGGAATACCGGAAGGGAACACAGATTTTTTTGCAGAAACTTTCGCTTGGGTTGAGCGGGTCACAGGCACAACATCAGTTATCGCTTGTGAGCCAGATTGACCAGACAACTGGAGTGCAGTTTCAGGCAAGGGGAGGGCTGGCTGAACCGGGTAAGGCATCACTATCCAGACAGTGGAATGGCGTGATCGAGAAACTGGAGCTGACAGGATTGGTGCCGGTCAATCTGGTAAGCCAGCCGGATCTCCATATCAAATCCGACGCGGTTGCTCTGGGGCACACCCGAGTCAACGTGGCAGCGGGTAGTATCGACATTCAGGAGGCGCGCTGGGCACCCGGGCAATGGTCCACTCAAGGTCATTTCACCGGGATTGCGCTACGGCCGGATGGTGTGTCACTCCGGGATATTGAACCTCTGAAGCTGGGAGGAAACTGGCAGTTTGCAGCCACTCGCCAGCTGGTCGGACATCTGCATATACAACGGGAGCAGGGTGATCTAGTCCTGCCAGCAGAAGTGCCTCTGGCGCTGGGGTTGCAGGCGCTGGTGCTCGATCTGCAGGCAGAAAATAATGATTTGAAAGGACAGCTGGCTATTCGCGGGAAACATTTGGGGGAAACCTCTGCCCGGGTCAGCGTGCCGCTGCAATCGACCGGCACGGCCTGGGAAATCAGTAAAAATGCGCCATTGAAGGGCGAGTTGCAACTGAATGTGCCTGATCTGGCCTGGATTGGCCCGGTATTGAATGACAATGTGCGCAGTGCAGGCAGCGTAACAGCGCAGGCTAGGCTAGCGGGAACCCTGGAACAACCGGAACTGCAGGGCAGGGTGACGGGGGAGGAGCTGGTTATTGCCTTGCTGGATCAGGGGTTGAAGCTGAACGAGGGCAAGCTGGCGATGACCTTCAATCAGGACAGAGTGCAGCTGGAGACTCTCAGTTTTACCTCGCCGCTTGAAAAACCCGGGAAAGATCGGTTGCTCCGGAATGTGAAGCTGTCTCAAAAATCCGGCCGGTTGCAGGCGCATGGCAGTCTGGATATGCATGACCGGCAAAGCAACATGACAATCGAGCTCGATCATTTACCGATTGCACAACAGTCTGATCGCTGGATTGTGGTTTCCGGCAACAGTTTGATTGGTTTCAAGGAGCAGGCGCTGGCGATCACCGGAAAAATTGTGACTGATGTCGGGTTTATTAAGCAGCCTGCGGCAGGGAAGCCGGGATTGGCTGAGGATGTCGTCATTGCTGGCAAATCAGATGCCGTAACCGAGCCAAAATCGCCAGCCATGCAGGTGAACCTGGATGCCGTTCTTGATCTGGGAGAGCAATTCTTTTTGCGCGCTTCCGGGCTGGAAGGGCGATTGGCGGGTCAGTTGCAATTGCACAGCAAGCCCGGCCAACTGTTGAGTGCTGTTGGAACCATTTCCACTCGCGATACTCGTTTTGAAGCTTATGGCCAGCGATTGCAGGTACGGCGTGGTATCGTCAATTTTGATGGGCCGCTGGATAATCCGGGCCTCAATATTCTTGCCATTCGCACCAGCCAGCAATCCGATTCGGGCGCCGATTCTTCCGATGTGATCGACCAGCCTTCACAGGATAGCGCTGTCAATGCACTGGCTGTACGCAGCGGTATGCGCGTGGAAGCCGGAGTGGAAATTAGCGGTACGGTAAGACATCCCAAGATCCGGCTGGTATCGCAACCAGAAGTACCGGATTCGGAAAAATTGTCCTGGATTGTGTTGGGACGTCCTGCCGACAAAAGTGGTCTGGATAACGCCTTGCTGCTTAGTGCGGCTGGAAGCATCCTGGGCGGTACGGATGAAGGTATTCTGGAAAATATTACCCAGGGACTAGGTATTGATGAGTTTTCCATCCGGCAGCAGGCAGGCGGTTCTCTGACCAGCCAGGTGGGAACAATCGGCAAGCGGCTGTCTTCGCGTGCCTATCTAAGCTATGAACGTGGCTTGACTTCCGCCTCGACCGGCGTTGCCAAACTGACTTACAGTCTGTTTCCTCATATTTCTGTCGTTACCCGGGCGGGCGATGACAGTGCCGTTGATTTGTTCTACAACTTCCAGTTCGATTAGTCAGACAGGCTTTCGGATAGCAGATGGACATTGAGCTGCTTGCTTAGCTGGCGTCTGGGAGTGATCAGATCTGCCAGTGTGTAGTCATCCAGCACGGCCATGAACGCGGAAAGTGCTTCCGAGATCGCTGTACGCAGCACACAACTGCAGCCGATGATGCAGGCACTTTGACTGCCAAAACATTCGACAATATCCATGGTTTCAGTATGGCGAATTACCTCGCCAATCTTGATTTCTTCAGGCGCACGCGCCAGGCGAAGTCCGCCATTCTTGCCTCTCAAGGTATCCACATAGCCTAATTGACCCAGCTGATGCACGATCTTGACGATATGGTTGCGAGAGATCTGGTAACAACTTGCGATCTCCGAGATGGTGGATAGCTCTTCTTTTTTCAAACCGAGATAGGTGAGGATGCGCAGCGCGTAATCACTGTAGTTCGTCAGTCTCATGATGTATTACCCATTTATTGAGTATGGATTAGCAGTATATCTTTACTTTTTTATTTCTGCCCGAAAAGTGCGCTATATAAAGCCGTTACGTCGCCAATCATTATCCATAGGGTTGATATGGGTTTCTTACGGGTAGTAAAGCTGTCCTGCATCCTGTTTCACTGCCATTTCACGGTCTTAATAATTATTTGGAATAAACTTTATTGATCAGGTTGACAATCAAAATCGAGGGAGTAGAATTCGCTAAAAGATGTATAAACAATACATCTTTTAGGAGGGTGGTTAAAGATTACTAAAGAAGTTAAATACGATTGTATTTAAGGATCTTTTGTGCAAAAAAAGATGTATCCAATATACACCAAAAGGACTGTTTTATGAAAAATTCAATCTCATTGTTTTCCTGTTATCGCGTTACCCGCACAACTCTTGTGCTGATTGCGCTGGCGCTGATTCCTGCAGCCAGTTGGGCGGAAAAACGTGAATTCGATTTATCCATTGAAGACACTCGTATTGTTCTGGTGGGCAAAAGAGATTTCCATACCTTTGCATTCAACGGCCAGGTTCCTGCACCGCTCATCCATGTCAAGGAAGGTGATGATGTCACGGTTAACGTAACCAACATGACTACGCTGCCGCATACGATTCACTGGCATGGCATGCTCCAGAAAGATTCCTGGAAAAACGATGGCGTACCTCATGCTACTCAGCATGCAATCGAACCTGGTGACACGTTTACCTATAAGTTCAAGGCCGAACCTTCGGGCACCATGTGGTACCACTGCCACGTCAACGTTAACGAGCACGTCACCATGCGTGGCATGTGGGGACCATTCATCGTGGAGCCGAAAGATCCTCTTCCGATCGAAAAAACCGTCACCAAGGAGTACATCATGATGCTTTCCGACTGGGTGTCATCATGGGCACACAAACCAGGTGAAGGTGGTATTCCGGGCGATGTTTTCGATTACTACACGATCAATGCCAAATCATTTCCCGAAACACAACCGATACGGGTGAAGAAAGGGGATGTCATCCGGTTGCGTCTGATTGGTGCAGGTGATCAAGTTCATGCCATTCATACGCATGGCCACATCTCGCAGATCGCGTTCAAGGATGGTTTTCCGCTGGATAAACCCATCAAGGGCGATACCGTCCTTATCGGACCAGGTGAGCGCTATGACGTCATTCTCAATATGGATAACCCCGGTCTATGGATGATTCATGACCATGTTGATTCGCATACCACCAATGGCGATAAGCCTGATGGCGGAATCATGACAACGATCGAATACGAGGAAGTCGGTCTCGACCACCCTTTCTATGTTTGGAAAGACAAGAAATTTATACCCGATTTTTACTATGAAGAATCCCTGAAGAAAGATCTTGGAATGCATAACTCCAAGGTGTTTAAAGGGGAACCCATTGAAGAATAACGAGTAATTACAATTAGAGGAGGAATTCGATGAAACCTTACTTGTTAGCAACCATCGGCGCGAGCTTGTTTGCAGTGTCTCTTGGTACCCAGGCGGCAAATGTGCCCGAGGTATTGCAGTCAAAATGCGCTTCCTGCCATGCACTGACCCAGCCGGAGAGTACTTCTCTGGATCGGTTGTGGGAGCGGAAAGGGCCGGATCTTTATTATGCTGGAAGTAAATTCAACAAGGACTGGCTGGTGAAATGGCTGCAAAATCCGGTGAAAATTCGTCCGGCAGGAGAGTTCTACCGCAAACATGTTAAGCCCGGTACCAAGGAAGATGTGGTGGATGAATCTTCCCTTACAGCACATCCTGAACTGATAACAGCTGAAGCTGAAGCAGCGGCCAATGCGTTGATGACGCTTACCGGTCCGGCTGATCTGGTCGAGAAGGGAGCCTTCAAAAACCAGAAAGTGACAACCGCAATGGGTGCCATGTATTTCAACAAGCTGCGTGGTTGCTCTGCCTGTCATACGACGGCTCCCGGGAAAGGTGGTTTGTCCGGTCCCGAGATAGCAACAGCCGGGGAACGTTTGCAGCCTGATTTTATTTACAGCTATATCAAGGACCCACAGAAAATCGATAAAGGAATCTGGATGCCAAAACTCGATATTTCTGACGCAGATTTACAAAAACTTACCAGCTATATCGTACAACTGAGTGCAAAGGAGGATAAAAAATGAATAGCCGGAATTCAGTTTCATCTTCATGGTTGGCCGGCATCGGTCTGGCAGCGGTATTTGCCTTTATACAGCCAGTTTCTGCTGGTGTGGACGATCAGTTCAAGCACGCAGAGAAACTGTATGACACGTACTGTACCCAGTGCCACGGTGTGAATCGTGACGGTAACGGGGTGAATAGTGTGTTCATGTCGGTACAGCCGCGTGATCACAGCGATGCCAAAGGAATGGGAGATATTCCTAATAGTGAAATTGTTGATGTGATTAAGAAAGGTGGGTTGGCAGCGAATAAATCGGTACTGATGCCAGCCTGGGGTGGGGTTTTCAGTGATGATGAAGTCAATCAGCTGGCAGCATATTTACGGCATGTCTGTAAATGTGGTTCGGATCAATAATAAAAGAGAGGAATAAGAGGATGGAATACAAGAAATTACTGAATATGGGTGTGGGCACGCTGGCAACCGGGTTTTTGCTGATGGGCGCGCAAGCTGAAGCCAAAACAGTTCAGGTGACCATCAATGCTGTTGAAACCGATGTGGTTTATGACAACAAGGGTAGCACCTATCGGGCCTGGACATTTGATGGCAAGGTTCCGGGCACGGTTGTGCGTGTCACTGAAGGGGATGTGGTGGAATTTACGCTCGTTAATAATAAAGAGAACAAAAACTCGCATTCCATGGATTTTCACGCAGCCAGAGTGGATGTAATGGAGGATTTCGATTCTGTTAAACCGGGTGAAACAAAAAAATACACTTTTTCTGCTGATAATCCGGGTGTGTTTTTTTACCACTGCGGTTCCGATCCGATGATCCAGCATATTGCACGGGGCATGTACGGTGTGATTATTGTTGATCCAAAGGATCCCGGCGCGCTTCCCAAGGCTGATCGTGAATATGTCCTGATTCAGGCGGAACACTACGAGAATCCGGATGACAAGACCGCCATGATGCAAAACAAGTGGAGTAACGTTGTATTCAATGGCGGGATATTCAAATACGATCCGGTGCACGATTCCGAAGCTACTAAATGGCTGCAGGCAAAACCAGGCGAGCGTGTCCGCATTTATTTCGTGAATGCGGGGCCCAATGAATTCTCGTCACTTCATCCTATTGCGGGAATATGGGATCAGGTACACCCGAGCGGTAACCCCAAAAACACGCTATATGCTATGCAGTCGTATGTAATTGGACCCGGGGATGCAGCGTCAATGGATCTGATTTCTCCGGTAGAAGGAGCAAACGCAATTGTTGATCACTCAATGTACCATGCCATGTCTGGTGCGGTCGCGGTCATCATGTTCTCTAACGACGCGGATCCGGAAGCAGGCCGTGGAGACAACATCCTGCTTCGATAAATAACAGTAACATCATGGGGCAGTTTTTGGTTACCCCATGAAAAGTTACCCCTAGGCTTCATGTCACAAAAAACCCGCGTGGTGAGAGCATCACCATTGCGGGTTCTATCGGGTACAAGTTGCAGGTTGTAAACAGTGTTGTACAGATAGCGCTTACCAGACCAAGGCAATAACCCCCGTCCAACGGATTGGCAAGTGCTATCCCCTCCTAAGCAGCAACGATACGGGAATGGATATAGCCTAGCGCCTGTTCCACCTGATCAATCAGGATAAGACAGAGTTCACCCGCTTCCAGATTGGTAAGAGCAGTATCAATTGCCTTGAACTCGCCCCGAATCTCGCTAACCTTGCGTACACGCTTGGCATTTACCAATCCCTCTCGCAGTAATTCGAGTACCTCGCCATCAGCCCGTCCACGCTGGCATTTGTCCTGAAATAACACCACTTCATCAAATACATCGCCCAGAATCCGGGTTTGCAAGCGGATGTCTTCATTGCGGCGGTCGCCTGCTGCGCTGATGACTACGGTGCGTTTCTTTGCTGGGATATGATTGATAGCACAGACTAGCGCCTCCATTGCATCGGGGTTATGGCCATAATCCGCAATCAGGGTAGCCTCACGGTAATTGAACAGATTGAAACGGCCTGGCACAGTCTGGGCATCGCTGACAAAATTGGCCAATCCCGTACAGATCGTTGCCCAATCGAGCCCTATTGCCAGTCCTGTGCCGATGGATGCCATGGCATTGTCTATCTGGAAGCTGATCATGCCATTTTTGGTCAACCGGATATCGCAGAGCGGAATACGTTGTTCGGTGCCTGCTTCAGCAACGACAATATGTTGATCTTCCATGTAAATCACACGTTTCCCCTGGACACGTTGTTCCAGAATGACCGGATGACGGTTGTTGCGCGAAAAGAAGGTGACCGTGCCCGGGCAATGGTTCGCCATGGCAAGCACCAGTGGATCATCCGCATTCAATATGGCATAGCCGGTTTCAGGATTGACGTTTTCCACGATGGTGCGTTTGACGGCCGCCAGCTCTTCGGCGGTGTTGATATTGGCTAAACCAAGATGATCTCCGCGCCCGATATTGGTGACGACTGCCACGTCACAATAATCAAATCCCAAGCCTTCACGCAGAATGCCGCCACGGGCGGTTTCCAGTATGGCTGCATCGACATCGGGATGAAACAGGATATTCCTGGCACTTTTCGGGCCGCTGCAATCACCCGTATCCACACACTGACCGTTGACGAATACCCCATCTGTGCAGGCGATCCCCACACGCAATCCATCGTTTTCCAGCATATTGGCAATCAGGCGGGCGGTAGTGGTTTTTCCGTTGGTGCCGGTAACAGTCACTACCGGTATGCGTGCCTTCTCGCCTGTTATAAACAGGTGATCGATAATGGCTTCCCCGACTGCACGTGGTTTACCGTAGGAAGGCTGCAGATGCATGCGCAACCCCGGTGCAGCATTGACTTCGATAATTGCGCCACCTTGTTCTTCCAGCGGGCGTGACGGGTTATTGCAAATCACGTCAATTCCACAAATATCGATTCCTGTCATCCGGGCTGCCATCACAGCACATTCTGCAATGTCGGGATGGACTTCATCCGTGACATCCGTTGCTGTACCACCCGTGGAGAGATTGGCGTTATTGCGCAACGTTACCAGTCTGCCTTTATCCGGAACGGAAGTTGCAGCAAATCCTTGTGCCGCCAGGTGTGCCAGGGAAATTTCATCCAGCCGGATTTTGGTCAGCAGGTTTGCATGTCCTTCGCTACGCAGCGGGTTACTGTTGACCTGTTCCACCAGTTGGGTGATGTTATGGATGCCGTCGCCTACTACTTGCGGCGGATCACGTCTGGCAGCAGCGACCAGTTTGTTGCCAACGACCAGCAAGCGATAATCATGACCACCGATATAGCGCTCAACCAGTACGTTACGACTCTTTTCAGCTGCGATATGGTAAGCCGCTTTAATCTGCTCGCAATCGATCAGGTTAGCGGTCACACCTTTGCCCTGATTACCATCGCGAGGCTTGACCACGACAGGTGCGCCAATTTCACAGGCAGCCGCCCAGGCATCTTCGGCACTGATAACTGGCCGGCCGGTTGGAACAGGAATGCCAGCTGCATGTAACAGCATTTTGGTGAGATCCTTGTTTTGCACAATGGATTCTGCAACAACGCTGGTTCGATCGCTTTCGGATGCCAGGATGCGCCGTTGTCGGCTTCCCCAGCCAAATTGAACCAGACTGCCATCGGTGAGGCGGCGATAGGGAATTTTGCGTCTGATAGCCGCCTGTACGATCGAGTTTGTGCTGGGCCCAAGGCGGACATCCTCGTACAGCTCGCGTAATTCATGGATTGCCAGAGCGGTATCAAACAGGGTAGCTTCCGCTACGGCCTGGCACAAGGCAAGGGATTGCTCCAGAGCCTGTCTGCCAACACGTTCTTCAGTGTATTCGACAACAATACACCAGGTATTGGCTTCTGCCATTTTCACCACCCGGTTGAAACTGACTGGACAACCAGCCTGTTCCTGCAGTTTGAGTGTAATGAACGCCAGGATGTGGGCCAGCGTTGTTTTCTCCTGGCCGGCAGGTTGAAGCAGAGCGATATCCGGAAAATATTCACGCAGGCGCATATCAAAATCAGGAGTGTTCTCAAGCTGGCATTCATTCATCTCCAGAGCAAGAGTGGCTTCAATAGCGGTAAGTTTGCTCCAGATATTGGGTCCCCGTAGTGCACGAACTTGTAATACCTTCATGGATATTTTCCTTTAATTAACAGACCTTAGAGAGTTTGATAAACCGATGGTTGTTTTTCCTGGTTCTGCAGGAATGTGATCAGGCCGGTGCGGATAAGATCGGGTGACAGGCCCAGCGCCCAGCCTGCACCCACTCCTGCCAGCAGGAGTGCTGTTTCCACCGGGCGATTGCCGGTTCTTGCCTGTAGTTCATCCAGCCGGATGAGCGGGATCTCGTCTGCACCATCCATCAGCAGGATTTCCCAGTTGCGTACCGTCACGGCACGTTTGCCCCGGGTGGGGCCACTTCCTTCCTGCCGGTGTGTATGGAGTACAGCCAATCCGGGATCACAACTGAAGTAAATGATTTCGCCCAGGCATAAATCGGCCATTTGCACCAGTGCGGGATCATCGGCATTCAGGATGGCTGCCCCGATTGGCAGTATAGCTTCCGGTGAAATATCTTCTTTTTTGCCTCCAGTAGGAGAGACAACATCCACTTGAGTCCTGAATACCTTGAAGATTTGTTCGGGTGTTTCAACACCCCACGGGCCGGTATGCAGCGCAGGATCAATCCGGGTAACAATACCCACCTCGCAGCTGTCATATGCCAAACCCTCCTGCAGCAAGGTATCGAAGCCATTTTCAAAAACAGCAGCTTCAACAGTACGGTTCATCAGAATGCGGCGGGCTGACGGATGATTGGCGCAGTTGCCGTGATCAATTTTCCGGTGATCCAGATATAGTCCGTTGCTGCAAGCCAGGCCGGTACGCTTGCCTGACAGCGTGAGCAGGCTGGCAACCAGGCGGGCAACGGTTGTTATCCCCCGGCTGCCGGTAACGCCGATAACAGGGATGCGGCCCTGATTCTGGTTTGGAAATAACTGGTTCACAATGGCTTCACCTACTGGCCGTGGTTTGCCGATCGCGGGTTTGATGTGCATGAGCAGCCCGGGCCCTGCGTTGACTTCCACGATTGCACCATTCTGTTCGACTAGCGGGCGTGAGATGTCTTCCACTACCAGATCAATCCCGGCAATATCCAGGCCGATAATGCGGGCAGCCAGCGCAGCCAGTTCTGCTGTAACCGGGTGAACTTCATCAGTAATGTCGATGGCGTGATTGCCATGACGTTGTATCCGCACCTTTGCTCCGGATGGCGGGATAGATTCATCGGTATATCCCTGGTGTGCGAGCACCATCCGAATCGCGTCGTCAATTTTGATGAGATTGAGCGGATGAATTTCGGAATGACCCCGGCGCGGATCGGAATTGATCTGTTCTTCGATCAGCTGAGTGATGTTTGAGGCACCATCTCCAGTAACAAAGACCGTATCTCCCCGGGAAGCAGCCACGAGCTGCCCGCCCACGATGAGCAGGCGATGTTCGATACCTGGAATATAGCGTTCAACCAGTACATCGCTCCCTTCCCGCAAAGCCATTGGAAAAGCGGCTTCAATTTCTTCGCGCGTGCTTAATTCGATAAACACGCCGCGCCCGTGATTTCCGTCATCGGGCTTGATTACAACGGGCAGGCCGATATCTTCGGCAGCCAGCCAGGCATCTTCGGGATCAGTTACGATGCGCCCTTCGGGGACAGGGACACCGCAGGCCCGCAACAGGGACTTGGTCAGTTCCTTGTCACGCGCGATGCTTTCGGCAATAGCCGTGGTCTGATCGGTTTCAGCGGTCCAGATATACCGGCCGAGTGCGCCTTGTCCCAGTTGAATGAGATTGCCTTTGTCCAGCAGACGGATATAGGGAATGTTGCGCGCGGTGGCTGCATCAACGATACAGGCAGTGGAAGGGCCTAACCAGAGCGAGTCAATCATGTCCCGCAGTTGTGCGAGGGCATTTTCCACGTTGTAAACAGGCTCGGCCTGATCAAATCCCATCGCCGCCAGCACCAGTTCGCGTGCCAGATACAGTGCCTTGCGCGTGATGGCTTCATGCCATGCGCTGACGACTACTTTGTAAATACCCCGGGTTGAAGTCTCCCGCGCCCGGCCAAATCCACCACGCATCCCGGCAAGATTCTGTAATTCAAGCGTGACGTGTTCGAGAATATGACAGGGCCATGTGCCTTCCTGAATCCGGCGCAGAAAACCTCCTTGTTCACCATAGCTGCAGCGATGCTCGATGAGCGATGGCAGCCACGACGACAAACGTTCGTAAAACCCCGGGATCGTATCCGACGGATAATCCTCCAGCTCGCCAATATCAACAACAGCCTCCAGAACCGGGTGGTAAGTCCACATGTTGGGGCCGTTCAGATACCGGATTTCGATAAATTTGAGATCCTTGTTGCCGTGAGCGGAAGAATCAGAATGAATTGCAGTGGGAATTGACATGAAAATGAATTTGAAAGATTACCCCCCGATTAACGCAGGGCTTGCCAGATTGGTTTACATCCGGGCAAATTTTTACTGTGTTTGATAGAAAAACCAGATTCTGGAACAGGGCTGATGCAACAGATTTTTATGTGTGGTGAATCTGGTTTGTCGGGTGTGTTTGGTGAGGGGCGGTGCTATCTTTTTTGGTTGCGGGATTTTGGTGAGGAATTTTTATATTTCATCAAGGCCGTGATTCACGCCATAGTGGAAATCAAAACCAGCTTCGCTGTGCCAGTGCGTATTACACGATCTGGATGTCCTGCCGCATGTTTTGTGTCATTCGCAGTACATAGCGCCATTCACTTTTGTCCCAAGGAGTGAAGCGTGGTAACTGGAACAGATCGCTATCTTGTCGAGCTGCCCCCCAGGCAGTGGAGACCGCGGCTTCAAAGCCAGCATCCCTTACCATTTCCACATGCGCCGACAAATAATCTTTTCCCGGTTTACCATTCGGATAGGCAAACAGGCGTAGTGGAGTGCCGGTGATGGCTTCGAGTTTTGCCTTGCCTTTCGTGATTTCCATGCGCGCAGCAGTTTCATCGATACTGGCGAGAATCGGGTGGGTGAGGGTATGGCCACCAATTTCCATGCCGGCATCGTGTAGTTGCCGCACTTGTGCCGATGTCATCATGAGGTTATCCGGCAATTTTGCGGATATAAGGGTGCGCAGTTTTTCGATCTGGGAAGCTCGGGTTCCGTGGGGTAGATATTTCAGCTTGCCGATCAACAGATTCAGGGTCTTCCGTCTTTGCTCAAGTGTGGCGATGTCATGATTTCCCAGATCGATGGCGCTCAGATCAAGTTGATCGCCCCTGGCCAGGCGTACTGATTCGATAACGGTATCGTTCCACATTCTGCCACCATCCAGAAAACCGGCGGCAATGAAAAATGTTGCAGGCAAACCATATTTTTGTAGCAGAGGGAGCGCAATTTCAGCATTGTCCGCATAGCCATCATCAAACGTGATGCAGGCGGCGCGGTTGGGCAGGGTGCCGTTACGCAAGCGGTTGGCTGCTTCGGCCAAAGGCAGGATATGGAAGTTACGGGCCAGATAACCTAATCCTTTTTCAAAATCTGCGATTCCTCCCTCTCCCGTCAGAAAATCCGGTTCAGGCAGAACGCGATGGTAAATGGCAATGGATAATTTCGCATTTTTTCCTGCTGGGGAAAACAGGGAGGGCAGTATTTTCATGAGTATCGTGTTTGTTTCGATCCGGTTAGTAAAAAGCCGGGGATAACCGGAGGATTGGTTGTGTCAGATCGCTAAAACGGCGGTTTCTCTTGTTTTTTGAGGAAAATGGCTTTCTGCCTCACAGTATTTCAGGGGTGATCACAGCGCGCAGAATGATACTTTCCCGTTCTTCTTTTTGTTTGTAACTAAACCACCAGATGGAGCCTTTGCGCACGGTGAAACCGCTTTCATCTCCTTTCAGCAGGAGGGAGGCAATTTTTCCCAGCGTTGGTTGATGTCCCACAACCAGCACGGTGCCTTCTTCCTCTGGCCAGGCAACTGCATTGAGGATTCGCTGTGGGGTGGCTGTTGTACCGATCAGATCGCTGGTTTCAAAGCGGGTTGTCAGTGCTGCGGCGGTTTGCTGGGTGCGTCTGGCCGGGCTGACAATAATGCGGGTGTCCTTTGGCAATTTTGGCTCCAGCCATCCGGCCATTTTTTGGGCCTGTTTGTGCCCTTTCTCGGTCAATTCCCGTGCTTCATCCGGAATGCGGTATTCCGCTTCGGCATGACGCCATAAAATCAGATCCATAACTACGTCCCTGTCTCGATAAATAGTGAATAGGCCTGTTGCCTGCCCTGTTCAGGCAACGTTTCCGAAAAGCATGCCGGTGAGTGCGGTCACTCCCATGGCGAGCACTCCCCAGAAAACCACGCGCGCGGCTCCTGTGATCAGGCTGGCTCTTCCCAGATAGGCTGCCAGCGCACCAAGGCTGGCTAGCGAGATCAGGGAAGTTATTGCCACAACTGGGATAATTTGGGTTGCAGATGCGGCAATGGCAGCTGCCAGGGGCATTGCCGCTCCCATGGTAAACATGCCGCCTGAAGCAAGGGCTGCCTGAACGGGCCTGGCATGGATGCGTTCATGTAGTCCCAGTTCGTCTCGAAGATGTGTGCCCAGTGCGTCATGAGCCATCAATTCATGGGCAACTTGTGCAGCCAGTTCGGGCTGAAGTCCTCTTTTGATATAAATATCTGTGAGTTCCTGCAGTTCGAAATCGATATCCTGGTCAAGATGGAATTGCTCAAGCGCAACATCCGCTTTTTCCGTATCCGATTGTGAACTGACGGAAACGCATTCTCCTGCGGCCATTGACATGGCGCCGGCAACGACACCAGCCACACCTGCAAGGATAATCTCGTCCGCCGATGTGTGGGCGGAAGCCACGCCAATAATCAGGCCGGCAGTGGAAACGATACCATCGTTGGCACCCAGCACAGCTGCGCGTAGCCAGCTCGTGCGGTGAGAGTAGTGATGGTTATCATGCGCCATTGTTCTGAATCCTCTCTATTTCAGAATGGTTTTTAGCCAGTGAGAGATGTCGGCTAACTCTTGATCGCACACGGCATGTTCCATCGAATACTCGTGCCAGTTTACGGAATAGTGGTATTTGCGCAACAGCCGTAGCGAAGCTTGTGCCAGTTCGACAGGGACAATCGGATCATCGCTGCCATGCGCCATGAATATGGATGTTGACTGGTTGGCGGCGTGTGCTTCCTGTGTGAATTTGTGTGCGAGGGGAAGATAGCCTGACAGGGCCATGATGCCGGCAAGTTTGTCCGGATGATGCAATCCTGTGAGTAATGCCATGGCGGCCCCTTGCGAGAACCCGGCCAGAATGACGTGGTCAGAGGGGATGCCTCGCTGGTTTTCACGATTGATCAGTGCTACGATTGCGCGCCGCGATTCTTGCAGACCAGTTTCATCTTCTTGTTCTGTAAAATCAGTACGTTGAATGTCATACCAGGCACGCATGACGTATCCGCCATTGATGGTGACCGGTCGAAGAGGCGCATGCGGAAACAAAAAACGGATCGGGATTGCTGGTAAATCGAGTGCTTGTATAACGGGTACGAAATCATTACCGTCTGCGCCCAATCCATGCATCCATAAAATTGTGTATGCCGGATCCGGCCCGGTTGTAATCTCGATTGCAGAAAGCTGGAGTGGGTTGTCTGACATGGGTTTGCCGGGGATTGACGAGGCTGACAGGCAGCGATAAATTTACCGGGTTCTATACTATCATTGATGAGGAGTCGTATGAAACGCAGGAGTTTTTTCAAGCTGGTGGGGTCAGGAGCTGCGGCTGCAGCGCTTTTTCCAGTGATCGGCCGTACCGCAGCGTTGCCATTGAGTCAGGCCAAGTGGCGGGGTTATCAGTTGACCTATCAGATCACCTTGCCGTCTGCGGGAAAAACGGCAAGGCTCTGGCTGCCATTGCCGGATACCAGTGAGACGGTTTACCAGTTTACGCAGGGAAGTAACTGGAGCGGGAAAACCAATAATTCTGCCTTTTATATGTTGCCTGGCACCCTTTCCCCCGTATTTTATGCAGACTGGAAAGGCGAGGGTGAGCGTACAGTCAAGGTCAGCAGTATTATCAAGACAGCCGATCGAAGCGTTGATCTGCGTTTTTATCAGGCATCTGCCAAGGCCGCTCCGATTCCGCCCGCGTTCAAGCGCTATCTGCAGCCCACCAGCCAGATTCCCCTGGATAATGCAGTGAAGAAGCTGGCACTTTCCATAACCAGCCAGGCCAATGCGCGCACTCCTTTACAGCAGGCACGCGCTATCTACGATTGGGTGATTGATAACGTTGCTTACGATAATAATCTGCGTGGCCAGGGCAGGGGAGATCTCCGCAGCATGCTATCCAGGGAAAATTTCAGTGGTAAATGCGCAGATATTCATACTCTGTTTGTCGGGCTTGCGCGTGCTTCCGGTATCCCTGCCAGAATGCAGAACGGAATCCGTATCAATGATTCGTCCTTGAATAAAAATCTGGGTAATTACGGTGATGTAAGCACTTCCCAGCATTGTCAGGCAGAATTTTATCTTTCCGGGTTGGGCTGGGTTCCTGTGGATCCGTCTGATGTGGCCAAGGTTATGGCATTGGAATCAGCACCGCACAATGTTGAATCCATCAGCCAGTTAAGGGAGAAATTATTTGGCTCCTGGGAGATGAACTGGGTGGCATTCAATGATGGCGAAAATGTTGATCTGGGCAAGGGGTGTGCCGCAGGAAAATTACCTTTCTTCGCATACCCGCATGCTGAAATTGACGGGCGCCAGCAGGATAGCCTCACGCCTGAATCATTTTCTTACAAAATTACTTCTGCATTGCTGGTAGGAACCGGCGCCAAGCTGTAGTTCATACAGCCTGACAATCACAGTTTGAGGAAAGTGATTGTCAGGCACTCCTGGTAGTGCTGCATCCTGAGCATGTCAAGAATCACTCCGGATTCAAAAATTGCATGATCCCGATTCATTCGGTCGCTGTGCGTTTTTCCAGTGCGTGTTTTATCGTTTCTGCGTTCAGGTGTGGAGCAAACATTTCGATAAAGTCGTAAACGTAGTGGCGGATGTAGCTGTTCCGGCTAATGCCGATGCGGGTAGTGCTGGATTCGAATAGATGCGCTGCATCGATTGCCCGCAGTTTTTTATCACGAACCGGATCGAAAGCCATTTTCGCCAGAATGCCGACGCCCAACCCGATTTCGACATAAGTTTTGATGACGTCGGCATCAATAGCCGTCAGTACCACGTTGGGCTGCAATCCCCTGGCTTCAAATGCCTGGTTAATTTTGGAGCGGCCAGTAAAGGCAAAATCGTAGGTCACGATTGTGTACTGTGCAATGGCCTCCAGGGTCAATTCCTTGAGCTGGAGCAGCGGATGCCGGGGTGGGACAACGATACACCGGTTCCATTCGTAGCAAGGCAGCATGACGAGTTCATCAAACAACTCGATTGCCTCGGTGGCAATGGCGAGATCTGCCTTGCCGGATGAAACCCAAGTGGCTATCTCAATCGGGCTGCCCTGGCGCAAGTTCAGTTTTATTTTCGGATAACGCCCGATAAATCGCTTGATAACGGATGGCAGTGCGTATCGTGCCTGTGTATGCGTGGTGGCAATGATCAGCGTTCCACTTTCCTTGTCGCTGAATTCTCTTCCAATTTTTTTCAGGTTATCCGCATCCTGCAGCATTCTCTCGGCTGTTTCCAGAATTGCGAGTCCGGGCGGAGTGATGCTTGTAATACGCTTGCCATTGCGTATGAAAATTTCAACTCCCAACTCCTGTTCCAATAACTGGATTTGCCGACTAATTCCTGGCTGTGATGTGTGCAACGCACCAGCAGCCTTTGACAGATTCAGCTTTTGCTTGGCAATTTCACAGAGAAACCGTAGTTGTTGCAGCTTCATTTATATGATTTTATGTAATATATATTTAATTTATTATTATTTAATATTATAAAAAATTATTGTTATGCTTGCGGGCGGTAAAAGGGTATTGAGTGGAATATATGCCGCGGGTTGTGTGAAAAACTGGAAGAGTTGGATTATGGTAGGGTTGCAAGGGTGAAAAGACAATGGTTTGGCCTTCTGATTGCAAGATTGGCGCCACGTAAAGCAGGATTATCGGATAGAATAACGGGTTTTCGCTGTTGAAAATAATCAGCAACTTTATAATAAACAGCAATATAGCGCACTGAGAAAAGCCACGGAGAGTAAGAATGGATTATTTGACTGATCTAGCTGATAGCAAGGAAATTGATGCCTACGAGCAGGCTATGCTCGGAATGTTGAATGGACAGATTGATGGTGACCGGTTTATGGCTACCCGTCTGCAATTGGGCATTTATGGTCAGCGGCAGGAAGGTGTCCACATGGTGCGAGTCAAGATTCCCGGTGGCCGCTTGGTGCACGGACAGCTTGAGGCGATTGCCGATGTGCTGGAAAATTATGCTCAGCATGACAAGGCGCATATCACTACTCGGCAGGATATCCAGTTGCATTATGTTCCTTTGCGGGATACACCGAATGCCATGCGTCGCTTGTTGCAGGGTGGCCTGACAACACGAGAGGCATGTGGCAACACAATTCGTAATATTACGGCCTGTCCCCTGGCTGGAGTCTGTTCCCGCGAACATACCGATATTACCCAGCATCTCAACGCAACAGTTCGCCACTTCTTGCGCAAGCCACTTAATCAGTTGATGCCACGTAAATTCAAGATCAGCTACTCGGGCTGCGAGTCGGATTGTGCCCAGTCCATGATCCATGATCTGGGAGTGGTTGCGGTTAAAAACCAGGAAGGAAAATTTGGCTTCAAGATTGTCATTGGTGGTGGTCTTGGTCATAAACCTCATGAGGCAATTGTGGTCGAGCCATTTGTCGAGGAAAAGGATTTGTTCCTGGTCATCGAGGCAGCATTGACTGTACACAATAAATATTCTGATCGAGCCAAGCGTGCCAAATCACGTATCAAATTCCTGGTGGATAAATTTGGCGAGGAAGGTTTTATCGAAAAATATCGTGAGGAGCTCGTCCGTATCAAGGAAGTGTTAAAGAATCAGCCTTACCCAGAGGGAAAATGGATGGCAGGCAGGACTGATATCGAAGCGCCTGGTCAAGGGGCACCTCGCCGGATTTTTGAACAGAAACAGCCCGATTTGAAAGTTGTGCCCATCAGTGTCCGTTTGGGGCAGCTGACTGTCGTGCAGTTGCGCGGTTTGGCCGGATTGTTGAAAAAACACGATTTTCTTGAAATCCGGACAACTCAGGATCAAAACATGATGCTGGTTAATGTGCCGCAGGATTTACTCTCCGAAATCCAGTTGGCATTGGCCGGACTGGATCTGGGTTTGCCCAAGGCGGGGGACGATGTTGTTGCTTGCCCCGGAACTTCCACTTGCCGCTTGGGAATCACGTCAAGCCCTACTATAGGCGGCAAGTTATCGGGTGGAAAGCATGATTTGAGGATTCGTGTATCTGGTTGCCACAATGGGTGTGCGCAACCCGAGGCCGGGGATATCGGGATATATGGCGAAGGCAAGCGCATGCACGGAAAACTGGTACCTCATTATCAGATGTACTTCGGTGGTGATGGCATGGCTGGAGGAGGTCTTGCTTTCAAGGGGCCCTCGGTGCCAAGTGCCCGTATTGAAACAGCAATTGATCGTGTGAAATCTTCGTTTGATTCGGATCGAGCCGCTAATGAATCGTTTTTCAACTGGACCCGGCGCAAGGGTGCGGGATATTTCAGTGAACTGGTGGCTGATCTGATGGCTGTGAGTGCAGAGGAGCTTGCTTCGGTTGCGCGTGATCATGGTCATGCGGATGATTTCAAGGTGTTGCAGTTAGGGGGAGGAGAATGTGCGGGTGCCAAGCAGGTGCAAATTGGCACCACTTTCTTTGATGCCGCAAATGAGCGTAATTATCGTAATGCACTGAAATTTCAGCGTGATTTTATAGAATCCATGAAGTCGGCTGAAGTGGTTGTGCAGATGATTGGTCAAGGAGTTATCCAGCTGGCAGGTGGTCGCAAGTGCGAAACCCTGGAAGAGCAGGCCCAGGAGTTGTTGCAAGTGCTTCCGGATCAACCGGCTCTGGCAAAATCACTTTCCAGTTTTGCGCGATATTTTTCCCATCCGGTTGCCGAACTAAATGATCCACTACTGACTGAGTGGTATGCCGAAATGGATGCCTGGACAAATGCAGCAGCAGCGTTTTGCATGAAATTTGATGGCCAACTGGATCTGAGTGGTGCGTTGCCACAAATTTCAGGAGCCCCAGCACTGGGGCGGCAGGCAGGTGGTTCGACTTTGGCCGTATGATGCATGAGTGACGGAGTTCAGTGATGGGTGCCCAAACACTCGAGCAAAAAGTTGATCAGTTGCATTATCTGCTGAGTGACATTCAGAAAAATTTCACGCCCGCAGTGTTTGCCAATAGTTTGGGTGCCGAGGATATGGTGTTGACGGATTTGATTGCACAACATTATCCCGGCATTGGTATGTTTACCCTTGATACCGGGCGCCTGCCACAAGAAACTTACGATTTGATGCAAAAAGTGAAGGAGCGTTATGGTGTTGCCATTTACGCCTATTTTCCTGATGCATCGGCTGTCGAGGATTATGTAATTCAACACGGGCCTAACGGATTTTACGACAGTGTTGCATTGCGCAAGCGTTGCTGTTTTTTACGAAAAGTTGAACCCCTGAAACGTGCGCTGACCGGCAAAAAAGCCTGGATTACGGGAATGCGTCGAGAACAATCCACTACACGCGAGGAGTTGGAGTTGTCAGCGTATGACAGTGATCACGGTTTGCAAAAATTCAATCCGCTCTGTGATTGGTCCGAGAAAGAGGTTTGGAGTTATATCAGGCAGAACAACGTTCCTTACAATGCCTTGCATGATCGTTTCTATCCCAGTATTGGCTGCGCTCCTTGTACCCGGGCGGTTACTCCGGGTGAAGATATCCGTTCCGGGCGTTGGTGGTGGGAAAATCCGGAATCCAAGGAATGTGGTTTGCATACCAGGAAAACAGAAACTTAAATCAATGTTTTTAGAATAATTGAAATGAATCAACGGTTGAATTTTACTCATCTGGATGCGCTGGAAAGCGAGGCCGTCCATATCATGCGCGAAGTGGCTGCAGAATGTTCCAATCCCGTTCTGCTGTTTTCTGGTGGAAAAGATTCGGTAGTTTTGCTGAGGCTGGCAGAAAAGGCTTTCCGTCCAAGCCGTTTTCCTTTTCCGTTGATGCATATTGATACTGGTCACAATTTTCCGGAAGTCATCACATTCCGGGATTATCGTGCAAAACAATTGGGAGAGCGTCTGATTGTGCGCAGCATGGAGGATTCCATTGAGCGGGGCAGGGTCGTTTTACGATCCGAAAATCAGAGTCGTAATCCTTTTCAGTCGATTACGCTGCTGGATGCAATCGAGGAATTCGGGTTTGATGCCTGCATTGGTGGTGCGCGCAGAGATGAAGAAAAGGCCCGTGCCAAGGAACGTATTTTTTCATTTCGCGATGAATTTGGTCAGTGGGATCCGAAAAACCAGCGTCCGGAATTGTGGAGTCTCTACAACACGCGTACTCATCCTGGAGAAAATATCCGGGTTTTCCCTATCAGCAACTGGACAGAGCTGGATATATGGGAATACATCGGACGAGAACAGCTTGAAATTCCCTCTATTTATTTTGCGCATGAAAGGGATGTGATTGTGCGCGATAACAGCCTGCTGCCTGTATCGTATCTGGTTCAGCCCAAAGCTGGCGAGTCTGTGCAAAATATGACGGTACGGTTCCGTACTGTCGGCGATATGAGTTGTACCTGTCCGGTTGCCTCCCATGCAAAAGATGTTGGCGAGATCATTGCTGAAACAGCGCTAACGAGAATTACTGAGCGTGGTGCAACGCGCATGGATGATCAAACTTCCGAAGCATCAATGGAATTGCGCAAGCGTGAAGGTTATTTCTAATCTCTGCTAAACACAGTATCTGAACTATTTTTTATCTTCATGGGTTTTTCTGAGACATGCCTGTCGTTGAAAATATCGGCCTAGATCATGCCGAGTTATTACGGTTTATTACCGCTGGAAGTGTGGATGATGGTAAAAGTACCCTGATCGGGCGATTGCTACATGATTCCAAATCTATTTTTGAAGATCAGCTGAGTGCCATTGAAAAAACCTCTAACAAACGGGGAATGGAAAAGGTGGATCTTTCGCTGCTTACAGATGGCTTGCAAGCTGAACGTGAGCAGGGAATCACCATTGATGTCGCCTACCGTTATTTCACTACACCCAAACGCAAATTCATCATTGCGGATACACCTGGGCATGAGCAATATACGCGGAATATGGTTACAGGCGCTTCCACCGCCAATCTGGCCATTATCCTGATAGATGCACGCAAGGGCGTGCTTACTCAATCGAGGCGGCATGCCTATCTTGCCAGTTTGGTCGGGATTCCCCATCTGATTGTGGCGGTTAATAAAATGGATCTGGTGGATTATTCCCAGGATGTCTTCAATCAGATTCGTGACGAATTTTCTGCATTTCTTGGCGAGCTAGGGTTGCACTCCGTTGAATATATACCCATGTCTGCCCTGGCAGGAGATATGGTTGTGGGGCGCGGCGACAATCTTGACTGGCATACAGGTAAACCTTTGCTGGATTATCTGGAATCTATTGACATAGAACACGATATTAATACGCAGGATTTTCGTTTTCCGGTGCAATGGGTATCCCGTCCACAAACTGAAGAAATGCATGATTTTCGTGGTTATATGGGTCGCATTGAATCAGGATCGATACGCGTGGGAGATGCTATAACAGTACTGCCATCCGGTTTGACTTCGCGTATCAAGGAAATTCTTTTTTTTAATGACAGGTACGATACGGCATTTGCGCCGCAATCCATCACATTCACGATTGAAGATCACCTGGATATTTCCCGGGGAGACATGTTGGTCAATGGGGGCAAACCACCCCGGATAACCAAAGAGTTTGACGCCATGCTTTGCTGGTTATCTGATCAGGCTTATGATTCTCGCCGCAAATATATCGTTAAACATGCCACACGCCTGGTTAAGGGGTTGATTGCGCGCATTGATTATCGGGTTGATGTCAATACGATGAATCATGAGGATATCAATTCCTTGAGCATGAATGATATCGCCCGGGTAGGCATTAAAGTTCAGCAACCACTTGTTGTCGATACTTACACGCAAAATCGCGGAACAGGCTGTTTCATTCTAATTGATGAAGTCACTAATAACACTGTTGCTGCAGGCATGATTTGTAATTCATAAATCCAGTCATTGCCCGAGGCGAAAATTAGAGTGATTAGCCCGGGCATATAAAGCGGCTGTTCATAGATTGTCTTCTGAAAAATCCCGAAAATTGGTTAAAAAAATGATTGATTCCAGGTCAACCCCTTCTGATTCTGCAATGGTTGCCGGCAAGACACTTTCTCTCGAATTTGGCATGACTTTCCCCGAGTTGTATACACATGCCGGGTTGGTCAGGCTTGATCAAATTTTTCTTGATTATCTCAATGAAGGCGATCACATGCTGCACCATCGCCTCATCAAAGCGCGACATGATCCGGAATCGTTGGCAGCGAAGGATGAATCAGCCTTGCTGATTGAAGTGGCTCCCTGGCTGGAAGATTTCATTGCAATCCTGTTTGGTATCAAAGATGAAGTGAATGCTTTGGCAGCTCGCCACCATGAGCTGGCACCACTTTATTTCTGCAAACGGCAGTTTGTGCAGCGACGTGCAAAAACCAAAGTAAGTGATGACGTATTGCAGACATTGAATGGTCTGGAGCTTGAACAAAAGCTGGTTAAGGAATTTGGGCAACCTTTCTCCGAGCTGGTTTTTGCATCTCATGTCACCCGCTGGATGGAAGATGAGGCAAATTACGCTTCACAACTTGAGCTTGCGTTGAATTATGCCGCCTGGGCATTGCGAACTGTCGAGGGACAGGCGCATACCTGCCAGGGCATTTTATTCAAATCACCCCACAAACTGGATCCGCAGCATCTGTTATCGCTGATGAGTGATGACCGTAACGGGTATACGGTTCATAGCCTGGAGCACATCCGTCACCGGGAAGGATTTTCACTGACGGATCAGGGAACCGATCTGACAGGCGCTCTGGATGAAGCCAATTATTGTATTTGGTGCCACGAGCAGGGCAAGGATTCTTGTTCAAAAGGATTTTTGCAAAAATCAAAAGAAACTCCTGAAGTAAAGGCATTCAAGCGGAATGATCTGGGTGTGTTGCTTGCCGGTTGTCCTTTGGAAGAGCGTATTTCCGAGTTCCACAAATTAAAAACGCAGGGCGTGGCAGTAGGCAGTCTTGCCATGATCGTGCTGGATAATCCGATGTGTGCCGGCACTGGGCATCGTATCTGTAACGATTGCATGAAATCATGTATTTATCAGAAGCAGGATCCGGTCGATATTCCGCAGGCTGAAACCAGGACGCTGAAGGATGTGCTCGAATTGCCCTGGGGATTTGAAATTTACAGTTTGTTGACTCGCTGGAATCCTCTCAACTTGCTCAGACCCTATCCCAAGGCGGCAACAGGTAAGAAAGTTCTGGTGGTAGGTATGGGACCTGCTGGCTACACGTTGTCGCATCATCTGATGAATGATGGACATGCTGTAGTTGGTGTGGATGGGCTAAAAATAGAACCATTGGATACAGATCTTTCTGGTGTGGATATCAAAGGTGAACGAAGTACATTTACGCCAGTTTTCGATGTAAAACAGTTAAGCGAAGATCTGAACGAACGGCTGCCAGCTGGATTTGGAGGGGTGGCCGAATATGGCATTACGGTACGTTGGGATAAGAATTTTCTTAAACTGATTCGTTTATTACTTGAGCGTCGTTCAGAATTTGCACTTTTTGGTGGAGTGCGCTTTGGTGGCACATTAACTGTCGAAGATGCCTGGCAGCTGGGATTTGATCATATTGCGCTGGCGGCAGGTGCGGGTCGCCCGACAATTCTGGATATTCCTAATGGATTGGCTCGGGGGGTGCGGGCAGCTTCTGATTTTCTAATGGCGCTTCAGCTGACGGGTGCAGCTCAAAGCGATTCCATCGCCAATATGCAGCTTCGTTTACCGGTAGTGGTGATCGGGGGCGGTCTGACGGCTATTGATGCTGCAACAGAAGCTCTGGCTTATTATCCGGTTCAGGTGGAAAAATTCCTGAAGCGCTTTGAAATACTGGCTGCAGTAGAGGGAGAGGCTGTGGTAAAAGCGAACTGGGATAACGAAGAACGTGAGATTGCTGAAGAGTTCATACGTCATGCCCAGGCCATTCGTAGCGAAAAAGTATTGGCTGCCCAGGAAGGGCGTGAGCCTCATGTTGCGGCATTATTGCAATCCTGGGGAGGCGCGACGCTTGCTTACCGGAAACGTTTGATTGATAGCCCGTCCTACACCTTGAACCACGAAGAAGTGGAAAAGGCATTGGAGGAGGGAATCTATTTCGCCGAAGGGTTGACACCATTAAGAATCGACGTGGATCAATGGGAGCATGTGCAATCTATCCACTTTGCGGTTCAAGCGCTGAATGAAGAAGGAAAATGGCAGAAAGTGAGAGAAGTCACCCAACCTGCCAGAACCATTCTGGTGGCAGCAGGAACGCAACCAAATACTGTTCTGGCGCGTGAAGATGCGGAAAACTTCAAGCTGAATGGGCGTTATTTTGCTTCCTGTGATGAGCAAGGACAACTAATTGAAGCAACACGGGGTAATCCCAAGCCAGATGTACCAGCTGTTTTGCTGAGCCAATCCGATGGCGGACGTTTTATCAGTTACTTTGGTGATTTGCATCCATCCTATTCAGGCAATGTGGTCAAGGCGATGGCCAGTGCCAAGCAAGGATATCCGGTGGTCAGTCGGGTACTTGCCCAAGTGAGCCCGGTATCAACACAACCAGTTCCGGAATTCTTCGCCAGAATGGGCGGATTGTTGCATGCTACAGTGCATAAGGTGGAAAGGCTGACTTCAAATATTATTGAGGTAGTTGTTCATGCGCCATTGGCTGCGCGCCATTTTTATCCCGGGCAATTTTACCGTTTCCAGAATTATGCCTCACTTGCCCAGGTATCCGAGCAGACTCGTCTGGCCATGGAAGGTATCGCGCTTACAGGTGCATCGGTTGATGTTTCCAAAGGTCTGGTGTCACTGATTGCATTGGAAATGGGCGGATCAGCCAATTTATGTACATTACTTCAACCGGGCGAACCCGTTGTATTGATGGGACCTACTGGTACACCAACCGAAATTGAACCGGATGAAACGGTTGTGCTGGTAGGTGGCGGTCTGGGTAATGCGGTACTGTTCTCGATTGGCGCTGCTGCTCGTGCAGCCGGGTGCAAGGTACTGTACTTTGCCGGGTACAAAAAATTATCTGACCGTTACAAAATCGCCGAAATAGAAGCAGCTGCGGACACCATCATCTGGTGTAGTGATGAGGCACCTGGATTTCAGCCTTCCCGCCCGGGGGATCTGAGTTATGTCGGGAATATCGTGCAGGCAATGGTGGCTTACGCTAGTGGCGAGCTTGGCAAAACACCTATTTCCATGCTGGCGGCTGATCGTATCATCGTGATCGGTTCTGATCGTATGATGGCGGCAGTAGGTGCGGCGCGGCATAATCAGCTTGCGCCATACCTGAAGGCAGAGCATTTTGCTGTCGGTTCGATCAATTCCCCGATGCAGTGCATGATGAAAGAAATTTGTGCGCAATGCCTGCAACTACAAAAAGACCCAGTAACGGGTGAAATTACTTATGTGTTTTCCTGTTTTAATCAGGATCAACCGCTGGATCTGGTTGATTTTGGCGGATTGGCTTCACGTTTGCGCCAGAATAGCGTTCAGGAAAAACTGACAAGCCGCTGGATTGGCCACTGCCTAAAACGCGGCAGTAGTCACGTTTCCTGATTGGGCAGAAAATGCCATCAGAATTCAACCGGCTTTAAATTGATTTATAATTTCGCATCAATTAAACCCGTACCACAATTTTAACTTAATGAACTATCAAAATAACAAGGGAGAATATCCATGCACATAGGCATACCGGCCGAAACGCGTGCAGGAGAGACACGCGTGGCGGCCACGCCAGAAACCGTCAAGAAATTGGCGGCCAAAGGGTTACATCAAGTTCTGGTGCAGGCAGGTGCTGGTGCCGGAGCCAGTATTCCGGATTCTGCCTATCAGGAAGCAGGGGCCACAATCGTCTCGAGTGCACCGCAGCTATATGAGCAATCACAGATTGTGCTGAAGGTACAAGGACCTGAGGCAGCAGAATTGGCGCTGATGAAGAAAGATGCAGTACTGATTGGCCTGCTAGCGCCACATCGTGCGGAAGAGATTCGATCCGTGGCTAAGCATGGGTTGACAGCATTTGCGATGGAAAAGCTGCCGCGCATATCGCGGGCACAAAGTATGGATGTATTGTCCTCCCAGGCTAATATCGGTGGATATAAGGCCGTTATCCTGGCGGCAAATGTATACCAGAAATTTTTTCCTATGCTGATGACAGCAGCCGGTACGGTCAAGGCAGCGCGTGTACTGGTTCTGGGTGCGGGTGTGGCGGGGCTTCAGGCAATTGCAACTGCCAAACGCCTGGGTGCTGTTATCGAGGCGTTTGATGTCAGACCAGCTGTAAAGGAACAAGTCGAAAGCTTGGGTGCAAAATTTGTGGAAGTGCCCCTGACTGATGAGGAAAAAAAGAAAGCTGAAACAGCTGGCGGATATGCGACGGAAATGTCCGAAGATTATAAACGCCGACAAGGGGAATTGATTCAGGAACGTGCAGCAGCTGCAGATATTATTATCACGACTGCCTTGATTCCAGGACGGCCAGCCCCAGTCCTGATTAGCGAGGAAACTGTTAAGGCAATGAAACCAGGATCAGTAATTGTTGATATGGCAGTTGAAGCCGGGGGAAATTGTCCATTAAGCGAGCTGGGCAAAACGGTAGTTAAACATGGTGTACATCTGATTGGAGTAGCGAATCTTCCTGGACTGGTGGCTGCTGATGCCAGCGCACTGTATGCACGTAACCTGTTGAATTTCCTGAATCTGATACTTGATGCGCAGACCGGTGAGCTCAAAATAAACCGGGAAGATGAAATTATTGATGGCAGTCTGGTTTGTATGACTGGAGAAGTCATTAACAAATCATAAGTAGAGGCTGACTGCATTAATCACTCACAAATTTATGAATTTCAATAAGGAAAACACATGATTGGAGAAATTGATCCAACGATCATAAATCTGACGGTATTCGTCCTGGCCGTTTTTGTTGGCTACCATGTGGTATGGAATGTGACGCCTGCTCTTCATACCCCCCTGATGTCAGTAACCAATGCCATTTCCAGTATTATTCTGGTTGGTGCGATGCTCGCAGCCGGATCGACCGAAGCTGACTGGGGTGCATGGCTGGGAGCCGCAGCTGTGATTCTGGCATCCATCAATGTGTTTGGTGGGTTTCTCGTTACCCAGCGCATGCTGGAAATGTTCAAGAAAAAAGAAAAAAAAGGACAAGCCTAAATGTCAGCTAATTTCATTGCATTGGCCTACCTGATAGCGGCTGTATTTTTTATCCTCTCTCTCAAAGGCCTGAGCTCACCTCTTACCGCACGCCGGGGCAATTTGCTTGGTATGTTGGGAATGAGCATCGCTGTATTTACAACATTGACGATTACCGGAAACTGGATGTTGATTCTGGGGTGTATTGCCGTGGGAGCAATTATTGGCTCGATTGTGGCGCAACGCATCCAGATGACTGCAATGCCCGAGCTTATCGCATTCATGCACTCGTTAGTGGGATTGGCGGCTGTATTTATCGCTATTGCGGCTGTCAATAACCCTGTCTCATTCGGGCTGACCGAAATATTGCCGATGGGTAGTAAGCTTGAGTTATTTCTGGGCACCTTTATCGGCGCCATGACATGGTCTGGTTCCGTGATTGCGTTCCTGAAACTGTCTGGCCGGATGAGTGGAGCACCGATTATTTTTAGTGGTCAACATATGATCAATCTGTTGTTGGCCATTGCTATGATCGGCTTCGGTTTGTGGTTTTTTTTCAGCGAAACCACAAACTGGACAGCATTTTCTGCGATGACTGCCATTGCTTTTCTGCTTGGTTTTCTCATTATCATCCCGATTGGTGGCGCAGATATGCCTGTGGTCATTTCCATGCTGAATTCGTATTCGGGATGGGCCGCTGCAGGAATTGGTTTTTCGCTCGGAAATCCGATGTTGATTATTGCGGGATCGTTGGTAGGTAGTTCTGGAGCCATTCTTTCCTACATTATGTGTAAGGCAATGAATCGGCCATTTCTTTCCGTTATTTTGGGTGGCTTTGGTAGTGATGGAGGAAGCCAAAGTGCCGATGATGGAGCGCAGAAAACTTACCGGAGTGGTAGTGCGGATGATGCAGGGTTTCTTATGGGAAATGCGGATAGTGTCATCATCATTCCGGGGTATGGATTGGCCGTCGCGCGTGCGCAGCATGCAGTGAAAGAGTTGGCCGAGGCTTTACATAAAAAAGGTATCAATGTCCGTTTTGCAATTCATCCGGTTGCTGGTCGTATGCCGGGTCATATGAACGTCCTGCTCGCAGAAGCGGAAATTCCGTACGAAATGGTGCAGGAAATGGATGAAATTAACAGCGATTTCCCGAATACCGACGTTGTGCTGGTATTAGGTGCTAATGACGTGGTCAACCCGGCTGCAAATGTGCCTGGTAGCCCGATTTATGGCATGCCGATTCTGGAAGCATATAAAGCTCGTACCGTAATGGTTGTCAAACGTAGTATGGCTGTTGGCTATGCGGGGCTGGACAATGATCTTTTCTATATGGATAAAACTATGATGGTATTCGGCGATGCCAAGAAGGTTGTTGAAAATATAGTTAAAGCACTATAAACCAGGTGCAGTTGTTACAACTAAAAACCCGGGTAATTTATTTCCCGGGTTTATTTTTTGAATTTAGCCATTCGCGTGCAGCTTTCTGGGCTGATGCAAGCTGATCACGACTAAGTGACCTCATGGTCTTATCGCGCGCACCAATTGCCTGTTCCACTCCTGCGGCTGCTGCCAGATTGAACCACATGTAACTTTTTTCATTATCCATTTCAACGCCTTGGCCGAACTGATAAAGCAATCCAAGTTCGTATTGTGCCAAAGGATGGTGTTGCTCGGCTGCTAAAATAAACCATTTAGAAGCCTCAGAAAAATCCTGGAGAGTGCCTTTACCAGCCAGGTAAAGTAACCCTAGTTGGTATTGAGCGTCTGCATTACCTTGTTTAGCTTTATCTAGAAATAGGGTGGTCGTATAAAACCGATTGTCATCGGGCTCGGGCAATGCGCTTGCACTCTCGTTTTGGATTGTTGGCAAAGCATTCTTTCTCTCGAATCCAGTGGTTTCTGCTACTGCCAGTTTGGTAGATGAAGATTGAGAGTCTGGAAGAGGAGATGGTAGAGCCGTTTGTAATTGTTGTGGTAGATCTTTTTCTGCAGATCCGCTGGGAGAGAATTCTATCCAAACAAGTGCACCCAACAGGAACATGCTTCCAATACCTACTATTGTGACAAGGTAGGCATCATTGTTACGATGCCAGAAGCGCGCTTTACAATCGCGACAGCGGTAAGGAGAAAGTAGCAGGTTTGCAGGAGTGCGTTCGCCAGGCCTTAAACGGGATTTATGAACCCGGCTACTGCCGCACTGGATACAGTGAAAAGCCATAGCGTTCAAGTTACACCAGCCACGTTAATTCTGGCCAGTAAATTTTAAAAGAAGGCCATATTTTACAGCATGCTTTGCTTCAGGTAAAAAGCGAACACGCTGAAGAATATGTTTAAAACGATCTCGCCAGTTTATTTGGAAGTAATTTCAGGTCGGAAAGCAGGGGTTCGAGAAATTAAATCTGACTCTGTAGCCAGTTCTGAATGCCAACGCTCTGAATCATGTCTAGCTGTGTTTCCAGCCAGTCTATATGCTCTTCAGTGTCTTCAAGAATCTCTTTGAAAATTTCACGCGATACAAAATCCTTGGCGGTTTCGCAGGCAGTTATTGCGTTAACAAGAGTTTCCCTTGCGGTACGTTCCAATTCCAGATCACACGACACGCATTCCTGCACATTTTCACCGATTAACAATTTACCGAGTTCTTGCAGATTAGGTAGACCCTCAAGTAAGAGAATACGCTCAATCAATTGATCGGCGTGTTTCATCTCTTCAATGGATTCGTGGTATTCATGCTCGCCTAGTTTATTAAAACCCCAGTTCTTATACATGCGAGCATGAAGAAAATATTGATTGATAGCTGTCAATTCATGTTGCAATTGGCGATTTAACCAACGGATAATTTCTGCATTACCTTTCATGGTTTTTCCTTTAAGTAGAATAGCTGGCGGGTGAAGGCTAGGTAAAACAAAATTCAGGAGGATCTAGCCATGGATTGTTGAGATGCTTCCAGATTCAGCACTTTATCCAAAGTTGCTTTGGCATGACATGCGCAAACTCCACACTGTCCAGTAACACCAAGATTGTTTCTCAAATCGCGCATCCTTACAGCCCCTTGCCGCACAGCCTCGTGAATGTCACGCTCTGTTACACCCTTGCATACACAAATATACATGAAAGATTCTTTTTTAAATAGTTTTCGGAAAAAGCTTCACACTAAAAAATAGCTTTTATACAAAATACTTAATAATGAGAATAATTCTTATAATTATTATTCATCTTTGAAAAAAATGCAATTGTTTACAGGTAATCTGCTGGACCTGAATCAGGTTCTATCAATGTAAGGTTGTATTCAGGCAAAAATATCCAAAGACTCAATTTTTCAGTTTTTTTCTTTGTTTTTCTGTGAAATTCTCCGTTTTTCTTCGGTTGACCAATGGTTTCATCCAACAAAAATCAGACCATTGCATTGAGGAATTGCCTGTTTTGGAATCATCCTTCGCTTCATTCCCTTGTTCCGGTAATTGAAAATCGAGGTGCGACAATTTGTCACATTTCTTTATTTGCCCAAGAGCTTCAAAATTCTCTTTTGTTATCAAATATAAAACTGGAGGGTAAGAGGCTTATGAAACATCGTATCAAACCGGTGGCGGTAGCCGTGACTATCGCTTTGTCTGCTTTTGCCATGCAACAGGTACAGGCACAGACCACACTGGGAGAGGTTGTGGTTAAAACCAGCAAAATTCGTGATGCCGCAACGCCTGACGAAGTTGGTTCAACCGAAATTGCTGCCCAGCATGCCATTACCCGGGATACGGCTTCTTTGCTGCGGGATGTTCCCGGCGTGCACCTCTATGGTGCCGGTGGCATTTCCAGTCTGCCAGTAATTCACGGCATGGCGGATGATCGCTTGCGTATTACAGTGGATGGTATGGATTTCATTTCCTCTTGTGCCAACCACATGAATCCACCACTTTCCTATATTGACCCGACTAACGTCGCGAAAATCAGGGTATTTGCCGGCGTCACGCCAGTGAGCGTTGGGGGTGACAGCATTGGCGGTACCATCATTGCCGAATCGGCTCCACCCCAGTTTGCTGCACCTGGCCAGCGCTCGCTTATCAAGGGGGAAGTTGGTACTTTCTTCCGTAGCAACAACAATGCCATGGGTGGAAATCTGTCTGCCACGCTGGCCAACGAATTTTTCAGCATCAATTATTCTGGCGCGATTGCCGTGGCGGATAACTACAAGGCAGGCGGCAATTTCAAGACAACCACGGCAACAGGGCGTCCAGGGCATACGCTGCCACTGGATGAAGTGGGCTCCACTGCCTATAAAAGCCTGACACATACCGTGGGTGTTGCCTTGCGAGCGGATAACCACCTGCTTGAGGCAAAGCTGGGTTATCAGAACGTTCCCTACCAGTTCTACCCCAACCAGCGTATGGATATGTTGAATAACGAGCAGAAGCGGGTAAACGTACGCTACCTTGGCCAGTACAACTGGGGAGCGCTTGATGGCCGCGTGTACTATGAAGCGGTCGATCATTTTATGAATTTTGGTGATGACAAGCAGCTTGTTTACGGTACGGCATTCAACGGCATGCCGATGAGCAGCCGTGGCCGTACTCTCGGTTTTAACCTGAAGGGAGATATTGACCTTACCACTGATGATTTACTGCGCGTTGGCGCCATTTATCAGCATTACACGCTGGATGACTGGTGGCCGCCATCCGGCACAGGTGCCATGTCCCCTCTCGAATTTCAAAATATCAACAATGGCAAACGGGACCGGCTGGGTATTTTTGCGGAATGGGAAAGACGGTTTGGTTCGCAATGGACCACGTTGCTGGGTACCCGTTACGAGCATGTAGAAACGGATGCTGATAATGTTCACGGTTACGGCAACATGATGGGTGGCCAGTTTACCGAAGCGGCGGCTTTCAACGCCCGTGGACACAAACGCACGGATGACAACGTTGATGTAACGGCGCTGGCACGTTACACACCCAATAACATGCTGGATCTTGAACTGGGTTTGGCACGCAAGGTACGCACGCCGAACCTGTACGAACGCTATACCTGGTCCACCTGGGGCATGGCTGCCATCATGAATAACTTTGTGGGCGATGGTAACGGCTATATGGGCAATATGGATCTAAAGCCGGAAAAAGCCTATACCGCATCCTTTACGCTTGATTTGCACGCTGCTGATCGTCAGTGGGAAATGAAAGCCACGCCTTATTTCACTTATGTGGATGGTTATATTGATGCTGTTCGGCTGGCTCCCGGCACCACAACTAGCAATAAGTTTGTTGTCCTGCAATATGCCAATCAGTCGGCTCATCTTTTCGGGGTTGATTTCTCCGGTCGTGCTGTGCTGGCCAAAACCAGCTTCGGTGAATTTGGTGTACGTGGTTTGATGAACTACACCCGGGGCGAGAACAAAAAAACAGGTGACGAGCTGTATAACATCATGCCGCTCAACGGCAAGCTGACGTTCACTCATCAGTATGATGGCTGGAGCAGTGCGATCGAACTGGTCGGCTCTGCACGTAAAAGTCCGGTTTCTTCGGTGCGCAATGAGATTCATACAGGAAGCTATTTCCTCACCAATCTGCGTACCAGCTACACCTGGAAGAATGTCCGCTTTGATCTGGGAGTGGAAAACCTGTTTGATCGCCTTTATTCCCTGCCGCTTGGCGGAGCCTATACCGGACAGGGGATGACCATGGGCATCAATGCCATACCGCATGGCATCGCTGTCCCGGGGATGGGTCGTTCCGTGTATGGTGGAGTTAACATCAAGTTCTAATTTCCATTATCTATTTGAGCTGATTGGTCATTCATGACTGATCAGCTTCAATCTTCAAGTCGTCAAGTGGATGACACAACCGAAGCAGGCCGGGTATGCTGGACGATGAATTTCTCCAGTTCAACCGTGTAGAACACGATCAATCCGGCAATAGCGGCTTTTCCCCATTCCAGCAGTGATCAATCAGTTGAATCAAAGATAGCCTGCATGGCTGGTAGGTGAGTATAAGCAATCTGCAACAGCATGCAGGCTGCAATCGCCAGCAGGACATAACGGTTACCGGTCAAACCGGAAATCAGGGGAGTTGGGGCGAGAATATGGCGGTTATTGACCAGATAAAATATTTTTGCCAGCACAATTGCATTGACAGCGATTGTATGCACGGTTTCTATCCTGGCACCACGATTGAGTTCCCACAGAAACAGGCCGAGCGCACCGGCCATCAAACCTCAGTGAGGTAATCAGTTCAGGGCGAAAATCAACGATGCAAGTAAAACGCAGCAAACAGCCGTAAGGCTGGACCGTAGGGCGAGAGGCGCAGGCGCCGAGTAAGAAGCGGGGTGTATACGCAATAAATGAGCATTTTGAGCCGATGTTTAACGCAGAAATGATAATGCAGGTAGTTTTTCAGAGGTTCCTAAAATGGGAGAGTGTACGTTTGATGACGCAGGAAGCTTATGCCTGAAGATTATAGCCGCCATCCTGCTTTTTCTTTTAGCTTCGTCAAATCATCACGCTGATGTTCTGGTATCTGGAAAAATGGCGCCGGCGCTGGATTCTCAAGCGTAAATCCATCCCTGAACCAGTGTGGCGTGCGGTGGTGGATCAACTGCCGTTTTTACAAGGATTGACGGCGGAAGAATGTACCCGGTTACGGGAATGGGTGACTCTCTTTCTGCACGATAAAAAAATAAATGGTGTGCAGGGGCTGGTGATGACAGAAGCAATGGGTGTAATGATTGCAGTGCAGGCCTGTTTGCTGATTCTGAACCTGGATCTGGAGTATTACGACGACTGGGCAGAGGTGATCGTGTATCCCAGTAGATTTGTTCTCAACCATATCGTGACCGATGAAACCGGGGTGGTGCATACCAGACGGCTGGTGGCTTCGGGAGAATCCTGGCAAACAGGGCCGGTTGTTCTTTCCTGGGAAGATGTGGCCAGCGCCGGACATGAACACGGCTACAACGTGGTCATACACGAATTTGCGCACAAACTGGACATGCTGAATGGCTCGGCCAATGGTTATCCACCATTGCATAGCGGAATGGATCCGCGTGAATGGGCGGATATATTTACTGCTGCGTATGAAAATTTCTGCACACAGCTGGCCCGGGGAGAATCGCCGGTGATGACTTCCTATGCTGCAGAAAACCCAGCTGAATTTTTTGCGGTGCTAAGCGAAGTCTTTTTTGTACAGCCGCAGCGGATCAAATTTCATTTTCCCGGGGTGTATCAGCAACTGGCCCGATATTATCGCCAGGACCCTGCCGCAAGACTGGAAAAAATCTGAAAACTGAATCGTGGAAACAGGTGTAAATACTATTTCCACATTTTTCAGTCATTACAGCCTTTCCAGCAAAATCTGCCGGATCTCGCCATCCGTGAGCACGATCGGGTTGGTTTTCATACTGCTGCCACGGCAATTGGCGATCACGTGATCGAATCCTGACGATTGCAATCCGTAGTGCGATAGCCGGGGCAGAGCGAGTGTTTCCGTCCATTGTGCCAATAATTCAATCAGCGCATTAAAGGCCGCCGTTGCATCACTGAATGATTGCTGGCACAGGATTTCAGCAACATGCCGGTACTTTGCCAGCGCTGGATGATCCGGTTCGCGTGTTTGCATGCTGTGCAGATTCATTTTCGTGGCAGATGCAACCAGTGTGCCGCAGACCACGCCATGCGGAACCGGGTAGAAAGCCCCCAGTGGCGAAGCTAAACCATGCACCGAACCCAGACCTGTTTGCGCCAGCGTAATGCCTGAGAGCAGTGCGGCGTAAGCCATATTTCCACGGTGCTTTGGCAGATCACCCTGCTGACGATAGAGCGGGACAAGCGATTCACGCACGGCGTGCAAGCCGCTGATTGCCAGTGCATCAGTCAACGGGTTTGCGCGGCTGGAGACATACGATTCCAGCAACTGCGTTAGCGCATCCATGCCGTTGGCAGCAATGACGTCGGGCGGACAGCTGGTTAGCAGATCCGGATCAACGATGGCATATTCGGCAACCAGCTTGTCGTGCCTGAACGATTTCTTGAAACCATGTTTACCCTGCACGCTGAGGACGGCATTTTTGGTTGCCTCGCTGCCAGTGCCGGCAGTCGTCGGAACAGCGATAAACGGTACAGCGGGGCCGTGGTACGGCAATTCCGGGCCCACGCCTTCAAGATAATCCATTACCGGATGACGTACTCGCAGCAGCCCGGCTATGGCTTTGGCTGCATCAAGCGCGCTGCCGCCACCGATGCCAACAATGGCTGCGAAATCTTCGCCTGCGTATGTTTTGACCAGATCATCAATCTTCCCTGGGGAGGGTTCCTCTGCGATTGTGGCGTGCTGCCAGGTCATGTTGCGCTGTTGGAATTGATTGAGCAGCTGTTGCCAGTGTGGAGTATTGATGAAAGAGTGCGCTCCGGTAACGAGCAGAACATGCCGACCATAACCAGCGACAATATCCGGCAGTTTGTTTAGCGTGCCAGCACCGAATTCGATGCGTGGCAGCCGGGCGATGGAAAAGATCATCATCAGTTCACAGCCGGAAACAGACCATCGTAGACAACGCCCTTGCGCGGTTCGGCCATCCAGTCCGCTACCGTATCGCGCCATGCCTGGTAATGCGCGGTTTTCTTGTGGGCTGCTGCATCTTCCCGGGTTTTGTAGGCTTCGTATAAAACGAATCGGGCTGGGTCATCGGCAGACTGCAAAATATCGAATCGCACATTGCCCGCTTCCTGAACCGATTTTTCATGATTGAGGCGACAGGCTTCCCTGAAAGCTTCCACTTTATCCGCCGTGACGGATACATGAACGATAGTGACATACATGATGTAAATCCTTGGTATAGATGGGTCTGGAACGAATATCGTTGGCTGGTATATTACTCCGGATTGCCGCTCTGTTTGGCCATGCCACACGGAAGGGGCGGGTAATCGGGATATCATGGCGGTTTGTAGCTATTGGCAAATAATTGTTTTGATCTGATCAGGAGTGTTGTTGTACATGGATATATACAAGCTGCAAGATCTGATTGCCAGTCAGAAGGCATCGGGTGAGGAATATCTGGAATTTCTACGGGTGCCATCGCTGAGCATGGGAATGTATACCTTGCCTGCCGGATCCTCCGATCTGCAGGTACCACATACAGAAGATGAGGTTTATTACGTGGCGCGTGGCAAGGCGAGTATGCGGGTGGGGAACGAACATCAACAGATTGTGGCTGGCAGCATTATTTTTGTAGCAGCCAGCGTTGATCACTGTTTTTATGACATTACGGAAGAACTGACTGTGCTGGTATTTTTCGCCCCTGCTGAATATACCCATGCCCCGGGATCGGACACCTATATAAAATAGAAGCGCTCAGATCTTCAATCGCTCGACAATTTTTCCGTTCTGCAAATGCGATTCAATGATTTCGTCGATGTCTTCCTGATCCACATAGGTGTACCAGACTTCTTCCGGGTAGACGACGATGACAGGGCCCTGGTCGCAGCGATCAAGGCAGCCGGCGTTATTGATGCGTACTTGGCCTTGCCCGGATAAACCGAGCGCCTTGATGCGTGCCTTGGCGTAGTCGCGCATTTCCTGGGCGTGATGGTCGTTGCAGCAGCGTTCGCCGTTGGCACGCTGGTTGGTGCAGAAGAAAACATGGTGCTGGTAGTAGGGCATGTGTTTTACCTCAGTTTGATTTCTGTCCAGATCCGGCTGAGCAGCCGGCGCTGGGTGTGGTCGATATCTTCTAGCATTTCCAGCCGGGCAATTTGTGCTGCATCCGGAAAAATGGCCGGGTTGGTAACGATATCCGCGTGAATATACGGTCGGGCATCCAGGTTGGGATTGCCGGAGCCGGTCAGGTTGGTCAGCTCGGCAGAATTTTGCCCTTCCAGCATGAAATTGATGAAGCGGTGCGCCAGATCCGGTCGGTGCCCGCTCTGGTGGAGCACCATGCTATCGAGCGATAGTACCGCGCCTTCTTTCGGAATAGTGAAATCGACGCTGAAGTGGCGCCCTGTTTTTTTCGCATCCTGGGCCGCCTGGAACATATCATTCGAATAACCGTGGGCGACCCACAAATTACCCACGGCCAGCTCGCGGATGTAGCTGGTATTGCTGAAGGCAGCCCAGTAAGGTTTAGCGCGAATGATCAGCGCCTTGGCCTGCTGCCAGTGGTTTTCATCGGTATCGTTGGCGGAATACCCCAGGTATTTCAATGCTGCTGCCATCAGCTCGCGCTGGCTGTCGAGCACGGTGACGCGTCCCTTGAGTTTCTCCAGGTATTTGGGTTCGAAGATGATTGCCCAGCTATCGGTGGGCAGTCCGAGTCCGGCCAGTTTTTCACGGTTGAACCCCAGCAGGGTGATGGTGTAGGCGTAGGGCACGGAATAGCGGTTGTCCGGATCGAATACAGTGCCTAGGTAGTTCGGATCGATATTTTTCAGGTTGGGAAGCTGCGATTTATCCAGTTCGCGCAGGGCGTGCTGGTGAATCAGCGTGTCCATGGCATTGCCGGTGGGAACGAGCAGATCGTAGCCTGTTGCACCAGCGGCCAGTTTGGCGAGCAGTTCCTCGTTATCCGAGTAATAGTCCTGTGTTACTCGGCACTGGCACGTCTGTTCAAAGCGCTCGACCGTTTCCTGGCTGATGTAGTTGTTCCAGTTGAACAGTCGCAGGATGTTGTCTTTGGGGTTGGCTGAGTGTGCTGCCGTTTTGTCTGCAGGCGTGCAACTAGCTAATGTAATAGCCAGCAGGCAGAGGAAACCAGTCAGGGCGCAGCGGATCTTCACGATTTCTTGTCTCCCTGCAACATACCGGCATCCAGGCGATTGGCAAGGATGATCAGCACCAGGGTCAGCAGCATCAGCAGCGTGGAGATCGCATTGACCTCAGGGGTGACGGCAATCTTGATCATGGTATAGATCTGGATGGGCAGAATTGGCTCGCCAACGCCTTTAGTGAAGAAAGTGATGACGAAATCGTCGATTGACAATGTGAACGACATCAACGCACCTGCAACTACCGCCGGCAGGATCAGCGGCAGGGTAATCAACCGGAAGGTTTGCCAGGGTGTTGCACCGAGATCGCGTGCGGCTTCGAAAATGCTTTCATCCATGCCTTGCAGACGGGCGCGCACGATAATGGCGACAAAACCGATGCAAAAGGTGGCGTGGGCGATGATGATCGAAAACATGCCCAGCGTCAGGTTCAGCACTTGCAGAAAGAACAGCAGCAGCGATACGCCCAGCAGGATTTCCGGCATGGCCACGGGAGTGAAGGCGAGCACCGGCAGGAATTTGAGCCGGAAGCGGTGTATCGCCAGACCTGCCATGGTTCCCAGCGTGGTGGCGAGCAGACTGGCGCTGACAGCGATGATCAGCGAATTGCGCGCGGCCAGCAGCATTTCCTCGTTCTGGAACAGCTTGTAGTACCAGTCGAGTGTAAAGCCCACCCATTCCGCGTTCAGGCGGGAATCGTTGAACGAATACACCACTACGATGACCAGCGGGATGTAGAGAAAGATGTAAACCAGACTGGCGGCAAGCCACAGGGTCAGATTGGAGCGTTTCATGATCGTTTGTTTGAATTACCGGGAAGTGCGCGGCCGCGCCAGCAGCATGGATAACCCGGCTACACATAGCACGGTCAGCATCAGCATGATGGAAAGAGTGGAACCGAACGGCCAGTCGCGCGTACCCAGAAACTGATCCTTGATCAGGTTGCCGATCAGAATATCGCCAGTGCCGCCCAGAATATCCGGTACGGCAAACATGCCCAGTACCGGGATGAACACCAGGGCTGCGCCGGAAAACACACCCGGCAGCGATTGCGGCCAGGTAATCAGCCAGAACCGCTGCCAGCGGTTCGCACCGAGATCCTGTGCGGCATCAAGCAATACCGGATCGTGTTTTTCCAGATTGGTATAAAGCGGCAGGATCATGAACGGCAGATGGACATAAACCATGCCGACAATCACCGCAAACGGAGAAAACAGCAGCATGACTGGTTCGAAACCCAGCATCTGGAGGATATTATTGACGAAGTGGCTGAATGCCGATTCCGGGCCCAGGATGATCATCCAGGCATAAATGCGGATCAGGAAATTGCTGGCGAACGGCAATACCACCAGCAATATCATCAGGTTGCGGTATTTTTTCTCGCTTTTGGCAATCAGCATGGCGACCGGATAGGCCATGATCAGGCAGATCAGGGTGGTGAGCGTGGCGACGGCAAACGATTTCAGAAAAATTTCCGCATAAAGGATGTCGCTGAAAAAGAAGCGGTAGGTTTCCAGTGTCAGGCCATACAAGCCGGAATCTCCCTCGCTTGTCATTGTTTCCGGTGCGGACAGGGGAGCCAGCCCGCCGAATTCTCCCGGGTAACGGAACGAGGTTACGATCATGAGCAGGCTGGGTGCTGCAAAGAACAGCAACAGGAACAGTGTCGGTGGCAGGCTCACCAGCCAGCGTGTCAGGCGGAGTTTATTCATGATCAGTTCGGCAGAAATTGGGCGGCTTCCCGCGTCCAGCTCACAATGACCGGATCACCCACTTCAAAGAAACGGGCGCGACCAGGCGCGGAATTGGCTAGCAGGGCTTCCATGTGGATGCCGCAATCCAGCTCGACGATGTAGGTGGTGACATCGCCCACATAGAGAAAATCCAGCACCTTGCCGGAATGGGCGTGAGGCAGTTCCGCCTGTTTATCGGGTGCATGCACACTGATCTGTTCCGGGCGAATCGCGATGACACCCTTGTCACCCACGTTCACTCCCTGTTTGAGCGGTAGCGTGGTGGTGCCGAGTTTATCGGCCTCCAGCGTCATATCCTGGCTAGAAACTTGCGTTACCTGTGCTTCCATCAAATTGATCTTGCCGATGAAATCGGCGATGAAACGGTTGGCTGGCTGGCCATAAATCACCGAAGGTTCCCCAATCTGTTCAACTCGGCCCTGGTTCATGACCGCGATACGCTGCGATAGTGCCAGCGCCTCATCCTGCGAATGGGTGACAAAAACGAAGGTGATACCGACTTCCTTTTGCAGGTTGATCAGCTCGCGTTGCATGTCCTCCCGCAGTTTGGCATCCAGCGCACCAAGCGGTTCATCCATCAGCAGCAATCGTGGCCGGTTGATCAGCCCGCGTGCAAATGCTACCCGCTGCTTCTGTCCACCGGACAACTCATGTGGAAAACGATGGGCAAATCTGGATAGTTGTACTTCTGCCAATGCCTGTTCCACTCGTTTTTTAATTTCATCGGGTGCCTTTCCCGACATTTTGAGCGGAAAGGCCACATTGTCGGCCACGGTCATGTGCGGAAACAGGGCGTAGCTCTGAAAGACAGTGTGAATCGGACGTTTTTCGGGGGGGATGTTGGCAATATCCTTTCCATCCAGCAGGATTTGCCCGGAATCGGGTACATCAAATCCGGCAATCATGCGCAGCAATGTAGTTTTTCCGCAACCGGACGGGCCCAGCAGGGTAAAGAGCTCGCCAGCCTCAATCGACAGATTGACGCAATCGACCGCAGTGAAGTCGCCAAAGCGCCGGGTGACATTGCGCAACTCAAGTAACGCCATGACTTTGTTCCAAAAAGCCGGATTTTAGCAAAATTGATTCTGGCGGGTTGGGAAACTCTGAAGGAATGGATAGAGCCATTGCGATCCATGCACTTGTACTCACAGACAGCATAAACGATGCTGACCCGGTACTCGTACCCGAGGCTTCCTGATTACCGGGTTGCCACGTCAGCCCGGGCTTGCTTGCAATGATGGATTCCAATGTACTTGCTCTTAGCCACAAGAACCATAGGCATGATAAAAAACAACTCACCATCGCGCGATTTGCCTTGTAGCTCCCGCCCGGCGCCATGCCAACCCCGATGTTCTGCAACCGGAACACCGTAGAGCCGTTTATGAAACCGCTCACCCGGGGAACCGGCTGGAAGCCTTATCCGGCGATAGGAACGGTTAGAGGTAAATTCTGGTGAGTAATAATCCTGCGAGCAGCAGTGCGAGTACCACCAGCAGCCTGTTTTGTTTTTTTTCCTGTGCCACCAGCTCAGCCAGTCTGTCTTCCAGATTCTGGGCACGTGCCTGATCGAGGTTGTAATGCATCAGGCGGGGAAATTGCGGCAGGATAACCGCCCAGTTAGTCGCTTCCTTTTGCAGATGAGTGAGCAGTCCGCGTAACCCGATCTGTTCGGCCATCCAGTTTTCCAGGAAAGGTTTGGCGGTTTTCCAGAGATCGAGATCAGGATCAAGGTCGCGACCCAAGCCTTCAATGTTGAGCAGGGTTTTTTGCAGCAACACAAGCTGTGGCTGAATTTCCACATTGAACTGGCGGGATGCCTGAAACAGCCGCAGCAGCACACGGCCAAAATAGATTTCCTTCAATGGCCGGTCGAAAATCGGTTCACACACGGCACGGATGGCTGCCTCGAAGTCATCTACCCGCGTGTTCCTCGGTGCCCAGCCGGCCTCGATATGCGCCTGTGCCACACGGCGGTAATCGCGGCGGAAGAAGGCCAGAAAATTCTGCGCCAGATAATTTTTATCCTGGTCGCTCAACGTGCCCATAATGCCGAAATCGATAGCGATATAGCGTCCATCATCGCCAACAAAGATATTGCCGGGGTGCATGTCGGCATGAAAATAGCCATCCCGGAATACCTGGGTGAAGAAAATTTCCACGCCCATGCGGGCCAGTTGTGGAATATCGATGCCTTTAGTGCGTAGTGTGGCGACATGACTGATCGGCGTGCCGATCATCCGCTCCATGACCATGACTTCCGGGTGGCAGTAATCCCAATACACTTCCGGTGCTTTCAACAGGGGGGAATCCACAAAGTTGCGTCGTAACTGGCTGCAGTTGGCGGCTTCGCGGATCAGATCAAGTTCGTCTCCCAGATGCCGGGCAAATTCCGCCACAACTTCACGCAGTTTCAGCCGTTTGCCATCCGGCCAAATGGATTCGAGCAGCCAGGCACCGGTTTCCATCAGCGCCACATCATGCGCAATCACAGGCGCGATGGTGGGTCGCAGAATTTTGACGGCAGCCAGCGAGCCATCCTGCAGCACGGCATAGTGCACCTGGGCGACCGATGCACTGGCGATGGGCTCGTTATCGAATTCGAGAAACACTTCATGTACCGGCTTGCCATAAACCTTCTCCAGGATGTTGATGGCCTGATCCGAAGGGAAAGGGGGGACACGATCCTGGAGGAATGCCAGTTCTTCGGCAAAATCCTCTGCCAGTAAATCCCGCCGGGTGGAGAGCATCTGACCAAATTTAATGAAAATGGGACCCAGTGCTTCCAGTGCCAGACGTAACCTGACCGCACGCGGCAGCTTGAGTCGGGAGCGGAACGGCAGCAAGACAGAAATCACCTTGAGCGAGCGCAGGCGGATCTGGTTGATCAGGATTTCATCCAGACCGAAACGGAAGGCGATCAGGATGATTTTAATCAGGCGAAAAAAACGCATGTCGTAATAAACCGGTTTAATGAAATGAGCAGCAGGAAGAACCGGTCATCGTGCGGAATGCAGGGCGGAACTGCGTTGTTTGATCCGCAGTCATCGTCCGGCCCGGGGCAGATTTCCTGCTATCAGGGAAAATGAAGGAATCAGCGCGGAAACACGGTTTTCAAGTTGCGAGAGTTGTTGCTGTAATTGTTCAATATCGGATACCAGCAGCTGAAACCGTGCTTTGCCGGTGGCCACATTGCGTTCCTCGGTGAAAAACTCACCCAGTGCGTGCGACAGGTTATGGAGACCATCCAGATGCCAGCGCACCAGTTCCTGTCCGGTTGCGGTAACGCGCCGGGCGAGCACATCGCCGATGAGCGAACTCAGGTTTTCTTCAACGTCAGCCTGAAAAATTTTGCCCAGATGCAACAGAGTTCCGGCCAGATCCGGATCGCCACTAATCACGATTTCATCAAACACCGAGCTGTCACCGGCGGCAATGCGCGGAACGAGACTGGCGGAAATATCGAGAATGACTGCTACCTTTACGCCACTGCTGGCGGTCGCAAAATAATCTTCTGGTGTGATGGTGACATACAGATTGGCCAGCGAATCAACGCGGAACAGCACGGTTTTATGGCGATGCGCCTGTAGTCGCTGTCTTGCCCGGGGCGATTTGTCGGTCAGACGATTCAGGCAGTTAACCAGAGGATGAGTCAAGAGCAAAGACTGAGTGATCATTACCAGGAACAGGTTGTCAACATGACCTGCCTTGGGAAATCTCTGATCGGGCCCTCCATGAGCCAGCCGCTATGTGGGATTTAATCAGAGGTTCCCTGGTGCAGGTTGAGTGAATTTATTATTGCCGGGTATGTTTCTTTCCACCCGGCAAGCGGTCAACTGGTCAAATTATAGCGCGATTTGGGAGGCTGGCTGACGACTGCATTGTTGCCGCCCAGCCGGTTGATGATGACTTCGGACAAGGTGACCTGATCCTGTAGCGCGATCGCGGAAAGGATTTGCCAGGCCTGGTGAGTCACGCTGATCATTTTGTCGGGTTCGATATATCTTGATTTTATTTCCTGCCGACCCCGGGCCAGGCAAATAGCTTGCTTGATTTCTGCCCACTGGTTTTCATTCAGCCATTTCTGGCACCACGCATTGAAATTCGCCTGCTCTATTCTCGCCTGAAGGTATTCCTGTTCGGCAATCATTCGCAGGGATTCGGTCTCATCAAGCCATTCTGGGTTTTTATTCAACTGACGATCAATAAAAGTGATTGCTGCATTTATATCCTGCTGACGGATGATGTATGTGTGGTTGGCCATTTTTATTTTTTTAAAGTTATCGCATGAATTTCCGAAATATAAATAACGCCTTAGCGGTAGGAATATTACAAGTGAATGTAGTTTGCTTGCAACGCGATTTCCGATTGCATCTGGCTTTTTCGCTCACCTTTTTCCCCGCGATATTACTTCGTGCTCCCGGTTTTCAGAGGGGCACACGTTAAAACAGGCGTCTTTGCATGTTATTGCCGGTTTTGGAATGAATGGAATTAAAGCCGGTTTCAAGGTTTGTTCGAAATTACATACTAATTTTGCTGCAGTAATCTGTTGCAAATTTCAGACAGGAGTCCCTTTATGAGTGGTGGCCTCGAACAGTTTTACGAGATATTTTTTGAGGAAGCGGGTGAATTGCTGGCAGAAATGGAAACACGTCTGCTGAGGCTGAATGTTCAGTCTCCCGATCCGGAAGATCTGAACGCGATATTCCGTGTCGCCCACTCAATCAAGGGCGGGGCAGGCACCTTTGGTTTTACCGATATGACAGAGCTCACCCACGTGCTCGAATCCCTGCTGGACAGGTTGCGCAAGGATGAACTTGAACTGCGCTCCGAGATGGTCGATGCTTTTCTTCATGCCAGGGATATTTTGGTCAGTCAGCTGGAAGGCCATAAGGGCAATGATTCGGTTGAACCGGCGGAAGTGGAAACCATCATTGGCACACTGAAAGAGCTGGAGAACGATACCAGTGACAGCGCAGCCATGGTTGAACCGGCGGCTGCACCCATGACATCCATGGAATCACCCCCCGAGGAAGAGCAGACTGTCGCCAGCGAAGCAGGAGAATTAGCCGATAAGACCGAACAAACCAGGGAGATGGCCGAAAGTGTATTTGATCCGGAAGGCGCAACCACTTATCTGATTGAATTTGGCTGCGACAATCTCGCCAAACCGGTGATGGATAAATTACTGGCTGATCTGGCGCGGCTGGGAAAATTGATCAATCTGACCGGGCCGGATAATGGCCAGGTATGCAAATTGCAGCTTGCCACCCGCGTGAGTGAGGAAGATGTCTGGGAATCACTCGCATTCCTGGTTGATCCCACTCGCTTGATCATCAAGGTGGCCGGTAAAACGGCAGACACATCCTCAGCAGACGCGATCACGCCCGAACCGTCAGTCAGACAAGATCAGGTGCAATCGCCTGCTGCTGATCCGGTTCCTGCAAAGGTTGAAGCACAACAGGCCGTAGCAGAACCAGTTGTAACATCCGCAGCAGCAGCTGCGCCGCCTGTTATGCCCGAACCGGCAACCGCTGCTAGCCAGGAAACAAAACAGCCTGCCAAAACAACCACCAGCGCAACCACCAGCGCACAGCGCACAAAAGCGCCGGCCGAACCATCTGCTGCAGCCGGTGGTGAATCTTCCTCCATTCGCGTCAGCGTGGAAAAAGTGGATCAAATGATCAATCTGGTGGGTGAGCTGGTGATTACCCAGGCCATGCTGGCCCAGACCGCCAGCCAGATCGACCCGGTCATTTACGAGAAATTGCTCAATGGCCTGAACCAGCTCGAACGCAACACCCGCGATCTGCAGGAAGCAGTCATGTCCATTCGCATGATGCCGATCAGTTTTGTGTTCAGTCGTTTCCCCAGAGTGGTAAGAGATGTCGCTTCCAAGCTGGGCAAGCAGGTGGATCTCAAAACTGTGGGTGAAGGCACCGAACTGGATAAAGGTCTGATTGAAAAAATCACCGATCCGCTCACGCACCTGATTCGCAACAGCCTCGATCACGGCATTGAAACTCCGGAAAAACGCAAGGCGCTGGGCAAACCAGAGCGCGGCACCATCACGCTGCGTGCCTCTCATCAGGGGGGCAGCATCATTATCGAAGTGGCCGATGACGGCGGTGGATTGAACCGGGAAAAAATTCTGAAAAAAGCGCGCAGTCGTGGATTGCCGGTGAGCGAAAACATGACCGATCAGGAAGTGTGGATGCTGATTTTCGAAGCCGGTTTTTCTACTGCTGATGTCGTGACGGATGTTTCCGGCCGGGGCGTGGGCATGGATGTGGTCAAGCGCAATATCGAGGGACTGGATGGACGGGTGGAGATCGACTCGGTAACCGGACAGGGAACCAGAATCTCGATCCGCCTGCCGCTGACGCTGGCCATTCTCGATGGATTGTCGGTCGCCGTGGGCGATCAGATGTTCATTATTCCGCTGGGGTATATCACCGAATCGCTCAAGCCCGCAGCCGGAGATATTCGCACCATACGCGGCCAGGGCCGGGTGGTGCAGGTGCGCGGGGAATACCTGCCAGTGATTGCCCTGCATGAAATCTTCAATATCGAACCTGTTGTGCAGCAGATTCACGAAGGCATTCTGGTCATCCTCGATGCCGAGGGCAGCAAGGCCGCCATGTTTGTCGATACGCTGGTTGGCCAGCATCAGGTGGTAATTAAGAGTCTGGAAAGCAACTACCGTCGGGTACAGGGTGTTTCCGGTGCCACCATCATGGGAGATGGCAGTGTTGCCCTGATTCTCGATGCTGCCGGGCTGGTCAATGTCACAAAACAGAGAATGATCAATGCAGCATAAAGATTGATCAAATTCCGGCTGGAAAGGCCGATAAAACTGGCAGCCAATTCGTCACATTACTGAGGAGCAAACCATGTTGTTGACACAAGCCGCAGCCACCGGGGAATCACATCACTCGATTGGAAACCTTGCCAGCAGTGAATTCCTGATCTTCCGTCTGGGCAAGGAGGAATACGGAATCGAGATTTTGAAAGTCCAGGAAATACGCGGCTATGACACGATCACCCGCATTGCCAATTCACCCGAATTCATCAAGGGCGTGATCAATCTGCGCGGTGTCATCGTCCCGATTGTCGATATGCGAATCAAATTCAATCTGGGTGAGGCGCATTACGACCAGTTTACCGTGGTCATCATCCTGAATCTGTCCGGCCGCGTCATTGGCATCGTGGTAGATGGCGTATCCGATGTGACCAATCTTGATACCGGGCAATTACGCCCGGCTCCGGAGTTTGGCGGGGTGATCGATACCGAATACATCATCGGGCTGGGAACAGTAGAGGAACGCATGCTGATTCTGGTGGATATCGAAAAGCTCATGAGCAGTTCGGAAATGGGTCTGCTGGAGCAGGCAGGCAAATAGACGCAATAAAACGATGGCTGTGGCTATAGCGGTAGCACAGTATTCAGGAATCAGATTATTTAATCGGGAGCATAAATGTTGCAGAACATGACAATCAAAGCACGGCTGGTTTTTATGATCGGCTTGCTGTCCGTCGCACTGATCAGCGTGGGCGGGGTGGGGTTATACGGCGTGAATCAATCAAAGGAAAGGCTGGAAACGATTTACCAGGATCGGGTAATCGCACTCCAGCATTTGTCCCATCTGCTGGTTATCGTGCAGAAGATTCGCGCTGCTGCCCTGCAGGCGGGCAATATGCGTGATGTCGAAGTAGTCAGAAAGCGCGCCACCATGATCGTCAGTGGAGATGAGGAAGTCACTGAGCACTGGCGACAATTCAACCTTACCCACCTCCTGCCGGAAGAACAATTGCTCGCCAACCGTTTTGTCGAGAGCTGGAAGACATATCAGGCCGGACGTAATCAAGTCATCAATGCAGCAATCAAGGGCGATTTCGAGGCGGCATACCACCTCGTCAACGATCAGGTTCCGCCTCTGTATGACGCGGTTATGTCCTCGTTGAACAAATTGGGAGAATTCCAGGAGAACTTTGTCGCGCAGACCTACCAGGAAACACAGACAGAGGCGACCCGGATGATTACAGCCACCATTGCCCTGGTTGTCCTTGGCATCCTGCTGGCAGGCGGCATCGGGTTCGTGCTAATCCGGGGCATCAGCCGTTCGATCAATCAGGCAGTGCAGGTGGCGGATGGCATTGCCGAGGGACGGCTGGATCAGCATATCGAAATAACAGGGCGTGATGAAATCTCCAGATTGATGCAGTCAATGCACAAAATGGTGGAAGTGCTGAACAGTTTTGTTGCTGCCGAGAAAAAAATGAGCCAGCAGCACGAAGCAGGGGTAATCAGCTACCGGATACCGGCTAACCAGTTTTCCGGCAGTTACGGAGAAATGGCCAGTTCGGTCAATGAACTGGTGGCCGCACATATCGCTGTCAAAATGCGAGTGGTGGAGGTTGTTACACGCTATGCGCAGGGTGATCTGTCAGTGGAAATGGACCGGTTGCCCGGCGAGAAGGCAAAAGTGACCGAAGCAATGGACAAGGTCAGGGCCAGTATGCAGGCCATCAATGCCGAAATCGACCATCTGGTGGAAGGAGCAGTGGCAGGGGATTTCTCCCGCCGGGGGGATGCCGGCAAATACCAGCATGAGTTCCGTGTCATGGTGAGCAATCTGAACCAGCTGATGCAGACTTGTGAAACCAGTCTGGAAGATGTTATCCGTATCATGGATGCCTTGGCTGATGGCGATCTGACCCAGAAAATTACCCGTGAATACCAGGGCATGTTTGCCACCATGAAAGATGACGCCAACCTCACCGTGGGACAGCTGGCCAATATCGTCCGACAGATCAAGGATGCCGCCGGGTTGATCACCACCGCATCGAAAGAAATTGCTGATGGCAATTCGGATCTCTCGCAACGCACCGAAGAACAGGCTGCCAATCTGGAAGAGACGGCTGCCAGCATGGAAGAACTGACCTCGACCGTAAGACAGAATGCGGACAATGCCCGTCAGGCCAATCAACTGGCGGCTTCCGCTTCTGACGTGGCCGTGAAAGGAGGTGAGGTCGTCGGTCAGGTGGTGGAAACCATGAGTGCGATCAACGATAGCTCCAAGAAAATTGTGGACATCATCAGCGTGATCGACGGTATTGCCTTCCAGACCAATATCCTCGCGCTGAATGCAGCAGTGGAAGCAGCGCGTGCCGGTGAACAGGGTCGCGGATTTGCCGTAGTGGCTACCGAAGTGCGCACCCTGGCACAGCGTTCAGCAGCAGCCGCGCGCGAAATCAAGGAACTAATCAATAACTCGGTACACAAGGTGGAAGACGGCACCCAGCTGGTCGATCAGGCTGGCCGGACGATGGAAGAAGTGGTGCAGTCGGTCAAGCGCGTGACCGACATCATGGGTGAGATTTCCGCCGCTTCGCAGGAACAGAGTCAAGGTATCGAGCAAGTCAACCAAGCCATTACGCAAATGGATGAAATCACCCAGCAGAACGCCGCGCTGGTGGAACAGGCTGCCGCCGCTTCCGAATCCATGCGCGAACAGGCTGATCAACTTTCCCGCGCCGTATCCGCCTTCAAGCTGGAACAAGGCATGGCATCAGCCCCGGTAGCTCGTCAGCCGGGGGTCGAACGCCGCAGCCCCAATCGTGCAACCAATGTTGAAAGATTGCCACAGGCTAAAGGTACCAGGAAGGCTACTTCTACGAATGTTTCAACCCCGGCACCCACCGGCACAGACGGTGACTGGGAAGAGTTCTGATCCTGATAGTGATTGCCCTGCAATTCGCAATGACAAAAACGCCGTCATTGCGAATTGCAGGGATGAAGCAATCCGGTAACACCACCGTTGCGATCTTTGCGAACACTAAAGGTGTGAAGCAACCCAGAAAGTGATGGTGACAAGGGCGCTGGGTCGCCACGCTGCTACGCAGCTCGCGAGATGAAAACGCCGTCATTGCGAATCTTGCAGGGATGAAGCAATCCAGTGATGAAGAAAGAAATCTGGATTGCCACGCGACCAGCGGTCGGCTCGCAAAGACGGGTTGAGAGTGGCGCAGGGTGTTCTGGTGCATCGGGTTTTTACAAGAAACATAACTTATAGAGGAAGCTGAATCATGCGGGTCAATATGCCGGTTACTAATGTCGAACATGAAATGAAGGATGGTGAATTCCTCGTTTCCATGACGACGCCCAAGGGTGTGATTACCTATATCAATGAGCCTTTCATCAGAATGAGTGGTTTCACTGGACAGGAGCTGATTGGACAGGCGCATAACATCATCCGCCACCCGGACATGCCGCAGGAAGCATTCAAGGATTTCTGGGATACGATCAAACAGGGTAGACCGTGGAGCGGCATAGTCAAGAACCGGAGCAAGGATGGCAGCTATTACTGGGTGTATGCCAATGCAACCCCAATCAAGGAGCATGGCAAGATTACTGGGCACATGTCGGTACGCAGCAAACCTTCGCGCGAACAGATTCAGGAGGCCGAGACACTGTATCGCCAGATGCGCGAGGGGGTAGCGAAGGTGCGGATTGTTGCCGGGGATGTAATTGCGGATAGCTGGCTGGGCTCGTTGCGTGAAAAATTGCGCCATCTCGGCCTGATAACCCGGATTGCCGGATTGGGTGCAATACCGTTATTCACCATGGCGGGTTCTGCTGGTCTGTTGTGGCTGGGCCAGCTTGAGCTGGCATTGGTCGGGATGGGAGCGGGCGTTTGTCTCACAGCGGGCATGGGTGCCTTGTTATACCGGAGCATCCGTCAGCCAGTGGATACGCTGGTGCACCATCTGGAGAAAATGGCGCAGGGCGATTACACCAGTCAGATTACAGTGGATCGTCACGATGAAATCGGGAAATTGACCGAAGCACTCAAATCCATGCAGATCCGGGCGGGGGTGGATTTCACCGAAACCAAGCGGATGAATACGGAAAATCTGCGCGTACGTAATGCGCTCGATATTGCTACTTCAGCAGTGATGATTGCAGATAATTTCGGCACGGTCATTTTCATGAACCGGATGGTACGGGAAATTCTGGCGAATCCAGCGGATGAGGCAAAAGTACGCGATTCACTGCAAGGTCAGTTGAAAACATTGGCCGGACAGCAGCAGGTTGATAACGTCAGAGTCGGAGAGCGAACCTATTCACTGGTATTGATGCCGGTGATCAGCGAATCCGGAGAGCGGGTGGGATCAGTAGTCGAATGGCGCGATCGCACGCAAGAGCTGACGGTCGAGAAGGAAGTCATGGAGATTGTCCAGGCGGGTGTGGCGGGAGATTTCAGCAAACGACTGGCGCTGGCAGGCAAGGAAGGTTTCTTCAAGCAGCTGGCGGAAGGGATCAACCGGCTGATGGAGAGCACTTCCCAGGGACTGGATGAGCTGGCAACCATGCTGGAAGCACTGGCACAAGGCAATCTGACCATGCATATCACCCGGGATTATCAGGGCATGCTGGGCAGGTTGAAGGAAGATTCGAATTCAACAGTGGATCAGCTGGCGAGTATTGTCCGGCAGATCAAGGATGCTGCCGGATTGATTACTACCGCTTCAAAAGAAATAGCTGACGGGAATGTCGATCTTTCACAGCGTACCGAACAGCAGGCGTCTAATCTGGAGAAAACTGCCGCCAGCATGGAGGAATTGACCTCGACCGTGAAACAGAACGCGGACAACGCCCGCCAGGCCAATCAACTGGCGGCTTCCGCTTCCAATGTGGCCGTGAAAGGAGGGGAAATTGTCGGTGATGTAGTGCAGACCATGAATGCCATTAATGAAAGTTCGAAAAAGGTCGTTGACATTATCAGTGTGATCGACGGCATTGCCTTCCAGACCAACATTTTGGCGCTGAATGCGGCAGTGGAAGCGGCACGTGCCGGCGAACAGGGGCGTGGATTTGCTGTGGTAGCGACCGAAGTACGCACCCTGGCGCAACGTTCGGCAGCTGCAGCCAAGGAAATCAAGGAGCTGATTGGTAATTCGGTGATGAAGGTGGAAGACGGTACCCAGTTGGTCGATCAGGCCGGCCGGACGATGGAAGAGATCGTGCAGTCAGTCAAGCGCGTGACCGACATCATGGGAGAAATCTCGGCAGCCTCGCACGAACAGAGTATAGGTATCGAGCAAGTCAATCAGGCTATTACGCAAATGGACGAAATCACCCAGCAGAACGCCGCTCTGGTGGAACAGGCTGCAGCCGCTTCCGAATCCATGCGCGAACAGGCGGATCAACTCTCACTCGCGGTGGCTGTTTTCAAATTGGAGCAAGGTATGGCGTCCGTGCAATCGGCCAACCAGCCAATGATCGAACGCCGGGGCCCTAACCGGGCAACCAATGTCGAACGGCTGCCGCAGGCGAAGAGCAACAGGAAAGCTGCCTCTCCGGGATCATCCGCTCCGAAGCCTACCGGCACGGAAGGTGACTGGGAAGAGTTTTGATCCTGATAGTGATTGTCCGATTGCCCGCGTGATTCGCAATGACAGAAACGCCGTCATTGTGAATTGCGGGGATGGAGTAATTCGGTAACACCGCCGCTGCTGTCATTGCGAACACCGAAGGTGTGAAGCAACCCAGAAAGTGATGGTGGCAAGGGTGCTGGGTCGCCACGCTGCTGCGCAGCTCGCGAAGACGGGGGTGGATGAGCAGCTCGCGAAGATGGAAGTGGGCGTGGTACGGCTCGCGAAAACGAAAACGCCATTGTTGCGAATTGCAGGGATGAAGTAATCCGATAACACCACCACTGTGGTCATTGCGAACACCGAAGGTGTGAAGCAACCCAGAGAGTGATGGTGGCAAGGGCACTGGGTCGCCACGCTGCTGCGCAGCTCGCGAAGACGGAGTTGGCGGGTGTGCAGCCTGCGATATGCAGATTGAAGATGCGATGCCAGATGAGGATCGGAAAGATTCAGGTGCTGGAGGAATGATTTGCCGGGTTTTAGTCATAGCCAGGCGGAAGATTTGTTTTATTTGGGTTATTTGCTATGAATGTACGCACAGCCAGTGAACAAAACACACGCGAATATGCATTTTCCCCGCGTGATTTCGAATGCGTGAAGAAACTGATTTACGCGCGTGCCGGTATTGCTCTGGCGGAGAATCGTCAGGAGATGGTGTATACCCGCCTGTCGCGACGGTTGCGGGCGACGGGTTCAAGGGGATTTGATGATTATCTGGAACGACTGGAAAGAGATGGTCAGGATGCGGAGTGGGAATCCTTCGTCAATGCGCTGACTACCAATCTGACATCGTTTTTCCGTGAGGAACACCATTTTCCTATCCTCGCCAATTTTGTAAAAAAACGGCAGCCCGGCCAAACCATGAAGCTTTGGTGCAGCGCGGCTTCCACCGGTGAGGAGCCTTATTCAATGGCGATGACGATGATCGAAACCTTTGAATCACTCAAGCCTCCTGTTCGTATTCTTGCAACCGATATTGATACCGATGTGCTGGCGACGGCGCGTGAAGGGGTGTATTCCCTCGACAAGCTGGATTCGATGCCGCCAGAGCGGGTCAGGCGTTTTTTTATGAAAGGTAAAAACGGCACGGCTGGCTATGCCCGGGTACGGCAGGAGGTGCGTGATCTGGTGACTTTCCGGCAACTTAATCTGCTGGATCCCAAATGGCCGATGCGCGGGCCTTTTGATGCCATTTTCTGCCGTAATGTCATGATTTATTTCGATAAGCCGACGCAATACCGGATTTTGCAGAAATTTGTGCCGTTACTGGATCGTGATGGGTTGTTGTTCATGGGTCATTCGGAAGTGTTTCAGCATGCCGCCGATCTGATCAAACTGATCGACCGGACGGTTTATAAACCGGTGGTGAAGTAGATGGCAATAGAGTCCCTGTTTGTCTCCATTTTTTCACTCTGTTTTCGCGAATTTTCTCTTTTTATTCCGTCTTCGCGAGCTGCGCATCCACTAACTCCGTCTTCGCGAGCTGCGCAGCAGCGTGGCGACCCAGTGCCCTTGTTATCGCCATCACTGGGTTGTTCCACATCTTTGGTGTTCGCAAAGACTGTAGTGATGGTATTGCCGGATTGCTTCCTGCTTCATTGTATTCGCAGTCGCAATGACAATTTGCGATTAAATCAGCGCTTTCCTGGTTCTGGCTATCGTGGAATAAATGAGCTTTTTAAGTTGATTTTTAACGTAAAAATGACAATACAAGTGGTTTTGCAGAGATTTCCTAGAAAGGTTCGATAAATTACTGGATAGCAATGGCCCAATATGATCAATCCCCAGATTGCCTCAAATTTTTATTTCGATCAGCACTTGAACATGGAGGCTGTGAAATTGCTGCCTGGGGAATTTTTTGTCACCACCCGGGATATGGTGCTGAGCACGGTGCTGGGTTCCTGTGTTTCGGCCTGTATTTTTGATAACCAGAGTGGTGTGGGGGGGATGAATCATTTCATGCTGCCCAAGGGAGAGGATGATCAGGGGATTCAGAAGGAATGCGCGCGTTTTGGCGGGTACGCGATGGATATTCTGATTCGTGAATTGCTCAGAAACGGCGCTCGCAAGGAAAATCTGGCCGCCAAGGTGTTTGGCGGCGGCAACGTGCAGCGTGCCATGGTGTCCTCGGCAATCGGCTCGCAAAACGCAAAATTTGTAAAAAAATATCTGGCGGAACGGGGTATTCCCATTCTGGCAGCGGATCTGGAAGGCGAGTGCCCGCGCAAGATCCATTTTTTTACTAAAAACGGCCGGGTGTTGCAAAAGAAATTATATGTCTCGCGTAACGATACCATTGTTGAACGTGAACAGAATTACAGCCGGTTGCTGTTGTCTGCGGCGCAGCCGGAAATTCAGTTGAGCTCTTGTGAAAATTGAGAGGTGATGCATGAAAAAAATCAGTGTAATCGTCATTGATGATTCGGCCTTGATCCGCAAGCTGTTATCCGAAATCATCAATTCGCAACCGGATATGGAAGTGGTTGGCGCGGCTCCGGATCCGATCATGGCGCGCGAAATGATCCGGACATTGAATCCGGATGTGCTGACGCTGGATGTGGAAATGCCGAAGATGGACGGACTGGAATTCCTGGAGAAGCTGATGCGCTTGCGGCCCATGCCGGTGGTAATGGTTTCCACACTGACCGAACGAGGCTCGGAAACCACGTTCCGGGCGCTTGAGCTGGGTGCTGTTGATTTTGTCGCCAAACCCAAAATGGATATTCGTAACAGTCTTGAAACCTATACTGATGAGATTGCCGACAAGATTCGTGTCGCCAGCCGGGCGCGTGTCCGCCGTCTGGAACCGGTTGCCGGTAATGGACAAGGTACGGCGAACGGAGTCGTAGCGCCGATTGCACGCCATTATGGTATTTCTACCGAGAAACTGATCATCATTGGCGCTTCCACGGGAGGTACCGAAGCCATCAAGGATGTACTGGTTCACCTGCCACCGGATTGTCCCGGCATTCTGATTGCCCAACACATGCCGGAAGGATTTACCCGTTCCTTTGCTGAACGGCTGGACCGGGTATGCAAAATCCGGGTCAAGGAGTCGGAGGGGGGGGAACGGGTGCTGCCGGGTCATGCCTATATTGCACCGGGTCATTCTCATCTTCTGCTGAAAAAAAGCGGCGCCAATTATGTAACCGAGCTGAGTCAGGCGGATCCGGTCAATCGTCATCGCCCTTCTGTTGATGTGTTGTTTCAGTCTGCTGCCCATTGCGCCGGGAAAAATGCCCTTGGTGTAATCCTGACGGGGATGGGTAAGGATGGCGCAGCAGGTATGCTCGATATGCGACATGCTGGTGCCTATAACCTGGCGCAGGATGAGGGTAGTTGTGTGGTATTCGGTATGCCGAGGGAAGCAATCGCGATGGGCGCCGTTGATGAAATCGTGCCATTGAAAGATATGGCCGGGCGTATCCTGGCCAAATTGGCGGGTACGGTCAAACAGGCTGTTCGTATCTGAGGGCGTACCCTGAAATCAGGGATCGCCACGGCGTTTCCGCTGATCGCGATGGTACAAATTTTGTGTTGTTATGGTTAGCCGTGAGTGTTGTGTACCAATGTTTTGACTTCGGCTGGTGTAATACGTAGTAATTCGCTGATAGCGGTGTAGTCGTCCGGCAAGGCGGCATCATCCCAGCCCTGGGCGCTGTGTCTGGCAAGGTTGACTGCCAGCACAACATTGCGCACCCGGGGATGTGCAGCCTGTTCTTTATCCATCAGCATAATCAGCAATTCGGGTAATCCCCAGGTTTTTATCAGCGTAGTTTGCAAATCCTGTATTGAGAAGCCGAGCACCGTTTTCTGGGCGGCAGTGCTACGCAGGGCTTTATCCTGTTGCTGCAATTTGTCGATTTCGAGCATTTTGTCCGGAACGAAACAGCGCAGCAGCATTTCAGTAATATCGTGCAGCAGTGCGGCGGCCCGGATTTCTTCAAAACGGGTATCGTGCAGGCGCACGGCCCATTCAAACGCATAACCGGATGCTGTGTGTGCACGATGTATCAATTGCAGCAGATGGAGCAGTGCGGCTGAGCGGCTTTGCAACAGGTGTTCCACGAGAGGTTCGGCCGCAACCTGATTGAGCGCATTTTCCACCCCGAGCATGATTAACGCCTGTTCGACCTGCATGATTTCCTGCTGCTGGCGCTTGTGTTTGTGTTGTTGCAGATGACGCAACAATTTGACCGTCATGAGTGGGTCGCGCCTGATGATGAGGGCGGCATCGCGGGCACTGGGGCTGGATTCCAGTTTGCGGAGTGCTGTCAGATCATTGGCGGTTTTCCGTAGAACGGGAATTTCCACTTCACCGAGAAAACGGGTCCACTCGGTCAGTGTGCGAAAATTTTCCGGTTGTATCGTCATTTTCTATTCACTCTTGATAAAGGCTGATTCGGATACACGCCAATGCGTGCGCGCTGGTACAGGTTAATCAGACTTCTTCGGCAAGCGAATGGAATAGTTTAGTGCTTGCGGAAAATCGCCATGATTTCGACATGCGGTGTATGTGGAAACAGATCCACCAGCTGGATGTCGGCGAGTTTCCAGCCATGCCTGCAGAATGTCCAGGCATCGCGTGCGAAGGTAATCGGATCGCAGGAGATGTAGCAGATGGTCTCAAGCGCAGCGAAGGTGTCAAAAAATCCCTGCAGGGTTTTCAGCCCGGAGCGGGGAGGATCCAGCACCAGGGTGTCAGCATTTCTGGTACTTTTTTTGAGGGTTTTCCAGATAAACGGATGATAAAGATCGGCTGTTCTGGCTGTGACGTTGGGTAGTTGTTTTTGCTGCAGTGCCGTAATTGCCTGGGAATCCGCTTCGTAAGCCAGGATTTCCGGACACCCGGTTTGTGCGATGACTTCAGTGAAATTGCCCGATCCGCAGAACAGCTCCACAATTTTTCGCCGGGGGCTGTGTTGTTCCAGTTTGTTTCCCAGCCATGTTTTCATCCACTGGTTCTGTGCGCTGTTACCTTGCTGGAAAGGCTGTTTCCGATTGAGCAACACGGGCTCTGTCGGTGACTGATCGTCCAGATCGATGAAATTCCAGTCGTTACCCGGTGCCGGTATCCATGCGCGATTGGGCAGGCGTTGGCGCAGGGCATGGAGGTGTTGGCGGCAGGTGTCGTTGAGAATCAGGCAATCTTCAATCGGGACGATATGGTGCGAGCCTTCGGCGACAAAGCCCAGTTTCTCGCCATCGGTTTTGACCTGAAAACGGTTACGGTAGCCGATCTGATTGGGAGCGGGGTGTACTAATCTGGCGTCCAGCGTATCAGGGTTGAAGCCAGCACGGCGCATGGCATGCAGAAACCGGTTTTTCTTTTGTTCCAGCTGGCTGCTGTAGTCGGCAATCATCCACGGGCAGCCGGAGCACTCCTTGCCACTAAAGCCCAGAAACTGGCATTCGGGTGTTTTGCGCTGAGGGGAAGGTTGCATTAAACGAAGCAACCGGGCGTAGCCGTATTTTTTGTTGTTCAGGGCGCGATCGGTAATCTCAAATTCGCCCATGTCGCCTGGCCAGGTACCGGCAACAAAGTAGGAAAGGCCGTTTTCTGGATGTTGTACGACTCCCAGGCCTTTCTGGGATAAATGGGTAATTTCACCCTGGAATGACATGATGGATTAGCTGAAGAAACAACCCTCTGCCGGTGTTGCTATCTGGCAGAGGGTGTGGGTTGGAGAGCGGTCGCTCAGGCTTGTCCGGCGGCGGACTGGTTTTGCTCCTGCTGCTCCTGATGGCCGGATGGATTAGTGAACTGATCGTTCAGCATCTGGATGTAGTCGTTGGCATCTTCCTTGACTTCCGCCAGGATGCGGCGATTGGTGGTATTCCAGCCAGCAGGTTTTTTCAGGAACATGGGGCGGTAGCCGGCCGTGCTTTTACTGAAGGCGCGGCAGAATTGCCGGGCGGCGTTGTGATCATGCCCGAATTCTTTTGGCAGCTGTTTCAGGATGCTGCGGGCGATACTTTTGCGCACAGCAAAGTGAATATAGCCGATGACACCCAGGACAAGCGCGATCGAGAGGATCGGCAGTACACCGCCAGCAGAGATCCCCTCAATGCATTCCCTGGCCAGATGCCAGCTTTCTGTCACGGTCAGTCCAATGCCGGTCAATGCGGCCAGCAAACCGATCAGTATGCCGTCCAGGGTAAATACCTGGTTTCTCCATTGGTCAATGACGGTTTCCAGTTTGCCAACCACCTGGTTTTCGATTGTGTTGGCCGTTTGTTCCAGCATGGCGGCGATACGGTAAGAGCGCTCAATCTCGATTTGTTGCATGCGTGTGCTGATATCGGCCATATCCTCTTCGCGTTTCTGTTCGAAACGCTCCCGGATCTGGGGATCTTCAATCGGGCTGGCAGCTTCCTTGTCATAGATCCGGTAGAAGCGGCCGGCTAGTAATCCGGCCTGCGCCAGTGAACGTTGCCAGGCGGAGATGACTTCTTCCGGATTGTCTTCCTTCGCCGTTACATCGATCTGGTTGAGGATGTACAAAAACTTGTTGGCATCCGGACGGTTGATGGTGGAGGCAACCAGATATTCGAGCGTATCTTTCATGGCGCCGGGTTCCGGATGGCGTGCATCGAAGAACACGAGCACCAGATCGGACAGATCAATGATGTGTTGCGTGAGTCGCAGGGTGGAGGTGCGCTGGCTATCGGCATCGAATCCCGGGGAATCGATCAGGATTTTGCCGCGAATCTGTTCAGACGGGCAGGTTTTGAGCTGAATGTAGGCATCAATGCGCTGCGGCCCGGCTTCGGCAATTTCATCAATGCTGTGGCTGATCTGGTAGAACGGAAAACGCGGATCGGCATCGAGCGCCACGCCGGGCAAGGTCTTGACTTCATCATGACGGCTGTAGCAGATCACCGTGAACTTGTCATCGACCGCCTGATTGCCGGTGCGTTGCAGCGTCAGATTCAGGTAGGAGTTGATGAAAGTCGATTTTCCCGATGAAAAAGTCCCCAGCACGGCAATCATTGGCCACCAGGTAACATAGGTGGCATAGGATTCGTTCAGCTCCAGCAATCCGAGTGCCTGGGCCACGCTATCCAGTTTTCTGAAGCTGTGGACGGCTTTGGTCAGGACCGGATTGTCCGGGTGTTCTTCTGCGAGATGTTTTTCAAGATTGGCGAGGTGCTTGACGATGTTGGTCGTACTCATGGTTGAAGATCCTTGTGGTTGGTGAATGTGTGCTGCTTTGCCGGGAGGCGCATGGCTTGATCTGCGTGGGCCGGACAAGGCAGATTGCAGATGCCGGCTTGTATTGTGTTGCTAAAAATATGGGTTGGTGACACGTTGCTCCTTTTTTCTTTCCCGGCCTGATTTTATTGCGACTGCTGTGGCTTGACAATGAACCTGTTCGTTGTTTGGGTGCGTTAAGGTTTGTCTATCCCGGCCAGAAGCTGTTGCATCATGGTTTCTGCCTGGCTTTGGTATTGCGGCCCGAACAGGTTGAGGTGATTCAGGATATGGTAAAGGTTATACAGTTGCTTGCGGGTGGCATAACCGGTATCCACCGGCCAGGCATCATGATACGCCGCATAAAAACTAGCCGGGAATCCACCGAACAGCTCCGTCATCGCCAGATCCGTTTCCCGGTCACCATAATAAACCGCCGGATCGAAAATAACGGGTTGTCCTTGATCATCGAAAGCGAAGTTTCCTCCCCACAAATCCCCATGCAACAGTGAAGGTTGCGGCGTGTAGCCGGTAAAGAAATGCGGCAATGCTGACAGCAGACGTTCCCCGAGTGATTGCAGCGAGCCGGTGTAGCCGTTTTTACGGGCGAGGCGTAACTGGTGACCCAGGCGGTGCTGCCGCCAAAATGCAATCCAGTCGGTTTCAGCCGGATTGGGTTGCGGGGTCGAGCCGATGGTGTTATCGCGGATCCAGCCGAATTTTTCGGAAGTCAGCCGGTGCATCTGCGCCAGCCCGTGACCCAGTGCAGCTGCATTTCCCTGTTGTTGCAGGCTGATATATTCCAGCACCAGCCAGGCATGGCCATGTCCGCTTCCGCTACAAAGCGGCCGGGGTACGCGCAGACTGGCCGCGTTGCGCATTTCCTCCAACCCTGCTGCCTCGGCTGCAAACATAGCCAGATATTCCGCACGGTTCAGTTTGACGAAAAATGACTGATCAGCAGCGTGAACGGCAAAGGTCTGGTTGATACAGCCACCGCCTGCCGAAGAAATGTGATCCGGGTTGAATGGCTGCCGGGTATGTTGCGTAATCTGCGTGGCAATGGTTGCCCACAGTGGTGTGGCCGTATGCAGTAATCCCTGTTGCATTTTCTGTTTTCGTTCCGGCGGGTTTCTGGCCACTCCTTCTTATCCGGGCAATAGTGAACGGGCCCGGCAGATGGCCGCGCGTACCTGCTCCGGTGCCGTACCACCGGGATGATTGCGGCTTTGCAGGGAGCCTTCCAGCGTCAGTACCGCAAATACATCCTGTTCGATGTTTGCAGAGAATTGCTGCAGATCGGCCAGAGAGAGTTCGCTCAGATCACGCCCCTTTGTTTCGGCAAACCGCACTGCCTGGGCCACAATCTCATGCGCATTGCGGAACGGCGTACCTTTCTTGACCAGGTAATCGGCCAGATCAGTGGCTGTGGCATAACCGCGCTGCGCTGCCTGGCGCATGGCTTCCGGGTTGACATGCAGGCCGGCCAACATGTCGGCGTAAATGGTCAGGGTATCCTTCAGGGTATCGACGGTATCAAACAGCGGCTCCTTGTCTTCCTGGTTATCTTTGTTGTACGCCAATGGTTGTGATTTCATCAATGTCAGCAAGGCGACCAGATGGCCGTTGATACGTCCGGTTTTGCCACGCACCAGTTCGGGTACGTCCGGGTTTTTCTTTTGCGGCATGATGGATGAGCCGGTGCAGAACCGGTCTGCTAGCCGGATGAAACCGAATGCCGGGCTCATCCATAGAATCAGTTCTTCCGACAGGCGGGAAAGGTGCGTCATGACGAGTGCTGCGCTGGCGCAGAATTCGATGGCAAAATCGCGATCGGAAACGGCGTCCAGCGAGTTGTGGCAAATATCGTCAAACCCGAGTTCCTGCGCAACCTGCTGCCGATTGATGGGGTAGCTGGTGCCGGCCAGCGCGGCTGCGCCCAGCGGGAGCTGATTGACCCGTTTCCGACAATCCTGCAGGCGCTGTCCATCGCGCTGCAACATTTCGTAATAGGCGAGCAGGTGGTGTCCGAAGGAGACGGGTTGCGCCACCTGCAGGTGGGTGAATCCGGGCATGATCGTTGCTGCATGCAGCTCTGCCAGATCCAGCAATACGTGCTGCAGGGCATGGATGAGATCAATGATTTCGTCGATGGCAGCGCGCAAATAAAGCCGGATGTCAGTGGCTACCTGATCGTTGCGCGAACGGGCTGTATGCAGCCTTTTGCCAGCATCCCCCACCAGCACGGTCAAACGCCGTTCGATGTTCAGATGGACATCCTCCTGTTCAAGCTGCCATTCAAACTGGCCATTCCGGATTTCTTCCCGGATTTGTGTCAATCCATGCTCGATTGCCGCAAGATCGACAGGCTGAATGATGCCGGTGGCAGCCAGCATGCGTGCATGCGCAAGCGAACCCTGAATGTCGTACTCGGCCAGCCGGTAATCAAATCCAACTGATGCGGTATAGCGTTGCACGAGTAATGCGACGGGTTCACTGAAACGGCCCGACCAGGTTTTTTTGTCTTTTTCCACGGGAATGCCTGCTGTTTGTTGAAACCCCGTATTTTACCCGCAAGCGGACAGGAATCGACTGGCAGATTTCGCAACACATATGCATAATATGCGCTGTTTATTGACGGCGCTGCTTTCCCTGAGATTGGGAATGGTGGATAATTAGCGCCTTTCATTCGAGTCACTTATTAAGAAGGAGCAATTCATGTCGGATCAATACACGCACAACGAGGGCGATCAGTCCAAAGACAAGATCGAATGGACCAAGCCCGCCTCATTATTCAATATTCTGGGCAACAAGTTTGCGCCGATTGCCGACCTGCAGAACAAGCAGCTGCCTTCCTGGGCATTGCTGGTTTTTCTGGGTGTATTGCTGCTGATGTTTATCTGGAAACAAATTGCGGTTAATCAGGCTGAATCCCGACTGGAAAAAGGCGAAGCCCGGATTGCGCAACAGCTTGAGGAAAAGAGCAAGGAACTGGTTACAAAAGCGCGCGAATATGCGGATAACCAATACAAAAAAGAAGAAGAACGGTTTGGGCAGGTGTTGGCATGGGCTGTGCGTGGCGAGCTGATTCGCAACAATCTGGATCAGATTGACCAGTATTTGACCGAGCTGGTTAAAACCAGGGATACCGAACGTGTTGTGCTGATTAGTGACGAAGGCAAATTGCTGGTATCAACTGACAAAAAACTGGAAAGTGAAGAAGCTGCAAGCCTTTATCCCCAGGAAATTCTTGGCCTGCAAACAGTTACGGTCAAATCGGATGTGAATAACAGAAAGTTGCTGGTTGTCCCTGTGATGGGCCTGAACAAACGCCTGGCTACCATCGTTATCAGCTACAACCCACCATCCTTGCTGAAAGACTGATTCAGTCAACAGATTGTCGTTAAAAACCCCCGCATAATGGGGGTTTTTAATTGGTGCGCGTGATTTGTGCGCCAGCCTGAGTCAGCTTGCGTTCAATATGTTCATAGCCCCGATCCAGGTGATAGATCCGGTCAACAATGGTTTCGCCCTGCGCCACCAGGCCCGCAATGATCAGGCAGGCTGAAGCGCGCAAATCGGTCGCCATCACACTGGCGCCATCCAGCCGGGGAATACCGCGCACGATCGCCGTATTGCCTTCCACCTGAATATCCGCATTCAGCCGCTTGAGTTCCTGCACATGCATGAAGCGGTTTTCGAAAATCGTTTCCGTGATGACGGCAGTGCCGTCGGCGATGCAGTTCATAGCCATGAACTGCGCCTGCATGTCGGTGGGAAAAGCGGGATAGGGTGCAGTGCGCAGACTGACCGGCTGTGGTCGTTGTTGCATGCGCAAACGAATCCAGCCCTCGCCTGTTTCGATTAATGCGCCGGCCTCGGTCAGTTTACCAAGAACAACATCCAGCGTATCCGCGCGTGTCCGGGTCAGGGTGAGATCGCCGCCGCAGGCAGCGGCTGCGGTCAGGAAGGTGCCGGTTTCAATGCGATCAGGCATGACGGTATGCGAACAGCCGTGCAGGCGATCCACTCCGTGAATCACAATGATGTCACTGCCTGCACCCTCGATTTTTGCACCCATGCGAATGAGGCAATCTGCCAGATCGGTCACTTCGGGTTCGCGGGCGGCATTTTCCAGAATGGTGGTACCGGAGGCGAGTGTGGCCGCCATCATCAGGTTTTCCGTGCCGGTGACCGTGACCAGATCCATGACGATGCGCGTGCCGGTAAGGCGGCTGGCCTGGGCACGGATATAGCCTTGCTCAATGCTGATTTCAGCACCCATCGCCTGCAACCCCTTGATATGCTGATCCACCGGACGCATGCCGATGGCACATCCTCCGGGCAGAGAGATATAGGCTTGCCCCGTGCGTGCCAGCAGTGGGCCCAATACCAGAATGGCAGCCCGCATGGTTTTCACCATGTCGTAAGAAGCTGTCGGGTTGGTAATGCTGGCGGCAGACAGTTCTGCAGTACCCGGCTCATTTGCTAGAATGCGCACACCGGTTTGTTCGAGCAATGCCCGCATGGTGGTGACATCCCGAAGGTGTGGAATGTTTTGCAGGGTCAGTGTATCGGCGGTCAGTAGCGATGCGCACAATAACGGCAAGGCGGCATTTTTGGCACCGGAAATACTGATTTCACCCTGGAGCCTGTGCCCCCCGTGAATGACAAGTTTCTGCATGAATTGATGGTGAGTTGAGAGTTAAGCCCGCTATCGGTATGGGTTATATTGCGCGGGCACCGGTTTTTTATCCTATTGTACTATCCGAGGAGTCAGAATGAGCAAATTCACAATCAGTACTGGCGATGCCCCGCAGGCAATCGGCACCTATTCCCAGGCGATTCGCGTGACAGGCGGGGAAACCGTATATCTTTCCGGCCAGATCGGGCTTGATCCGGCCAGCATGGACATGGTGCAGGGGATCGATGCCCAGATCGAACAGGTCATTGCCAATCTCAAGGCAGTTATCGCGGCCAGCGGCGGTAATCTGGGCGATGTAGTCAAACTGAACGTTTATCTGACTGATCTGGGCAATTTCGCCAAAGTAAACGAAATCATGGGCAAGCATTTCAGCCAGCCTTATCCTGCGCGTGCCGCCATTGGTGTATCAGCGTTGCCGCGTGGCGCGCTGGTGGAAATGGATGCCGTGGTGGTGCTGGATAAATAAACACTTTCACACCTTCCGCATTCCTCTGTTGGCCGTGTCGTCTTTTGGTTCGCTGGATGAAGCCTTACGCAAGAAACTCGAAAAACTGGGCCTGTTCAGCGATCTCGATCTGGTGTTGCACTTGCCGCTGCGTTATGAAGATGAAACACAGCTGTTACCCATCAGCGCAGCAATCCCGGGAAATCTCGTTCAGGTAGAAGGCGTGGTGGTTGAGCAGGAGATACTGCTTCGTCCGCGCCGTCAGCTGGTATGCCGGATCAGCGACGACAGCGGCACGCTTTGCCTGCGATTCTTCAGTTTTTATGCCAGCCAGACAGTTGCCTGGTCACCGGGAACGCGCCTGCGTGTGTTGGGCGAAGTGCGGGCCGGATTCCGGGGGGCAGAGATGGTGCACCCGAAATGCCGGGTGGTACGCGACAATCTGCCGCTGGCAACCACGCTGACACCGGTTTATCCGGTGACGGCAGGGCTGCCGCAGCGCACACTCTCCCGCCTGATTACCCAGGCATTTGCCCGTTTGCAGCAAAAACAGCTGTTGCAGGAAATCCTGCCGCAAACCATCCTGTCTGCCTGCCAGTTGTCCGGCTTCGTAGACAGCCTGTCCTTGCTGCATTGCCCCCCTGTCGGAGTGCCGATGGTGGCCCTGCAACAGCGTTCTCACCCTGCCTGGCAGCGGATCAAGTTCGACGAATTGCTGGCGCAGCAGCTTTCACTGCGTTGTCATTACCACCAGCGGCACAGCCAGCGGGCACCTGCGTTGCCGCAGCAGGCCGGTTTGCAGCAGAAGCTGCTGGCAGTGCTGCCATTCGGTCTGACTGATGCACAACGCAAGGTGGTGGCTGAAATCGGCAGGGATCTTGCACAGCCTTATCCCATGCAGAGATTGCTGCAGGGCGATGTGGGCAGTGGCAAAACGGTGGTAGCGGCACTGGCTGCCTTGCAGGCGATCGGCAATGGTTATCAGGTTGCGGTCATGGCGCCAACAGAGATTCTGGCCGAGCAGCATTTTCGCAAGCTGTCAGACTGGTTGATTCCCCTTGGGGTGGGCGTGGGCTGGTTATCCGGCAGCCAGAAAAAAAACCAGCGCCAGCAAGAGCTGGAAAGAACGGCAACCGGAGCGGCCATGCTTGTCATTGGCACGCATGCACTGTTTCAGGAAACCGTACAGTTCAACCGGCTGGGGCTGGTGATTATCGACGAGCAACATCGTTTCGGTGTGGGGCAGCGGCTGGCCCTGCGCCTGAAAGGAGGCGGCGAGGCATCCATCCCGCATCAGTTGATGATGAGTGCCACCCCCATCCCACGAACGCTTTCCATGAGCTATTTCGCCGATCTGGATGTGTCTGTCATCAACCAGCTGCCGCCTGGTAGATCACCGGTGGTCACCCGGTTGATAGACGACAGTCGGCGCGATGAAATCGTGGCGCGCATCCGCGAAGCCTGCCTGGCTGGCCGACAGGCTTACTGGGTGTGCCCGCTGATCGAGGAATCCGAGGCATTGCAGCTGAAAACCGCAGTGGAAACCTGCGAAATGCTGAGCCAGACCTTTCCCGAACTCAGCATCGCTCTGATTCATGGCCGGCTTGGCAGCGAGGAAAAATCCGCGATCATGGCGCAATTCAGTCAGGGAGCGGTACAGCTGCTGGTAGCCACAACCGTGATCGAAGTAGGGGTGGATGTCCCCAATGCCTCGCTCATGGTGATCGAGCACGCTGAACGCATGGGATTGTCGCAACTGCACCAGTTGCGCGGGCGGATCGGCCGTGGATCAGCCGCCGGTGTGTGTGTGCTGCTGTATCAGCAGCCGTTATCCGAAGTAGCGCGTAAACGGCTGCAAATCATTTTTGAACATGGCGATGGCTTCGAAATCGCCCGCCAGGATCTGCTGCTGCGCGGCCCGGGAGAATTTCTCGGCACTCGCCAGAGTGGCGTACCCCTGTTGCGGTTTGCCGATCTGGAAGAAGATGCCGATCTGCTCGAAATGGCGCGGAATGTTGCTGAAGACATGCTGCGCGATTATCCGCACGAAGCGCAGCGCCACATGCAGCGCTGGCTGGGAAGGAAAGAAGATTACCTGCGCGCGTAGTGCTGATTGTATTCTGTCAGGCCGCGATGACGTACCAGCACGTGTGCATCGTCGCGGAAATGCAACGCAAGCTTTTCTACAAAATAAACCGAGCGATGCTGCCCGCCGGTACAGCCGATAGCCACCGTGAGATAAGCCCGGTTATCCCGGATATAGGCCGGTAGCCAGGTGTTGAGAAAGCTGCTGATATCCCTCAGCATTTTCGAAGCATCCGGCTGGGATTCCATGAAGCGGATGACTTCGGGATCATGGCCGGTTAGTTCCTTCAGTTGTGGATCATAGAACGGATTAGGCAGGCAGCGGATATCAAATACCAGATCGGCATCCAGCGGAAGACCGTGTTTATAGCCGAATGACTGGAACAGCAAGGTTAATTGGGGCAGGTTGCGGCTCTCGGCGATGAAATCCTTGATGAAAGCACGCAGCGCATTGGGCCGCAACGCGCTCGTATCAATATGATGACCGATCCCTATCAGCGAGGCGAGCGCTTCACGTTCCCGCCGGATAGCTTCTTCCAGCGTAATGTTTGCATCACTCATGGGATGCCTGCGGCGGGTCTCGGAAAAACGCTGCATCAGCGTTTCAGTACGCGCATCCAGAAAGATGAATCTCGTCTGGATGCTTTTGTCGATCATCTTGAGCTGCCACGGCAGCACGGTGATGTTTTCGCCGCTGCGCATGTCGATAGCCACTGCAATATGCGTGTGCTGCTGCATTTGCAGATGATTGATGAGGACGACGAGCAGTGACGCGGGAAGATTATCGACACAGTAATACCCTGAATCTTCCAGGACATTGAGCGCGATGGATTTTCCCGAACCGGACAACCCGCTGATAATGATGACTTGCATGCGAACGAGTATAACAAAGAGTCTTGTTGGGGAGCCATGGGCAGTCAAGCGGGAAAATGACAGGGGAGACTGCGATATAACAAATTCCTTCATTGCAGACCCGCAAAAACGAAGCAATCCCGCAACTACCTTGCTGTCTTTGCGAATTGACCTGTTATTGCGGGGAAATCTCGGGCTGACGTGGTAACCCAGTAATCAGGAAGCAACCCGGTAACACTACCACTGCCGTCTTTGTGAACACCGAAGGTGTGAAGCAACCCAGTAGCGGCGATAACAAGGGCACTGGGTCGCCACGCTGCTGTGCACGATCAGATTGCGGCTCTTGTAGATGTGGCGGTCGAACGTGCGCGGGTTGAGTCTGTTGGAGCGTGGCGGGATGACCGCCTGACTGCCTTGGTTTGTAATCGCGGTGACGAAGGCATCCGAGTCGTACCCTTTGTCGGCCACAACGAATTCGACGGGCTGATCCTTGATCAGTGCGGTCGCTTGTTCGATATCGGCAATCTGGCCGGCCGAGAGAATTATCCGCAGCGGATTGCCCAAGGCATCCACGGCGACATGCAGTTTGGTGGTCAGTCTGCCTCGCGAACGGCCAATTTCCTGTTGGCCTGCTTTTTTTGGGCGCCAGCGGAGTGCTGGTGGGCGCGCACGATGGTCGAATCAATGAACAAATGCTCCATGTCAGCATCGCCTTGCAGTGCTATTGCCACACGCTCCCAGACACCTTTCTCGCGCCAGCGCGAGAAGCGGACGAAAGTCCGGTGCCAATGCCCAAGCTCTTCGGGCAGGTCACGCCACGGACTGCCGGTACGCATGATCCAGAGAACGGCTTCGACAAAGCGTCGGTTGTCCTTCGCCGTACAGCCAGGATCGCCCTTCTTGCCCGGCAATAGCTGCTCAATGCGTGCCCACTGGTCATCTCGTAACATCGTCCGGTCCATCCTGACTCCTGCGCAAAAATCAGGATATGACCATAATTCATCCACTGTGAACAGCCCCTCGCCATGTCATTGACCGTGAACGATTTATTCGGCGTCAATTGCATATGGCATACAGCTATTCGCATGATTGAGAACAAACCCTAGGGATCTACCGTCACCTTTACCGCCAACTTGTTCCGCTTGCTGGCGATAGACCCCGAAGGACCTGATTTCATTCCCACTCGATTGTAAACAAGCACACAAAACC
>WBZR01000129.1_pt4 | contig 72960 bp, 58 predicted proteins | sample 5204231 | NCBI WGS metagenome assembly WBZR01 (sample SAMN12412403, study PRJNA552823) | activated sludge metagenome | isolation source: activated sludge from anammox sidestream of wastewater treatment plant... | place: USA: Virginia | collected 2017-08 | reverse complement strand
GCCAGCGACCGACGCGAACTGGTCGATTGTTCCTTGAAAACCGGGTTGCCCATTTGTCCCCCGCGCACCGCCCAGTTGTCGTTCAGCGCATACTTGACCCAGGCATGTTCCAGAAACAAATTGCCGCCGTTGGTCTGGCTGGACCAAAGGAAAAAATAAGTCAGCCGTTTGGACATGAAGTTGCCGTCGATGGAAAACTTCACCCGTTTCATTTCAAAACCGTGGTCGGTTTCCTGGCCATGATCGGTATCGCGGGAATTGATGACATGCCGGAATTGCAACTGCAGACCCGGCCGCAATGAATAGTTGCCATCATCACTCTGCACAACAAATCGTTCGTTGTTCCAGCCTGCGGTAAAACCCTGCACCTGCAACAACTGGCTGCGGGCGGCTGCGTCGCGCATGACCTGATCGACGGTGAGGTCAACATCGGCTGTGTTGAGTACCTGCGCCTGCTGGTTTTTCAGCTCATCCACCTGAGCCTGCAACTGCTGAATCTGCGCCTGCAGCGCCTGAATTTCAGGCGCAGAGGTCTGGGCGCAGGCGTAACCCGCTCCAAGGGCTATTACTGCCATGACGTTGATCCAGTCAATCCTGCCCATAAAACGGCCTTTCCCAGAGTCAGCAAATTTGTCGTCAATCGTCCATCCCGCGTGCTGCGCGAGCGATGCTTTGTCAGATGATGACTTTTTTCATCGACGATGCAATTCAAGCTGGTTTTTTCGCACACTGGATATGCCGAAAATAATACCTCTGATTAGCAAAACGATGAGGGAACAAACGAATTCATGGAGCCGCCGGACTGGCTGGCTGCGTGGCCGGGCCGATCTTGATCTGGATAGGCTCCGCACCCTCGGCAGGGGCGGTCGTGGGCTGGGAGGTCGGGACTGAATCCGTTATCACTGGCTGGGTGGTGGTGGGTGCAGGCGTCACCAAAATGGGATTTATCTGTGGGTTTACCACCGGCGCTGATTCCGCGCCCATGATCTGCTGTACCCCCGTAAAGGGCGGTTGCGGTAATTGCCGGCGCGCATCATGCGCCTGAGTCTGCAGCCGCTGCAGCTCATTTTTCGCCTGTTTCTGCAACGAACTCAGACGATTGTTTTCACGTTGAATCTCGTAATAAACCGGAGGAAGTGACAGGCGAAACAAACGTCCCTCTTCATCACGTCGCCACGAATCAGACTCGATCTGCCGCAAGGTGCGGGTGTTGCGCTCAATGGTAAGCCCCATCTGCTGGATATCCGCCTCGACACGGTTAAACCGGTCGGCCATGTCGTTGAGCTGTTCTTCGATCTCCTTTTTCTGAGCGTCAATCTGCGCCTTTTCCTGATTGGTGATATAGCGGCTGCCCCATTTGTACAGATTCTTCTCCGCCATAACGCGGCTGAGCTGCTGATCCTGTTCGACGTAGCGCTGAAACAGGCGCTGGGCGAGTGGCGTTTGCAGTTGATCATCAGACAGGCTGTTAATCGCTTCGGCGCAGTTAGCGATGATCGTTTCGTTGACGGGCAGGGCATCCAGAGCTTGACGGTAAAACGTCAGCGCCTCGGTCAGGCGGTTTTGCCGCCAGGCGATGACCGCCAGATTATTCAGCGTCGGACCGTGGGCCGGCAAGGCCTGTATCACTCCGTCCCACGCCCGCCGCGCCCCGTTGAGATCATCCCCCCGGTAGACCAGCACGCCTTTGAGATACAGCGCCAGTGCGTCGGCTGGTTCCAGCTTCAACGCTGATTCCACCGCTGCGCTGGCTTGGGTCATTTGATTGTTCACGAGCAGTTCGCGCGCCTGCTGACTGAGCAAACCAGCCCGCCTCCGCATCTGCGCCGCCTGTTCACGAGTCACCCACTGATCGGCCTGTTTCACCAGTTTCTGGTCGAGGCGTGATTGCCACAACGTCAGTTGCTCCCTGGCTGACTCGCCAACAGGTGTATCACCATATTGACGAATAAAATCCTGATATCGCTGCACGACGGTCGCTGCGTCGCTTTGCGCATCGACGCTGCGCTGCAATGAGTCCAGCCGCGACTGGATCACCTGAACCTGCACTGACTCTCCGCTGCGCGGTTTTATTTCGATACGTTTGATCTGGTCGGTGCTCAGTGTTGTTTTAATGCCGTCGGTTGTCGTCAGCACCCACCCTTGCGATGTTTTGGTCAGCTCCCCCTCCAATTGCCGCCCGTCGCGCAGTTCCACAACATCAGCGCGCAGCGCGCTGGCTGCCATCAGAATGATGATTGTCAGCAACCAGTCCTGGCGGATCATACAACACCTCGTTGGCGTGCTGCGATGCGTTTTTTGATCAAATCGATACTTTTACCCGAACGTCAACCCCCCTATTGTACCTCATCCAGCCGCGCCAGGTTCAACCAGAGGCCCGGACGATCCAGCCGGCGGTAGGCTGATAAGACCCGTCCATCGTACAGGATCAGCCAGGCCATTGTCTGTCCATTCAAGCCGGTCGTCGCCGATCGACTTCCCCCACTCGCTGATCAGCACCGTTGCCCGGACTGGCGGGGCAGCCCAACGCGCATGATGCGACAACCAGAATAGTGGACAGGAGATAAGATCGGCTCATGGCGACTTCATTTATATCCATATCGTGAATAAAATCGCGTCAAGGATTCGGGGCACCGGCAGGTGATGGTCCGTGAGGGACTCGAACCCCCGACCTTAGCTGTGTAAAAGCTCTGCTCTAGCCAACTGAGCTAACGGACCGAAACCGCCAGTTTATCGTCAAGGGATGCGGCGCTCAACTACAGCACCTCCGACAAATAATTGCGGTTATCCGGCTTTTTCCTGATCGGTATTCTGATCGCTGGCATCAGGGATGGTTGATGGTTCGATCGGCCCGGCTTTCATCGCTTCATCCCACGCTTGGCGCAGATGTTCAGCAATTCGGATCACCGCCAGCGCCTGCAATTCCGCCTTTTTCTCCGCCAGGCTGACGCTCACTCCGTTTTGGGTCATCCGGTAGTTGTAGAAGGCTGTCGTATCGATCACCCACGGCGTCGATGGATTATCCGAACCCTCTGCGCGTTTCCATGCAGCCGCGGCGGCGGCTCCGACCAGCTCCAGTGCATCGTAAGCACGCAACGAAGTCTGCACCGAACCGACCCATAAATCGTCCATCGTCGCTTCATCGTTCACACTGGTGAGCTTTTGCTGCAACAACTGCCAGAACTGTTCGCGCAGCTCAGGAAAATCAGCACGCTCATCATCCACCAGAATATATTCCATCTGGGCATGGACATTGGGAACGTGCGCCCCGGGTGGAAAAAACACGCGGCTTTTATAATCCACGGATGAATGCTGGGGCTGGGTGTTATCGGCGATGTAGTGTGACAAAAACCCGGCCCAATGCGCAGCATGTTCGTCACGCGGAAACTGCCCCGGCGCATCGGTCAACCTTCCCGCCCGGATCGACCGCACGAGCTTGCCATAAACCTGCTCGATGCGAAACGGCAGCATACCGGCCTGCTTGTAGCGCCCATCAGCGGGATCGCGCGGAATCTGGCTCAGCTCGGGTTTGGCTGCCCCGCCGAGTTTGTACTGCGGCTTGGAGCTGGGCGTCTGCTGCGCGGGGTCAAAATATTCCAGATCGATAAAGTGCAGCAGGCGTTCGCCGACTGGCCAGGGGGCGACGGTTTCCTGCGGCCAGGAAGTCAGCGCCTTCAGATCAGGCACAACCGCCCAGAACGGGGCGCCATCTTCGCCGCGCGGAAAAACCCCCTGTCGCGAATCCATATACCACTGATGCAGGCTCGGCTCATCCAGAGGTCCGGGCGTAATGCGACGCAACCAGTCTTTCATGGCTGGCGGGGTTTGTTCCTCCGCCAGCAAGCGCATCACCGCCAGGCGTGTCAGCAAAATATGTTCCTTGGTACTCCACGCCGAGGCAATGCTGGTCAATGACATCAGCAGCACGATCATCAGAGCAATCAGGCGCTTGGGCATGGGCGTAACCATACCACCAATCCGCCTGATCGTCGCTGCATTTTATATTCTTTTTCACCGCTATCGTCGCAACCGTCGGATGGCTATCCTACACTTGATTCAGTTAGTTGAAGTTCTATTCCAGGAGCTGATTGACCATGATTGACCCACGTATGACCCGTCTGGCGAATGTTCTGATCAACTATTCCTGTGCTGTCAAAGCCGGTGATAATCTGCTGATCGAAGCCATTGATATCCCCCATGAATTCACCAGCGAACTGGTGCGACTTTGTGCGCAAGCAGGTGGGCGGCCACTGGTGCTGCTTAAGAGTAATCAGATCAATCGCGCGCTAATGCTCAACGGCTCGGCGGAACAGTGGAACATCATCACGGATGTCGAGCGCCGGCAGATGGAGCAGATGCAGTGCTATCTGGGCGTGCGCGGCAGCGCCAACACCAGCGAATTAAGCGATGTCCCGGCGGAAAAACAGCGGTTATATGAACAATCCGTCTGGCACCGGGTACATCACGAAATTCGGGTGAAAAAGACGCGCTGGTGTGTCCTGCGCTGGCCGACGCCCAGTATGGCGCAGATGGCGGAGATGAGCACACCCGCGTTTGAGGATTTTTATTTCAATGTCTGCACGCTCGACTACGCGCGGATGAGCAAGGCGATGCAGCCACTCATCGAATTGATGAACCGGACTGATCGCGTACACCTCAAAGGGCCAGGTGACACGGACCTGCGATTCAGCATCAAGGATATTCCTGCTGTTGGTTGCGACGGGCAGCGCAATATCCCCGATGGCGAAGTCTACACCGCGCCGGTGCGTGAAAGTGTCAACGGTGTGATCCACTTCAACTGCCCCACCATCTATCGCGGCGTGACCCACAGCGATGTGCGGCTGACCTTCCGTAATGGTAAAATTATTGAAGCAACCAGCACCCAGACACAGAAGCTCAATGAAGTGCTCGATGCCGATGAAGGGGGCCGTTATGTCGGCGAATTCGCCATTGGTTTCAACCCGTACTGCCTCAAACCGATGAAAGATATCCTCTTTGATGAGAAAATCGCCGGCAGCATCCACTTCACTCCCGGCGCCTGTTACGACGAGGCGAGCAATGGTAATCACAGCCAGATTCACTGGGATCTGGTGATGATTCAGCGCCCGGATTACGGTGGTGGTCAGATTTATTTTGATGATCAGCTCGTGCGTGCTGATGGCCAGTTTGTTCTGCCCCAGCTCAACGGGTTGAACCCCGATCAATTGAAATAATTGATGTGATCCCCTCGGCCAGCCAGGTGCGCACCATTGGTTCAGGCGCGCACCGCACGCAGACGGAGCATGTCACGAATCAGCACCTCGGCGGATTGTGGTGTCTCATGACCCGCCTTGGCGCGCTGCAGGAGCGCTTCGGCAGCATCACGCCGTTCGCCAAGCTGCATCAGCGCCTGCAGGGCGTCTTCCTCCTCCGTGCGCAGATGACCCCGGCCCGCCGGCGCAGCCTTACGGGCTGAGGCAACCAGCACAAACTGCTGCACCTTACCGGACAATTCCGCGATGACCTGTTCAGCCATGCGCTTGCCGATGGCTGGCAACTGCATGAGAAAACGCACATCCTTATTTTCAATTGCCGCGGCGATCTCGCCGGCGGGAACCGCCAGCGCGCGCAGCGCCTTTTTTGGCCCGATTCCCTTGACCGTGATGAATTTCTCAAAAAAACGCTTGTCCGCCAGTTGCGAAAAACCCAGCAGGCGCGGTTGCATGTTTCCGCCGCTGGTGTCGCCTTCCAGATATAAAAGCGTGTGGAATATGATTTCCTGACCGATTTGCCCCTGCAACAGCGCCTGATCAGACGATGGTATCAGCAGTTCGTAGACAACCGCCCCGACCGCCAGATGCACGCGGTCTTCTTCAACCTGTTTCAACTCACCAGAAATGGCGCAAATCATGTCGGGTCGTTTTTCTTTGGTAAAAACACGTTAATTGATCTCCGCCACAACGACATTGAACAACCAATGTCGTATTGCCCTGTCATGATAGATATTCCACGAATCGCAGGCAATGCAACGGCACTACGCCCCATCGATTGATCCCGATGATTGGCGGATCGTCAGCGGATCAACGCCATGTTTGCTCAGGTTCGCCGGGTTCGGGTTGATTTGGTTACGGTTCGATTGGTCGCCTTGTCCAACCCGCAGGCATAGGCAATGGCCAGTGCATCAGCCACGTCGGGCGGTTGAGGCAACTGGGGCAGATTCCAGATTGATTGCACCGCCCGCTGCATCTGCAACTTGGCTGCATGACCGTGGCCGGCAACCGCCTGCTTGATCCGGTTGGCGGCCAGCTCCTGCAACTGGCAATCATGGCGGGCTGCCACCAGTAAAATAACGCCGCGGGCGTGGCCCATGATGATGGCGGTGCGCGGATGGGCATAGTGCGCGTACAACTGTTCCACCGCGACGATCTGCGGTTGGTGTTCCGTGATGATCTGCTCCAGCGCCGCCTCCAGCTCCACCAGTCGCTGCGCCACGCTGGCGGTTGTTTTCAGGCGCACCACGCCAGCATCGATCACCTGACTGCGGCGGATCGACGTGAAATCAATCACGCCGTAACCGGTCAGGCGAAGTCCGGGATCGATTCCTAAGATGCGCATGGCTTGGCGACCCTCTGTTGTGTGGTGGCGGTGAAAATGCCGGGTTGTATCCGCTTACCATCCGGTACTGTCTTTGCGCCCCGCCCGAATCAATAGCGCGCGCCGATTAAGGCGCTGGTGATCAGATAAAGGGCGTAAAGCATGATCAGCGCCATTCCTTCGCGGCGGCCCAGCGGCAATTTATTGGTGGCTACAGGCAACGCGGCGACAGCGAGAATCAGCAGCACAACGCTATCAACGCGCCATGTCGCCAGCGGAAACGACGGCGGGTAAGGCAAATGCCACGATGAAACGGCTTGCCCTGCTGCAATCGCGTCACGGCTGCCCGTCAACCAATGATTTATCCGAAACAACAGCGGTTGAAAATAACACAGCGTAATCACCAGCGGGAGGATGACACACAGGTTGATAATCGCCAGTAAAACGGCTGCGTGAGCGGTAACAATATTGCGCCCCTTGTGGATCAAGACCATGCCCGTACCCAGCATTGGCAGTAGCAGGACAGGTGTAAATACGCCCACCGCGAGCAATGAATCGCTGAAACGCACCAGCGGGCTGGAGGCGGCTGTGGAGGAGACGTTCACAAGATAGGTCGCGATAAGTACGGTCAATCCGACCAGCACCAGCTCGGTGACACGCCATGACGGTTTGGCTGAAGTCGCTGGCAGATCATCCAGTAAAACCGGCGCCAATTCATTTTTCAACGATGCGCTCGGATCAGTGCGCACATAGTAAATAAACAGACCCTGCAAGGCGAAAACAACCGCGTGGGTCAGGGAAAGATGCCCGCTGAAACCCGTCAGTATCGCCAGCAGCGCCAAGGGAATCAAAAATAACCCGATGCGCCCGACGCAAGCCGGCACCTGTTTGACCGGCGAGAGGAAGGCACACAAACCACTGACAAGTGACAGCGCCGCGACGGAGCTGGCAAAGAGCAGCGCAATGGCTAGATCAGCCCGATCCATGAATACCGCCAATCCCGCCACCAGACTGATCGGCAATGCCATGGTCCAGGCCAGACGCCCGGAAGTGTCCGTGCGCGGATCAAACGCCGCGTTCAGGGCTGAGCGCGTGGCGATGTACAACAGCACCAGCGCCGCCAGGATGCGGTACGTCGGATTATTCTGCCAGAGTTCTATTATCGATCCGATCATTGGGCATGGACGAGTTTGCCTTGAAGATGAGAAGATGTAAAGCGATCCATCGCCGGCGGTTCATCATCCGGTGGCCATCGTTATCCAGTGCCCGGTAAGGGGCCGGAGATCCAACAAAGGAATGTCTTTCAAGTTCGACGTTGTCTACCGCGGTTCATCTGGGCGGGGTTGAGCATGACAGCAATCTGCAGCAGCACCGACTGCAGGCGGCGGCGCTGCGCCATTTGCAGGCTGGCCTGTCCATAGCGGATACGGTAATAAATGCGCGTCAGCCGACGCACATCGTCATACGCCTGCGAGGGCAGGAAGCTGAGTGACCGGGCGAATTCCAGCGGGGTCAGATGCGGCTGGCGCACAATTTGATATCGATCCAGAAGACGCAGGAGATCATCGTAAAAACCGAGCTGCCTCACCATGCGCAACCGATCCGAACCAGCCAGCCCCGCCAGCCCGATACGCTGGGCCCGCCGCTGCAGTTTCCAGCGTTCGTAGACAAACCATCCAATGGCAACAAGAGCGCAGCCCGTCATGCCCCAAAGCAGCGCACCGAGCAGTCGCGAGGAGACCGTCCAGAACAATTTTTCATCCAGCCAGCTTTTCAGATCCGCATACCACTGGCTGGTCGAGGTCACGGCCGTGCTCATTTGAATATCAGCATTGACCAGCAAATTCGTCCGGCTTTGCGCATCATACGCCACCACATTGCTGTCCCATTTCTGTTCAAAATAATCATAGAGATGCTTCAAACGGCTCCAGAGGGTGACCGGTTTTTCAAAGCGCGGATCATTGCCGCTGGTTGGGTCAAACGTAACCCAGACGCCGTCGGTTCCCAGCACCTCCACCCAGGCATGGGCATAGGTTTGGCGAACCACGAACCGCTTTTCAAATTCGTTGTACTCATCTGTTTTATATCCCCCCACCACGCGCGCCTGCATGCCCAGGCTCTGGCACATGAGCGTCATGGCGCCAGCGAAATATTCACAGTGACCTTTTTTGAACTTGAGCAAGAACCCGACGAGCGGATCTTCGCCCGCCTGGCGCTGGGTGTCCGTCAGGTCAAGCGTATAGGCAAAGGTCGTACGCAGATGGTTTTCAATCGCACCGGCAATGGCCATATCCAGCGGATGGGTCACCGCATCAACAGGACGTTGCTGCGCCAAAGCGCCATCCTGGTTACTGCCCGATACTTCCGGCCGGCGGGCATATTCCGCAATTTCCGGCGCAATCTGCGATGAATGTGGCTGACCGGCATCACTGATCAGAAACCGCCGCAGTAAGCGGGGTTGGGTCAACACTCCGCTGCTGACCACGGTGTATTGCTGCGGTTCGGCTTCGCCATCGACCAACCCCAATGTCTGGCTGTTCGGCCAGTAGCGCACCTTCAGGTCACGATCCACCTGGATCGACTGCGCTCCGCCCATGGCAAATAAAACACCGGCACTCAATGGCCGCACCAGCGACCACTGCTGGGTGATCTGGCGCCCGGCTGGTTGCTGGTTGCCAAAGGGGGTTTGTCGGCCCTCAACCGCTGTTACGGTGACGGGTTGGGACGCGGCTGCCTCATGCCATTGCCACGGCCCGCCACGATCATCGGCAGCGCCCGAATAACGATCATAGACCAACCCCCGCAGATACAGTGGTCCCTGGCGTAATGGTTCATCACCATCGCGCACCTCCAGATAGGCGACCAACTCATTATTCTGACTGATTCGGGCAATCTGATTGTAACCCAGTTGCTTGCTGAAGCCGGTCACCGGCTGGCCAGCGTGTATTTGCAGCGGATCGAGCAGTCCCGCGCCGGTGCCACGCGGAAACAGCAGAAACACCCCCACCGCGCACACCATGGCTGCCGTTGCCACCAGCAATGTCAATCGGCGCATGGATCGGGGCAGAAAATGTTGGTCCTGACGAATGGTGGCGCTGTTGCCCGAGGCCTTTTGGCCAAGCATCAACTGCCTGGCGTAATCGGCTTCCACTTTCAGATGAAACAGCAGACAACAAAACAGTGAACCAAACAGGTATGCAATGAACAGCAATCCAAACAGCAGGCTGGCGGTGTTCAATGCAGCGGCCACCATCAGCAGCAGACTGAGAACCAGCAACTGGGCGTAATCCCGGTTGCTGCGTTGTTCGTAAAACTTGATCAGTTGCAGGATCACCAAAAATGTGCCAATGGCAATAATGGGGATCGTACCCGTGCGGACGCTGTAAAAGGCCCAGACAAAGGCGGCAAACGTGCAGATATTAGCCAGTATCCGGGGAAGGGGCGTGAAACGGCCCGTCTTGATCAACCAGGCATTGAAGGCGATTACTGCAGCCGCGCACACTCCCAAAACCGGCGAATGCACTGACATGGCAAAACCGATAATGCCCATCAGCACCACCAGGTAGAGCGTCGGCTTGAATTGGCGAATGTCGTACATATTTCAATCCAATTGCAATCCATTGCTGCGGCGCACGCGGCGGCATCAACACCGGAACCAGCCATTATAGCGCGATACGTTCTGATTCTGCCGCTGCAACACCGCCGGGTGAAAAATCATTGGCGCGCCAGCGTCACACACAAACCGGTTCCTGATCAAAGGGCATACAGTGGGCAAAATCAATCTCCGGGGCAAACTCAAACCACTGCCGCAATTGTTCGTGAGGATCGTTGAAAATCACCAACCCGCTCCGCAAGGCGTCCGTTTTGCTCACGGCAAACTCCCGTGGCGTAAACAGCACCGGCGTCGTATTACTTTCCAGCACCCCAAAACCCGCATCGATCAGCGCCGGTGTGGGACCCTCGGTATTCAACGGCAATCGCGCCAGACTCGTCAGAATATCCCGTCGCTGGCGTTTGCCGCGATTCGGTGCAACCGCCTGCCACCCATGATTCCAGCACAGCAGACCCACCAGCAGCCCCTGTTCCAGCGCAACGCCAGCCAGAGCGCCTGCCCGGGCAATTGTGCGCTCCACGGCGGCATGAGTATCACCGGTGCGCTGTTCAATGAACGTATCGACCAATAGCAGCAGCCGTGGCGGAGAGACGCGCGTCATCTCACGCACCACCAGTTGCCCCGTGCGGGCGGAGCGACGCCAGTGAATCCAGCGCGGGTTGTCGCCATCACGATATTCCTTGACACCGTAAATCTCATCCATACCGCCCCGCCGCGGTCGCATCATCGCCCCTGTTTTCTCGGCGGCCCGGCACTGGCTGAGCACCCGCGAATCGACCCGGGCGGTGGCTGGATAAATCAGCAGTGCCTCCGGCGCATGGCGGACCGTGGCGCGCTTGATAAAACCAAACGGAAAACTGGTGGATAATTGATATTGATCCAACCGCGTCAGACCCCGGCGCTGCGGAACAATGGTGGCCGAAACTTGCGCTGTCTGGCCGGCTGCGGCATGCAGCATGTAACTGAACATCTGTTTATCAAACGCCTCATTACCGTCCAGTTCCGCCAGTCCGACCGACAGACTTGGCCAGAAGCGTTTGGTGTTGGTAAATCGATAGGTAATCGCGCCCGCCTTGGCTACGACCAGATTTTCGGGCAGTTCACGCTGCACAACCAATCGATGCAGCATGATACGGCTGATCCAGCTCGTGATCAGCAACACCCCAACCATCAACCCAAAAACACCGAACAGCAGACTGGCTTGCGAGTTGATCGCCGCCAGCGCCATGATCATCATCAACGTGGTGTAAATCAGCCCGGCAAAGGAAAAATCCAACGAGGGGCGTTTGCGTACCAGCACGCCCAATGCTTGATGTTGTCGGCTGGACTTAGCCATGAACCACCTCATGCCGGCGTGGCGAGTTGTTCCATGATCTGCTTGAGAACACGGGCTGTGGCATGGACATCGCCGTCGTGCAGATAGGTCTTGCTGATCACACGATGAGCACAAACCGGAACGACCAGTTGTTTGACATCATCAGGAATCACATAATCGCGCCCCTGCACCAGCGCTGCCGCCTGACTGGCCTGGGTCAGCGCCAGAGCGCCGCGCGGCGAAACGCCCAGATGCAGTTGTTCATCATGGCGCGTGGCATCAACCACATCCAGAATATAGTCGATGATCGCGCGATCCATCCGCACCTGGCTGGCCTGCTGCTGAAGCTCGATAACCTCCTGGGCATTGAGCACCGGCTGAAGATTGGTCAGCGGCAGTTGCCCGGGCTGGGTGGTGATGATCTGGTGTTCAGCCTGACGATCAGGATAACCAACATTGATGCGCAGCAGAAACCGGTCAAGCTGATTTTCCGGCAGGAAATAAGTGCCCTCGAACTCAAAAGGGTTCTGCGTGGCCACGAGCATGAAGGGCTGGGAAAGCGGCAGGGTTTTGTTGTCCACGCTGACGGTCGCCTCGGCCATCGCTTCGAGCAAAGCCGACTGCGTGCGCGGTGTGGTGCGGTTGATTTCATCCGCCAGAACGATATTGGCGAAAATAGGCCCGGGTTTAAAGTCGAAATTCTGCGTGGTGTTATTGTAGATGCTCACACCCAGTACATCGCTGGGCAAGAGATCAGGCGTGAGCTGGATACGGGTAAAGCGGCAGTCGATACTTCGGGCCAAGGCGCGGGCCAGCACGGTCTTGCCGACACCCGGGACATCTTCGATCAAAATATGTCCCCTGGCCAGCAGCGCGGTCAGGAGCAGGTCCACCGCGTGGGAATGGCCTAGAAAAACGGAGCGGATATTGTCACGAAGTCTGTCAATGCGTGAGTCAGCCACGGTGTTGTTCTCTGCGGTTGAAACGACAAGGCCACGACCCCAAACATCCCGATTCTATCAGTTTTAATAAAAGCTGCATCTGCAATCTTACCGCCAGGCGCGCAATCCTCAATTTTCTCCCTGGTCAATTCACGAGTTTCGGCCCGTTGCCCCCGTGCCGTGCCGTATCCAACAGACGGTCAACATCCGCCTTTCAATGCGTATGAACCGACTTGCGTCGGCGCAATTCCGCGTCGATAAACTCATCCAGCTCGCCGCGATCCAGCACACTTTCGACATTGCTGGTTTCAACGCCGGTACGCACATCCTTCACGCGCCGATCATCCAGAACATAGCTGCGGATTTGGCTGCCAAAACTGACCGCCTTGGGATCGCCGACGACTTCCTTCAGTTCCGCGTCGCGCTTGGCCTGTTCCAGCGCCTCGATCTTGCTGGTCAAAATCGCCATGGCCAGGCGCCGGTTCTGCTGCTGGCTGCGCTCGACGGAACACGTCACGGTGATCCCCGTCGGTTTATGGGTGATGCGCACCGCTGACGCCACCTTGTTGACGTTCTGCCCGCCTGGCCCGCTGGCACGGACAAACGCAACGATATCCAGCTCGGTTTCAGGAATTTCAAAAGCGCCTTCGGCTGCTTCAAATTCAGGCACGACCGTTACGGCGGCAAAACTGGTCTGGCGTTTGCCCTGGGCATTGAACGGGCTGGGGCGCACCAGTCGATGGACGCCAGCTTCAGCCTTGAGATAACCAAAGGCATAATCACCCTTGATATGCAGCGTGACGGTTTTAATTCCCGCCTGCTCACCAAATTGACGATCAATTTCGCTGACATCCCAGCGCCGGCGCTCAAAAAAGTAGAGATACATGCGCAGGAGCATTTCCGCCCAGTCTTGAGCTTCGGTTCCGCCGGCCCCGGATTGAATGGTGAAAAAACAGTCGCGGGCATCGTTCGGCCCGTCAAGCAATGACTGCAATTCAATGCGCCTGCCCTTGCGCTCCAGATCAGCCAGGGTCTGGTCCGCCTCGGTCAGAAGCTCGGTATCGCCGGCTTCGCTGGCCAGTTCAAACATGGCTTTGACATCGGCAATTTCAGCCAGAAGCGCGATGATCGGTTCGGTCTGAGCCTTGATGATTTTTAGTTCTGCCACGACTTTTTTGGCATTTTCCGGATTATTCCAGAAATCGCCCTCGCCCATCTGTTGTTCCAATTCGGTTCGTCGAACCTGTCGGGCGGGCAAGTCAAAGAGAGTCCCGGATCGTTAAAATCCGGGCCTCGAGATCATCGATGGCTTGTTGAAGGTGTTCGTGAATCATCACCGGCACTCTAACTGTACGAGCAGCAAAGGGAAAGAGTTCGCCGACGGGACAGAAAATAAATTGCCCCACCAGCACCCGGCAATCACGCCTTGATCACGCCCGGGCAGCGCGCCGGATCGTTGCGGATTTTGCCTTGGATTTCGTTTTGGCCCCGGCTTTGGCTTTGGTTGTGACTTTGGATTTTGCTTTGGTGCGGGCTTTTTGATCCGCTACGCGCCGGCGCTGCTCGAGAATGCGCGGGCCAGTGGGGCAATGGACAAAAATGGGGCACGTTTCACACTTGGGATTGCGCGCGGTGCAGATGGCCCGGCCATGAAGAATCAGCAAATGGCTGAAATGAGTCCATTGCTCCTGGGGGACAACCCGTATCAGGTCCTGCTCGATTTTCACCGCGTCGCTGGGGTGCCCAGTCAGTTCAAGGCGATTGGCAACACGCAGAACATGCGTATCAACCACCACGCCGACATTCTGGTTAAAGGCATTACCCAGAACGACGTTGGCGGTCTTGCGCCCCACGCCGGGCAGTTTGACCAGTGCCGCCATCTCCGGCGGAACCTGGCCATGATGTTCGTCGATGAGCTGCTGCGTCATCGCCCGAATGGCTCTGGCTTTATTGCGGAAAAAATTGATCGACTTGATGTCGTTTTCCAGCGCTGCCTGGCTGGCGCTGGCGTAGTCACCAGCCGATCGGTATTTCTGAAACAACTCGCGGCAGACCAGATTCACACGTTCATCGGTACACTGGGCCGAAAGAATGGTCGCCACAAGCAATTCCAGCGGATTGGAAAAATAGAGCGCGCAGCGGGCATCAGGATAAACCTGGTTCAGTATCGGCAGGATCAACTGAACGCGCCGGCGGCGCGTCGTCAGAAGGCGTGAGGATGGTTTTTTCGCTTGAACCACGGCATGTCACCTGGCAACACCCAACTGATCCACCCGGCGGGTACGACGGTGCCATTCTACTTTTGGCTGGCAGCGGTTGTCCCGGAAGTACCGGCGCTGTCTTGCGTGGTTGGCGCGGGCGATGCTTCCATCGGTGCTGTAAAACGACTGGCCAGCGGCGGATCCATTTTCTTCACCGCAGCAATCAACGCCTGAACGGCATCGGTCTGGCCGGCTTGTTTCAACCGTTCGACTTCATCACGAATCATAGGCCCAAGCACTTCCTGCGCGCCGGGGTTGTCGGCAATCATTTCCGCGGCAAAGACCGTCGCTTCGGTGTAGTGCGCCGCTTTGAGATGGGCCGCCAGAAGTTGGGAGATCAACTGGTTGGCCACCACCTGTCCGTGTGCCCGCCAGTATTCCAGGGCGGCGCTGAACTCGGTGACTGCCTTTTCCGGTTGATTCAACTCCATGTAGGTATTGCCCAGATCCTGTCGGGCGAAGGCCAGGTCTTCGGGTTGATTGGCTTTGATCAACAAATCGCGGCGTTTTTCCTGAATACTGACGCGCCGTGCGGCGTTCTCGGCAAACCGATCCGCCAGATTTTTAAGTTGATCGGGTGTCATTTCCGGCAGCAGGCTTTCCATCGCGCGCCAGATGGCATTACGGATCGATTCGTTGGGTTCCACCTGGGGATCCAGGCGCGGCAGAAGGTTGACGGCATCAACCGGCGAGGCGGTATATTGCAGCGCCGCAGCCGCCTCCCCGCGAATACCATCATCCGGGTCATCCAACTGCGCCAGGATCGTGGCGGCGAAATTGCGATCACGCAGACCGGCGATTCCCCGCAGCGCCGCCTTGCGCACACCAACACTTTCACCCGGACGGATCAATTTCAGGAAGGTCTGACCGAGCTGGGGTTCGCGCATGGCAGCCATGGCGTTGACCACCACCTCCCGAAAGCGGGGCGAAGCGGATCGTTGTGTACCCGAATCGAGCAGTTGCGCCAGATGCAGCGCGATTTCCGTCGCCAGTTGAGGATTATTCTGCCGGAGATTCCGACCAAAATCCTTCAGGGCATCGGCCGCCACTTCCACCACGCGAAGCGAGGGATCATCGAGCAGATGTTCCAGCGCCCCAATCGCGCGCGGCTCGCCGATCTTGGCCAGCGTGCGGGCGAATTCCATTTTCACCTGCGGATCATTCTCCTGATCGAGCTGAGTGAGCAAACCATCGACTGCGGCGGTATCCACCATGGCAAACAGCGCCTGTGCCACGGCGATGCGCACACCCGGGTCGCTGTCGCCGATCATCGAACGAACCTGCTGCTGCACCATGGGGACAATGCGCGAACCTTGAACCATGTCGGCATAGAGGCGCATCGCCCCCTGCGCGCGCACGGTCGGGCTGGATGAGCGCAACAAGCGCATCGCCAGAATCGCGCGGCGCTCGGGATCAGCCAATTGATACTGTTGACCAATCAGGGCATCCAACTCATCGGCCAGCAACTGGTAACGCTGCTGCAACCGATCGAGGCGGGCCGCACGATCTTCCAGAACCTGCTGGTTCCAGGCAGCCTCGTCCAGCGCTTGACTGGTCTGCCACCACTGACGCCAGCGATAGGAACTGCCGCCAAAATCATCCAGACCGGTCAGGTAAACCAGGGCGTCCATCGCGGCAGAGTGAATTGCGTCGGATTCGCCAGCCGTTTCCAGAAGGCTGATCAAAGCCGCAGCGGCGCGTCGCTCGGTAAACATCCCCAGAGCGCGGATGGCTGCCAACCGAACCGCTTCCGGGCCGCTGGCTTGGGCAAGATCGGTCAACCGGCGGATTACCTCCGCATCCCCCTTGTATCCCGCCAGCGCCATTGTGGCTGCATCGGATTGCTGGCGCGAACGGCCAATCAAGGCGAAAAGCGGGTCGCGAAAGTCCTCTTCGGGGCGACGCCCGATCAACGCCCGTGCCACCGCCAGCTGGCCGCCGGGGTCGGCTGCGGAAATCAACGTATCAAGAAGGATTTTACGTGTTTGCGGTGTCTGGCGATCTTCCAATCGGCGTGCAGCCTCATCGCGATCTTCCTGACGGGCGCCAGCGTCCGATAAAATACGGGATAACTGCTCTACATCCGCTTGTGCTGAGGTCGTCGGTGGAAAAACAGGTTGGGTGGACGCCGGAGCCAGAGGAACCGAATCCTGGGCCAACAACAACCCTGGCGCGGCCAGGAATATCGTCATGACCAGTCGGATTGATGTTCTATCCTGCCCCATTGCCGATCAATTCCATAGGCATCGCGTTGATCGACTTACCGGAGAGTGATCAACGCTTGTAGTGTGCTAACGTTTTATTGCGATGCTCGTCAGCCGACGAACCCGGCTTACCGCAAGCCAGTTGTAAGACTTATCGACCAACCATCGCTTATCCTAAGAACAAAGTGCAAAAACAACCCGTCAGCCAAGCCTTTACAGAGCCTGATTTTACTGCGTAATTTCGCTGTCGTCGACATCCTGCTGACTTTGTGCGTCGAATTATGCCGGTGCTGCCGAAACTTTCGATTGAATTACCGGTTCAGGCTTGCCAATCGGGCAGACAGACGGCAACATTTGTGGTATTATTGGGTGTGAGGCATTGTTTCGATATCATGGTCGGCCAGTGTCCTTACGCAACGTGTTCTCGCAGCTTATATCGTTGACCCAGGAAAGTGGCGAGATATGAATGACTGGCAGGATGCAGAACGGCGTGTTGAAAAGGCCCGCCAATTCTTTGAACGGCAGCAGTGGGCCTTGGCTTTGGAGGAGCTGCGCGCTGCCATCGGTCTGAATCCCTACAACAACGGATGGTTTTTTAATATCGGACTGATCCTTGACGAAATGGGTCGCTACGACGAAGCCATCGAAGCCTACCAGCAGGCGCTGGAGATCGATGAGAACGATCTGCAGTCGCTGGATCATCTGGGCTTGGATTTATTCCGCACCACCCGGCACGAACAGGCGATCAAAACCTTTGAGCGCGTCGAGGCGCTGGATCCATCCTACGAACCCTCCTACTGTCATCGGATCATCGCATACTGCGCACTGGGCGACCATGAAAAAGCCGAGGAGATGTTTTATCTCGCCCGGCTTTACAAGGATGAATGTCCGCTTTGCTACTACAACATGGGTTGCTCGCTGGCGCAGCGTGGTCAGTATGATCGCGCCATTGCCTGCTGGCGCAAGACGCTCGATCTGGATCACGATCATCTGGAAGTCCATGTGCGCATCGCTGAGGCGCTGCACGCCAAGGGCGAGCTGGAGCAGTCGCGACGTCATTATCTGACGGCACTGCGGCAGGAGCCGGGCAATACGCAAACATTGCTGGATCTGGGCGAATTGCTGGTGGAGATGGGGCGGCTGGATGAAGCAGGGGAAAAATTTCGCCGGGCCATTGAGCTGTCGCCGGAAACACCCAGCCCGCATTACTGTTATGGTCAGTGGCAGTTACAGCGCGGCCACGAACAGCAGGCAGTTCAGTCGATGCTCCGCACGTTGCAGCTCGATCCGACCTTCGCTGGCGCCCATGTCAGTCTGGCGCGAATTTGCCTGAAACGCAATGAAATTCACCTGGCGCGCAAACATCTGCGCAGTGAGATTCTATTGCACCCGGAAGAACCGCGAACGCTTCTGGAAATGGCGAATCTGTTGATGGACATCGATGAAGCCCGTTCCGCCGTGGCGTGTCTGAAGCGCCTGGTGCAGCTTGATCCGCGCAACGTGGCAGGCTGGCAGAATCTGGCGGTGGCGTTGTTCGCCTATGCGCGTTTTGACGAGGGTATCAGCGCCTGTCAGCAGGTGCTGGAACTCGATCCCACCAACACCCCCACTTTGTACAATCTAGCCCTGGCGTACGAGCGCACCGGCGACTATGAGCAGGCGCTGCACTGGGTGAACAAGGGGCTGGCGATCGATGCCGGCGATGCGTGGTTGCAGAAGCTGGGGTTCCGCATCAAGTTTTTTGAATTCCGTAATCGAGTGATGCAGGCCGTTCGGACATTTCTGCATCTGCGTCTGCCCTCTCGCTGACGGCATGGTTCAAATAAACCCTGTTTTGACGACTGGCTGACACGGATACCATGCTGTGTTGGCACTGATGTTTCGCCGCCAATTTTCTGCGCGGTTCGATCGTTTGTATCGGTATGGTCAGATCGCTGGAACGGGTCGAGCCGTTTCCAGAAAATAGTGGACCATCCGCGTCGTGGCAGGATCATCGATGACTTGATTATGGTCCTTGCGCGGCACGGGTAGAAACAGAAACGGCTGGGCTGCATGTTCAGCCAGTTGCTCGCCTTGCTCGTAGGGGATGATTTCATCATTCATCCCATGAATGATCATCACCGGTCGGGGCCAGATATCAGCAATCAACCGCTGCGGTGAAAACTGCGTGAGTCGCTGACCGGTCTGCGCTTCAGCCATGGGAACGGCCAGATACCGCACCAGTAAATTCAACGGCCAGATAAACTGGCGATCAGCAACCGTTTTGGCCAGACTGTTAAAGTCAGCGTAACTGGCGTAGAGCACAACCGCATCAATCGCCTGTCCCTGCGGTGAAGGGTCCGCCGCTGCTGCAAGCAGCGCGGCTGCGCCCATACTGGCGCCCACGCCAAAAATTTTTCGGCTTTGCCCGGGCCTGTTCTGCTGCAACCACCCCACCGCCGCCAGAACATCCAACCGTTCCAACTCGCCGAATGTAGCAAGTTGCCCCTGACTCTGCCCATGAGCACGAAAATCAAAACTCAGCAGATTATACCCCGCGGCAAGTCCCCACTGGCCCAGACTGAGCTGGGTTGACTTGTTGGCACCCAGACCATGACACAACAGCAGTGTCCGCTGCCCCCAATCAGCCGGAGCATCCGGCGGGGCAGGATCAGCCGGTATCCACCATCCGCTGAGCTGGGTCTGGTCCGAGGCGACAAACGTAATTTGTTCAAATGGACGGGCCAGGGCATTAACCGGATCAACGCGCAGCCGATAGGTCATGACCGCTGCCATCACATACGGCAAGCCGATCGTCGTCAGCAGGACAATCCGTAATACGAATGCGCCCGTGCGGCGAATCAATGCCGGTGACGGCGGCGGCTGAACCGGCGAACCATCCGAATTATCTGACAATCGCGGCGGCTGGCGGGTCAGTCCGAATAATCGGCGAGCCAACCAGCGCAGTAGATAATCCAACCCCTTGAGCAGGTACAACATTCCCGCACCAAAATAGGCGACCAGCGCCATCTGGCTGATCATCACCCGCCCACCGATCAACTGGGCATAAATGAAACTCAGAAATCCGCCGATGACTGCGGCGGAAATCGCCGTCATCAACCAGCTCAAAACGGGTATGGGGCGACGAAGATAGATCGACCGACCGATGGCCAGCGCCAGGGCAATCACCGGCCCGACGAAGTACCACTGCATGATCAGTTGATGCGCTATTCGCAGCATGGCCGGAAGTATAACGGTCAATGCCACAAATAGGGGTAACAGAATAATAAAAGATGCGCGACTATTTCTATTTTATAGATTACTTTGCCCGCCTCTGAGCCGGCGATCACCCTGAGTCATCATTCGAACTTATCTGCGCGCCAGGCCAGCCACAGGTTACTTTGATCTGGCGTTGACCCTTGCCTGGAGGTCAGAATCAATGCGAACTGCATCACGCTCCCCTTGTTATCAGGCAGCGCAGAATCGTACGAACGTACAATGGCAATAATAAATATATAATTGTTAATTAATCCATAAGTTATTATCAGACATCGCCTTATAATGTGTATTCTTGCTCGCAGATTTGACCATTTGCCGGTTTGGTGCTATATTTCTGATGGCGTAGAATGCGGTTTTATATCCAACTTGTTACGGCTTAATCGTTTAGGTGAAAATCACGCAACTTCCCGTGCGTCTGTCGGGCGGGTGGAAGTTGTGTATTAACTTTCGCGAAACAATGCAATTTCGTCTGTAAAAATGCACGGACGTTTTGTTGCAGTGGAACGGTTCAAACGTAACTGGCAAGCGGGTTTTTAGCGGACGGGTTCTCACGGACGTACTTGTGATGATGATGGCAGGCGACGATTTTCGATCACAGGTGCTACAGGCAACGGACATTGTCCAGTTGATCTCTGAAAGTGTCGCGTTGAAGCGCCGCGGCAAGGATTATGTCGGTCTTTGTCCGTTTCACTCAGAAAAAACCCCTTCTTTTCACGTCAGCCTCAGCAAGCAGTTTTTCCACTGTTACGGTTGCAAAGAAAGCGGAAACGCGATTGATTTCGTAATCAAGCGCGACCGGATGGATTTTATTGAGGCCATGAAATGGCTGGGGGATCGGGCCGGTCTGGAAATGCCGCGACGTAATGCGGCTGGAGGCAGAGAACAAGCCAGCCAGCGCCAGCTCCTGCTGGATGCACACAGCGTCGCCAGCAGTTTTTTTCAGAAATTACTTAAAACCTCCTCGCAGGGTCAAAAGGCCAAAACCTATCTGGCTGAGCGCGGATTCAATCAGCAGTCCATCCAGCAATTTCAACTGGGTGTTTCGCCTGATGCGTGGGATGAATTGTTCCGGGAATTGGGGCGCAAATTTCCGATGGATCTGCTGGCCATCGCTGGGCTGGTTAAACGGCGGGAAAGCGGCGATGGTTGCTACGATACTTTTCGCAATCGCCTGATTTTTCCCATTCGTGATGAGCGCGGGCGTGTCATTGCTTTTGGTGGTCGGGTCATGCCTGGTTCGGATGATCCTGCCAAATACCTTAACAGCCCGGAAACACCGCTGTTCAATAAGAGCCAGTCTATTTTTGGGCTGGACCTGGCGCGGCAGCGAATTGTTGAAACGCGCACGGCGGTGGTGGTTGAAGGTTACGCCGATGTGGTCATGGCGCATCAGCATGGGCTGAGCAATGTGGTGTCGGTGCTGGGCACGGCGCTGACGGAGCAGCATGTGACCGTGCTGAGCCGGTTTGCGGACAAAATTATTCTGCTTTTTGATGGTGATACCGCCGGCGATAAGGCGGTTGATAAAGCCGTCAACCTGTTCCTGCATCAGCCCATTGAAATTGCCATCGCTTCCCTGCCCCAGGGGGTCGATCCCGACGAATTTCTGCTGGAGCGTGGCGCCGAAGCATTCAACGTCATTTTATCCAAAGCCAAAGATGCACTGGATTACAAATGGCACCGGCTTCAGCAACAACTGGGCGATCAGGCCAGCACGCTGACCGGCCGCCAGCGGGCGGTCAATGATTATCTCAGCGCCATCGCCTCAGCCCGCGGCAGTGGGCCGGTTGATGCGGTGCGATGGGGCCAGATTTTAATTCAACTGCGCAATCGAACCGGATTGACCGCAACCGAACTGAACCAGCGTTTTGGTATTAAAGCAGCCTCGGCTTCAGCAGGCCGTCGCCATCCCCAGCCGATCCGCCATGATGACACGCGCCAGCTTCAATCTGGATCGCATCAGCCACGAACCGCGCAAGATCGCGCCCAGCGCTGGCTTTTGGGTACTTTACTGATTCATCCGCACTACTGGCAGCAGGTTCAGCAGCAGGTTCAGGCGGCGGATTTTACCGACCAGCACTGTCAGCAACTGGCGGATGTTTACTGGGCCTATCAGCGTAACGAAGGCGAGCCGGTGTTTAATGAATTGCTGGCGCTGCTCGATTCGTCAGCGTTGAAGCAACTGGCGGTGGAACTGGTTGATGAAGCCGAAACCCTGCCCGATCCGCAGACCACCGTGCGGGATGCGCTGCAGCATTTTGTGCTGATGAAAAATCGCCGTCAGGAGCAGGAACTTCTGGCTGCACTACACCGTAATGAACAAGGCGGTCAGGCGACAGAATCGCCATCGATCGGATTGGATATGGAACTGACGCTGCTCAGACAGCTTCAGGAAAAAGCCCGCCAGCCGGATTTGCGCCGGGTGGGATTTTCCTGAAACTGCGCTCCAGCCGGGGATGATGTCCGGCCAGGAGTAGGTGGCTGAAATTGAGGTGTTTGGACAATTAAATAGTGTCCGGGCTTATCAGACCCGGGCAGGCGGGTTGTCGAAAGCGTTCGTTGCAGGGATCGGAAACGGATCCGAGATCCTTGGCCAGCGGTCGGCAGCAGCAGGAACGTATTGTGAAGGTTGCACAGATGACTATCGAAACCCCGTTAATCGGGTCAGGTTCGCAGGAAGAAGTGGAAAATCGCGTCAATGCCCTTATCGAAATAGGGACATCGCGCGGTTACATCACCTACGAGGAATTGAACGAGCGTCTTCCCGATGAGCTGGTCTCACCGGAAAAACTCGACACGCTGTTGATGATGATCGACGAGATGGGCATCCGGCTCATCGACGAGGATGACATCAACCAGGTGCAGGCCAAACCAGCAGCCAAGGCTGCCAAGGTCAGCCTGGGGGCGCGGGCGGTTCCCCCACCGACCACCCCACGCCAGCAGGAGAAAGCCGCTGCTGATGCAGACCGTCTGCTGGCGCAGTTCGCTGCTGAGGAGGAGGAAGACCTTGACCTCAATCTGGAAAAGGAGCTGGCTGAAGCCCAGACCAAGCGCATCGATGATCCAGTGCGCATGTATCTGACGCAGATGGGCGAAATACCGCTTTTGACGCGCGAACAGGAAATTTTCCTGGCCAAACGAATCGAAATCTTCCGCAAGATTTTCCGTTCCAAGGTGATGGAAAGCGATTACTGCCTGCAAAGCGCGGTCGAGATTCTTCAGCAGGTCGATGAAGGTGATCTGCCGTTTGACCGCACCATGAAAATCAGCACGGCTGAGGGTCAGGCGGACAAAGGCACCATCGGGTTGCGTATTCCGCTGAACCTGGGAACCGTCCGCAAGATGCTGGATCGCAACCGCCAGGAATGGGAACAGTTGCGCGATGGTAAAAACAAGAAAGAGCTGTCAGAACTCGCCATGGCGATTCGCCGCCGCCGTCGGCGCTGCGTGAAACTGCTGGAGGAATTATCGCTGCGCACGGGCAAGGTCACGCCGCTGATGAAAAAGCTGACCAGCATTTCCGTCAAAATGGTGGAGCTGGAACAGCGCATCGGCGAATTGTCGCGCCTGAAAAATCCCGGTGAAGATCTGGAAGTCTGCCAGCAGGAGCTGGAAGGTCTGGAAGACCTGGTGCTGGAAAAAGCGGGCGACCTGCATGATCGTGTCACGGCGATTCGCAAGATTTTCTATAAGTACGAGGACGCCAAGCGCAAACTTTCCGGTGGCAACCTCCGGCTGGTGGTCTCCATCGCCAAGAAATATCGCAACCGTGGTTTGTCGTTCCTGGACATTATTCAGGAAGGCAACACCGGTTTGATGCGCGCGGTTGACAAATACGAATATCGCCGCGGTTACAAGTTCAGCACCTACGCCACCTGGTGGATCCGCCAGGCCATCACCCGCGCCATCGCCGACCATGCCCGCACCATCCGCATCCCGGTGCACATGATCGAAACGATGAGCAAGCTGCGCAATATTTCCAAGCAGATCATGCAGGAAGTCGGGCGTGAACCGACGATCGAGGAAATTGCCAAGCGTGCCCATATGAGCGTGGTGGAAACGCGGCGGGTGCTGAAGATTTCCCGTCATCCCATTTCGCTGGATCGGCCGGTCGGCGAATCGGAAGACAGCTATTTCGGCGATTTCATCGAGGATGAAAAAGCGGAAAACCCGGTGGAAAGCGCCACCCAGGAAATGCTCAAGGACAAGATCGAACAGGTTCTCAAGACCCTGACGTACCGCGAGCGGGAAATCATCAAGCTGCGTTATGGCATCGGCGACGGTTACACCTACACGCTGGAAGAAGTGGGACGAATCTTCAAAGTGACGCGCGAACGTGTGCGCCAGGTGGAAGCCAAGGCGATTCGCAAGTTGCAGCATCCGGTTCGTGCCCGCAAGCTCGAAGGGTTTTTACCCGGCCCGGCCAATCAGCCGTAAAGCCGCCACCTTTTTTATCATACTGACCTACGTGGCCACCCCTGCGGTGGCCACGTTCTTTTTTTACTGTCCGTAATAATTTATTGCGCATCCCCAAAAAGTTCCGCGCGTGTCCGATCGATGCCGAACACCGTGCTCGTTATCGCGTCATGCTTCTGGCGGGGCTGCCCATTCAAGGGTGCCAACGACCAATTCATATCTGCGGCACGATCAGCGGCCGACCGTTGTGGTCGATGCGCTGCAGCGGCGTTGCGTAAACGCGGCTGAGCAGTTGCGGATCAAGCGCCTGTTGTGGCGAACCGGCAGCGGCCGTTTTACCTTCGTGCAGAAGCACCAGGCGATCGACATAAGTGGCTGCCAGATTCAAATCATGAATGGCCATGACCACCGCGATTTTCTGTTGCCGGGCCAGTCGCACCAGCCACTGACACAGCTCGATCTGATAGCGCAGATCGAGAAATGTATTGGGTTCATCCAGCAATAGCGCCTGCGGTTCCTGCGCCAGACAGCGCCCAATAAAAACGCGCTGACGCTGCCCGCCGGACAATTCCTCCACCGGTCGATGCAGCAGGTCGGTCAACTCCAGCGACTGGGCCACCTGCGCAACCACCTGCACATCATGTTGCGATTCCAGCCCGAAGGCGCGCAGATATGGCGCGCGACCCAGTTTCAATACTTCCAGCACGGTCTGCGACAGTTCCGCCTGGGGCGATTGCGGCAAATAGGCGGCCACTTTCGCCAGTTTACGCCGCGGCCAGCGTCCCAGCGGTTGATCCAACCACATCACCGAACCTGAAATCGGAAGCAGATGGCCCAGCAGCAGTTTGATCAGCGTGCTTTTACCCGAACCGTTTGGCCCGAGCAGGCCGATGATTTCACCGGCTTGAACCGACAACGACACACCATCAACCACGTTACGGCGGTCGTAAGCAAAGTGAAGATCCTCAGCGTGCAGCAGCATCATCCCATCCCTTCGCTACGGGCGATGCTGCGCCGATTCTGATACAGCAGCAGCAGAAAAAATGGCCCGCCCAGCAGGCTGGTGAGAATGCCCACCGGCAAAACCGTACCCCAGCTCGTGAGCGAAAATCCGCGTGACAGGGCATCGGCCACCGCCAGCAGGGCTGCGCCAGCCGCGGTGGCGGCGGGCAGCAGGCGTCTCTGGTCATTGCCGACCAGCGTGCGCGCCAGATGCGGGCAGATCAAACCGACGAATCCAATCGGCCCGGAAATGGCCACGGCACTGGCGGTTACCAGCGATGCGACAATCAAACCAATCCAGCGCAATCGATGAATCCGCACGCCCAGCGCCTGCGCCTCCGCCTCAGAGAGCATCGCCACGTTCAGGGCTGACGCGATTCCCAGCAGAATCAACCAACCAACCGCGGTCATCAGGGCAACGGTCAAAAGTTGCTGGGTGCTGCTGTCACGAATGGCCCCGACCAGGAACGCTGACTGCTGGGTCTGATCTTTGATCAGTTCGCTGATCAATAAGAAGACGGCGGCATTGACCACATTGACGATCACGCCGACCAGCAAAAGCGTCAGCGGTTCGAGTCTTCCCCGGCGGGTTGAAACCACAAACACAATCGATATCGCGACCAGCGCCCCGACAAAACTGAACAACTGCTGGCTGATCGCAGCGTGGCCAAGCCCCATCGCCACCAGCAGGCCTGCCACCACTGGCCGCTGCCAGATATAGCTGAACAGCGCCGCGCCGCTGCTGATACCCAGTAGATAGGGATCCGCCAGGGGGTTGCGCAAAATCGCCTGATAGACCACGCCCGCCGCAGCCAGCGCCGCCCCCACCAACGAAGCTGTCAGCACGCGCGGAAAGCGCACCTGCCATTGAAACTCATCCGGCCAGCCGATTCCGGTGGACCCCACCAGCAGGCACAAGCCGGCAATCACCGCCCACACGAGCACGGACAGACCGATCAGCCCCAACATCCGCTGCGCGCTCCAGCGTCGAAGCATCGTGCCCGTAGTTGCAAGATTATTTTCCGCCGCAGCGCGACCCATCATCGATCCGATCTCCATGAACAGCACTACGGTTGTGATCCTGGCTGATGTACCGGGGCGGTGTCGGTTGCCGCACGCCGAGGGTGCAGCGCCTGCGCCATCTGTTCAGCCAGATCAACGATACACGAACCCGAGAGATGGGTGTACCACTGATTGATTACATAGACACGACCATTGACCACGGCGGGCAGTTCCTTCATCGCCAGGACCTGATCCAGCGCCTGCTGCTGAACGTGTTGGGGAACACCAGACAGAAGAATAAAAATCGCCTGCGGTGCCAGCGCACGGATTTGCTCACGATCGATCTCAGGCCAGCCTTGTGTCTGCACGACATTGACGCCACCTGCCAGTTGCAGCACTTCGTTGATAAAATTACCGCGCCCCACCACCGCGCCAGCGCTGGCCCCCATGAAAACAAGGGTCGGAACCGGCGTCTGATGATCAAATTGCCGGCGCAGAACATCGATGCGCCGACGCATGTCGGCTACCAGGGTTTGTGCTTTTGGCTCCTGATCGAGCAATTGACCCAGACGCAGCGTTTCGGAGTAGATATCCGTCAATGTTTCGGTGCGCACATTGATCAATTCGATATTCAGCGCCTGCGCCCGCTGTTTCCAGCCCGGGCTGACGCGACTTGGTTCCTGAAAAATAACCATGATATCCGGCCGAAGCTGCTGGATGCGCTCCCAATCGGCTGTCTGATAATCCCCCACGCGCGGCAACGACGTAATATCCGGATCAGCATCGTAGTTGCTGGTGGCGACCAGTTGGTCGCCTGCACCCATCGCCAGAATCAGTTGCGAAGCAGCCGGAACCAACGAGGCAATGGTGATACGATGCGGTTGTGGTTCAGAACGGTCAGAATCACCGGCGGTTTTCGTCGATGCTGATACAGTCGCCCGCGGCGCCTGATCGGTTGATGGTTCATGGCGGGCGTCACAGCCAGCCACGATGAGGGCTGACAGGAGGATCGTGAAAATGAAATTGGCTGATCTGGGCAACACCGCGTCTCATCACCTGAAGAACTATTTTGTTCTCATTTTCCGGGCTGGCAGCATAATTGGACAAATTATCACGTTGACCAGCGTAGCGCGGATGGTAAAGTTGCAAAGGGTACGTGTCAAAAAGATCAGCAAGGAGGTCTGACGTGAGTCAAAGCAGTTTGATGGGTCGGCTGGGTCGGATTTTTCGCCGGCAATCCAATGATGAATTGCCGCTGGAACGCGAGATTATGGATGATGAGACCGCACCGGCGGTTGTCACGCGCAGCACCTTTTTGCGGCCATGGGCGAAGCGCGATCAAGCCATTTCCAATCTTCAGCACGGGTTTGATGCGCTGAGCGACCTGCTCACCAGCGTGCGCGATAATCTGCAGCGCCAAGGCCAGCGTCAGGATGAGTTGCTGCAATACATGTCGCATTTGCCCCAGGCGCTGGAGTCGCTGCCCGAGAGCAACCGCGTGCAAAGCGAAACCCTCAAAGCCATTCACATGCAACTGGCCAGCCAGAGTGGTCAGGCCAGCAAACTTGGGGAGATTCTCGACAAGCTATCACAGAGTTCGACCGGATCGCGCCAGGCACTGGATGAATTGAATCAGCGCGTGCAAGACATGAGCCGGCAGGATGAGCATATCAGCCAGGTGCTGGGCAGTGTCGGAACGGCAATTCAGGATGTCAGCAGGACCAATCAGACCAGTGCTGGTGTTCTCCAGCAGATGCGTGACAACCTCGACCAGCGTGACGGCCAACTGGAGCGAATTTTGCTCAAGCAAAACACGCGGTTTACCACCCTGCTGAGCATTGCCATTGTGCTGTCGATGGCGGCGATTGCCGCCGTGGCAGCGCTGGGGTATCTGCTGTGGCAGCGCGGATCCACCCTGTAGACTTTTGCCTGTAAACGCTGGTCAAGGTTCATCGCTCCGTACAGCAACTGGCCCGACCAATCGCCGGGACGGTAAACAAACAACCCGCAAGTTGTTAAACCTGCGGGCTGGGTACGTATTTAAGATCGTGCAACCAAACCGCGGTCGCGCGATCTGAGCTATAGATCAGTTACTGGCCCTTGACCACTTCAATGATCGACTGAGTCTTCATGACCATCAGATTTTCATCGAACAGATGGAAACTCTGCACCAGCAGCTCGTGGCTGCGACGCTCGATATCGAGCACGCTCAATACGGCTCCGCGCTCGTTGTGCGCCGGCACTTCCGCCGCCATCAGCTCGCGCTTGATGGCATAGGAGCGAATCTCCTGCTTGGTGGCATCGAACAGGGTCTGGGTCAACTGTTCTTCCTGGGTGGAGATCATATAACGGATATTGCCGCCATAGGTCTCCTCGTGGTATTTTTCACCACGGCAGGGAATGGTCTGAATCAAACCGCGATCGGTGAGCGGTTCGTTACGGGTGACAATGACTTCGGTGAGCGAGTTCTTACCCGCATTCAGACCGATGACATGTCCGCCTTCAACCAACCAGACATCGGCATCATAAGCGCGACGGCTGATCTTTTCCGAAGCGAGAATCCGGAACAGCTCGGGATGGAGCATCCGCTGATAAATCATTAGCGTCAGTCCACCACTGCGACGTTGTTTCGTACGATGACTACTCATTGGCGTCCATGCTCTTATAAAAAGAGACATTCTCCGCTGCGACTACGGGGAACGAAAAACGAACCCTACAAGTCTGTGTCAATTACGGTGCCCTAAGGTACTCGTGCCCGCTCATTCCGTACGAGTCATTATTCTGAAAGTTCATACTTCCGTGTATTTGCTCTCAGCCACCGTAAATCCAAGGCCGGGCTATTCGCACTCTGCGAATAACTATTTCGGCGATTATACACAATAAACCGGTGTTTTGCCTAGAAAAAAATTGAATTTACCCCGAAAACCACGCTGCCAGCCCAATAATCCAGATGTCGTAAGCTGCGTGAGAACCAGCAGTTACGCCAAAGCCTCTGGCCATGAAAATCACCCCGAAATAAAGACCGGCCAGACAGCGAAATATGAAACTTCCCACGGCAAAATGCTCATCGCCCAGATAGTGATATCCGGAAAAAAGCAATGCCGGAACCAGCACAATCACTACAACCGCTACAGAATGGCGCAATTTGAGCACGTCCACCAGCAGCAGGCTCAGCAGTGTCATGGCGAAGAGGCGAAAAATCATCTCCTCATAAATGCCTGCGCCCAAAGAAATTATAATGCCGGCCTGCATTTCCCCCTTGAGACCCGCCAGAGGAAGATAATGCGCCAGCGCCAGACAGGCCAGAATCAATGGCATGCCCAGGAGGATTGATTCGATTGTCATACCGACCAACGTGCCGGGTCGCACCTTCCAGCCATCTTTTCGGGCGATATGCCAGGTGAGCAGAACGCCAACCACCGCCAGCGCCGGGATAAATCGTCCGGTAGCGCCAAAAAATAGAAAAAATTGACGCGCCAACCGAAAGGCCACCAATTCAAATCTTATCTGATCCAGTTGAAAAACATGGGAACCCAGTTCATAGATCAGCAGGAACGGCAGGACAAAAAACAAACTCGCCAGCGGTCGTTCGGACGCCCGAAAATATGATGCCGGGATCAGCAAATTCTGTCGGCCGGTGGATGAGGCTGATTTTGAAGATGACTGGCGGGCAGTTTGAGTCATAATCTGATCGGTGCGATCATTTTGCGCACATCATCCGGCGGCCGGCGATGATGAGTTTGATTCGCTCCCCGCCATCGATTGAAGTGAATTCTCACACAGGCGCGTTACGCGCACCGCCAGTTTACCCCGATATTGTCCGAGTTGACCACGAAATTTATTGCGCCCTTCTACCTGCATCAGCACATCGCCGGTTGCCGGCTTGTCCGTGGTGATAATGTCCCCCACCTGCAAGCCCATCAGCTCACTGAGACGAATGGCGGTTTGCGCCAGGAAAGCCCGTCCTTCGACCTGGGCACTGCCGAGGTTGTACGTCAACCGGCGCTGGCTGTCTTCCTGACCACCTTTTTTCTGATAGCTGAACCAGTTCTGGGCGGCCAGAACACTCATAAACGGCTCGATCACGTTATAGGGTATGCACAAGCTCATCGTACCGGCACGGCTGCCCAGTTTGAGTTCAAAACTGACAACCACCACGGTTTCGTTCGGCGGGACAATCTGCACCAGTTGAGGGTTGCTCTCAAAATCATGCAACTCAAAGGTGACGGGCAGCAGGTTTGTCCAGGCCTCGCTGAGGTGGTGCATTGCCCGGTCGGTGATGCGCTGAACCAGCCGCTGCTCGATTTGTGTCAGCGGCCGCTGGGGAATAAACAGATCAGCGTTGGAACCTCCCAGCAGACGATCAATGATCGGATAGATGATCAGCGGGCTGATTTCCAGACACAACTGCCCATCCCACTGTTCGCTTTTAAGCAGATTAAAACACGTCGGGTTGGGCAGGGAGTGGATAAACTCGGCATAGGTCAACTGCTCGATATGCGCGACGGACACTTCAACAATCGTCCGCAGGTAACCGGACAACGCAGCCCCAAAATTCCGGCCAAAACCTTCGTGCAGGGCTTCCAGAGCGCGCATCTGATCCTTGGAAACACGCTCAGGACGTTTGAAATCGTAGGTATGGACTTCAGCACTGACTTTCCCCCGCGCCCCAAAGACGCGCTGAGGCGCACCGCGGGCGGGCGATTCAGCGTGAACCTGTCCGCTATCCACTGCTGCCAGCAAAGCATCTACTTCGGATTGATCCAGTACGTCACTCAACACGGCCTCCGTGCCACTAACCCATTATCGGACCTGTGACGTGAAATGCTAGAGTTTTCTCCTGATCGGAATTGCCCGCACCTGAAATTAACAACCCCACCCGATGCTTGGCGCACGCGCTCAAACCAGCCTCAGCAGAACGATTCGTTCAGCCTTGATCCTGTTTTTCCGGGAGTTTTTTGGCAGGTTGATCGTCAGCCGGCATTTCTTCAATTTCGCGCATCCCTTTTTTGAACTCAACAATCGTCTTGCCGATGCTGCGTCCAACCTCGGGCAGGCGGCGGCCGAAAATAAGCAGCCCGATCCCCGCAATCACAAACATTTCAAACGGGCCAGGCCAGGAGATCAGTGCGAGCATTGATTGCATGGGAATCATTATAGACTTCGCCACAGCGGCTGAGAAGTATCAACCCACCACTTTCTCAAAAAAGTGACCGAATACGGCTGAATCTGCTTGCATCGCGTCCAAGGGCATTAGAACGAACGATACCACCCATGCACCCGTGATGCGGTTAGTTGCCAGCCGTCGGGGCCTTGGGCAGTTGCAATACCATGCCCACCTTCAGTTTGGCAGGATCAGCCCCGATGGTCTGACGATTGGTCTGATACAGTTCATCCGCCATCTGGCCGTTGCCATAAAGTTTCTGGGCAATGCGATAGAGGCTATCGCCCGACTGAACACGGTACTGACGGCTGGCGTCGATTGTCGCAGGCGCGGCAGCTTCGCGGGTGGCCAGAGGTTTATTCGACAGGGTCGTCTGGGCGGGCAGTTGCAGCACCTGTCCAATTTTCAGGTGATTGGAATCCACGCCGGGATTGGCAGCAGCGATGCTGGCATGATAGCTGCCATCGCCGTAGGTCTTCTGGGCAATCGTCCAGAGACTGTCGCCGGACTGCACCGTGTACGTCTGGTTCGCGGCGGCAGCAGGTTGGTTGACCGGCGCAGCGGGCAGCACCGGCGCACTGTCAACAGCAGGTTGATTGGCCAGGGGAAAATTATTCTGATCCACGACCGGAGTCTGGGCAGGCGTGGGGGCTGCAGCGTTGTTGTCCGCTTTGCGCGTCTCGACGGCAGCCGCCTGATTACGATAGAGCAATGACGCCCAGTCCACGTCAGAGGATGCTTCAGCTTGCGGTGTACGGGTTAATTGTGGCGAGGTGGTCTGATCTGCCTGCTGCGCCGGCTGGGCAGTTTGGTCGGCAATCGGTCCGGGCGCAGGAGTTTGGCTGGTGGCGCCCGCCGTATCGGCATCGCCCGGTGCATCCACCGAAGCGGCAACCGAACCATCGGGATTCAACGTCTCCAGCGTCACCCCCTTGGGGCGATCGGAAGGGACAACCAGAATATAAACAACGATAACCGCCAGCAGTATGGCGCCGATGGTCAAACCGAATCGCACGTCCTTGCGCATGGGAGGGACTCCTTCCCTGCAGGTATCAACCCATCAGCACCTTGAGTTTAAGCCCATTGCCAACCCAAGTGCCTGCAGAATTTATTGCCCGCTGATTGAACCAACCTGCATAGGTTCAGCCGCAGGGCCAGATGAACGATCCCGGGCACTATCGCTAATACCGTACATCAAAGCCGGGGAAGCGATGGCCACAGACGAATAGGTGCCACCGATAATGCCAACAAGCATCACAAAAGTAAAGCCATGAATCCCCGGACCGCCAAAAACATACATCACAAAAATACTGAGGATGGTTGTACCGCCCGTGAGCAGGGTGCGCGGCATGGTCTGGTTGATCGAATCATTAACGACCTGGCGGCTGAGATGACCGTACTTGCCGCGGTTTTCACGGATGCGGTCAAAAATAACCACGGTGTCATTCATCGACCAGCCCAGCACGGTCAGAACCGCTGCCACCATGTTCAAATCAACCCGGAACGGTTCGACCATCATCCAGTCGCCTATGGCGGTATTGGCCAGCACATGGGCAAAACCCACCGCTGCCAGCGAAAAGCCCACGTCATGCGCCAGCGAAACAATGGTGGCGGTGGCGTAACGCAGATCGCCGAAACGGAACCAGATGTACGCCATGATGACCAGGATCGACAGCACAACCGCCAACACGGCGTCGCGCGCGGTTTCACCGGCCACCTGCGGATCAAAGTTGGTCACACGCTGAAGATCTGATTGCCAGTGCGAGGCATCAACCGTCAACCGCCACATCGGGGCGACGATCTCATTCAACCAGCGCTCGGGATTGGCGTTGTACGTCAATGATGGATCGGAAACGAGCACCACTGCGGTACCTTCGGGCGAAACATCCACATCAAACTCGCGGAAGGTTTCAGCCTCGCCGGCACTGCCGGGCAGCAGACGGAAGCGATTCAAGCGCGACTCCATCGCCTGGGCGCTGAGTTGCGGCTGAAGGTTCTGAAGAATAATGGCTGCCCCGCCGATATGGTCAGCCAGATCAGCCGGGACAAAACCGGCAATCTCCTGAGTTTCACTTTCGATGGGAACAATCGTCCCGCGCGTCATCGCCTCCTGCGGCGTCTGATCCATGCCCGTGAAACTGAGCTTGGGTGTCGTCGTCAGATGTTCGCGCATCGCGGTGCGGATCACATCCTGAACTTGCGCGGAATTGGGATTGGGGGTGACGACTTCGTAGCTGCGCTTATCGCTTCCCACCGACACAACACTGGGGCTGGGCAGAACGTTGGGATGTTCGCTGCTGGCCTGATTGATGATCTTGCGCACCGCGGACTGATCCATGGGCTGATTCAGATCAAACGTCACGCTGGTTCCCGAGGCGAACTCGATATCAAACATGTTGCCCTGTTTGAACTGCCAGCCCAAGGCTGCGCAGCCACCGATGATGAACAACAGGCTGAACGTGACGAAATAGCGGGTCTTGGCCAGCCAGTCGATGCGCGGGGTGATCAGCCGATCCCAGCGCGGGAATGTCACCGGCAACGAACTGAGATTCTGCAGCTTGGTGTACTTGAGAAGGAAGGCGAAAATTGTTTTGGTGACATACAGCGCGGTGAACATCGAGGTGGTCAGACCGATCACCAGGGTCAGACCAAACCCGCGAACTTCCTCGCTGCCAAAATACCAGAGCACCAGCGCGGTAATCAGGGTCGTCACGTTGGAGTCAACAATCGCCGACCAGGCGCGGTCGTAGCCGTTGCGCAGTGCCTGGCGAATCGACAACCCCAGCTTCTGCTCCTCGCGCAATCGTTCATAAATCAGCACATTGGCATCGACAGACATGCCCAGTGTCAGGACCACACCCGCCACGCCGGGCAGGGTGAAGGTCGCATCGAAGGCTGCCATCACGCCCAACAGCAGGATCAGGTTCAGCACAATCGCCAGCGTTGCGACCAATCCGCTGAGATAGTAATAACCAATCAGAAATATCGCCGTCAGGGCCAGACCGGCAATACAGGCAATAAACCCAGCCCGGAGGTTGTCGGCGCCCAACTGCGGGCCGACAGTGCGCTCGCTGATTGGTTCATCGCTAAGCTGGGCTGGCAGGGAACCGGCGCTGAGGGTGTTGACCAGATAATTCAATTCCGTCGGGCTGAAACCGTTGTTGCCCCCCTCGATATAACCCTGCCCGCCGGTAATGGCGTTGCGGATGTTGGGGGCACTGATCACGCCGCTGTCCAGCACAATCGCCAAAGCGCGACCTTGATTGCGGCCCGTCAGATCAGCAAACCGCTTGGCCCCCACCGCATCAAAACGGAAGTTGACCACGCGCGACACACCGATGCTGCCTTCGCGCCCGGTCCAGGCGCGTTCCAGTGCCCAGCGTGGTTCGCCCTCGCGGTTGACCATTGATTTATCCGCGGACAGATAAAGCAGCACATACTGCTTGCCGCCGTAGGTCTGCGTCAGCGCGCCGCGGTCAAACTGCTGGGGATTGTCCACCTCAAACCAGCGCAGGTCATCGGTTGCAGAAGCCACCGGCCCGCGCTCCTCCAGACGGCGCGCCATCTCCGCGCGCCGATCCGATGAAATGTCATCGGCCAGAATATGGAACGACAAGACGCCCGAACCGCGCAACAAGCGCTTGAGTTCAGCGCCGGCGTCCAGGTTGTCGCGCACCTTTTCGTACTTGTCCCAAGCTGCGACATAACCGGTGATCGCCTGCTGCATCGACGGGAAATCCGCCAGTTGTTCCTGACGGGCTTGAAGCTGCTTCTGCCGTTCGGCCGCGGGCAGATCAAGAATGGTCTCCAGCGTTCCCGGCATCAGGTTGGTCGATTCAACCTGCTGCAGCAGTTTGGTTTCCTGCGCCGCCAGCGGCACGTCTTTCTTGAACGCCTGCGGATCAGCTCCTGACTCAAATGCCTGCTTCGCCTCCTGTCGCTGACGCGCCACGTCCAGCAACTCGGTGAATAGTTTCTGGCGACTCTGGCTGTCATGCGCCAGCGCCATCAGATGCTGCTGGCGCTGCTCGGGACTAAGCCGCGCATCCTTGAGGATGGCCTGCACGCGGATCACACGCACATTCAACCGTTCGAGCTGCTGACGGGCAGCCAGGTACTGCTGACGAATTTCCTCCGCGCCTTCGCTGCTGGCGGTCAGCGGTAGTTGGATTTCCAGCCTCGTGGTGCCCTGCGGTCGCCAGACCAGGTTTTTCGTGCCATCAGGATCGACGCGCCGCTTGAGCGATTGCATCACATCCTTGACGACACTTTCGCTGGACTGCGCCCCATCGGGCATTTTGATCTCATACAGCAGGCTGGTGCCGCCCACCATATCAATGCCCGGCTTGAGATTGACCTTTTGCGCCCAGGGGATGCTGCTATCCAGCAGGTGGCCGATCGGGAAAATGCCGCCCCCGATAAAGGGCAGCCCGAACAGCGCCACCAGGGTTAGGATGGCGATTAACGTAAAACGGCCGGAAAGTTTGGTCGGCATGGGAAATACTCGTCAGGCACTACACGGTTGACAGATCATGGGTCAACCCACCAGCGGATGACCTGACCTGCTGCAATCAAGCGACAACACCGGCCAACACAATAGCAGGTGATGTCATCCAACGCAGCCAGACAACTGCATCAATCATTTTTTCTTCACTCGTTCCGCCGGCGGCTGGCTGGCCGTTTTACCCTCCGCGCGTTCACTTGGCGTCGGTCTTTTCCTCGGTCATCACACGATGCACGGCTGAACGCGAAAATCGAATCTTGGCATTGGAGCTTTCGTCCACCTTCAGCAGCACGCTGGTCTCATTGGCTTCGACCACGCTGCCCAGAATACCGCCGATGGTCTGCACCCGGTCGCCGCGCTTGAGCTGCGCGAGCATGTCCTTGCGCTTGCGGTCTTCGTTGCGCTTGGAACGGAAGACAAAGAAGTAGAGCACGACGATGCCCAGCAGCAGAGGAACCCACGGCCCGCTGAACAGACTGGGTGGTTCGGTCTTGGGCGCAGGCGGCGGCGTCGTGCCATCAGCCTGGGTGATGGACTGCTGCTGATCCGCCGCATGTTCTTGAACGGCATTTTGCACCTGCTGAGCAGCCGGTGCTGCCGCATCCGCCGCAGTTGGCGGGGTTGCCGTGGGGGCGGCGGCTGGTGCCGCAGCCGGCGCATCCGTGGAGGTGGCTGCCGGGGCAGCATCTTGAGCCGTTGCCTGAGCCACAAATAAGATCGAATTCAATTCATGCTCCTTCAATAAAGAAATTTACAAAACTTTTTGACGCGCCCTGCGCCATCTTTATACGCACTGCGTCACATCAACCCAACGATCAACACCCGAACCATTAAACCTGATCCGCCTGCTCCGACGGACCGAAATGCGCCCGCGGATCATTTTTCCTAAACTGATCGAATCTGCCAGATGCTATCGACTGACGGATATCCGCCATCAGCCGCTGGTAGAAGCGGATATTATGCAGGGAAACGAGGATGGGGCCAAGCATCTCGCCGGCGAAAAAGTAATGACGGATCGCCCCACGGGAAAAATGGCGACAGGCGTAACAGTCGCACGCGGCCTCAATGGGTTGGTCATCCCGGGTAAATAGGCTGTTGCGCAGGCGCATGGGGCCGGTGTTGGTAAAGGCGTAGGCGTTGCGCCCGTTGCGGGTGGGCAGGACACAATCAAACATATCAATCCCCGACGCCACCGCTGCCACAATATCGCGCGGAAACCCGACACCCATCAAATATCGCGGTTTTTCCGCCGGCAATAAGACGGTTGTATGATCCAACACTTGAAGCATCGTCCCAAACCCCTCCCCCACTGCCAGACCACCAAGGGCATAGCCGGGCAGATCAAGATCGATCAATTCGGCTGCACATTTGGCGCGCAAATCCAGATCGCCCCCGCCTTGAACGATACCGAACAACCCTTGTTCATCCGCTCGGGCATGCGCCTTGACACACTGCCTGGCCCAGTGCAGCGTCCGCACCACCGCCTGCTGCTGGTAGGCTGGTGGAGCATCGCCGGGCGGACACTCGTCAAACATCATAATGATGTCCGCCCCCAGTTTGTTTTGCACAAACATGCTCTGCTGCGGCGTCAGCTCGATCATAGCCCCGTCAATATGGCTCTTAAAAATGACCCCCTCATCCGTAATTTTGTTGATGTCGGCCAGAGAAAAGACTTGAAATCCGCCCGAATCGGTCAAAATCGGCCCGTCCCATGCCATAAATCGATGCAAATCCCCCAATTCTGCCACCGTCTGCGGCCCGGGGCGGAGCATCAGATGATAGGTATTGGCCAATATGCACTGTGAACCGGTCGCGCGGACATGATCGGGCAATAGCCCCTTGATCGTGCCTTGAGTGCCAACGGGCATGAAGGCGGGCGTATCAAAACTACCATGAGGCGTATGCACCTGACCCAGCCGGGCTCGCGTCTGGGAATCAACTTTCAGGGATTGATAAACAACCGGTACAGGCATTGATAGAGGGTCAATCGTAAAAGACAGGCGGCTGGCTGTACAATTCGCCCGATCGAATTGGATTGATGGCGACCGATCAGGCCTGCGCCATTCAGGTCAAGACATGCTTCAGCGGCAGCGGATCAACTGATCATCAGGAATGCCCAGTTGGTTGCGCTTATCGCTGATCTGAGCCAAAAAGCGCGTCCCGTCGCTGTAATAACCCGCTGTCGGCGTCAACGATGGCAATAGCCCGCACCAGTAGGCGTTGAACCGGCGCATCAGAACTTCGCGCAGATATTTGCTGAGCATCGACGCCAGGGCAACCGGCAGACATTTGGCCTCGGCTTTTTCGCTGAAGATGATGCGTACAAGATGGCCGTCGCGCAGCAGACAGTATTCGCTACGGCCGTCGGTTTCGCTGATGATCTGCAACGACCATCGGTCAAACATCATTCGCAACAATGCCCCATAATGAGCACGTCCTCCCTGACGATCGCAGAAAATCGTCAGATTCTGCCGACCATACGTGCGCAGGAGGTGGTCGATGTGCATGGCTGCGGTGGAAAAAAGCGTGCTTGCTTTATTGCGTGTCTGGCTGAGCAGGCGATTGAGCTGTTTTTCCAGCACAATCCGGGCATTCAAGTGCACGCAGCGAACCTGCTGGCGCTGCATCTCCGCCGCCAGCCCGCGCGCCATCAGCTTGATCGGCATGGCTTGGTGTTCACATGGAAACGTTTCATTCTCAAACGGCGCATACCAGGGATAATCGGTCAGATACTGCCCGCTGGTTCGGCGCGAGGTTTCGCGCTGAGATGGCAACGAACCATCGATCACTTCCGGGGCAACGTGCTGGAGCAATTGTTCCAGACTGTCCGACCAATCACCGCTGGCTGCCGCGATACACAAAACGCTTCGCTCCAGCTCTTTCAAACCAGCTGAAGGTGAGTAAACCTGTTTGGAATCATTGATATGCAGCTTCTGGCCTGATCTTGACCGCTGACGGGAGACCAGTTTGCGCAACCGCTGCCACAGACACGGAATGAACACTTCGGCATGATTGTTTTCATCATGGCGCGAAGGATCGTCGCTGGAGACGGTTTCGGCGGAGTTTTCATGCGCACTGACATCGCCTGGTTGCCCCGGCGCATCGGCGCCAATTTCCCACGCGCTGCAACCGACCACCAACGGCCCCAGCAGCGGCCCGTAACCCGCTTCATCAATCCCTGCCACGATCATGACCCCAATCATAACCGACTTGGACAAACCAACAAAAAAGCCTCCCAACCCGTGGCTGGAAGGCTTGTTATTTTCGCGGAATCAGGGTGAAAGGATTTGAACCTTCGACCCCTAGCACCCCATGCTAGTGCTCTACCAAACTGAGCTACACCCTGGCTTGCGAACGCACCATCCTAGCACGCCAGGCGCCGGCTCACAAGTCAGACCCGATTGATTTTTCTGATCCCGCGCCACCCACACGACAACCCATTGGCACCCAATCAACCGAATTTTCGCGCATCGCACCAGGATAAAACCTCCTGCTTTCGTGTCGGGGCGAGCTGCGGTAGTCTAGGGCTGTGATGACTCAACTATGTGTGGCGATTTTCGCGCGTGATGTGCAGCAGGTGCAGGCCCAGGTGGCTGCCGCGGCGGAGGCCGGGGCGGATATGATCGAACTGCGCGTGGATAACATCACCGACAGCGCCACCGTCAGCCAGATGATCCAGACGTCCAGCCTGCCGGCCATCGTGACCTGCCGCCCCACCTGGGAGGGCGGGCATTGCCAGTTGGAGGAATCCCAGCGGCTGACGCTGCTGTCTGAGGCTGCCCATCGCAGCGCCTATATCGATATCGAACTCAAGGCCCTGGCAAGCATTGCGGGCCTGTCAACCGAACCGCGCACCCGGCGCAGCGGCATCATCTGTTCCAGCCATGACTTTACCACCCGGCCGGCCAAGCTGTATCAACTGCTGTCTGAACTCAACGATACCAACGCCGATGTTGCCAAAATCGTCTGGACGGCGCGCAGCATCCGCGACAATCTCGAAGCCTTTGAAATTCTGCTCAACCGCGCCAAACCGACCATCGCGCTGTGCATGGGCGAAGCGGGGGTTATTTCCCGTATCTTAGCCAAAAAATTCGGCGCGTTTTTAACCTTCGCCTCGCTCGGCGGCGATCAGGCAACTGCCCCCGGGCAGGTGAGCCTGCAGGACATGAAGCGCCTGTATCGCTGGGATACGATCGGGCCGGAAACCCGCGTGTATGGTGTCGTCGCGCAACCCGTGATGCACTCCATGTCGCCCGCCATTCACAATGCTGCTTTTGATGCGGTAAACCATGACGGCGTTTACCTGCCGCTGCTGGTGGAAGGCAGCTATGAAAGTTTCAAGGCCTTCATGGAAACATTCACCGCCATGACCGCGCTGGATCTGTCCGGGTTAAGCATCACCCTGCCCCACAAGGAGAACGCGCTGCGCTACCTGGGGGAAAAAGGGGCGCACATCGAACCACTGGCCAAGTCGATCGGAGCAGTAAACACCATCGCGATCGATCGCGGTCAATCGGCCGATGGCAATCAACAAATGCAGTTGCGCGGTTTGAACACCGACTATGCAGCCATTCTTGACTGCATCACTGAACGTCTGAACATTCAGCGCCAGGATTTACGCAAATATCAGGTGGCGGTGATCGGGGCAGGCGGCACTGGTCGCACGGCCGTGGCCGGGCTGGCGCACTACGGCGCGCAGGTGACAATCTACAACCGCAACCTTGACCGCGCGCAGGCGCTGGCTGATGAATTTGATCAAAAAATCGGTTCGGTTAAAGCTGCGCCGTTGACCGAGTTGAAACATTCGCGTTGTCAAATCTATTTTCATGCGACCAGCGTGGGAATGTACCCCAAGCCCGAAGGCTGTGTCTTTGACGGGAATTGTCCAGCACTGAATGGCCAGTCGCTGGTGTTCGACAGCATTTATAATCCGATCGAAACCCGACTGCTGAAACTGGCCAGCAGCAAAGGAGCCAAAACGATCAGTGGGGTTGAAATGTTTGTGCGCCAGGCAGTCAGCCAGTTTGAAACATGGACAGGACAGACCGCGCCGATGCAGATCATGCGGCAAGTTGTCATTTCCCGACTGGCCGGCCCGCAATTTGAATCCCGATAAAGCCGCCTGAACATGTGCAGTTTAATTCCTGCCCCATTTATCACAGAAATGTGGCATTTCCACATAACACAGGGGTTTTTTAAGATTATTCAGCAATTTTGCGGTCGCAATCGAGACGATGGATTCATACAATAAGATAAAATTGTCCGATTGGTTTGTCTCCAGAATGGTCTACTCGTATAATGTCACGAGAAATGTTAACCCAAACTGGCGAATATGCATTAAGAGCCTTGGTCTACATGGCTCGCAAGGGCAATGGTGCTTACTGCGGCGTGAAAGAAATCGCGCAGGAAACCGGCGTGCCGGCTAATTACCTGGCCAAGATACTTCAGCAACTGGCGCGCGCCAAAGTGCTGGAAAGCCAGAAAGGTTTTGGCGGAGGCTTTAAGGTCGCGCGTCGTCTGGACAAGGTGACGCTGTTCGACATTATCGATCCGCTGGAACGAATCGAAAAATTCAAGCAGTGCGTGCTGGGTCAGCGTCTGTGCAACGACGCCGTCGCCTGTCCGCTGCACCATACTTGGAAAGCCATATCCGGGCAGTATCTCGGAAGCCTGCGTAGTACGACGCTGCAGGACATTGCTGATTTTCGCAGCGTGGCTGACCGCATTGAACATCCCGAAGATGCTGCGCAGGCCCCGTAGGATTGAACACTCCCGCTGCCATGCCTGGCATTAGCGCACCACTCGCTTTACCGTCGCTGCGCGCAGTTGATACCTTTACACCACAAGCCTTTCGGCGCATTCATTCCAGATAGGTATAACCTTCCAGACCCTGTTCATAGAACTTGAGAAGCAACCGGCTTTCATCGATGCTGAGCTTTTGATCCTTCAGCGCTTTTTCGATGATCTTACGCATCGACCGCTGCATCTCCTCGCCGTTGAACTGCACATATTGCAGCACTTCGCGCACGGTGTCGCCTTCGATCACTTCGTCAATACTGGGCAATCCATTATCATCGATCGTCACATGCACGGCGTTGGTGTCGCCCAGCAGATTATGCAGATCGCCCAGAATTTCCTGATACGCCCCCACTAAAAAGGCTGCCAGATAATACGGTTCACCCTTGAACGGATGCTGCTCCAGAACACTTTTCACATCGCGTTGATCGATGAAATGATCGACCTTGCCGTCAGAGTCGCAGGTGATATCCGCCAGCACGCCACGGCAGTACGGTTCCTCCTTCAGCCGGTGGATTGGCATGATGGGAAAAAGCTGATCGATCGCCCAGGAGTCAGGAATCGACTGGAAAATCGACAAATTGCAGAAATACGTATCGGAAAGTGTCTGTTCCAGACCTTCAAATTCCTCGGGGATAAACTCGAGCTTGCGGACAAAGGTGAGGATTTTGCTGCAGATGCCGAAATACAACCGCTCGGCCAGCGAACGATGTTCCAGCGTGCAGTAACCCAGGTTGAACAGGTTCAGCACCGCTTCGCGCGCCAGTTGCGCATCATGATAGTATTCGTGACAGTTGGCTTCATTGACACCGGCGAAGGTGTCGAACAAATTCACCACCGGCGCGGGCATGTCCTGCCGCTGCTCATCGGTGAGTTGCTGGGGAAGATCAAACCGCTTGAAACCGCTCCACCCAATGACATTGAAAACCAGCACACTGTGATACGCCACCATCGCCCGGCCTGATTCGCTGATGATCGTCGGATGTTCCACGCCGTTTTGATCGCAGATTTCCTTGATATGGAAAACAACGTCATTGGCGTATTCCTGCAGGGCATAGTTGATGCTGCTGTCAAAGTTGGTCTTGGAACCGTCGTAATCGACCCCAAGCCCGCCGCCGACATCGATATATTCCAGCCCCGCGCCCAGCCGTTGCAATTCGGTATAAACGCGCGTCAGCTCGACAATGGCATTCTTGACGTTGCGGATATTGTTGATCTGGCTGCCCAGATGAAAGTGGAGCAGATTCAGGCAGTCGCCCATCCCCTGGGCGCGCAGATATTCCAGGGCCTCGATCACCTCATGGACGAACAGCCCGAATTTGCTGCGCACACCGCCGGACTGTTCCCAACGTCCCGCCCCACGGGCGGACAATTTCACCCGCACACCGATGCTCGGCGAAACATTGTACTGTTTGGCGTATTTGACGATCAGTTCCAGCTCGCTGAACTTTTCCACCACGGGAATGATTTTGCGCCCGATCTTGGTGGCCAGAATCACCGCCTCGATAAACTCATCATCCTTAAACCCGTTGCAGATGATCGGCGTCTGGTCGTCATCCACAATCGCCATCACCGCCAGCAGCTCCGGTTTGCTGCCGGCCTCCAGACCGAAACCATATTTTTTCCCGAAATGATGGATCTCCTCCACCACATGGCGCTGCTGGTTCACCTTGATCGGATAGACGCAGCGATACTGCCCCTTATATTCCTGTTCGTTGATGGCTTTGGAAAAAGCATCGTAAATCTGCGCCAACCGATGTTCCAGAATATCGGTAAAGCGGATCAGCACCGGCAACTGGATATCGCGGCCGATCAATTCATCAACGAGTATCTTCAGATCAAGACCCTGGGCTGGGTCTGCCTTGGGATGAACCGCAACATGCCCGGCATTATTGATGTCGAAGTAACCCTGCCCCCAGTTGCGCACAAAGTAAAGCTGGCGCGAATCTTCGATCGTCCAGTCTCCGTTACCCTGATCATCAGTACAACTGCTGCCATTGGTTGGCGCATCGGTCGTCACCGCGTTTGGTACTGTCAGCCGCAAATGCGGTAGATTCTGCAACTGCCCCGTCTCCGCCGTCATTTCCATCGCAAATGCCTTTTGTTAACCGAGAAGCAGACGCCGGTACAACCGTCGCGCCGTTACCTCTGCGCACAATCGTATCACGTTGGCAGCAAAGTCAAGATCGAAATACATATTTTTTGACTTTGCCCGTCGTCGTCGCCAGCCGCCTGAACGTACGATTCTGGTCTCTAGCCCCATCGGTGGCTGTGGCTTTGCCCGATGATTCAGACTGCGGGTTGCTGTTGCGACAGGCAATGGATCGCGCCCAGCCCCCAGATCAGCTCCACACAGTCCACACCGATCACGCGATGCCGCGGAAGATGCTGCTGCAGGATTTTCAACGCCACCCGATCATGACGATGCCGGAATGTCGGAACCAGCACCGCCCCGTTGATGAATAAAAAATTGATGTAGGTGGCGGGCAGACGCTGGTTGTCATATTCCACCCGGCCGGGCATGGGGATTTCGACGATCTCAAACGGCCGTCCGTCCTGATCGCGCAAATCGGTCAGTTGCCGGCGCACCTCACGCAGCACCCGGTAGTTGCTGTCACGCCGATTTTCTTCGATGCCAATCACGATTTTCCGCGGGCTGATAAAACGGGCCAGATCGTCGATGTGCCCATCGGTATCATCGCCGGCAATGCCGCCGGTCAACCAGCAGACATGCTTCTGACCGTAATAATCGCATAGGTATTGTCCGATCTGCTGCTGGGACAGACTCGGATTGCGATTGGGGTTCAAAAGACAATCCGTGGTTGTCAGCACCGTGCCCCGGCCGTTGAAATCAACCGCTCCACCTTCCATCACAATCCCGGGTTGCCACAGCGGCAAATCCAGCCGCTCGGCGATGCGCTGCGGTACGGCGTCATCCGCATCATACGGTGGATATTTACCCCCCCAGGCATTGTACCCCCAGTCAACCACGCCCAGCCGCGACTGCTTTGGTTTGACAATTTTGCGAACCGGCGATTTCGCGCGGCCACTGATTTTTGCGCCACTGCCCTGGATGACAAACGCCGGCCCGTGATCGCGGCACCAGCTCTCATTGGTGGCAATATGATGAAAGCGCACCTGCGCCAGTTCCACGCGATATTTCGTCAACTCCTGACGCACGATCCGCTCCCAGTTGCCGTTGGGCACATTGATATGCACCAGTTGAACCGGCGTGATCTGCCTGATAATGGCTGCCAGATTTTTGGGGACGGTATGATATTTATCAGGAAACGAAATTCCTTCCGGGCGCGGCCAACTGAACCATGTTCCCGTCTGGCGATGCCACTCCGCCGGAAATGTATATCCCAGCTCGCGCGGTGTGCGTTTCATCAACTTCTGCTTCATCCGGGCCATCGTTTCCCTTTTTCCACAAATTGATCCCGTAAAAAAACCGACTCTTGCGAGCAACCCTCAGCGCCGGTTATCGCGCATCATCAAACCGCTTGACGAGCTGGCCATAGGCGTCAATGCGCCGGTCGCGTAAAAAGGGCCAGTGCGTCCGGCTGAACTCCACCCGCGTCAGGTCGCACTCCTGCAGGAGTATCTCCTGGCGATCAACGGATGCCCGCTGCAGGATTCGCCCATCGGGCGCACTGACAAACGACTGGCCCCAGAACTGAATCCCATCTGGGTTGACGGGTTTGCCATCGACACCGTTGACGTGCTCCAGCCCGATGCGATTGGGCGCTGCCACAAAGCACCCGTTGGCAATGGCGTGGGAACGCATCACGGTTTCCCAACTGTCATGCTGGGCGGCGCCGTATTCTTTTTTCTCACTGGGATGCCAGCCAATGGCTGTCGGATAAAACAGAATCTGCGCCCCCTGCATCGCGGTCAGGCGTGCGGCTTCGGGAAACCACTGGTCCCAGCAGATCAGCGTGCCGATGATCCCATGCGCTGTCCGCCAGGAACGGAACCCCGTATCGCCCGGCGTAAAATAAAATTTTTCGTAGAACAGCGGATCATCGGGGATGTGCATCTTGCGATACACGCCGAGCAACTCGCCGGTGGCGTCGATGATGGCTGCGGTGTTGTGGTACAGCCCGGCCGCCCGCCGCTCAAACAGACTGGCAACAATCACCGTCTTGTATTTACGGGCGATTTTGCTCATCGCCTCGGTACTGGGGCCGGGAATGGTTTCAGCCAGATTAAAAAAGCGATGATCCTCGGACTGGCAGAAATACTGGCTGGCAAACAGCTCCTGCGTACAGAGAATCTGCCCGCCATCTTTGGCGGCCTGTTCCAGCAATTTGAGCTGGCGATTGCGGTTATCGCGCACATCCTCCCCACACGCCATCTGGGTGATACCGATCGTGACCGATTGGCGGTCAGCTGATGCCGGATTGATTTTCTGATGGATTTTTCTTTTCGCTTTGGCCATGACACCGCCAAGGATACCGCATAAATCCCGTGGCGTGAAACGATGCTGACCCGGGCACTGCTGCGGCTACTTCATCCCCAGCAACATGATGTAACTTTCGATGTTGGTCGCGGGCTGGCCGATGCCCGATTTGTTGTGTTTATCGATCATCGCCAGCAGGTTGATCGCCCGGGCGGTGCCGGCGTAACCCATGGCTTTGGCAACAGCCACGAACTGGGTTTTCACCCGGAAATCACGATACTTGAAGGCTGGCAGCGCCGCTTGTGGATTCTGTCCGGCGCGATCGGCATCAAGCACCTTGCGCACATCTTCCAGCCACATGCTGATCCAGGTCGTCGCGCGAAACTCGGCGCTGGAATCCAGTTGCACCAGCCGACGCCAGCGGCGCAGGGCCTCGGTCGTCTGCCCTGTCGCCATGGCGTTGGTCAAATCCCACATTTCCTGTTCGCGCTGAAAGGCGGTATCACCTTCGACATCGCGCACCAGAACACGATCACCCTGCACTTTCAGCGCCAGCTTGGCCAGCTCATTGTCGATCCTGCCCAGATTATCCCCGAGCATTTCTGCCAGAAGCTGGGCGGCCGCCGGTTCCATCGTCAGTTGATGCGCCGCCCTGGCGTGCTGGATAATCCACGCCGGCAGCGCCCCGTACCGCGGCGGATCACACAATACAATCTGGCCATTTTTTTCGATCAGCTTGGCGATGCGTTCTGTTTTTTTCAGGCTGTTTAAGCGCAGAATCAGTACGCCGCTGGGCGATGGATTTTCGACATATTTTTCCAGGGCAGCCCGGCCGCGCGCGATCAATTCATCGCCATTGCGCACAATGACGATTTTGCTATCGCTGCCGAACATGGCAAAACTGCGCAGCTCGTCCAGGACTTCGGAAATTTCGGCTGATTCGCCGTCGAACTGCACCCGCTGAGTCTGGGGCGCCAGTTTTGATGCGATATTCTCCACCTCGCGCAGCTGCAAAAACGCATCGGAACCAACCAGAGCTTGTACCGGTTTGATTTTCACAACTGGTTATTCTTGATCGTCACCGACATGGCGTCAAACCTGACGATTCATCCGGGCTGGCCGGATTACCGGCGCGGCATGTGCGCTGCGACGAACTCATCCACCCATTGCGGCTTTTTACGCACGCCCAATTTCCAGGACCACTGTTCATATCGGCTGGTCACGAAACACCAAAGGCGCTGTTGCAGCGATTGATTCTGCTGGACGACCTGCTGTAACTGCTGGTTCTGCTGCTCCAGTTGCTGCTGGGTCTGTTTCAACTGATCGCTGGAGGCGCGCAACCACAACTGGGTCTGGTGCAGGTTCCGGGCGGTCTGTTCATGCGCCTGTTCGCTGTTGGTCGCGCGCTCGAGGTTGATGGCGCTGAGCTTTTCCAGCCCGGCGCAGCGGCGGCGCAGATCCTCGGTTTCCAATGCAGCCTGACCCGCCTGAGTGCGGCGTAGAATCTCATCGGCGATGCGCTGATGTTCAACCGGCGCCTGCGCGATGCGGTCATTCGCCCCAGCCAGATCACGCACCGCAAACAGGTTTTCGTAACCGATCTCCTGCGTCACCGTCACCGGTATCAATTCCCGTTTTTGACTGTCAAAGCGGCACAGATGATAGCCGCTCTCCTGCACCGCCTGGGCTAGCTGCATGGTTGAAAAGCCAGCCTTGTGCAGATTCGCCTCGGTAAACTCAATCATGACCAGCGCCACCTTGCGCTGCGCAATCGTTTGGCTGGCTCCACGCCACGCCAGAACTTCAAAACCCTCCACATCGAGTTTCAGAAATGCCACCTCGCCCAACTGCTGTTTTTCAACCAGCGCATCAACAGTGGTCACCTGCACCGGCACGGCTGGTCCATCGTCGTCGCCGGACAAACTGTTGTAGGCGGAACGGCCATCGGTATTGCGATGCAGGTTCATCGCGCCTTCATGATCGGCCAGCGCCGCCTCGATCACCAGCGCCTGATCGATTCCGTTGGTTTGCAGATTGTGTCGCAGCAGTTGGGCGGTTGTCGGCGCCGGTTCAATGGAAATAACACACCCGCCCGCCCCGACCGCCCGACCGGCGAGTAAACTGAACAGGCCAACATGGGCGCCGCCATCAATGAACACATCGCCGGGGCGCAGATACAACCACGCCAGCGCCTGTTCGGTTCCTTCAAACCATCCCTGACGCAAAAACAGCGCCACTTCGTCATCGGCATCATGCCTCAACCAACCGGCGTGGGGGACGAAGATTTCAGGTGGCCGAGTCATGCAAAACCTGTAAAAGTGGACCCATTAGCAAACCAACCTTGCAGCGCGATCGGATACTGACTGAATTACTTCTGATTATGCTGGTACCAGTGGATTGTTTCGCTCAGGCCATCTTCCAGCGTCGTCTGGGCTGACCAGCCCAGATTCTGGCGGGCGCGCGTGACATCCAGACAACGGCGCGGCTGGCCGTCGGGCTTGGTGGCATCCCATTCAATGCGCCCTTTGAATCCGGATCGATCCGCAACCAGTTCGGTCAAATCCTTGATGGTGATTTCGCGCCCGCTGCCCAGGTTCATCGGTTCATCACTCTCATACGTTTCCATCGCCCGGATCAGTCCATCAGCGCAATCACGGGCATGGAGAAATTCGCGCGAGGCGCTGCCCGTACCCCAGGCAATAATTCTATCGTCGCCACGATCGCGCGCTTCAACACATTTGCGGATCAGGGCGGGAATCACATGCGAAGAATGAGGATCAAAATTATCGCGCGGGCCGTAAAGATTCACCGGCAGCAGATAAATCCCATTCAGCCCATACTGCTGACGATAGCTTTGCAGCATCACCAGCAGGGCTTTTTTGGCCACGCCATACGGCGCGTTGGTCTCCTCAGGATAACCATTCCAGATATCCTGTTCCTTGAACGGCACGGGCGTAAACTTGGGATAGGCGCAAATCGTCCCGACTTGCACAAACTTTTTCACCCGCCCGGACTGACGGGCGTATTCGATCAGGTGCAGGCCCATGGCCATATTGGCAAAAAAGAACCGGCCGGGGTTGTCACGGTTGGCCCCGATTCCGCCGACCTCGGCAGCCAGGTGCATCACGACATCGGGCTGGGTGTCGGTATATAACCGCGCAGCATCAGCCTCATGGGTCAGGTCATAATCGCGTCGGCGCGGCACGACAATGTTGGTGTAACCGCGTTGCTTGAGCTGTTCGATAACAAACGAACCCAGGAATCCCGCCCCGCCGGTTATAACGATACGATCTTCCTTCAATATCCTCATACGTACGCTTTCGGCTGAATGACAATCGACCCACAGCGCAGGCATAGTGGATGAAGGGCAACGTGTGGTCAAGGGCATCAACGGATAAACCTTGCGGCCCGGTCAAACATTTGATCAATCGTGATTCCACAATCCACGGCAATTGATTGGCTGATCCCCCAGCGCGCAACCGGTGGAATTAGACCGGTGCAACCGATCGGCGTACCCAACCCAACTGATGCAATCAATCCGGCGCAATCAACTGATGGCCACCGCCGGCGATATTTCCGACGGGGTGTGATGATCCGCCTCATCGTCCATGGGGGCGGTGACATATACTGAATCGATCTCCTCCAGGCGCGGTCTGACATATCCCGGTTGGCGCGAACGGGCCAGCTCCTGCTGGTAGGCCTGCAGCACGCGCCCTTCCAGGTCCAGCCGTCCGGCAGCGTGGATCGGATGAGCAATGTCAGCATGCAGTTTCAGGCGCGGCCGTCCATTGCCGGACTGAAAATGCAGATAACGCTGGTCATCCAGACGACACCCGCACTGATTGCAAAAACGGGCGCGCAGATGATTTTTTTCCCGGCAACGCGGGCAATGGTCGCAAATCTTGCGCGAAGGCATGGCGACAAACAGGCCGCTGTTGCCTTCGATCAATTTCACATCCCGAATCACCAGACTGTCATCAAAAATAAGGGAACAAAACGCCTTGAGCCGGTTGGCCGGCTCGGAGCACAAACTGATGCGAATCTCTGTCAGTTGCATACTCATACCCCTCGGCACTGGGCCGAAAAAAAGAAACGAAATGAATCAAACGACATCCGCCCGACCGGTTGAGGGTTGTTGAAGTGAAGATTAAACCATCAACCAGTCGTCTATCCCTGCCTGTCAATTCCACCCACCAAAACCACCCGCACTGGATCACCTACACGGGCTCGTCCAGCCGCGGGCACAGTTCAACCGCCTGCACCTTCAGATCCGGCTGCACCGTGCGGATCCGGCTGGCGGCCTGTTCCGCCTGGTTCTGCGTGTCAAACAACGTGAACAAGGTACTTCCGCTGCCACTCATTCGCACGATCTGCCCCAGGTGCTGCTGCAGACGATCGTGAATCTGGCCCAGCTCTGGCTGTACCACAAAAGCCGCCGGTTCAAGGTCGTTCACCAACCGGGGCAAAAGCTGGGCAGCATTCAGCTTCGCCCACTTAACCCAGTCCGGCGGATCGTCCATCGGCGCGGCTGATCGCAATTGATCGAAAGCGCGATAAACGGCTGGTGTCGAACAACCAAACGGCGGACTGATCAGCACCAGCCACGACACAGCAGGTTTGGCGATGGGTTGCACAATTTCGCCGCGCCCCGAGCAAATGGCAGAAGGTTGATCGAGAAAAAACGCGACATCGCTTCCCAATTCGCCAGCCAATTGCGCCAGTCGAGACTTCGGCAAACCCAGACGCCACCAGTGATTCAGCGCCACCAGCGTCCGGGCAGCATCAGAACTGCCGCCACCCAATCCGGCGCCAACCGGAATTTGTTTGGTCAACCGGATGGACACCCCACCCCGCGCCAATACCTGATCAGCGATCTCCTCCGGTCGCTGACCAAGTTCGCGCAGGCGGGTTGCGGCACGCCAGACGAGATTGTCGGCACCGGCGGACAGCTCCGGCGGGTCGCACTGCAAATGAATCGCCCCCTGCTGCCCGGGCGAAAACTCCAGCTTGTCAAAGAGCCCGATCGTCGTCATCCAGCTCAAAACCGGATGAAAACCATCCGCACGCGCAGGGCCGACACGCAAATGCAGGTTCACTTTCGCCGGTGCTGAAATACGCATGTGCCAAAGAGTACAGACCTGCCTGCGTCGGGCAACGCGCAATCTATAAATCGAACGCCGCCGGCAACGCTTATGTCAAAATGAACAAGACCTGCGGAATTGTTCTCATAACGGATACTGCCTGAATCAGACGTGCAGTTGATTCGTGTTTTACATTACCGCACGTCCAATAATCGGTCAAATAAATTCTGGGTTTTGGCACAACAATAAACCCATTTGACCTGCCCAGACGGATCTTTTAGTGGTTCAACCTACTTGAAACGTCTACAATGCGGCCTGTTTTAACGCGGAGATAGAGCCTTGAGCGATGCCCTGACACTACTGCAAAATCATGGCCAGGCCACGATCACTTATCTGCAAGAGGCACTAGTGCGCCAGACTGACGCCCCGCCACGATTACTGCAGGCGATGGACTACAGCCTGCGGGCTGGTGGCAAGCGACTCCGACCAGCGCTGGTACTGGAATGTTTCAACGCCTGCGGTGGATCGGCGGTTGGCAGTTATCCATCGGCGCTGGCGGCAGCGGGCGCCATGGAGTTGATTCATACCTTCAGCCTTGTGCATGACGATCTGCCGGCGATGGATGATGATGACCTGCGCCGCGGGCGGCCGACCAATCATAAGGTATTTGGCGAGGCAATGGCGATTCTGGCGGGTGACGCCATGACGACTTTGGCCTTTGAGTTGATTGCCGTCGATGCAGAAGCACGGCTGGTCGGGCCGATGGTGGCGGAGCTGGCGCGTCAAACCGGGCCGGTCGGAATGATCGGTGGACAGGTTCTGGATATGGACAGCGAAAATCAAGCGCTAGCCCTGCCGGACCTGCAGCGTATTCATCGAATGAAAACCGGCGCTCTGCTGATGGCCTCCTGCCGCTTGGGGGCACTGGCTGGCGGTGCCGATCAGAACAAGGTGCAGGCGATGGGAGATTTCGGGCGTTATCTGGGCTTGGCGTTTCAGATCGTCGATGATTTGCTGGATGTGATCAGTACCGCTGAGCAGATGGGCAAAGCAACCGGTAAAGACGCCGACCGGGGGAAAAACACCTATCCGATTCTGCTCGGTCTGGAACCAGCCCGGCTGCAGGCTCAGCAGCAACTGGCGACGGCGCTGAAAATCCTGGATTCCTTCGGTTCGCCAGCCGATGGGTTACGCAGCCTGGCTAAATTTGTGGTTGAACGAAGCAATTGAATTACCCTGAGTTTGCTGGATAAACGGCTGCGATTTTTCCCCCGACCCAGCCAACAATCAGCCCGGAAACGGGCAGCACTGGAAACCCAGCGGCTGATCCGATAGGATGTTCGCGTTCATCGGCGGTATACAGCGGTATCAAATGATATCTGCACTGCCGGATGACATGAGCGGCTGTGGCGGAATTGGCAGACGCGCTAGATTCAGGTTCTAGTGGCCGTAAGGTCGTGGAGGTTCAAGTCCTCTCAGCCGCATGACCCCGAAACTTCACCCGTTTCGGGGTTTTTCGTTTTCCAGCCCGACGGCGCGATGACGGTGATGATTCGCTGATTACTCATCGTCAACCATTTCATCAATACGGGCCAGTTGGCGGCGGCTGAAAAAGCGCAAAACCATTGCGACAATGCCGAACGCCAACATCAACCCGGTAAACAAACCGATCAACCAACGCGGGCGCGGATCCTGCCCGGAACTGGTGCGAACGATCAGCTCCGCTGCGACCAGCGCATCAAAAAAGGCATAGGCAACCAGCCAGCTAAAGGCCAGCGCCACGCCCATCAACGTCGCCAGCACCGCCAGCGTTCGCGGACGCGGATTGGGGTTGCAATTATCGTCGGTGTTCGAGTCCATGAGATTATTCACAACCAGCGCACAATCGCCTGAGCAAAGACCTACGATATGCTGACAAATGAGGCAAATTATGGAATTAAGGCGGGGTTTTACGCTTTTGCAACCCCGGCACAGCTCGTTGCAGTTGGCGCAGGCGTTACAGTCGGTCGAATTGATCGGTCTGATCAGGAAAATTGCCACTCGGCGGTGGTCAGTTCATGGATGGGTCGTCTGGAATGCGGCGGGCGTCGATCATCTTGCCAAGCGTGGACTGAATGACCAGCTTATCCCAGAGACTGTCGGCGGGAGCAAAAAGCAGTTCGGATGAGGCCGGCAGGGTCAGCCACGAACCTTCTTCGAGCTCGGCTTCGAGCTGGCCGATACCCCAACCGGAATAATTGGTGATGAAACGGACTGGCTGAGGCGCATCGCGCAGCAGTTGTTCCATCTGCGGCACGGCCATTGTCAGGCGCACATCCCCGATCACTTGCTGCCCCGATACCTCCGCGGAAGTATGCAGGCTCACAAGCGGGCCGTCACAAGGGCCGCCAAGGTAGAGCGGTTCTTGAGTCTGGCATTCAACATCGATTGATTGGGAACAGACCTCACGTACAGTGACCGACAGCGGGCGATTGATAATCACACCCATCGCGCCATCGTCATCATGTTTGAGAATCAGGACGACGGCACGACAAAAATTGGGATCGATCAGTTGTCGTGAGGCAATGAGAAAATGGCCGGTAAGGCTTGCCATGAGTGCCAGTTTACCACGAATCCGCGACCGGGGCACGGCCATTTCCGACACACCGTCCGTATGAACACCAACAGGTCTGATCCGGTGGAAAATTAGCAGGCGTAATTTTGGGTACGGCAAAAACGTGCCTATGCTTTGACTGGTCAGGAGCTTATCATGGCTGAGTCAGTTTTAACTGGAGTAAGTCGTATGGTGGGTTTTGCGGGCAGTCAATCGTTTCGAAGCATGTCCCGGGAGATGAACAAAATGATCGACCAGTTGCAACGCGGCTATTTCGGGTTTGCCCCGGGTGAAACCTGGCAACCGGCCGTTAATCTGTACGAAACGGACAGCGCCTACCTTGTCTGTGTTGATCTGGCTGGTGTTGACAAGGACAAGATCGATCTGGAGCTGACGAATCAGCGTCTGACCATTCGCGGTACCCGGCAAGTACCAACCCATGAATTGACCGAAGGCTGCCAGGATGACGCCAACCCGCGCAAGTGCCGGATCCACCTGATGGAAATCGATCATGGCGCTTTTACCCGGCAGGTGGAAGTTCCGGTCGATGTATCGCACGAACAAATCGCCGCCAGTTATCGCAACGGTATGTTGTGGATTGAGCTGCCCAAAAAATAACCCTGCGCCTTACGCGGCCGCAACCCTTGATCCATTTATTTTCTGCAACTTTACGATTTCAAAGCAAACATGGCAGAAGCAACGATCATCGAAAAAACACCCGACCGCACGATCATCCGCGCCGGCGCCAATGGCCAGCAGTTGTCTGTCCCCGACCTGCTGCCGATCCTGCCGATCCGCAATATCGTCGTTTTCCCTGGTACGGTCATGCCGCTGAATGTGGGGCGTGCCAAGAGCAAAGCGCTGCTCGATGAGGTCATGCCGGGGGAAAAACTCATCGGCGTGATCGCGCAGCGCAATGCCGACAACGAAGATCCGCAGCAGGCTGACCTTTACCCCGTCGGTGTGATCTGCGCCATTCTCAAGCTCTTCAAGCTGCCTGACGGCAACCAGTCGATCATCGTTCATGGTCTGGCGCGGTTTCGCCTGGCGAGTATCGTGCAAAGCGACCCGTTCACGCGCGGCATGATCGAGATCCTGGAGGAAGTCCAGCCGCAGGGGCCTGGTGTCGATGCGCTGGTCGCCAGCGTGCGCCAGCAAGCCAACCGGGTGATCGAACTATCGCCCAACACCCCCGATGAAGCCGCCCAGGTGCTGGCCAATATCACCAGCCCCAATGCGCTGGCGGATTTTCTGGCCGCCAACCTGCAGGCGGAAGTGCCGGAAAAACAGGCGATGCTCGCGGAGTTGAATGTGGAAACCCGCCTGCGTCTGATCGCGGCCCGATTGGGCACTCAGCTCGATGTGTTGGAACTGCAGAATAAAATCCAGTCGCAGGTCAAGGAAAATATCGACAAGAGTCAGCGGCGCTACTATCTGCAGGAACAACTCAAAGCCATCCGCAAGGAACTGGGCGAACACGACGGAACCGGCGGAAGCGAAATTGACAATCTGCGGAGCAAGATCGAGCAGGCTGGTCTGCCCGAGCTGGTCATGAAGGAGGCGCAGCGCGAACTGGATCGGCTGGAGACAATTCCCTCGGCCAGCCCTGAATTCGGCGTGACACGCACCTGGTTGCAGATCATCAGCGAGCTGCCCTGGAACAAAGCCAGCGTCGATCAACTGGATCTGAAACATGCCCGTGAAATTCTTGACCGCGACCACCACGACCTGGATAAGGTCAAACGGCGCATCATCGAATTTCTGGCGGTTCTCAAACTCAAGCAGACCAAGGCGCTGGGTAAAAATAAATCGCGCACGGCGGCGAAAAAAGCATCGACCCCTGCCGCGGCATTAACAAGCACCACCGGCAACAACGGTGACGGAAAAAGCAATGGCCGGACAGAACCGGCTGACGGCAACACCGGTGAAGCCAGCGTCAGCGGCGCAGGGGCGATTCTTTGTTTTGTCGGGCCTCCGGGTGTCGGTAAAACCAGTCTGGGCAAGAGCGTGGCCGAAGCGATGGGCCGACAATTCATCCGCGTGGCACTGGGGGGTGTGCGCGACGAAGCGGATATCCGCGGCCATCGCCGGACGTACATCGGTTCCATGCCCGGCCGGTTGATCGCGGAGTTGCGCAAGGCCGGCACGCGCAATCCGGTGATGATGCTGGACGAAATCGACAAAATGAGCAGCGATTTCCGCGGCGACCCCGCCAGCGCCATGCTCGAAGTGCTCGACCCAGCCCAGAATCACACGTTTACCGACCACTATCTGGACGTGCCGTTCGATCTGTCCAAGGTTTTGTTCATCGCCACGGCCAACACGATGGATACGGTCCCCGGGCCTCTGCGCGATCGTATGGAAGTGATCGAGATTCCCGGTTACACCAACAGCGACAAGCGCTCCATCGCCAGGCAGTTTCTGGTTCCACGCCAACTCAAAGCCAACGGGCTGACCGCCCGGCAGGCCAAATTTCGCGATGATGCCATTGGCTGGATCATCGAAGCCTATACGCGCGAAGCCGGCGTGCGCAATCTTGAGCGCAACATCGGTTCGGTTTGTCGGGCACTGGCAGCAGAACTCGTCGCCAACGGCGGCAAGGGTTGCTTCACGGTCAACCGCGATGAAGTGTCGCGCATTCTTGGCCCGCGCAAATTTGAACCGGAGCTGGCCCAGCGGACCAGCGTGCCGGGCGTGGCTACTGGTATGGCCTACACCCCCTACGGCGGGGAAATTCTGTTTATCGAAGCAACGCGAATGGCGGGCAAGGGTGCGATTATCCTCACCGGTCAGATCGGTGATGTGATGAAGGAATCCGCCACGGCGGCATTTTCGCTGATCCGCAGCCGGGCGGAAACGCTGGGAATCGACGCCAAGCAACTGGCTGAAAGCGATATCCATATCCATGTCCCGGCCGGCGCAATTCCCAAGGACGGCCCCAGCGCAGGCACGGCGATGTTCACAGCACTGGCGTCACTTTTGCTGGACAAACCTGTGCGGCATGATGTGGCGATGACGGGTGAAATTACGTTGCGCGGGCTGGTGCTGCCCATCGGCGGGTTAAAGGAGAAAACACTGGCTGCCAAGCGCGCGGGCATTAAACAGGTGATCGTGCCCAAGCGTAACGAAAAAGATCTGCCCGATATTCCCCAGGAAGTACGGGATTCGTTGCAGTTCAGTTTCGTGGAAAATGTTGATCAGGTTCTGGAAATTGCCCTGAGACATTCCGATGGCAATAAAGCGGCTCACCGTGCCAAGACGAGCGGCAAAGCCAATGCCAAAACCGGCGGCAATGCACGCCGCGCTGCCGTGCGTTCAGCCAGCGCCAAACATCCGGCCGCCAAACAAGGCAAGCGCCGGCGCTAAAGACACGGGCCTGGCGCGGTGAGCCGTTCTGGCCTTGTCTGATGCGGGACAACATGATCCGTTGATTATCCGGACGGGGTGGGGCAATTGCTGGTTGGCAGGCCCGCCCCTATCATGCCGCTGGTAAAACAATGAGCTTATCCCTGATTGAAACCCTTGGTCACAGCACCAACGATGCCCTGGCGGCATTTGGTGATTTCTGGCGTTTTGTCGGCCGCACGTTGAGCTGGACGATTCGCGGGATGTTTTCGTGGCGGAATTTGCGCCTGCTACTGCCGCAGATGTACGAAATCGGCGTGCGCTCCGTGCCGGTGATCGCCATTACCGGCGCCTTTATCGGCATGGTGATGGCGATTGAAACGTACACGCAATTCAAGACGATCGGTCAGGAGCAGCGACTGGGAAGCATCATCAATTTATCGGTGGTGAAACAGATCGGGCCGGTGCTGGCAGCTGTTATGCTGGCCGGCCGGGTGGGTGGGGCGCTGACTGCGGAACTGGGGACGATGAACGTCACCGAACAGCTTGACGCAATGCGCGTGATGGGGGCTGATCCAATCCGTTATCTGGTGGCCCCGCGATTCATTGCCTGTTTGATTCTGACGCCGATCCTGACGATCTACAGCGATTTGCTGGGCGTACTGGGTGGCTGGCTGGTTTCCGTTAAATCACTGGGCATACCCAATGAGCCGTATTGGATTTTCTCGGCCCAGGGGGTGGATACCTGGGAGATCATGGAAGGGCTGGTTAAAAGCCTGTTTTTTGGCGGAGCCATTGGGTTGATCAGTTGCTACAAAGGCTTTAACAGCGGAGCCGGTGCTGCGGGCGTGGGTCGGGCGTGCACCGAATCATTCGTCGCGAGTTTCATTGCCATTATTGTGCTGAACTTTTTCTTCGCCAAATTGCTGCGTGACTGGTACGAGGCGATTTACGGCATTGTGGGCATCTTCGGTTAAAACCGGGGAAGCATGGCGATGATGGCCAGCCCACACGGTGCTACAGACCCAGCCACACCAACCGGGAATGACAGGTTGAATTATTTTCATGGCGCTCATTGAACTGAAAAACCTGCACAAACGTTTTGGCCGCCTGGTGGTGCTGGACGGGGTTGATCTGTCGATCGAGGCTGGTCAGTCGCTGGTCATTCTCGGCGCATCGGGTTCGGGCAAGAGCGTCATGCTTAAACACATCGTTGGCCTGCTGCGCCCCGATGAGGGGGAGGTCTGGTTCAGCGGAATCCGCATTGACACATTGCCCGAACGACAACTCATGCCGATTCGTCAGCGTTTCGGTTTTTTGTTTCAGATGGGCGCTTTATTCGACTCGCTGACCGTGGCGGAAAATATCGCATTCCCGCTGATCGAACACACCCACAAAAGCGCCAGCGAAATCCGGCAGATCGTGGCGGAGCGATTGCGCATGATCGGCCTGCCGGGGATCGGGCAGAAAATGCCGGCGGATCTGTCCGGTGGTCAGCGCAAACGTGTTGCCCTGGCCCGGGCGATTGCGCTGGAACCGGAAGTCATCCTGTACGATGAACCAACGACCGGGCTTGACCCGATTCGTTCGGATGTGATCAACGAATTGATTCTGCGCCTGAAGCGTCAGCTCAAAATCACCAGCATCGTTGTCACGCACGACATGCAAAGCGCCTTTAAAGTGGCCGATCGCATTGTCATGCTGGCCGATGGCAAGTTGATTGCCGATGGTACGCCGCAGCAGATTCGGCAGTCCGATAATCCGGCAGTTCAGCGTTTTGTAACAGGCGAAGCCAGCCCCGAAGAACTCAGCGTCCTGCGCGATATTGACTGATTCACCCCCGCCCGCCGTACAAATTGCGTGTTTTTGATTAAATTCGCGCTGCAAATTACCCGACAAAACCCATAGCCGTGCGCGATTCTGCCGGGCAGTTTGCGCCGGTCAAATAATAAACGCCTTACTGGCTGATCGGATCATGACGCTGTGGTGCGCTGTGATCATGACGGCAACATCGGGAGTCTTGATCGCAGTGGAACATTTCTGATCCGAGCGCGCAATGTCATCCATCCGACCAACCGATTCAATCATCCATCCCACCACTCTTTCGCAAGCCGACGAGTTGCTGTCGGCGCAGACGGAGCTGGCGGATCTGATGGAAAATCTGTCCGGCGCCACGGAAGAAATGGCGCAGGTGGTTGATCGTCAGAGCGAGCGCATCGGCGAACTGGAAGCTGAAATCGAAACGTTGCGGGCGGAATTGTCGCTGCGACACAAGCGCGACGAATCCATGAAGTATTTCATGCAGCAGTTCGACGAGGAGCAGCGGCTGGCTGCCCGCCTGCAGCGTGATTTTCTGCCCAAATCCATGCCGCAGGTCGATGCAGTTCATATCAACTGCCTGTTCCGCCCCGCCAGTTATGTCAGCGGCGATTTTTATGATGTCATGCGCCTGGATGAAAACCACATCGGGTTTTTCATCGCCGACGCGGTGGGCCACGGCATGCCCGCGGCGCTGTTGTCGATGTATATCAAGCGTGCCCTGGTCACCAAGGAGATCAGCGCCAACCATTACCGCTTGATGCCGCCCGGCGAATCGCTGCGCCGGATCAATGAATCACTGATCGAACAGGAACTTTCCGCCGCCACGTTCGCCACGGCGTTGTACGGCTATATCAACACGAAAACCCTGGAAGTGACCTTCGCCCGCGCCGGCCATCCCGCGCCGCTGGTGATCCGCGCCGACGGACAACTGGATCCGCTGGACTGCGACGGCGCGCTGCTGGGCGTCTTTCCGGATGAACAGTTCACCAACGTGCAAACGGTGCTCCGCCCGGGCGACCGGTTGTTCACCTTTACCGATGGCATTGAAGTCGCCTTCAGCACCCAGCCGCCGATCGATACCGAGCTGTGGCGCAGCGAAGTGCAGAAACGCGCTCATCTCGGCGGGCAGGAGCTGCTGGCGGATCTGGCCCGTACGCTGGATCAGGAATCGGGATCGCTGACACCGAAGGATGATCTGACAATCATTGTCATCGAATCGCGGTAATACCTGCCTGATGCTGACACCACACACCACGTTGCGCAAAACAGCCGCCTTCCTCCGCGCCTGTCCGGGCGCAATCTGCTACCATCAGCACCGTGCCATCGCGTGATGAAATAGTTCTCCAGTATCTTGAGCAACTCACCTTTACGCCTTATCCGGTGCAGGAGGAGGCGTTGTACGCCTGGGCGTCAGCGGATCAGGGCATGCTGCTTTGCGCCCCGACCGGCACGGGCAAGACGCTGGTGGCTGAAGCGGCGCTCTTTGAAGCCCTGCGCAGCGGCACGCACTTGTATTATTCCACACCACTCATTGCCCTGACCGACCAGAAGCTGCAGGAATTCCAACAAACGGTCAGCCGCTGGGGCTATCCGGCTGATACGGTCGGTTTGATCACCGGCAATCGTGCGGTCAACCCGCAGGCGCCGATCAAAGTGGTGGTGGCGGAGGTGCTGCTGAACCGGCTGCTGCAGGCGGACAGTTATGATTTTGCCCAAGTCGGCGCGGTGGTCATGGATGAGTTCCATAATTTTAATGACCCGCAACGGGGGCTGGTGTGGGAGCTGGCTTTGACACTCATGCCCGCGCACATCCGCGTGATGTTGCTGTCAGCCACGGTCGGAGCCGCCCCGGAGTTCATCAGTTGGATGAACCGCAGCCTCAATCGTCAATTGACACTGGTTCAGAGCGATCAGCGCAAAGTTCCGCTGCACTTTCACTGGATCGGCGATGAGCTGCTGCCTGATTTCATCGAGCAGATGGCGCAGGCTGCCGGCGAGACGCGCAAGACGCCGGCGCTGATTTTTTGCTTTGATCGGCAAATCTGCTGGGACACGGCTGATGTTCTTAAAGGCCGCGATTTATTTGCTGAGGGTCAGCGCAAGGCGCTGTTGGACCGGCTGGAAGATTTTGATTTCAAGATCGGGGCTGGGGGAAAATTGCGTACTTTTTTGACGCGCGGCATTGGCCTGCACCATGCCGGATTGCTGCCGCGTTATCGCCGCATTGTCGAAACCCTGTTTCAGGAAAAATTGCTGAGCGTATGCGTTTGTACGGAAACGCTGGCAGCGGGGATCAACCTCCCCGCCCGTTCGGTCGTACTGACAACGCTGGTCAAAGGCCCGCGCGATCGCAAGCGGTTGATCGATCCCAGCTCCGCCCAGCAAATGTTCGGTCGGGCGGGTCGTCCGCAGTTTGATGATCAGGGACATGTCTTTGCCCTGGCGCATGAAGATGATGTGAAACTTGCCCGCTGGAAAAAGCGCTACGATTCCATCCCGGAGGAAAGCAAAGACCCCAAACTGATGGCAGCCAAGAAAGCGCTGCTGAAGAAAAAGCCCACCCGCCGGGCTGGTTTCACCTATTGGAATCCGGAGCAGTTCACCAAGTTGCAGATTGCCCCGCCGGCGCGGCTGGCCAGCCGGGGGCGATTGAGCTGGCGCTGGCTGGCGTATCTGTTGGAAGCCGGCCCGTCTGTCGCGCCGATCCGCCAGGTCATCGAACGCCGATTGATGGATGGGCCGGGTGTACAAGCTGAGCTGAAGCGGCTGACCAAAATGCTGGTGACGCTGCATCAGCTTGAGCTGGTCAAACTCGATCCCGCCCCGCCACCAGCGTGGATCAACGCTGCCAGACCAGTTGCGATTCCAACCAATTTGTCACCACTGCAAGCATCGGATTCTGTTGCGACTGATTCAGACGATGAAGGCACACCAGATGATGAACCAGCATCAAATCGAAATATTAAAATCGAGCCTGATGTTCAAGCTGGGCATGATGACAACAACCAGCCGGTCGATTTAAGCCAGTTGCTCGGTCAGCTTAAACTAGGCGAGGAGATTGCCCAGATCAGCCAGTCAGGACGCAATAAAACTTCGCCCGTTGAACCGGTGCTGCAAAACTATGAACCCCTAACGGCGACCCCCACGGCGCGGTTGCATGATCTGACGGTTTTTCGCGCAGTGCATCCGCTGTATGGCCTGTTTCTGATGAACTATCTGAGTCAGGCGCAGGATCATGAGCTGCTGCAGATTCTGGAGAGTTTGCTGGAAATACCCGGCACGGTGGCGCGGTCGTTGCGCGTGCCCTGGCCGGATGTGCTGATACCCGGCCCGTTGACTTTGGAACAAGTCGATCCACTCTTGCTGCAGCGTGGTCTGCTCACGCACGAGCAACTGTATCCGCCGCAGGATCAGTCTGATTTACCACCGGAATTGCGCCTGTATCCGATTCCGCTGGCTGAGAAAATGCGCTTGATTTTTGAGAGTGAAATTGACCACGCTGGCGGATTATCCGTTACGCCGGTCTGGGCCGCCGGCGATCTGTTGGCGCACGGCGGCGATTTTGACAAGTACATTCGCAGCCGCGATCTGGTCAAGCAGGAAGGAATTATTTTCAAGCATCTGCTGCGGCTGGTGCTTTTGTGCGGGGAGTTTACGCAGCTCACACCGCCGAACACACCCAGCGATGTATGGCAGGCGCGGCTGAACACAATCGCCACCACGTTGACAGCCACGTGCCGCGCTGTCGATGAACAATCAACCGATCAGGCGCTTGAACAAGCTGAGGGTAATTTGTGAAAATGGCTGGCTGGCGGCAGCTCAACAGCATCGACTGTGCTTATGATGGCGCGACGACCCCGAAGTGAAACACCCGCCCATTGGCTTTTACGGTTTCGGCCCTGCCGCTTCTTTTAGTTTGTTCTATCCCTGATGATGGGCATGCTGCCAGGCGCTGAGGGCTGCACCCAGGCAACCCGCCTGATCGCCGCTGCGGGCCACTTCAAACTTAACCCCCGCAGCATAGGCCTTGAATGTAATTTTGGCGAATTCAGACCGGATAACGCCCATGATCCGCTCGGTTAAAGCCGCTCCGCCTTCGATAAACCCACCACCGATGACAAGGCGATCTGGATCAATGACACAGGCAACCTGATGGCAGAGTCGAGCCAGGGCAGCGCTCTGCCAGTCAAAAATCGCCAGACAAAGCTCATCGCCCGCCGCAGCCAGACCGCGCACTGCGTAGGCGCGTTTTTTCCAAGTCTGTGCCTCATCAGCCTCTTTGACCTGATTGAGCGGATGGTTGCGATATTTTTCCTGCGCCAGCGCGAAACGTAAAATCCTGGCCAGGGCTGCCATCGAAGCATACGCCTCGGCGCAGTGAATTCGCCCGCAACCGCATTGGGGCTGCCATCCATCCATAAATGGCGGATGCACAATTTCCAGGTGGCCAAGCTCTGCGCCCATGCCGCGCGTCCCGCGCAGCAACCGTCCCTTGATCACAATGCCGCCACCCAGACCCGTGCCCGGCGCCAATAACGCCATCACCTCCGTGCCCTGGGGATCACCGACAAAACTTTCCCACAAACCGGCTGAATTACAGTCGTTCTCGTAGCTGACATGAATCGGCTTGGCCAGTGCGGCACTGAGCTGAGTTTGAACATTTTCGCGCAGTTCAAAACCTTCCCAGTTGCTGTTCATGTTGGACGATCGCTCGATGCGGCCGTTGATATTCGCCGGCCCGGGACTATCCACACCTGCGCCGGCGATACTGGCTGCGGCGATATTCTGTCGCTGCATAAACGCCTGCACCGCAGCGACGATCTGGCTGACGGTCGCGGACGGGCCAATATGCGAATTCGATGGCATTTCCAGCCACTGGGGCGAAATGGGCTGACGGTTTTCGTCAATCCCGTTGACTGCAACCTTGGTTCCGCCAACATCCACACCGATAAAAACCTGACCCGAAGCCATACTGACCTTTCACAAATTCAACAACGACCGGACTGGCAGGGAAAAATCTGCACTGAGTCGAAGTGTATCGGCTAACCCTCTCAGGAGGCAACTACAGGCGATGCGGCGCCGATGGAGCAACATGCAATCAGCAACGATCAACGCTGAGCTGGGGAAATAGCGTCAAACTCATCACCCCGGAATGTATTGCCCAGATATGCCGCCCGCACCTGCGGGTCATTGATGATGTTGCGCGGCGTGCCTTCGTGAATGACAACGCCATCATTGATGATCAACGCCCGATCGCAGACTTTCAGCGTCTGGGCGACATTGTGATCGGTAATCAAGACCGACTTGCCAAATTCCTGACGCAAACGCACGACCTCGCGTTGCAAGTCTTCAACGGCGATCGGATCGACGCCGGAAAAAGGTTCATCCAGAAGAATCAATAGCGGATCGGTTACCAGGGCGCGGGCGATTTCCAATTTACGCCGCTCGCCGCCGGAAAGCGTCTCAGCCCGCTGGCGGCGCGTTTTGGTCAGACCGTAGTGATCGAGCAGCTCTTCGGCCCGTTTGATCCGCTGGGGGCGGGTGAGATCGCGCGTTTCCAGAATCGCCATGAGGTTGTCCCAGACGCTCAGGCGGCGAAAATCGCTGCGCTCCTGCGGCAGATACCCGATTCCCTTGAGCGCCCGCTGATACATGGGCAGATGTGTTATGTCCTGGCCGTTAAACGCAACAGCGCCGCTGTCCGGTGTCACCATTCCAAGAATCATGCGGAAGGTTGTCGTCTTGCCGGCACCGTTACGCCCCAGCAAACCGACAATTTCCTGCTGTTGCAGCACAAAACTGATCTGGTTGACCACCGTGCGGGAGTCATACGTTTTGACAAGTTTGGTGGTTTCCAGCAGGTTCATAGATTCAAGTCGTTTAGTCTCATCAGAACGGTGAAGAAATCAAGCTGACCGCGGTTCGATTTCTCGACCAGCACCGACGCATGCCGCCACTGCCAAATTGTGACGAATAGCCAATAATTATCGCTCTGGACAAGACTTACCAGCGCGGTCAATTATTGTGCATAAGTGCTTGAAATTCATCATCATTTCTTTGCAATTCACCATAAATACAGGAGTTGCGAAGAATTATCAGACGTTTTACAGGATCTACCCAAAAAACTGATTGGCGTGGACGCATTTTATTTTTTATTCTAACCTATCTATAAACAATAAGTTAGAACTCAGCTCTTTGAATTTCCAGTTAAAATCTTACATTTCAGTAAAGCGGATCAATATATCCGATGACAATACCGCGAATTTAAGAAAAATTGTCTGTCGCGTGTGCATGAATTGTGGATAACTCGACATTCCATATCCCATACTTTTTTGATCGGAAATTGTCGTGAACTATAACAATCTTTCTTTTTATCTGATGTTTGGGTTATCGTTTGCACAGATTTGGTTTTGGCCCATTGGCAGGTAAACACAACTGAGGTCTTCAAATCACTCACTCTTCGGACCACGGCAAGTTTCTGTCAGACTGGTCTCGCAGGAAAGGAACGTTTCAGATGGCGACGGGAAAAGTCAAGTGGTTCAACGACCGCAAGGGGTACGGGTTTATCTCCTCCGACGATGGCGCGGATGTCTTCGTACATCATACGGTCATCGAGGGGGAAGGTTTTAAGACGCTCAGCGATGGGGAAATCGTGGACTACGACGCTGAGTCGAGTGGCAAGGGTCTTAAAGCTACGCGCGTACGACGCAATGAAGCTGCGCCGATCACCGCCTGATATTCTTGGTCGAGACTCTGACGGGGTAATGTAAGTATCGCGCTGCTGCGTCATCGTTCATCACGTCACGCTTGATCGGTCGTTGGATTGCCTGCCTGATTCATCCAATTAAAAAACCATCGGGCGCAGATCATTCAAGATCCGCGCCCGAGGTATGTCAACTTAACTGATTACAGCTTCTGAAATCGAGTGGCTGCGATCAGAGCACCAACTGGAACTGGCTGCGCAGGACAACCTGGTCCTTGTCACCACTGGCGACATAACCAACGCCCACGTCACCCGTACCAGCGCCATTGGGCAGGTAGGTTACGTCAACCGTAATCTTGGCATTGTGATTGCGCAGATAGTGGTTGAAACCGACTGCGATTTCGTGCAGGTCTTTGCTGACGTTATCGTAGTCAACCAGCGAGTAGCGACCGAAGACTTCCCACTGGCTATCAGGAATCAGGTACGCCGCCTGGGCCACCAGACCCCAGTCATAGGTGCTGCCGCTGCTGTAGTCGCCGTAGGCACCGAGATACGCACCATACAGCGCCAGCCCGCCAGCACTTTCATACTGGGCATCAACCGTATGATACAGCACATTGGTGCTGCCGTATTCGGTCCAGTTGGCGCCGCCACCGATGACCAGCATGTCTTCCTTCGTGCCCAGCGCACTGAAGCTGTTGTAGTTGGCCCGATCACCCATGACCAGCCATTCCAGTCGTCCGGTGATCCCGAAATCCGGCCCGTTATCCAGAGCCATCGTATTCATCTGGCGATTGCCATCGGTGTAGGCAACCGTCCCCTTGATGACATCATTTTCATAGGTCAGACCAATACCCTGGGTGCGGCCGGTCCCGCCACCGCCGATGTATTCGTCGGCCATGGAACGATCCACCGCCAGTTGCGTTGCATCGTCCATCATGCGTTCATGGTGCACCGGATCCTTGAACTGACCACCAAAGACCGTCCAGCCGGAATCATCAAACTTGTATTTGATGATGGCGTCTTCCAGGTACATATCGCCACCGTCATAGTCGGTATTCCAGACGATGGTGTAACCCAGATTCTTCGTGATGACATTACCATTCATCCCGAACTTCAGACGGCGAATTTCAAAACCGTGATCCGAATCACTCTTGCCACTGGGCGAGGTTGAATCGGCGTAGTTCAGCACATGACGAAACTGCATCATCATGTACGGGCTGAACGAGTAATTGCCGTCAGCACTTTGCAGCAGGAACTTACCATTGGAATAACCAGCGGTAAAACCTTCGAGCTGCAGGAGCTGGCTGCGCTTGTGGGCATCGGCCAGAACCTTCTCAACCGTCAGGTCCACGTCACGCGCGCTGAGCTGTGACTGCTGGGTTGCCTGCAACTGGCTGAGCTGAGCCTGCAACGCCTCAATCTGTTTCTGCATATCCTGAACGGTCGGTTCCGCCGCCGACGCCACCGCGCCGGTGGCGCCGATCGCAGCGGCGATGACCGCCGACAAAAGCATGCGCTTCTGATTCTTCATACCTTCTCCTTGAACTTGAATAGATGGCACTTGGCCACGCCTTGAAAAAATCACCGGCCAGGCCGGCAACGCTTATTGACATGACCTGGTCAAACAAATCTCCGGCAGTTACAGGAAATGTTGATCAGACATTTCGTTTTCATGCACCAGTGAAGTTTGCTTCAGTCATACCGCGGCTTGTCAACTCGCCGCAGGAATGACTATCGGAACCAACTATTCCATTTCTTCGATAAATCCCGCGTAAAACAACCACTTGCAATCACAATCGCACGCCACACTTCATGATGCACAGAATTATCAGACCCCGCGCGAAAATTATTCAGCTCAACGATGCTTTTTTGCGCCGTTTCCTTGCCTGATAATTCAAATAATCACGTTGCGCCAGAAGAAAATCCCCGGCCGATAATGTCGCAGGCGCTGGCCATAAAATCGCACTTGGTCCATATTCATCGCGCCACCTGCGACCAACTGACTTCAAATCCACTGGAAAGAGTCTGCGACAAGAGCTAATATGCGGTTGCTGACTGACGGGCGGCACTGAAGTTTCGTGAGATTTCACCCGACTGTTTTACAAGACGATTCCAGCAGGTTCGGTGGTGTACCCAAGTGGTTTAAGGGGACGGATTGCAAATCCGTTATTCGCCGGTTCGAATCCGGCCACCACCTTTCAATCCCTCTGCTCATCAAATAATTTTCGCGGGCGGCGGCGTCTGCGATGAACCCGCCTTTTTAGCATGATGCCCGCTATATTGTGCGCACGACGGACAGCCCGGCGGATGATCCAGGGCAATCGCAAGTAGCCCGCGAGGGTCGATGTATTAACGAGCCGCGACCGTCAGGGAGCGGGGATCGGCTCAAAAACCGCTCCCTGACGGTCGCGGCTCGTAAGAGATTGCCTATCGGACGCCTACTTGCGTTTGCCCTGACGGGTGATCCGTGCGATTGCCTAATGAGTCGATTCAGCAAAATCCACCGGTTATCATGAATCCATAACACCAACACTGAGGAGATCCTGTGACGCAATTTGCCCAGGCTATTGCACTGATCGATCAGACCAATGCTGCTGATCCGGATGGTTATGAGCTGAGTTATTCACAGCGGATGACCCACTGGCTGGATCGTCTTGCGCCCGGCGCCAGCCAGACACTGCATCTGGCAGGGCGTCTGCTGCATGTGCGCCGATGGGATATTTCGCGCCAATCATTCCCGATGAATCGCGATGGCTATCTCGCGTATCGCAAGCGTCTGGCTGATCATCATGCCCAAGTAGCTGGCGCGCTGTTACAGCAGACAGGTTATGACTCCAGCACGATTGAGCAGGTGCAGGCGCTTTTATATCGAAAAAATCTCAAGAGCGATCCTCAGGCGCAGGTTCTTGAAGATGCGGCTTGCCTGATCTTTTTTGAACGGGAACTCGAACCGCTGCTGGCTCGCCCGGAATACAAGGAGTATCCACAGTCAAAGTGGCTGAACATTCTGCGTCGTACCTGGGTCAAGATGTCGCCACAAGGGCAGGAACTGGTTCTGACCCTGCCCCTTTCCCCATCCATCCGCAGCCTCGTGCAACAGGTTATCGACGAAATCTCCCAGCGCAAAAACGCCCGATAAAATCATCATTGTCAGCCTGATCCTCCTGTTATTCAGCCTGAGCCGGCACCACCAGCGCCTGCATCGAACCGACACTGGCCAGTAGAAGCTCGTCAGCGCCATAGCGATGAATCTGGTCGCGCTTCAGCTCCGCCAGCTCCTTATGCGCCGTAAAAATAATCGCCCGGCCCTGTTTATCCACGGTGCGCGCCAGCGCCCATCCGCGGTCGCGCGAATAGGAAAACAAGTCGCGCATCATGCTGACAACGTATTCATAGGTATGCTCATCATCATCCAGCAAAATGACATGAAACGGCGGCAGCGGTTTTTTCTGCTGCTTCTGATCGGACATCGTGCGATGTGCCACAGCCGTGCCACCCGAGGCTGATTGCGATGATGATTCACTATATTTGCTCGACATGAGTTCAGCCTTGAATTGCGTTATTTTGCCGAATCGCCAGTCCGTTTAGCAAAAAAATTCGTTTGAACCAACATGACATGCTGTCACAACAAGCTCTGCCGTACGTCGATCGATCTAAACCCGCAGCCAGCGATAAGGTGTACTCCAGAGCCACCCCCGGAGTCGATAGTCAACAAACTCTGCAACGTCGCGCTTGACGAATCGACGGCGTTACTTAGCATTTCAGAGTACTTTGCGTCACACGGGCATTTACTGAAAGGAGTCTGCGATGCACGGGATCAAACTGGCTGCGGTAGTTACAGCACTGCTGGCACTTGGTGTAACGGGTTGTCAAAACAGCGTCAAAAAACAGAATGATGCGCTTTGGGCACAAAATCGTGAAGCTCAGGCGCGCCTGAGCAGCAGCGAAGCTGAGAAACAGGCACTGGCGGCGGAGAATCAGCGCCTGCAGGCTGAAAATCAACGTCTGCAGTCTGAAGCGGCTTCATTGCAAGCCAGCCTGCGGACCCAGACAACCGCCGGCCCGGAGGAACCGGGCCTGGAGGGAATCGATGCGGTTTACGACGCCAAGGCGGGAACGGTAACGGTTACTCTGCCCGGCGATGTGCTTTTCGCCAGCGGGTCGGCCGACCTCAAACCGACTGCCATGGCGACGCTGGATAAAATCATCAAAGCCGTCAAAAAAGATTACGCCAGCAAAAAAGTTCTGGTTCGTGGTCATACCGATACCGACCCGATCCGGAAAACGCGCGACAAGTGGACGGACAACTGGGACTTGGGTTTTGCCCGCGCTCACGCGGTTCAGCAATACCTCGTCAAGAACGGGATCGACGAAAAGAATATCAGCGATGTCGCCAGTGCCGGCCCGAACACCCCCAAGGGTTCCAAGGCGGCCAGCCGTCGGGTCGAGATCGTGGTATCAACCCGCTAGTTGATCGCCACCTGTTGGCTTGAACGAATCAGATAGATCTATTGCCATTGAACCTTTGTCCACCTGTTCGAGAAACAAGCTCGGGCAGGTGGACAAAATGCTTTGATCGGCCAAGTAGTGTGATGGTTGAAGCGGACGAATCCGCCGCACATGGGCAGTAACCCAAATGATCAGCATTCTTGATTATGGCATGGGCAATCTCCGCTCGGTGGGCAAAGCCTTCGAGCAGCAGGGGATTGCTGCGCAGATCATCAATACCGCCGAACAGACTGCCGCAGCCGACAAACTCATCCTGCCCGGCGTCGGCGCCTTTGCTGATGCCATGGAGCATCTGCGCCGACAGAAACTGGTCGAACCGATTCGTCACCACGTCCAACAGGGAAAACTGCTGCTGGGTATCTGCCTGGGCCTGCAACTGCTGTTCGAGGTGGGTTATGAAGATGGCACGCATGAAGGGCTGGGGCTGCTGCGTGGTGCGTGCGTTCGTTTTGATGTTGACAAAACGATGAAATTGAAAATCCCGCACATGGGTTGGAACCAGTTGAATATCCAAAAACCGTCTCCCCTGCTGGCTGGTCTGGATGACCAGTGCAATGTCTATTTTGTTCATTCCTACCACGTTCAACCGCAGGACAAGGGCATCATCGCCACCACGACTGATTATGGCCGACCGTTTGTCAGCAGTATCGCGTCGAAGAACATCTACGCCTGCCAGTTTCACCCGGAAAAAAGCCAGGCTGTCGGATTGCGTATTCTTCGTAATTTCGCTGAGATCAACCCCTGACACGGGTGGCTTATCCGGCGTCGTCGGGATCAGAAATGATCTCCTGCATGAATTGACCCTCTTTGTCGCGTGCCTTAGGATCGCACCACTTGGGCTGAACTCATCGACAGACTGCTGGTTTTCAGACCCCCGAAGTAGAGATTATCCAGAGCATGAATGGCTATGTACGCGATCATCAGTGATGTCCACGCCAACCTCGAAGCACTCACCGCCGTCATCGCCGAGATCGATCGACGCAAGATCGAGCGCGTTGTCTGCCTCGGTGATACCGTCGGTTACGGGCCTAATCCCATGGAATGCCTGGACGTTGTGGCCAATCGCTGCCAGGTCTGCCTGATGGGCAATCATGATTTCGCCGTGCTCTACGAACCATACAACTTCAACAGCAGCGCCGAATCCGCCTGTTTCTGGACGCGCCAGCAGTTTGAGTCGGATACCGATGCCCAGCGCCGGACGCATCGTTGGAAACATCTGGGCAATCTTCCCGTGCGCTACCGCACCGACGACTTTATCGCTGTTCACGCCAGCCCGCGCCGCCCGATCAACGAGTACATTTTCCCTGATGAGGTTTACACCAATCCGGGTAAATTCGTCAGTATCTTTGACCGCGTGGAAAAACTCTGCTTCGTGGGTCATACCCATGTACCCGGTGTCTTTCTGGAAGGGCCGGATTTTTTCAGCCCGGATGAGCTGGATTATCGATTTGATCTGGCCGGCGAGAAAGCGATTATCAACGTCGGCAGCGTCGGTCAGCCGCGCGACCGCGACCCGCGCAGCAGTTTTGTTGTTGTTCATGACACCCATGTTGAATTTGTGCGCGTCCCTTACGATGTGCAAAGCACGTTGAAAAAAGTTGAAGCGATTAACGAACTTGATAACTTCCTGGGTACACGATTGATCGATGGTCGATAGGAAACAAACCCCCAACACCCCCTACTTTGAACCGTAACTAATGGACACAAAGCGACTGATTCTCGCCATGGTAATCATGACCGGCCTGATCCTGGGCTGGCAGGTTGTGGTCAATTACCTCTCGGACACCTACGGCTGGCGCAAACCCGGCGAACCGCGCCATGTCGCAACGGACACCACCACCCAGCCCGCCACCGCGGAACACGCCGCCGCAACATCTGCGACCTCGGCAGCGGCCACCAACTCGACCGCCACCATCACCGCCAATCCAACCTCCCAGCCCGCCACGGCGACGGCTGCTTATCTCGCGGTGAATCAGGAAAATCGCACCATCACCATCGGTTCGGATCAGCGCAGCACCACCGATCCCTTCAAAATGCGTGTCGATTTGTCCAGCCAGGGGGCTGGCATTGAACAAGTCACGCTCAACGAGTTTGACGCTTCGGATCAATCCAAACGCAAACCCGATCAGCGCCAACACTACACCTATCAGCAGCCCTTTGTCGGACTGGAAAATCTCACCCGCCCGCTGGCCAGCACGGGCGTCACCATCAACGGCCAGGCGATCAATCTGGCAGCCGTCAACTGGCTCGTGTCGCAAAGCACCGACAATTCCGTCACGTTCTCCCTCGACATCAGCTCCGGTCAGAAAGTGGTTGCCCGTTTATATAAAACATTCACGCTCACCCGCCGCGATGACACCAGCCTTGGTTACGAAGTGAAAATTGAACAGCGGGCGGAAAATCTGACTGATCAACCGTTGAATATCGCGTATGAATTCAACGGGCCGGTCTCGC